>Ga0256868_10001470_pt1 | contig 12830 bp, 11 predicted proteins | sample RVTome_13_FD_187341 | JGI IMG/M metagenome (GOLD analysis project Ga0256868, IMG submission 187341) | Soil microbial communities from uranium-contaminated site in the Upper Colorado River Basin, Wyoming, United States - RVT92D227 HiSeq ... | reverse complement strand
CACTCACTTAAAGACCACCATTTCGAATATTCATTCTCACTTTGTTTTAGCATATTATAATACCATAACAGATAGAATTAACCTATACGGCAGGGTCACCGCAAAAGGGAAAATAACTCTCTTATGCTTAAAAAATTAAAATTAATGATAATTAAAAAATAAGAAAACATTTGGACTTAACTATAAATTAAAGTATATTATGTATAACAAATATAACTAATTTATCAGAAATTCTCTTTTAAGCTAAAAGCATTGTATCTTAATCTAAAATAACAGAAATGAAAATAGCGGTCACAGCAGATTTACATTTAAAAACAAAAGAAAAATCTCCTGAAAGGTGGAATGCATTATCAAACATCCTTGACAAGATGCTTTCAGAAGATATTAAAACACTGATTATTGCCGGTGACTTGTTTAATGAAGAAAGTCAAAATTATTCTGAGTTTGACCAGTTTTGTAAAAATAAAAAATATACCGGCAACCGGATCGAACTCTATATAATTCCCGGAAACCATGACCCATCTATTAAACAGCAGTTTTTTATTTCAGAAAATATCAGAATTATAAATAAAACCGAAATCATTAAATTAGGAGAACCGCCCGCCGCTTTCCTTTTCATACCTTACCAGCCGGCCAGGTCTATGGGAGAAGTAATAGCAGAATACAAGGAAAACCTTCCCAAACTCTGGATTTTAATCGGACATGGCGATTATATGGCAGGCCTGCTTAACCCAAATCCTTACGAACCCGGTATTTATATGCCTCTGACCAGGAATGATATCCAGTACTATAATCCTTCTAAAATCATACTGGGCCACATACATAAAAAAATAAATTTGGGCAAAGTTTATTATCCCGGGTCACCCTGTGGTCTGGAAATAAATGAAACCGGAATAAGGAGTTTTTTGATTATAAATACAGATACATTGGAGGTAGTTGAAAAAGCACTCGATACTGATTACATATTTTTTAATGAAACCTTAATTTCATTACCCACTGCCAGAGAATTTGAATATATGGAAAGAGAGATAAAAGAAATGGTCAGAAAATGGAACATATGTAAAGATGAAGCACAAAAAGTAAGGCTCCGCCTAAAAATTAAAGGATACTCGTCCGATAAAAATAAACTTCTCGAAGTTACCAAAAAAACACTTAAAGATTTTACCTTTTATAACCATGAAGAACCTGATCTGACTGAGGTAGCGATATTTAATGACCCGGAAAGAATAGCTATTGTGGAGAAACTGAGAGATGAAGTTGAAAAACTTAAATGGGATAATGAAATTACCTCAAAAGAAGATATTTTGGAAAAAGCTCTTCATATAATTTTGAAAGAATGATTATATTACAGGAATTAAGAATTTATGGGAATTAACATTGATAAAATATCGGTAAAAGATCTGGGACCAATTAAAAGTTTTACAGCTAAGTTTGGCATATTTAATCTTATATACAGTATAAATGAGAAAGGAAAGACTTTTCTTACTGAATTTTTAATTCGCTCTTTGTTTAAGAATACCAGCCGGTGGAACTACTTAAGAGAAGGAGGAAAAGGAAAGGTTACTGTGAGCGGACTGGAAGAGCGAACGATTGATTTCTCTCCCTCCTCTCAAAAAAAATTAGAAGATTACTGGGAAAGCAGTGAAAAAGGATTACCTGCATCAATGGCAAAACTCCTGGTGGTAAAAGGTGGAGAAGCTGGAATAGAAAATGGTGAAGGTATAAGTAAATTTTTAATTAAAGAAGTACTGTCCGGCATAAATATCCTGGATAAGATCGATAGTGATGATAATATTTCAAAAACCGTAAAGTCGGCAGAGATTAGTAATAGCCAGATTATTATTCCGCAGCTGGGCAAAGGAAAGCAGTACAATAATGCTAAAGATGAACTGGAGAGTATTGACAAACAATTTGAAGAAATAGAATCCGAATATGCTCAAGGGATATTAAAAACTTACGGGATAGAAGAAAAATCCCTACAGGACAGGCTGGCAAACCTTGATAAGGCAAAAAGATACCGGGCTTATTTAATTTCAGAAAAAATCAGGGAACTGGATGTAGAACTAAATAATGTTCCAGAAGAGGAATTAAGCAACTTAGAGAATGAGCTCTCTTCATTTAAAAGTAAAAGAGAATTTTATAGCCAGTCGGAAGAAAAATATAAAAGTGCCCTTAAAAAAAGTAAGGACTTCCAATGGCTGGAAAATGCCCTGTCCTATTACAAGGATTTATCATTAAAAGTTATAAAAAAACCCGGTAAGTCTTTACTTTTTATATGTGGTATTTTAGCGGCTGCCGGCATATCTGCCGCAGCAGTTTTATATTTTTCCCGCCAGGAAATCTCTGCTTCTTTATGGACTGCGTATATAGCAGTAATATGTTTTTGTTTTCTGGGTTTACTGATATCTTTTTTTGTATATATTAAAAAATTCCATAATTTTTTAAAACAGGCAGGGCAATACGAAGAGCTTATTAAAATTAAGAAGGAATTTAAAACCAGGATTGGTAAAGAACTGACAGATATTGCACTGCTTGAATCAGCTTTAAACGAGCAGAGAGAATCAAACAGCGAGTCAAGAATAATGAAAGAACAAATTGATAGCGTAGGTAGAGAGCTACGGGATATGCGTTTTTTCATTAATCAAAAAATAACAGGCTTTTTTGAAAAAGAACTTGAAGAGCGGAACTGGGATATAGCACTTAAGAATCTGAAGCAAAATAACAGGAGCCTGAAAGATCAAATTAGCAAAGAAAGGCGAGAATTAGATAAACTGGGAGTATCAGGAACAGACTACCTTTTAGAAGATATAGGAACGAGATACAGCCAACAGGAGCATGAAAAAACCCAATCAAGCCTTATGCATATCCAGGAAGAAATTAAAAACCAGGAAAATAAAATTCAAAATTTAAAATACAAAATCTGTGAAAAGACAAAAGATGACCCCAGTATTAGCTGGGAAGAGCTTATTGAACATCTGCAGCAAAAAAGGCAAGAAGTGCAAAATGAGCTAAGAGAAGTTACCGCTAATATTGTGGCGGGCTTCAGTGTCCACAAAATTATCTCTAAATTACGCGAAGAAGAAGATGCAAAAATACAAGAAGGACTGCAGTCAGAAGCAGTTTCGGGTCCCTTAAAAGATATTACTCAAAGATATGACAGAATTTCACTTGATTATGACAGACTGATTGTTTCTGATAGGTATGATAATTTTGATATAAGAGATTTAAGCACAGGAGCCGGCGAACAAGTAATGCTGGCATTAAGAATTGGATTTACCTTAAAACTGTTAAGAGAAGACGCCCTCTTTTTAATTCTTGACGATGCATTTCAGCATTCAGACTGGCAGAAGCGGGAAATTCTTATAAATAAATTAGCGGACATTGCAAAAAAAGGATGGCAGATAATCTACTTGACTATGGATGACCATATAAAAGGATTATTTGATAAAGCCGGTAAAAAATTTGAAGCAGGTAAATATAACAGTTTTGAGTTATAAGTCATTTATAAATTACAATATTTTTTCACTTATTTTTCGAGAGTACCACCTTCTTCTTTGAAGCAACATTGGAAAGTTCTATAAGCCTGCCGCGCGGACAGGCTTCAATGCATTTTCCGCATAATGTGCACTTACCAAAATCGAAATTGGGAACGGATTTTTCCTCATCCCAGATTATAGCCCCGTTTTCACAGGCCTTAAAGCACTTTTTGCAGTGCAGGCATCCCACATCACATTTCTCCCTGCCGGGAATATTCTTAAGGGACTCATAGCTGCATAAATATACTATATTAGCATTTGCAGGCACCAGTTTAATAATTCCTATGGGACATTCTTTAACACAAAGTCCGCACCCGATACACTTGTCGGGATCTATTACAGCTACATTCATTTCCTTGTCAATAGATATGGCATCATTGGGACAAACTAATATACAATCACCATACCCCAGGCATCCATAAGGACATCTCTTGCTCCCACCCACCAGCCTGGAAGCAGCTTTACATGATTTTATGCCCGTATAATTTCCAATCATGCCGGAATTTCCATAACAGTGAACCACTGCCTTCTTATTTATTTTAGAGGAATCAACCTCAATGCCCAGCGTTTTTTCCAGTTCCTTTAATAACATCGGTTCCTTCAGGACAGTAGCACATGTATTGGTAAAAAATGTATTCTTATCCTTTGTAAGTGCCTGAGCATATGCAAAACATCCCGGAAATCCACAGGCACCGCAGTTCACACCAGGAAGGCATCCCGAAATATCCTCGACTTTTTTAAGAGATTCAGGTTCTTTCGGAAGAAACCTGTATACCAAAAAAATCAATATTCCGCATGCAATTCCTATTGAACTCAAAATCGTTATAGTCAATATATTCATAATTAATTTAACCAACCAATTTCTTTATTTTATACTATTCCGTTAAAGCCAACAAATGCCAGCGCCAGAAGCGCTGCAACCAAAAAAGCTACCGGCAGCCCTCTCATGGATTTTGGAGAATCAGCAAGATCAAGTTTTTCTCTTATGCCTGACATCATAATAATCACCAGAGTATAACCAATTCCCGCTCCTAAAGCATTTACAATACTTTCCAGAACCGAGTAATTTTCTGTTGAATTAATTAATGCTATAGCCAACACTATGCAATTTACAGTAATAAGGGGTAAATAAATTCCCAGTGCATTATAGAGGATTATATTGGTTCTCTTTATAACAATCTCCGTTATTTGCACCAGGGACGCTATAACCAGAATATATATTACAATTTTCATAAATTCCACTTTATATGGTACCAGTATATAGTTATAAATCACCGAAGTGGAAACAGAAGCAAGTAGCATTACCAGAGTTGCTGCTATACCCATGCTAAAAGCATTGGATAATTTTTTAGATACCCCAAAAAAAGAGCATAGGCCCAGAAACTTGGCAAGAACCATATTATTTATGATAACCATCGCTACAAATATGGTAAGAAGGTTATTCATTCTTCATCACCCCAATGAGTCTTAATAATGCCATCATAATCCCTATTACCAGAAAAGCTCCCGGAGGAGAAATAAAGAAGATCAGGGGATGTGTAGATAAACCCGGCAGTTTGAATAGCTGTCTTCCAAATAATTCCAGACCTCCGGTGCCCATGATTTCCCTTATAAATGAAATTATTAAAACAGCAATTGTAAAGCCGATTCCGATTCCTATCGCATCTGCGATAGAAAGCAGCACCGAATTTTTCGAGGCGAATGCTTCTGCCCGCCCTAAAATAATACAATTTACCACAACGAGTGCAAGATAGATTCCCAGTGACTGGTAAAGTGAGGGTACATATGCCTCAAAAATCAGATTTAAAATAGTAACAAATGTAGCTATTACAACTATAAAGACAGGAATTCTGACCATAGCAGGTGTCGCTTTTCTTATGCTTGAAATCAATATATTCGAGCAAAGAAGGACAAATATTACACCGGCACCCATACCCAGAGCATTGGTTATAGAAGTAGTAATCGCCAGAACAGGACAGAGTCCTAAAATAAGTATAAACACAGGATTTGACACAATAATACCTCTCACCAGCTCTTTCCAGAATCCGCTGCCGCTTTTCTTATTATCTTTTACATCCTGTTTCTGCGGGTGACAGCTCTGCTGCTGCTTGTAATCACTTCTGTCTTTATTGTCATTCATCCCAATCTCTCATTCTTTTTATAATCCGGAATTGTAATATATTACTTTTCCAGAGTATCAATTATTTCAACCATCTTTTCTTTGACAGCATCTACTACAGCCCTTGAACTTATAGTGGCCCCGGTTATTGCGTCTATTTTACCACCCTCGGATTTAAGGGCAATATCACTCACGGACAGTCCTTTAAACTGATCAGTAAACGAGCTTTCAGTTATTTTGGTTCCTACACCCGGAGTCTCAGTCTGCGAAAGTATGGATATTCCTATAATTCCAAAATTGTTATCCAGCCCTACCACAATATCAATATCTCCGCCATACCCACTGCCGCTTGCTTTAAAAGCATAACCGGCTTTTGCTTCATCCTGGTATATGATATATACTTCACCTTCAAGCTCATACTGGCTCATCTCAGGAAAAATTTCCTCAAGAATACCGGTTATTTCTTCTACCCTTCTGGATTCCACTACAGACGACGTTAAACTATTGACTGCCATTAGTAGAACTACGGAAACAGTCACAATTATAGCCAGGAAAACGACCGGGTATGCTTTATTTGATAAAATTTTTTTAAACATTTTTCTTTTTCCTGACAAAACCAAACGGTTTTATCCTTACATATTTATCTATAAGAGGAGTAAAGGCATTCATAATAAGTATGGAAAAACACACACCTTCCGGCATGTTGCTGAAATTCCTCATAAGAACGGTAAGTATTCCCAGGCCAACCGCAAATATTATTCTTCCGTTCCCTGTTACCGGTGAGGTTACATAATCGGTAGCCATGAAAAATGCACCTATCATCAGACCACCGGCCATTACCTGAAACAATACATCTTTTCCCATTAAAAATGACCCCAGTGCAACGGTACCGATGTATATTACGGGAATCTTCCATTCTATTATACGCAGTGCAAGAAGGATAGCTGCTCCTATTAAAATAAGCATTACCGATGTCTCCCCCAGTGAACCTCCCCTATTACCCAAAAAAAGATCTTTATATAAAGAAAGCTTATCTGCCTGATAGACAAAATTATCACTTAACGGAGTGGCTCCGGTTATGGCGTCATAATTAAAATGAGGAGGAAGAACCCAGGAAGTCATTTCTTTAGGAAAACATACGGATAAGAATGCCCTTCCTGCCAGAGCCGGATTGAATATGTTATATCCCAGACCCCCAAAAGCTTCCTTTGCTATAGCAATAGAGAAAAAGACACCGGTTATAACCATCCACAATGGTATCCTGGGAGGCAGGGTAAGCGCAAGAAGCAGCCCCGTAATCACGGCACTCCCGTCCATTATAAATCTTTTCTTACGCAATCTCTTTATAACAAACTCCGTAAGTACTGCTGTTACCACACTTACCAGTATTATATAAATTGCATAATATCCAAAAAAATAAATGGCTGCACCAGTGGGAAAAAGGAGAGCAGCTACTACTGCATACATTATCTTGCTTGTAGAGACCCCTCTCCATATATGTGGCGCATGTGAAATTAATATTTTTTCTTCTTCCATTCTTTCCTTAGCTGCTAGTTTTTAAAAGTAGACTTTTACAGGTTTTAATGTATCCCACAATAGGAATATTAGCAGGACATACATAAGCGCAGGAACCGCATTCTATGCAATTTTCTATGTAATATTCCCTGCAGGTTTCAAAGCTGCCTCTTTTCGTATACCTTACATACGCCAGCGGCATAAGCTTCATAGGACATATATTGACACATCTTCCGCAGTTTATGCAGTTCTGCTCAACCTGAATCCTGCTTTTTCTTACCAGTATGCAATTTATCCCTTTGGTCACCGGAAAATCAGTATCCACAATAGAAATACCCATCATCGGTCCGCCAACAATTATATAATTAACACCGCTTTCAACCTTACCGCAACTTTCAATCAGGTAACCTATGGCTGTACCTAATCTTGCCAGTAGATTTTTGGGATTTTCAACTGCTCCGGTAACTGTAACTACTCTATCTATCAGCGGCCTACTTTCAATTACAGCCTCGTAGACCGACTTAGAAGTTGCCACATTATTCATTATTACCCCTACATCCATGGGAAGACCGCCAATAGGGACTGTTCTTCCCACTATGGTTTTAATCAGTGTTTTTTCTGCTCCCATAGGATACCTTGACTCCAGCGAGACTATTTTAAAAATACTACCGAAACCCATCTCCTTCATAAGTTCTTCTAGGTGTCTTATAGCATCTTCCTTATTATCCTCTATTGCTATATAGATATTTTTCGGGGAAAGTATTTTGCTTATAATGTAAAGGCCCATTAAAACTTCCCTGCCATTTTCAAGCATACTGCGGTGGTCAGATGTTATAAAAGGCTCGCATTCACAACCATTTAAAATCAGCGTATCAATTTTTTTATCCGGAGGTGGATTGAGTTTAACATGAGTTGGAAATGTCGCACCACCCAGACCTACAATCCCTGCTTCTCTTATCTTTTTGATTATTTCTTTTTTTTCAATGGAATCTATTATTTTTATTAATTCTGGGAAATTATCCGACCCTTTGATATCAAACAGTTTTTTAACTTCAATCCACTGGTCCTTCCCATCTGATTCTATTATTACGGCATCCATCAGGGTGCTGGTTACCGGATTTAATATTTTTACAGTTCTGGATATTATGCCTGAGATTGAGGCGTGTATAGGAGCTGAAACATAACTTCCGGAATCTGCTATTTTCTGCCCCGTCCTTACCGTATCTCCCCTTTTAACCATAAATTCACATGGGGCACCGATACTTTGCTGAAGCGGCAGAATGACTTTTTCGGGAACGGGTAAAACTTCAATAGGCTTTTTGGCAGTGATTTTATTTTCCTGCAATAAGAGACCTTTAAATGCACTTTTTTTCTTAACTACAATATTCATTTCACTTTTTTAAAGAGTAAAAACCAATACGTAATTCTACTTTATATATTCTGAAAGTCCAGAAGATTTAAAAATTTTTCCCTCGGAATCTATTATCAATGCTTCAACATTATCCAGTGATTCCACCAGTTCCATACCATCATCGGGCCCCATTACAAAAACAGATGTTGCCAGAGCATCGGCCTGTATACATGTGTCTGCTATCACGGTTGCGCTTATGCAGCTGTTGGCAGAATATCCGGTCCTGGGATCCATTATATGTCCCACCTCTGCTTCAGGGTCATAATAACGGTAGTAATTTCCTGAAGTCGTAACTGCCTTATCCTCAAAAGCAAATGTCGGAAGCGGTTCAATACCGGCATCTGCATTATCCGACTTATCAGGATTATCCAGCCCAACTGTCCATTTCTCTCCACCCGGTTTGGTGCCCATTGCATATAAATCACCACTTATGTTTACAAGAGCTTGCTTGATTCCAAATCCTTTTATGATTTCTATTGCCTCATCCACTGCATATCCCTGGGTAATCCCTCCCAGGGTAATAGCCATTCCATCTACTTCAAATTCTATCCTGTCATCACTTACAATAATCTTATCGGAACCGACAACAGCAAGAGTCTCTTCTATTTTTTGGGCTTGAACTTCTTCACTCTCCTGCCACAGTCCCGCGCTCCAGAGATCAAGCAGGGGCTGTACGGTAATATCAAAACAACCGCCGGTGATATTGTTATAGTCAATGGAACTATTTACAAGGTCCATAAGTTCAGGTGAAGGATTATCCAGATAACCATTTTTGTTTAGAAACGATGCCTCGCTGTTCTCATCAAAAATTGAGGCTATGTCCCCAATTTCCGTTATTCTGTCAAATGCCGCATTTATGGCCTGATTACCGGTCTCCTCATCCGAATATACAGTTATAGTTATATAACTTCCCCACATTTCCCTTGTTTCCTCTATCTTTTCAATGGTACTGAATTTACAGGAGCTAACGAACAAAAGTGAAAAACTGATCATAAAAAAAACACTTAATACAGTAAGTGTTTTTACCTTCTTAGTAAAAATTTGCACAAAATCCTCCCCTTTTTTAATAATTTATAATGATTATTTTTAAGATTAATTACCTTTACATAATTTATCCTGTGATTTTCTAAGTTTTAGTACCAGCGAGTTTTCAACCAAACTCACGTCATTATATCTTATCGGTTGATCTTTTTCTATATCTCTTTTTAAAACACATCCTTCTGAAATTCCAATGGGCAACAGATTTTCCTGCTCTGCTTTACCGTACTGCTCAATTAAGCCGTAGACCATATATCTTCCAATACCATCAATTACATCCCCGGCTTTTAAATCTTTTTTTGCCAGAGTTATGACTTCCGATATCATGCCATAATCCGGGGCAATAGTGGGCTCACTATAGAAGTAAGCTCTGGCAATGGAAAGAGGAGTCTCGATACTGGTCAGGTGATAGGGTCTGTAAAGAAGATAGTAAGGGCCGTCACCCAGCATGAGATACTTAAGGTCGGCTTTTATCATCTTATTTTCAGTGGTATAAATTAGAAAAACCCCCGGAGCAAGATCTCCAATTGCAAAATCTACCACTCCTTTTCCAGATAATATCCCGCCATCTTTTTTTAAACTGAATACATTCAGTAAATCTTTTATATTTGCTTTTGGTCCATGCATTCCCCTGCAGTCCGGAACCAGACCGGTTGAATTTGAAAGGCAGGCCATTTCTATCATTGATTTTGTACCATCTACAAAGGAAGTCATCATATTCGGACTTGAACCCTTACTTTCAGCATATTCCTTGAGTGTGGTCGGATTTGCATACCGGTCCAGGGGATTATTTTTTCCTTTACCTGCTGCTATTACCTCAAGCCCCAGTGCATCTGCAAAATCATACAGCTCTTTCAATGCAGCCGGTTCGTCTCCTGCTGAAACCGTGTAAACCACTCCAGCCTCATCCGCTATTTTTTTTAATATTGGCCCAATGGTTACATCTGCTTCAACATTTAGAGTTACTATATGTTTTTTATATGATATGGCATTGGACGCTATATATGCTCCGGCTTCGGGGCTGCCTGTAGCATCCACTATCACATCTACATCATCTATGACAAACAGTACGGCAAGGTCATGCGTCACTATAAGCTTATTCTCTCCTGCCAGCTGATTCAATTTTTCCTTCGTCCTATTATCCAGACCGCGGTCTTCTATTGTAATTTTACTTATACTATCATTCTCCAAGTCTAACTTATTCTTACTCCCTACCAGTACTATCTCATCACCTTTTATCTCCAGCTCCCTTAAGATACCGGCAATTCTACCGATATCCCTGTTTGCTACAGCCAGTATCCGCATACCACCAATTTCCCTGATATGAGATACAAGGCTTTTACCCATCTGTCCCACACCGGCTATGGCAATTTTTATGGATTCTCCCTTGCTTTTTAGGTTTTTAAGTTTTTTGTTAATGCCGAGCACGAACACCCCTTAAAAAAGAAAAAAATCTTAAAGTCAAACAAAAATAATTATATTACAATCCAATATTACAATCCAATTCACGAGTAAACTATAAATATCCATTTTTGAGACCTGACCTTATTCTAATCAAATGACAGAGAATAAAGCATTTTCTTATATATCTTGTCTGCAAATTCCTGATAATATATATCGGAAACATTTATAAGCAGGTAAAGCATACTGCTCTTGTTTATAAAAATCAGGTCAACGTCCCAGCCATCTTTATTCTCACCCTGATAATGATAATTTATATCCTTATAGGTGATATCGCCAATTTCCTCTGTACTCTCTGATTTATGAACTTCTGCAGCTTCGCTTGAGTCAACTACATCGCTTAACATCTCATCGGCAAAATCGGAGTAATCTTTTTCTTCAGAGGGGAAATATCCTTCCTTTAAAACCCACATATGAATAGCGACACCGATATTATCGGAATCCGGTATAAAATTTATTTTAAGACCTTTTTCATTTTTCTCCTCTTCAAATTTCCATTCATCTGGATAGATAATAAAAAATTTATATTCTTCATTCTGGTATTTATTACCTGAATTAAAAGCGGCATCAGGAATCTCTCCTTCCACCACTTTAAATCGATATTCTCCATACAGTACATCGTTATGGAATACTTCAATCCTGTAATTGTCAAACGGCCATAGCTTATCGTTACTTATCATAAAGACAATATAGTCGGGCAAATAATAATTTTTATCAACAGTAAATTCTTTCTCACCTAATAACTCATCCTCACCCCGGTACCACTTAATACCAACAGTCTCATCTTTAATCTTGCAGTTTAAACTTAACAGAGTATAAATAATATCATCCTGATAGAAATTTTCAGTAGTATCTGCAGGTTGTCCGGATTCATCTATTTCTCTCGATAATACCACTCCTGTTATCTCAAGTTCCGGATATTCAATAATAAAACTGGCACTATTTATGAACTGGTCGTTATGGTAAAAATTAACCCTGTAACTTCCCGGCTCTCCAATAATACCCCCTTCCTGACCTGGAACAATGTAATTTGAAAGGTAACCCTCCATGTAGCGGGAACCTTCCTTGGAGTAACTGTTCGTTGAATCGGCAATTACATCTCCCGTATCTTCGTTTATCCAGATAAACCTCCATGTATCTTCAGCTCTGGTTCCGGACACCTTTATAGTTGCAAAAATTTTTTCCACTCCAATATCAAAACTGTTTTTAATTTCCAGGGGGGCAAAAGTAGCCATATCTATTTCCCCGCAAATAGTTAAATCGCCAAAATCAGGTTCACGTAAACAGGAAGAGATAAGAGGAGTAAAGAGCAGAATAAAAACAGCAGTAATTAAAACCGCAAGTATTTTTCTTGTAATTTGATTTTTCATTATCCTATTATTTAAATATTTTAAGAATTTTTGTCTGATATTATTTCCACCTATTATTAATTTATGATGGTTGCCCTTCATTGGGCACCACGCAAATCATACCTATTCCATTTTCCCCTGCCTGGAACTGGTGTAATTCAGAGGGCTCTACAAAAATAAAATCATCCTTTTCAATTTTAACTTTCTCCTTCCCCATAAGTACAAAACCACTCCCGCTTATAATATATACCTCATGCTCCCAGCCATGCTGGTGTCTTGGCGTATATCCACCTGGATTTATCTCGAAAAGTCTCATGGCGAAAGCCGGAGTACCATCCCTGGCGGTCAGCATTGGATAAAATTTAATACCGCTTGACTTATCATCTTCCATCATAAAGGGA
>Ga0256868_10001469_pt1 | contig 12843 bp, 10 predicted proteins | sample RVTome_13_FD_187341 | JGI IMG/M metagenome (GOLD analysis project Ga0256868, IMG submission 187341) | Soil microbial communities from uranium-contaminated site in the Upper Colorado River Basin, Wyoming, United States - RVT92D227 HiSeq ... | reverse complement strand
CAAACGGAGACACAAGAAACACAGGAAGAGGAAAGCGAATAATTTTATAAAATTAAAAGACGGAATCTAATTTATAAAATTCTATCTATTTTATTAAAAGGATTTAAACCTACAGGCTGCTGGATTTAGCAGCCTGTAGGTTTTCTACAAGAATATTTTTTAAGGGAATCAAAATAGTTGATAAAGTTATTTACTATGGTTCTGAATCAATATAGCTAAATTAAGGACTTTTATAAAAAGTAAAATCATCTTATTTGAAAAAATACTACAGGTGTTTAAACCGAATAAGATACTAATCTTAAAGTAGTTACATTTAACAAAATATTTATATATAAAAAAATATTAGGAATTATAAATTATATATTAACTTATATTGTATATTAAATACTATTGACAATAATTAAGAATTTTATTAAACTTAATATTACTTTTTGTTACTTTATAGTACATTTTATTTTAATAGAAAGTTAGATTATTGATTATCAATTTATATAAAGTTAAAGAAGTAGCGGAAATATTAAAAGTTAAACCTATCACCATAAGGAGATGGTGTAAGTCCGGTATGCTTAAAGCAAAGAAAATTGGTAAAAGCTGGTATATACCGGAAGATGAGCTTATTTTGTTTAAGCATAAGAGCAATGAGATAGAAGTAAAAACCCAGTAATTTCCATATAAAGAGAAAGTAGTATTTATAAAGAAATTAAATTGGAAAGGGTATAATAAAAATGTTAAGGTTTTTAGTCTCTATATAAGATCATGTAGAAGCGAATTAATGAATTTTATTGTTTTATTATAAAAGGTAACTTGGACGGTTAAAAAATTTATTAAGATTGAACGATAGGGCAATTTTATGATATTGCAAAGTAGCAAATATGCAAATATTCTTTTAATATTTATATTTATTTCTTTGGGTATCTCTTTATATATTCTTAGATACCGTAAGAAAAATTATAATTCTTTCGGAGTATACCTTTTATTTATTTTAATTGGATGGATGTTTGCCGAGTATTTCGAACGTAGTTTTGTTCCTTTATTTTTAAAAATAATTTTTAGTAAAATAACTTATATCGGGTTTTGTTCCACATCGGTTTTATGGTTTTTATTTGTTTTTCAATTTACAAACCGTAGAAAGTATATAAATTTAAAAAATATTTGTCTTATCTCAATTGTACCTGCTATTACCATAATATTAACCTTTACTAATGAATTTCATGGCTTGATTTGGAAAAGTGTTAACATAAGTGAAGCAGAGCCATATGCATTAATACATAATTATAATATATTCTTCTGGATATTTTTAGCATATTTAATTTTTGTTGTTGTATTTGGTTTAGCATTGATCTCAAAGACTTTTTTTAAAGGAAAGTATTACTATCAATGGCAGGGAATGCTATTAATATTTATTGTCACTATTACGCTGATCCTGAGTATTTTTGATATTTTTAAAATTAAGCCTTTTGACTATATTGGCATAACTCCCATAGGTACTACTTTAAGTATTATGTTTTTAATATTTGTACTGGATAGAAGTAAAAAGAATATGGTTTTACCAATAGCCAGAGACAATATTGTCGAGAGCATAGAAGATGCCGTATTAATATTAAGTCCAGAAAACAGGATAATAGATTTAAACATAGCAGCAAAGAAAGTATTTGATATTACCACTAAAGATATAATAGGAAAAAATGTATCCAAAATATTTCCAGATATAGATATTAATGAAATTCTAAATAAAAATCATTCAAGGAGTAGAAAAGAGATTCAAATAAAGAAAAAAAAGACAACCCATTATTACGACCTTTCTATTTCAGATATTATGGATATCCATAATAACTTAATCGGTAAAGCTATTGTGGCCAGGAATATTACAGATAGAGTAAAGTCAGAAGAGGAAGTAAAATATCTGGGTTTTCATGATAGTTTGACCGGTCTTTATAATAAAGCTTACTTTGAAGAGGAAATAAAAAGATTTGATACTCCGAGGCAATTTCCGCTTAGTATAATTATTGGAGATGTGAATGGAATAAAAATAATAAATGATACCTTTGGTCAAAGGGAAGGAGATTTGCTGCTCTGTAATTTTGCTAGAATCTTTGAAGACTGTTTTAGAAAGGGAGATATTATTACCAGATGGGGCGGAGACGAGTTTGCTGTTCTTCTGCCTAGAACATCCAGGAAGGATGCTGAAGCGGTTATAGGTAGAATTAGAGGAGCTATTAAGGATTATCCAGATAAGAAGATACCTTTAAGTATAGCACTTGGTTTAGCTACAAAAGAGCATCCTGATGTGAATATTAAAGAAATAATTATAGAGGCTGAAGATAATATGTATAGGAGAAAATTAATTGAGAAAAAAAGTATTTCAAGTTCTATAATATCTTCTCTGGAAAGGACTCTTTTAGAAAAAAGCTATGAGACGGAGAAACATGCCAAGCGTTTAAGTAAATTAGCGCAAAGTTTAGGTAAAGCCGTGGATTTACCAGAGAATGTACTTAATGATTTAGCTCTTCTTGCTTCACTTCATGATATCGGGAAAATAGCCATTCCAGAGGAAATTCTATTAAAGAAGGATAAATTAACAGGAGAGGAATGGGAAATTATAAAGAAACACCCTATGATTGGCCACAATATAGCCAAAACTTCTACGCATATTTCTCATATTGCTGATGCTATTCTCCATCACCATGAGTGGTGGGATGGGACCGGTTACCCCCAGAGGTTAAAAGTAGAACAAATCCCTATTACTTCCAGAATAATAAATATTGTAGACGCTTACGATGTTATGATAAATGGAAGACCTTATAAGAAAAAAATGAGTAATGACGAAGCAATTACAGAATTAAGAAGATGCAGTGGAACGCAATTTGACCCGGGGTTAGTTGAAATTTTTATTAATAAAGTTTTGACTGGTAAAAAAATTGCGGTTAGATTATGACTCAATTAGTGTTAAGAAGATTTTATGAGGCCCATTGGCTAGCTCTTTCTATATACATTTCTAATAATTTATATTAATTATATTATAATTATATAAATTAATATTTTTCTATTGACTTATATTAATTATTTTATTAAACTTAATATTACTTTATGTCACTTTATGATACATTTTTATTTTAATGGAAAGGTAAATAATTGATAAGCAGTTTATATAGAGTTAAAGAAGTGGCAAAAATATTAAAAGTTAAACCTACCACTATAAGAAGATGGTGTAAATCTGGTATGCTCAGGGCAAAAAAAATTGGGAAAAGCTGGTATATACCGGAAGAGGAGCTTATTTTATTTAAAAATGAGGAAAACGAGATAAGGATAATGGACAGGTAATTTATATCTTTTATTTAGTTTATTTGTGGCCTGATTAAAATAAATTCCGGGAAAGATTTATATTATTAGAAATAATTTAACGCTCACTGTTGAGATAAGAAGAGGTTTGAGATGTGGCAGAGCAATATATATCTAAATATTTTTTTAATATTTATATTAATCTCACTTGCTGCATCTTTTTATATTCTTAGATACTATAAAAAGACTTATAATTTTTACTTAATGCTACTCTTGTATTTTTCCATTGGCTGTATGATTGCGGAATATTTGGAGCTTGGTTTTACTTCTTTTTCCTTAAAAGTCATATTCGACAAAGTTGCTTTTCTTGGTGTTGCCGCAATACCGGTTTTGTGGTTTTTGACTGCTCTTAAAATTTCAAACAAGAGTGAGAATATAAATTTAAAAAATATTAGCCTTATCTCAATTTTACCTGCAATAATCCTAATACTAACCTTTACTAATGAATTTCACGGATTAATGTGGAAAAGAGTTTATTTGAGCGATATTAAACCATTTATGCTGATCAAAGAGTACAATGTATTATTCTGGGTGTTTGTATTATATGTGGTTATTGTTGGAATATTTGGTTTAATATTAATTTTAAGGACTATTTTGAAAGAGAAATATTACTATAGAGAGCATTTAGGGTTATTAGCATTTGTTGTCATTATTTCGTTATTACTAATTACTTTTGACATTCTAAAAATAGAGCCTTTTAGTTATATCAGTGTAACTCCTATAAGTATTACTTCGGGTATTGTATTCTTAGTACTTATATTAGACAGAAGAAGAAAAAATATAATATTACCTGTAGCTACAAATAAGATCATCGAAAATATGAAGGATGGAGTATTTATACTAAATCCTGAAAACAGGGTAGTAAGTTTTAACACTTCAGCAGAAAAAATGTTTAACATCACTAATGATAATATAAAAAGGGAAAATATTCTTCGATTGATTCCAAATATGGAAATTAGTGAGATGCTGAATAGAGATGGATTAATAAGTAACAAGGATATTAAGATAAATAATAATGGAAGAACCGCTTATTACAATATATCCACTTCGAATATAAAGGACTTTCATAATACCTTGATTGGTAAATATATTGTGTTTAGAGATAATACAGACAAAATAAAATCAAAAGAGGAAGTAGAATATCTGGGTTATTATGATAGTTTAACCGGTCTTTATAATAGAGCTTACTTTGAAAGAGAAATAAAAAACCTGGACACCGCTATGCATCTTCCTATCACTATAGTGGTTGGGGGTGTCAATGGGCTAAGAATTATAAATGAAGCTTATGGTCATAAACAAGGGGATTTGGTGCTCTGTACCTTAGCAAAGATCTTTAAAAATTCAGTTAGAAAGGGGAGTGTCGTTTGCAGGTGGGGTGAAGATAAGTTTGTTTTTATTTTCCCCAAAACGTTTCAAAAAGATGTCGAAAGGATTATAGAAAGAATAAGAGAAAGTATAGCAAGTTATAAAAAAGGAGAAGCACCTTTAAGCACAGCACTTGGTTCAGCTACTAAAGAGTATTCTGCTGAAAATATTGGAGAAATAATTATAGAAGCCGAAAGTAACATGTTTAAGAGAAAATTAATTGAGAGAGGAAGTGTCTCTAGCTCCATAATATCTTCCCTGGAAAGGGCTCTTTTTGAAAAAAGTCATGAAACAGAAGAACATGCTAAGCGTATGAGTGATTTTGCACAAATGCTAGGTAAAAATATAGGCTTGACAGAGAATATACTTAATGATTTATCTCTTCTTGCTTCACTTCATGATATTGGAAAAGTGGCTATTACAGAGGAAATACTGCTAAAAAAGATTAAATTAACAGAAGAGGAATGGGAAACTATAAAGAGGCACCCTGTAGTTGGCAGTAATATAGTTAGATCTACCAAGCAGATTGCTCATGTGGCCGATGGTGTTCTTCACCATCATGAGTGGTGGAATGGGTCCGGCTATCCTCAGGGATTAAAAGAGGAGGAAATTCCTATTGAGTCTAGGATAATATCTATTGTGGATGCTTACGATGTTATGAGAAATGGCAGGCCCTATAAGGGAAAAATGAGTAAAAGAGAAGCAATTACAGAATTAAAAAGATGCAGTGGAACGCAATTTGATCCAAAATTAGTTGAAATTTTTATTGATACAGTTTTACATGACGAAAAGCGTATACAGAAAATAATGGCGAGGCTGTAATCAAATTAAAGCCAGCAGGGGTAATCCTCAAAGAAAAAAGCAATGTTCTATGGTATAATCTATCAGTATTAAGTTACAAGTATATTCAGGCATGATGTATTAAAATGTCCAGGATCTCCATAAAAAATATTACAAAATACTATCATAATGAACTCATACTCAATAATATTTCTTTGGATATAAAAGATAAGGAATTTTTTTGTATAACCGGTCCTTCCGGTGGTGGTAAAACTACTCTTCTAAAAATTACAGCTGGTCTGGATAAAAATCATGCAGGAAGAGTCTATTTTGATGATGTTGATGTTACTAATTTGGAACCGGGAGAAAGAAATGTAGCTATGGTTTTTCAGGAATATGCTTTGTATCCAAACCTGACGGCAAAAGAAAATATTTCGTTCCCTCTGCGGATAAAAAAATATTCTAAGGAAAGAATTACTCAAAGGTTAAATTCGACTGTAGAGCAAATTGATATTGGGGTAGAAAGATACCTTGATTTTTATCCCAGGGAGTTATCTGCAGGTCACAAACAGAGAGTGGCTACCGGGAGAGCACTTATAAGGGAAAATCCTGATGTTTTTTTATTTGACGAGCCGCTGAGCAATCTGGATGCCAAAATAAGAATGAATACAAGAACTTATCTTAAAAGGCTGTTTTTAGAATTTAAAACTACTACTATTTATGTAACTTCTGACAGCAGCGAAGCTATGGCTTTGGCAGACAGAGTCGCATTAATCGATAAGGGTAAGCTTATACAGATAGATAGACCATTTAATATATATTTAAATCCTAAAAATATGCTGGTTGCAGATTTTTTTGGTGTTTTAGGAATGAATTTTATAAGGGGAAAGATAAAAAATAATAAATTTATTTTTGGTGATTATAAATTTGACATGCCTCCTGGTATAAAGAAGTATACCATGAAGAAAATAACGGGCGATGATTTAACTCTTGGTATAAGACCTGAAGATATTGATTTTTCTACTGCTTATAGTAAAGATAAAATTATAGCGGAGATTGATTTAATCCAAAAAATTCCCCCTATGGTAAATATAAGATGCAAAGTTAATGGCAGTATAATTAATGTAGTTAATTTCATCAAAAATACAATAAATATCATGCCGGGCATGAATTTATATTTAAACTTTGATAAGAATAAAACTCACTTATTTTATTTGGACAGCGGTGATGCGGTTTCTTGATGTTTAATATAGATTAATTTTATTAAATCATAATCAAATTTTTATAATCTTACATGAAATTTGTCATTAAGACCACTTGTATATTATTATTTATGATATAAAGATGGAAAAAATATAATGGGGTATTTAAAAAAATAAAAAGAGTTTAAATGAAAAAAGTAAAAAAGAATTTTTTAAATTATGTTGACCGGATAAAAACATATAATAGAATTGCAAATATTACCAAAATAGTGCGAAGGTATTTTGCCGTAAATGGTTTTGATGGAGTAATCACCAGTATTGGTATTCTTGTGGGAAATTATATTATTAGAGTCACAGAATATAAACATGTTATAATAGCAGGTTCCGCAATAATCATTTCTCTTGGTGTATCCGGAGTCTGGAGTGCTTATAATAGTGAAACTGCTGAAAGGAAAAGAGAACTTGATGATTTAGAAGAATCAACTCTTCATAATCTTGATAAAACGATAATATCCCGCGCGCAAAAGTTTGCTGCAGTAGTGCTTGCTGCTGCAAACGGACTATCACCTGTAGTGACGGCATTTATTCCCTTGATTCCATTTCTTTTTGGAAAATATGTACCTATAAATATTTGTTATTACAGTGGTTTTACTCTGGCATTTTTAATATTATTCGGAATAGGCCTGTTTTTAGGAAAGATTTCCCGGAGCAATCTTATAGTAAGCGGTATAAAAATGCTTGTTGCAGGTGGTTTCTGTATTGCCTTGAGCCTGCTGCTAAAATTCATTGAGTAATTTAAATATATTATTCTAACAAATTATGAATTTTATAAAATAGGCAGGTAGTTTTCCAGCTCATAATCTGTCACTTGTATTCTGTATCTATCCCATTCAATTTTTTTATTTTCGATAAATTTAAAGAAGATATGATCTCCCAGAGTTTCTCTTGCAATTTTGCTTTTTTCAAAGTACTGCAGAGCTTCAAACAGGTTGTCGGGAAGAGTTTCTATTCCTGCTTCTTTTCTTCTTTCTATATCCATTTCAAAGATGTTTTCTTCTATCGGCTCAGGCAGCGGATATTTATTTTTTATACCTTCCATTCCGGCAGCAAGCATCAGGCTGAATGAAAGATATGGATTGCAGGCGGGATCAGGGCATCTGAATTCAACTCTTGTTGATTTTTCTTTTCCTGGCTTATACATTGGAACTCTCACCAGGGTAGACCTGTTTCTTCTTGCCCAGGAAATATAAACAGGAGCTTCATATCCAGGAACCAGCCTTTTATAAGAATTAACCCATTGATTTGTTATTGCAACTATTTCCTTGCTGTGGTTAAGTAATCCTGCAATAAATTGTTTGCCGGTACTTGACAGGTTATACTTATCATTGGAATCGTAAAAAGCATTTTTATCTCCCTTAAATAAAGATTGATGAGTATGCATGCCGCTGCCATTAACCCCAAATATGGGCTTGGGCATAAATGTCGCATAAACTCCGTTTCTTGTTGCAACTTCTTTAACTATCATTCTATAGGTCATTGCGTTATCTGCCATGGTCAAAGCATCGGTATATCTTAAATCTATTTCATGTTGTGAAGGAGCTACTTCATGATGTGAGTATTCAACACCTATACCCATTGACTCAAGATAAAGAATAGTATCCCTTCTTAATGGACTTGCTGCATCGAGGGTAGTCAAATCAAAATATCCGCCTCTGTCAAGTGTTTCAGGCTTGCCTTTATCGGATTTAAAATAAAAATATTCAAGTTCGGGTCCAACATAATACGTATATCCCATATCACCTACTTTTTTAAGTGCTTTTTTCAGAGTCCATCTGGGGTCACCTTCAAAATGAGAACCATCAGGATTTAAAATATCGCAAAACATTCTTGCTACCCCATTTTCCGGAGGACTCCACGGGAGCATCTGAAAAGTGCTTGGGTCAGGCAAAGCAATGACATCACTTTCCTCTATGCGGGAAAACCCTTCGATAGACGAACCATCAAAACCCATACCTTCTAAGAGTGCCCCTTCCAATTCTTCAATCGTTATTGAAAAACTTTTTAAAATGCCCTGAACATCTGTAAACCATAACCTGATGAATCTTACATTATTGTCGTGGGCTTTTTTTAATACGAATTTTTTCATATCATTATTGCTTTTCATATCTCACTTCCTTTAATTTTTAACGAACAATTTAATTAATTATTTGTAATCTTTTAAAACTTTTTTAATATTATATCCTAATTTTGATAAAATTTATGCAGGGCATGTTAAATATATATTAAATTTTACCAGATTTTAACTTATTAATTCTAACCTATTGCTTTTCCCCCCTCCTCTCCAGTTCGAATTCTTATGCATCTGGGCAAATCAAGGACGAATATCTTACCATCACCAATTTTTCCTGTATACGCTCCTTTCTTTATTGCTTCAATAGTGGGTTCTACAAAATTTTCGTTTACTGCTATTTCCAGTCTTACTTTTTTTAATAAATTTACCTCATATATTACACCCCGGTATGTTTCGGTATAGCCCTTTTGCTGGCCACAGCCTAGAACATTAGTTACAGTCATTTTATAAACTTCGGCGTCAAATAGCGCTTTTTTTACATCGGGTAGTTTGTGAGGCTGTATTAAGGCTATTATAAGTTTCATAATGTTTACAATCCTTTCTTTTTATAATTAAATTAAAATTATTACTCATTTAGAAATATCTGAAAACCTCCATACGCTTCCATTCCATGTTCTTCTATGTCGAGGCCTTTTATTTCAGTTCCATTTTTAACTCTGATACCCATAGTTTTCTTAAGAATTAAGAAAAATAGTAAGAATATTGAGAATACGAATGAAAATGCTGCAGCAGCTCCTGTTAGTTGAACCATTAAAGGTTTCCAGCCCCCACCAAAGAATAAACCACTTACATTATTAAAACCAGCCAGAGCAGAATATTTAGCTTGTGCAAAAAGACCAACTGCTATGGTACCGAATGCGCCGCAGGCTCCATGAACTGATATTGCACCAACGGGATCGTCGATTTTTAAATTTTTATCGAAGAAACCAATAGCGACGCATACCAATAATCCAGCTATAATTCCAATAATTATCGCACTATAAGGGGACACAAGCGCACAGCCCGCAGTAATTGCCACAAGACCTGCCAGTGCACCATTCAAAATCATTGACGCATCAGGTTTTTTAAATCTTGCCCAGACATAAAACATAGCAGAGATTGAGCCGGCGGCAGCTGCCAGTGTGGTATTTACAACAATCATTGGTATTGCCTTGTTTAATGCGGAAAGTGTGCTTCCGCCATTAAACCCGAACCACCCAAACCATAATATAAATACACCTAAAGTTGCAAAACCAATATTATGTCCTGGTATGGCGTTTGATTTGCCGTCAGGGTTATATTTTCCTATCCTTGGACCGAGCATCATTACTGCGGTAAGTGCTGTCCAGCCGCCGACTGAGTGAACAACTGTTGAACCTGCAAAGTCAATGAAGCCCAATTTTGAAAGCCAACCGCCTCCCCATATCCAGTGTCCAACTATTGGGTATATAACACCGGCCATAAAAGCACTGTAGACTAAAAAGCTTGCAAACTTTGTTCTTTCTGCCATTGCACCTGACACAATTGTTGCGGCAGTTCCGGCAAATACCAGCTGAAAGAAGAAGTATGTAAAATAATCTATTTTTGAAGGGTCATTAAAAAAAGACATAAAACTGCTGGCTCCTATAAAACCACCAACATCTTTACCAAACATTAACCCAAAACCCAGAATAAAATAGAGTATGCAGGAGATACCAAATACTATAAAATTTTTCATCAGGATATTTACTGTATTTTTTGCCCTTGTAAAACCGGATTCTACAAGTGCAAACCCGGCGTTCATGAAAAATACCAGGAAAGCAGCAACAAGAATCCATACCGTGTCTAATGCCGTTAAAGATCCCATATTTTCTAGCTCCTTTTACTGTTAATAATGGGGAATATTTTACATCTTAAACTTTACCGGCAGGTTACATCGCTGTTAAAAGTATGTTAAATATTTAAAGTGTTCTATATCGGTAACCGAAGATTATTAAAAACTAGATTTGAGGAGAGAACATATAGCCGACGTTTCTAATAGTTTTTAACATAAGGTTGTACGGTGGGGGGATTTTAGATCGCAGTCTTCTAATATGTACATCAACGGTTCTGCTGCCCCCATAGAAATCATACTCCCAGACGGTAGATAGTAGATTATTTCTGGTAAAGACTTTGTTTTGATTTTGGAGGAGGATTTTAAAAAGTTCTAATTCTTTAAAAGTTAGTTCAACCGGTTTCCCATTAATAGACAACTCATATTTGTCCAGATTTAATACAAGTCTATCTATTACTATACTATTTTTAGGAGGCAAAATATTATGTTTCAGAAGATTTAATTTTATTCTTATAGAGAGCTCTTTTTCAAGCTGGGCACAGAAAACAAATTCATCAAAATCAATTTCACTTTCAAAAAGGAAATTGACCTGTTCTGGGTTTAATATGATAAATTTATTTATATTATATTTATTAGCAGTTTTAATGATATTTTTAATGGGTATATAATCACTCTCATCTTTAATAGTAATATCAAGGATGACTATACTGGTATCTTCGGGCCGGGAAGGGAGATTATTAAATGTTTTTTCTACCTGAAGAGTGAAATCTTTACTATCCAAGGTTTCATTTATCTTGTCTTTATTTGTATTATTTTTAGTATATAAAAGTACATTAATCATATTCAACCTTAGTTTTATATTCAAAAGAGGTTCAATGACTTATAATTTACAATATATTATAAATTAATTTTTACTATTATAAAAATAACAGTCACCATCTTTGAAAAAGGAAACAAGGGGAGGAAGTTTAGCTGCGTTAAAGATAAAAAATAATTTTATCTGAAGTTAAACACGATGGATATATAGATTAAGAAAGGTAATGCCTGTGAATTGCAGGGAACGCGTAATTGCTACTTTAAATCATAAAGAGCCAGATCGTATTCCTCTTGATCTTGGTGGAACAATTGTTTCTTCTATTACTAAAAATGCTTATATTGGTTTGAAGAAATATTTAGGCCTGGAAATTGAAAAAGTTAAAATCCTAGACAATGTACAACAGCTTCCATATATTGATGAGAAATTACTGCAGAAGCTGAATGTTGATATTCGCATGGTTAGAGCAGATTACAGCAGGGATACAGAGCCGCAATATTTCAAGGAAGGAGATTACTGCTGCTTCTACGACAGATGGGGAGCAAAGCTTTGTATGCCTAAAGAAAATGGTCATTATTTTGACCGGGTGGAATTTCCTATTAATGATATAAGTATAGAAGCTTTAAATACATATATATGGCCGGAATTGGATAGCAGTAAGTCCATTTCTGAACTTAAGGAGAAAGCAAAATATTTTTATGAAAATACCGAATATGCTTTAACAGGAACTGCAATATTTGGCGGAGGGGTGTTTGAGCAGCCTGCAAGAATAATTGGTATGGGAAGCTTTCTTACCAGTATTGCGCTTAATGAAAAATTTGCAAATATGGTAATGGAAAAGATTACCGAACTGTATATTGAGAATTGCGAACAATATCTTAATGAAATTGGTAAATACATCCAGGTGTTTGTTTACTGGAACGATTTAGCCGGTCAGACTAAACCCATGATATCGCCTGATGCATATAGACGTTTAGTTAAGCCCAAGGATAAGAGAATAATAGAGATGGTAAAATCCAGAACCAATGCTAAGTTTTTTTACCATTGTTGTGGAGCAGCAGGGGACTTTATTCCTGATTTTATTGAAATCGGGGTTGACATTTTAAATCCTGTTCAGGTTTCGGCTTTAGGCATGGATACGGCAAAATTAAAAAAGGAATTCGGGAATGATATATCTTTCTGGGGTGGAGGGTGTGACAGCCAGCATATTCTTCCATATGGTACTCCGGATGAAGTCAGAGAAGAAGTTAAAAGAAGAATAAACGATCTTGCGGAAGGCGGGGGGTTTATTTTTAGTGCTGTCCACAATATTCAGGATGAAGTGCCACCTGAAAATGTTACTACTATGTTTGAGGCTTTTGAAGAATTTAGAAATTATTAAGGTAAGATTGAAGGATGTAGAAAATGTTGCTATTATATT
>Ga0256868_10001468_pt1 | contig 12846 bp, 12 predicted proteins | sample RVTome_13_FD_187341 | JGI IMG/M metagenome (GOLD analysis project Ga0256868, IMG submission 187341) | Soil microbial communities from uranium-contaminated site in the Upper Colorado River Basin, Wyoming, United States - RVT92D227 HiSeq ... | reverse complement strand
TGGCACTCTCCGAACGATCTCTGGCATCGCCCTTATCAGGTATTCCTGCCCGTTCTTCGCGACGAGCGCCTTCGCATTGAGGATTTTCAGCCCGGGGACTCTTCCGAGTCTGCTCTCTGTGTACGGGAATGTATCGACGTCCACTCCGTTCAGAATCACAGCGGACTTCTCCGTGGCTAGCCCGTTGAATTTCTCAATGAGTTTCGCTTTGATGCGGGAATCAACACAGACTATGCCGGACGCACTCTTGACCACCCGCTTTTCGAGCCAACGAGATATCCGCCATCCGAGTGACCCCTTCACCAAAATTCCTCTGCTGACAGCTTCCTCGGCGGCGTATCCGTGGAATGTCGCGACCTTTGGCAGGCTGCCGGGCGCCAGCATGGTGAAGTAGACCAGGTACGGGCTCGTGTAGGTCCCTTGGAGATGAATGACGTCAGGCTCGAGCATTTTGACTGCGCGAGAAAGCCTCATCAGCGGCACAAGAGGAATCCACTTGTGCCATCTCTTCCTCATGATCGTGACAACTTCGAAGCCGCGTGTCTGGCAGGTTTCGGTTCTATCTCCGAAGGATATCAGGCTAACCCGAACCCCGTCGAGTTTTGCGAGCGATGTCGCAAGATTCAGAACGTGAACAGACACTCCTCCTTCCGGTTCTTCAACTCCTTTGAACGACGAGAGTATTACAACTCTCAGCCTGCGCTCGCTCTTCTTCGATTTGCCGGAGGGCGTTGAATTAGCTGCTTCCATTTTGGCTCCTCCACTGGGGCCGTAGAGGTTATGTTGTCTCGGCGACTTACTCCTTAGGGGCTCGACTTATCTTGACGAACTTGCCGTACAGAGCGTATCCGCTCATGACTCTCATGAAGATTGGCTCGAACACTCGTGGTGCGTTCTTCATAAGGACTATGGCCGGCAGAGCAATGGAACCCATCCCAGGGAATGCTGATGGGACAAAGGAGAGCTGGAACAATGCATCGATAGGCCTTTCTTCAACAAGCACAAGCTGATCAGACCTAAGATTTTTGAAAGTGGATAGCGGTTTCTCGGGCCCGAGTTCCCAAGTCCCCTTCTTCTTCATCCGCGCCATGCAGAGTCTGTACAGCCTACCATCTGCGTATGGGACGAGCGTCATGTATGTGCCGTCTGGTCGAAGACTCTGCGAGATCCTTCTCAGCAGTCTCTCGGCATCTGTTGGCTCAAAGTGCTCGAGGAGGCCAGTGTTGATTACGATGTCGAATTCTTCATTGAACTCAGAGTCGAATAGGTCACCTGTCAGGAATCGAGCAGCCAACCCGTGATTGGCGAATGCCTCTCTGTTAGCAAGGATGCAGTCCTCTGAGGTGTCGGAAAGCGTGAGTTCGACGTCGTTCTTGAACGTCGCCTTGATGTTCATGGATACTGGGTCAATTCCTGATCCTGCACTCCAGATCACAACTGGTCCATCTTTTGCGATTCTTCTCCTAATTTCATCCTGCACCTTGTTAAGGAAGTACGCGTTGTAGGAGGTCATTTGCCAGTAGTTTTGACCATCTTCAATCTGCCCCTTTCTCTTCCGGTAGTACTGTGTCCAGGACTCACTGACGATGTTTCTTCCAGCGGAGGGCGCGATCTCCGGGCTCGACTTATCACATCTTTCAGCGGCGTCGTTTTTCTTCATGTCTTTTCTTTACTCCGAGTCCATTTCGCGCTGGGAACCTTGCGGTAGCATGAGTCTGTTTCCGCTAAATGCTCTAGTCCTGGGCAATCACCTCGTCTATCAGTTCTACGTAGGCACGTTTGAAGTTCTCAAAGTTGAACACACTCTCCGCATAAGCTCGGGAGGCTCTCGAGACCCGCCTCCATTCGTCTTCCTGCATGAGGCTCTGGATTCTAGCTGCGTACCCCCTCGCATCCATCGAGGTCAGAACGTATTTTCCGAGTACTTCGTCCCGCATCATTCCTGCCGCGCTGCCGGTGTTCGAAACGACCGACGGCGTGCCGCAGGCCAGAGCCTCAGCGAGTGCATAGCTGCACCCTTCGTAATAACTGGGCATTATGAAAGCATCGCAGGCCTGGTAGTACTCAGCGATCCCATCGGGCCGGACTTTTCCGACGTAGGTCACTCGGTCCTCGCTTCGAGGCTCGTCTGTGGTCACCACGAGTCTCTGGGGGCTATTCAGCAAAGGTCGAATCTCATCCATGAGGAATGAGTAACCCTTTCGGCGATCGGTCGACCCAACATACAATATGAGGAAGTCGTCTTGAGGGAGGCGGAGGCGTTCTCGGATTGCACGTTTGTCCGTCGCAGGGTGGAAGCGGGCGAGATCCACACCGTTGGGAATGACTTTGGACACCCTCAGCCCATAATTCCTCTCAACTTCGTCGCGGGTGGTCTCCGACACAGCAACTACTGTTCGTCCTATGCCAGCTTTCCGGTCTATCCTTGCGTTCAGAAGCCTGACTGCGAGCAATCGTAGGGGACTCGCCACCGTTTCAGTCGAGGATGCTCTGCCGATCTCCGTCCCGTGGTAAACCACAATGGATCGTCTGCGTCTCGAATTCCACGCGAAATAGCCGTTGCAGACAATCACATCTCGGTCCATCACCATGCCATTTAGGTCTCTCCCGAGCTTCCAAGCGGCCAGGGGGCGTATCCTCATCCGCATGAATTCAGGGAGACCCAAGGTCGTCGAGTCCAGAGTCCGGACATCGTAGTTGGTGTTTTCGAGCGCTTTGCTTAGGAGAGACACGAATCTCTCGACTCCTGTACCGACGTCGGTTGGGAGGTATGTGCATATCCAGACCCTTCCTCTGGCGTCGGATTCAGCAGTCATAATGGTCATCTGCTGGAGATGGGTGCTGACACGATGAAACTTGCGCTGGGGCTGGGCAACGACGAGACTGTCTTCACCAAAAATGCCTTATGGATACACGCGACTCTCCGTCGGTGGATATCCTGACCGGACCCTGTGCGCTTGTGAACGAAATGGGAATCGTCTCCGTCTCCCGGTTAAGGTTTAGATACGCTCGAATGGATTCCGTGGTGTAGTGCATGATTCCGAAGGCCACGATTATAGTCCCATCCACGGGTCGGACTGAGCGTTTGCGCAAGTGTATTGAGAGCCTGGTTGCCCAGAAGACGGTATTCGCCTTTGAGATCTTGGTTATCATCGATGGTCCAGATTCGGAGGATGTGAAGAATCTCATCGCATCCGAGTATGGCTCGAGAGCAAGTCTCTCGTTCGACACCTCTCCGACCCGGAGGGGATCGCCTCGCGCAAAGAACGTTGGAGCGCGGCATGCGAAGGGCGAGATACTTGTTTTCGTGGACGACGACGTCGCAGTTCGTCAGGACTGGCTAGCTCAAATCGTAGGGGGCTATTCCGTTGGGACTGTCGGCGTCGGAGGTTCGGAGGTTAAGGGGCCCAGATCAGAATTCGTCAGGTGGGTCTGGTTCCTGTTAAATGGAAACGCGACAGGGAAGGTGACTCGGAGTGGTCTTGTGGTATCCAACTTCACGTCAGAGAAGCCCGCGCCTGAGCAAGTTGATTGTCTAGCAGGTGCCAATATGAGCTTCGATAGGGCCGCGTTCGAGAAATTGGGTGGGTTCGATGAGAACTACCTGGGGACTGCCTATAGGGAGGAGACTGATTTGTGCATGAGAATGCTGTCCTTGGGTCGGCTGCTATTCACTCCTAGCGCCGTTGTGGATCACTTCGAGGAGAGTCTTGGTGGCAACTCTCCGCTCTCCTTGCGTGACTGGAACTATTGGTATCATCGAAACAACACATACTTCTTCCTCAAGAACGTGGGAGGCGCGGAGTCCCTGTACGGGCTTAGACACAGGATTGTCGAATCTTTAATCGCGTTCTGTAGAGTATTCCAGCAACGTTCATTGTATCCGTTGACAACAATGTCCGAAGGCGTAAGAGACGGGACGAAAGCATTCGTGACGAGAAGGGAGCATACCACAATATGAACTCAGGTGCTGATTCGAAACCAGGCGGGACGGGTGAATTTGAGTTCACATTGGGACTGGTTAGTCTGAATGAGGAACGAACGATTGGCTCTGCCGTCAAAGCCATGGTTGGTGAGATGAACGGCGTCAGCTCCGAGTTGATTCTAGTTGTAGGTGGGACTGACCGAACTGTCACGTTTGCAGCAGAAGCCGCGAAAAACGGGAAGAACGTGCGCTTGATTGAGGACTCGTCTCCAAGGGGGAAACCTGCGGCTCTCAACACCCTGTTCTCTGAAGCCAGAGGAAGGATTGTGGTCCTCTCTGACGGCGATGTGTCAGTTCAGAGAGGAGCTCTTCAAGACATCGCGCATGCGTTCGAGAACGAGCGTGTCGGGGCTGCGAGTGGGCGGGTTATCGGTTCGCAGACGAGCCTGAACGCGATTCAGAAGGCGTGCGACCTGATGACGGAGATGATGCATATATCTAGGATGCGGACTTACGAGAAGGGCGGCTCGCTCGATCTCGCCTCTGGGTATCTCATCGCAATAAGGAGGGAATTGGCGCCAGTTCTACCGCTTGATGCTAGTTCCGATGATGGATTCCTTTCGCTGAGCGTCAGATCGCAGGGCTACAGCATTGCCTACGTTGACAAAGCTGTGGTGGCGATAAGATACCCGAAGACTATCTCTGACTTCCTGAAACAGAAGTCAAGAACAAGGTACGGTCATCTCCAGCTCGCGAGAGATCTTCCGGATGTTCAAGCCCGGACTGCGAAGCGTGAGATGGGGGAGTACATGAGGATAGCACAAACCGCGAAATCTAGGCGCTACGGATTTCACATCCTTGTTCTGGCGGTTCTATTGACTGGTCTGTCATGGATTTCTGCCCATTTGATGATTCGATTACCCTGGCTTCTTGCCAGGAAAGTCTGGAAGCCGATCCCGTCGACAAAGTAAGAGTAACCCACCCGCGTGGTCAAGACCAGTTAAGTTTTAATGCGCAGATGACTTTCGATACAATGGTGTGAGTCCTGGCAAAGGCAGGTCTACTTGCCAAGATTGGCAGCGAGGGATTGCCCATAAGGCTTACAGCGTTGGCGTCTCTCGCCTTGTTAGCCTTCTCCACTCGGCTATTGCCATACATGTTCTCTTCATTGCCCTACAATCAGGACGGCCTGACCGAGTGCAGAATTGCAGGCGACATACAGGCGTTCGGGAGTCTCAAATACGCCGACGACAGCTACTACTCCAGCACGCATAGCATCATAACTCCGTTGTACAATCTGTTGCTCGCGTTTGTCGCTTCAGTTCTTGGATCGATTCCCCTTGATGTCGCCCAGATTGTGGTTGCGACGCTGGCGATTATTACTGTCGTCGGAGTGTATCGGATTGCGCTGAGAATCACGAAGGTGTTCAAGGAAGCTTTCGCCGCGGGGCTCTTCGTGGGATTGTTGGGCACCTTTGTCTTCCTTACAGGGTCGACATGGAAGGCATCCCTTGGCGTGTCGATGCTTGTTCTGCTTTTCTACGCGTATATGAACAGGATGTATCGAAGGATGTTCGTTATCGAGGTAATTGTCCTCGCGATGTTGCCATTCGTACACCACCTCGTGATGGTCATTGGCTACTTCTCAATTGCATTCCTCACGATCTGGTCTGTGTATTTTGCGACCGTGCACGGCTCGCTGCGGAAGAGGAATGTAGTAGACGTGGCCGTCTTGTCCGTATTGTCGCTCGCCGCCTACTCTTACTACTCTGCTGTCTCACTAGATCGGCTTGAATACATCAGGTCCGCGACTGGACTGATGTCGATGGTCGTGGTCTTTCTTGCGCTCGTCGGGGTGATGCTCCTCGTGTTGACGAGAAAGTCTCACTCCAAGTTCAGCTTCGCCCCGATTCCTGCGCTCGCAGTTTTCGTCTTGTTTGCCATTGACTACTTCTATCCCATTTTCCCATACGATCCAGGCTCGCCGCGATTCGTGCTGATACTAGTGGCTTCTCTGGCTGTTCTTGTGGGCTTCGCGTGGCTCGGATTGGAGGACCTGATAGAGTCGCGGTCCCGTTACCGAGCACTGCCACTGTGTATTCTGCTGCCCGTGGCCGCATTGTTTGGCTTCTCGCTCAGCTCGGGTCTGGGGCTCTCAGCACATCAGGTGATGTACAGGTCGTTCGATTTCGCGGACATCGCCCTGGCCTTGGGCGTGTCTGTCGGGCTGTTGCACTTCAGAAAGAGACCAAGAGCTCAGGCCATCGCGATTTTCGTGGTAGTCGTGGTTCTGCTCGTTTCATTCCCCTTTTCCTATGGTACTGGCACGCTGCTTGGTATTAGGCATGATACTCAGAGTTACGAGGTGGACGCTCTGGAGTGGGCTGACGGCTCTGCGGGAACATCCATGATGCTCCAGAGTGACGAGCGTCTGTCATATGTGGCAACCGCCTTGTATGGGTTTGAGCGGATGCCATACCTCCCCACTAGGTTTTTCGAGGCAGGAGTTTTCGGAACGGGTGCTTTGTATGTGATCGAGGATGATTGGACGACCGTGGGTGTGAACGACTATCCTCGAGGTCATCGGGTGATCAACGAGACGAAAGTAGTGATGGTACTCATGGCTTCTGATGTACTCTACATAGGGGGTTCCCAGTCCAACAGGATTCTCATCTTCGTGTCATCTATCCCGGGTCAGGACGCGGTCTTCGGGTATCACTAGTACGACCCCGTGTCGTTGCTCATTGTGATCTGTTCGATGCCTGTTGCATTGCTCCGGTCAGCCGTGACTCATTGAATCCGGGCTCTTGGGACTGACTGCCTACCATCTACACGAGTAGGTCGAAAACCATGACTACAGCGCAGACCCCTGTTTCGATTGCCCAAATGGACTCGACCAGGGTTCTCTCCGTAAAGGTCCATCTCTTCATTAGGTAATGGGTCAGGGATTCGGTACGGCCGCTGTATTCTAGATGCCCGTTGGGCGCGACCTTGCTGAAGTTTTGTGCCTTGAAATTCCCTCGAAACTTGAGGGCGAATTCCACCATCATTGGTATGAAGATGAAGAATGTCTGGATATAGAGTTGGGAAAGCATCCCAGCTGCGGCAATAGTCGCTCCCATGAAAAGCATTAGGGTGTCTCCTGGGAAGATTCTTGCCGGATACTTGTTGAACCACATGAAGGCAACTAATGTGCCCAGCAGCGGGACAAGAAGGTACAGTCCATCGAGTCGGTCGTGAACTACTGCGAGCAGGATCATGGTGGAAGTCATGATGATGCCAAGCCCTGTTCCAAGGCCGTTGAACCCCTCCAGCATGTTGCCTGCGTTCGCGGCACATGTGATTGCCAGCGGAGCGACTACGATCATCCAGGCGCCAAGGTCCATTTCTCCGATGAATGGGATGTATACGATGGGCGTTAGCGCTGCTCCAAGTGGTAGAGCCAGCAAGAAGGGAAAGAAAGCCTTCTGACTTTGCCTGATCTCAAATAGATCGTCAATTAGCCCAACGAACGCCGCGCCTAGTGCTGCCAGTATGGAAACGTTCAGGATGTCCTCTTCTCTAGCTCCGTTGAACACGAGAAGTAGTCCTATCCCTCCGAAGAATCCAATTACGGCCGCGATGCCACCCATTTCCGCAATTTCCGGATTGTCTGGCTTATGGACATCCTTGCCTACGAGCCCGCGGGCTTTCAATTTGGGAATCAGCCAGGGGACAACCATGTAGGTCATCGCGACTGCGACTGCGAAAGATGCGATGAAGCTCAGGGCTTCCGCCAAGGGTGATCCCATCCGTGGATTGGTTGTCGCTACTGATATGTTTCAGGGGAAATGGTTGGTATCATAGAGCATCTCCGCCCATATATAGACCTGGTCAGTCATCAGCCCTCGACTCTAGCCTTTCCGTCCTCGAGATATATCCTCTTCGTCGCGTGCTTGGCAAGTTCCTTGTCGTGGGTTGCCAGGACTATCGTGGTCCCATAGTCGTTCCTCACGAGATCGAAGGTCGCGATGACGTTCGCCGTGTTCTCAGAGTCCAAGTTGCCAGTCGGTTCGTCCGCCAGTATGATTCTCGGATTGTTCATCATGGCCCTCGCGATGGCCGTCCTCTGAGCCTCCCCGCCGCTGATCCTGTTGGCAGGTTCGTCAGCCATCTTGTCGATTCCGAACTTCTTGAGGAGCTCTTCGACTCGGTCTTTGGATTGTCTCCCAGAGAAGAGGGACGGGAGGGCGACGTTCTGCTTGACAGTGAGGTCCATCAGGAGGTTGAAGTCCTGGAAGACGAAACCTACCTTCTCCAGTCTCAGCTTCGCAAGGGCGTCTTCCGACATGCCAACTACGCTCCGTCCGTCGATTGCGACCTCCCCTGAGGTGGGCCTGTCCAGTCCTCCGAGTATGTTCAGGAGTGTGGTCTTTCCGCACCCGGATTTCCCATAGATCATCACGAACTCGCCAGGGTCCACGGTGAACGTGACTCCGTCCAGGACGGTGCTTCTACCATTGTACTTCTTGACCAGGTCCGCGACCAAGATGACTTCGTTGGCCATTTCGGGGCGCTATCCCCTCGACGGGATATTAATTGTTTCTAAGCTTTACATACGGCATGCTGATCACCGAGAGTTGGATTCCTCATTAGACATTCGCTGGATGAATGAAGGTTCGCCATTTCTCTACGCCCTGATACCTCCCCGAACCTAAGGCCTTTCGGACGCTACGGAAGGTTGTTGTCTTCTTACCTTCATTGCGCGTATTGCGAGATTGTACGCCGCTTTACCGTAGTCAAGTTGGTAGTCATATCCGCCTATCGAGTTGAAGGTCCTCTCTAGTCTTTTTGAACCAGTGAGTCTGGACAGTTGCACAAGCAGCACACAAACGCCGTGCAACCAGCTGCCAGTTCTAGATACCTCCTCTATTCGGAAATCCTTTCCTAGAACGGTGGTGATCTTCTCGAGTGAGTAATGGCGATGTATGGGCTGAGTCTCCTTTCCGATTATCCTGAGCACGGCTCTAGCAGGACTGAAGTAGGTCGGGTCAAGAAATCCAAAGACACCGTCATTTGGCACTGTGATGATGAGATGCCCATCGGGCCTCAAGACTCTACTGATCTCGGAGGCCATTGCGCTGTCAGAAGGGACGTGTTCTAGGACCTCTGTTGCTACGACCGTGTCAACGCACTCGTCGGATATTGGCAACGCTGTAGCATCGCCCACGAGTAGATGAGTATCCATCCCTGGACCGTCCTGCGCCAGAAAGGCTCTATTCACGTCAAGAGCAACTACCTCGTCGCTCATATGCAAATATGGGGATTCTCCCTTAACTGGTCCACAACCGACATCGAGCAGCAGTCGCTGACGACGAGGAATCCACGAGAGCGCTAGTTCAATTCGGCCCGATGGGATACACTCCCCAAGGTTTCGCCCCATCGTTTCCCCGCTCCGCGAATGGTCTTAGTGTCTTAAGGGCTTCCCTACGGCTTTTCGCGGGCATCATGGCGGACCCTGTGCGATTCAAGGCTTGCTCTATTCACAGACTGTCTCGTAAGGCAGGTCTCATTCTCAGTATCCAGTCGGTAGGTCGGAGTTCGGATCGCCGCATCTCTTGGCGTTCGCGAGATCCAGGAGCTTGTCGTTGACCGCGAATTCCCCTATCAAGCACATGAAGGGGTCGGCCAGGTCCCAGGCCCCCACATACAGGAATATGTGAGTCACCTGTCTGTCGCCGAGCACATCAGCCCATCCGCCGAGCGTTGTTGGCTGTGCGTCCGCCTGGTAAGGGAACGCGGTCCACTTGCCGTGGCTAACAGTGTCTCTCATCTGCCACTCCGACATAGGCTGGTACCATCCGCTATCGTAGGACAGCTCTGGCTTACATATGAGGCTGGTTCCTCCGCTGAGGGTGACCACGACATATGGTTCGATCGGGTCCTCTCCGCCACCCGCGATGATGAACTCGGAGAACGTGATCGCTGAGAGCTGAGACAGTCTCCCGTTGAACTGCATCTTGATGCAGACCCAGTCATCGGGGTTGGCCACGCCGAGCATGAGCACATTGGGCCTGTAGTCGTAGTAGCCCATGTACTTGGCCACAGACGTGGAAGAACCCAAGTGGACCACTATGCTAGGCGCAGCCGAAGCGCTCGCGGTGAGGGTGAGCACTATGAACACTATCCCTACCAGGCCCAAGTAAGTGCTCCAGCCTCGGACGCCCTTCTTGTCATTTCTATGTGCTATGCTCCTTGCGAGTTCGCTCCGGTACTTCATGTCCCGCACTCCAGATGCGCATCTGGGTGCAGCCAGCCGAGCGAGTTCCCACTCTGCAATGTGAGGTCGCTGCTAACGGCTCAGTGCATCCCACTAAATGTTATAATTAAAGCCCTTTATATAATTTATCAGAGTTGGACCGTCGGACGCTGCTCTGATGCGCAGCCTGCTTATTGTCTGGAACGTTGAAAAGACAATGCGCCAGTAGGTTAGCGGAGAGGCAATGACCTCTTCTTGAGCTTTCTGAACTTTTTCTGGCCACTTGCAGCCAATGCCTCATCGGCCTTGCTGAACGGGTTAGCGGCAGCCTGTAGAACAGGCGAAGCCTGCCTAGTGGACGACATGTGGGCGCCACTCCTAACGGTAGACTGCAACGCTGCCAATTCGATCTCTACAGCTGACGGAGGCGGTGCTTCAACCTGCATGAGGGTGATCCCGCCAGCAACTGTCCTGTCGAAGTACATCAGAGTCGTGACAAGTGGCGAACTCTCTCTCAGCCTGTAGAATGTCATGTTGCCCCTGCGGGGGAGTACATCGACGATCTGCCACTCGGCAAGTTTCTTGATGACCTTGTCCGTAGTAGGCCGGGAGACCTCTGAACTCCTTGAGAGTTCGCTGACATTGAAATCAGACGCGGGATGCGTTAGAAGGTGCTTGAGTATCTTGAGTTCGCTAGTATTCCCTAGGACACCTTGAAAAGGTTCCTCAGTTCCATTGTCTGCCGTCGTAGTCCCCCCTTCGAGCGCTGTTCACGGCGCGCAACGTCCGTAGCAAACATCTCCTATATGAACTTTGAACAGCACTGACTACCAATGTAAACACCGTTTTGCATCTTGTATACTGACTGAGAGTACAACATCGTACGTTGGTACTGTAAACTCTGTTTCGATATCCATTGCGGTTGGTCCAGATCGGCCCGCTGTCAATTGTGTTTTACACCGAGAGCTGCATCCTGTCTTTCGCAACGTATTTGGCCTAAAAGGGGGCTCTAAGAGGGTGAGGAGTGGCGTCGATGAAGCAGTTCATTGTGTTTTGTGAGAACCGTGTGGGGGAGCTTGCCCGAGTGACCGAAGCCTTGGCTCAGAACGCTATCAACATTAGGGGTCTCGCGACAGATCTCGGTGGCTCGAGGCCGTCGATCAGGGTGATTACGGATGACGAGGCCTCTACGAGGAACGCCCTCAGAAGGAATGGCTTCCTGTTTGAGGAGGCCGAGGTCGTATCGGTGGATCTCTCCGATCGGCCGGGAGAGATCGCAAAGATGGCAAGGAGAATCGCCTCTGCGGATGTCAACATCGATTCCGTGTTTCTTCTTGGCAAGAAGAACACGCCAGCTTTGCTCGCGCTTGTCACAAATGATCCCAAAAAGGCCAGGAAGTTTCTCGAGGACTAGTCTTCGGGCTTCTCTCTGCGCTGTCCCAGCTCACCTGAGCGCTTCGAGGCGACCTCCACGGCGTCGATGAGCATGGCCTTGAGGCCGTTCCTTTCGAGCGAGTGCAGTGCGCTTATGGCGGTGCCTCCAGGGGATGTAACGAGGTCCTTCAGTTTCGCGGGGTGCTCTTTGGTCTCCTGAATCAGCTTTGACGATCCGATGAGGGTCTGGATGGCGAGGACGTTGGCGATGTCCCTCGACAGACCCACCTTGACTCCTGCGTCCGAAAGTCCCTCGAGAATCTGGAACACGTACATCGGGCCGGTGCCGCTGAGTCCGGTGACGGCGTCCATGAGTGACTCCTCAACGTCAACGACTATCCCGACGGACTCGAATATGTGTCTCGCGGTTGCCAGGTCCTCCTCCGTTGCGTACTTTCCTTGGCAGATTGCGGTAGCAGCCTCTCTCACAACCGCTGCGATGTTCGGCATCGCTCTTACGACTGGTACGTTGCCACCCAGCTTCTTCTCTATGAACCCGGTCGTAATGCCCGCGGCAACGGATACGATGAGCTTGCTGTCTTTGATGTTCGGCTTGATCTCTTCGAGGACATGCGCCATTATCTGGGGCTTGATTGAAAGCAGGATGACATCAGCCCACTCCGACGCCTCGCGGTTCGAGTGAGAGGCCTTGATCCCTTGAGCGATCCCCTTCGCCAGCTCCAGCTTGTCCTTTAGGGGTTCGGCTATCATGATACGCTCCGCGGTTGCCCAATTCGTCTTCAGTATCCCCTTTGCGAGGGCGAACCCCATGTTTCCCCCGCCGATGATCGAGATCTTCTTGCTGTTCATCCGTGTGTCCTCTGCGCTGCTAGAGCCAAATTGAGCCGCGTATATAACAACGTGCGTACGAAGTTGGACGTTTCGGGGCTGCTGGTGTATGCCTTCGGGCTCGGTGAATCAAGCACATCCTCAGGGACTAGGTGACATCGAGCCAGAGGTGGAGCTCTCTGTAGGAATCTTGGTTGACTAGCTGGCCCTCAAGGTACAGTAGGAGCTGGAGCTTCCACTTGCCCGGTGCTTGCACATCAAAATCGAAGGTCTGGTTGTAGTATTCGAGGTGTTCGAGAGAGAAGTTCTGGGCAATACCGACATACGGGCTCAGCGACTGCGTTTCAGCCCAGTCGATGGACCATTGTCCTACCGAGAAGTTGTAGTTGACCGTCGTCGTGAGCACGATCACGACTGTGTAGTTCTTTGGCTCGTGCTCGAAGGATTTCACGCTGACAAG
>Ga0256868_10001466_pt1 | contig 12849 bp, 9 predicted proteins | sample RVTome_13_FD_187341 | JGI IMG/M metagenome (GOLD analysis project Ga0256868, IMG submission 187341) | Soil microbial communities from uranium-contaminated site in the Upper Colorado River Basin, Wyoming, United States - RVT92D227 HiSeq ... | reverse complement strand
CCCCGGACGACATACGAGTTATAGCTCGTGCCGTCCGGCAGCGGGATGAGGGCATCGAACAGCCGGCGGTCCCAATCGACCGCGCCGACCGCATAGACACGCTCTCTCATCTTTCTAGCTTTCATGATTTATTCCTTTCGTCGTTCTTAGAAAAATAATACGAGACAATATATCGGAATATGTTGATTATTTCAAGTCACCGGATTGACAGCTTCTCAATGAGGGCCCGATGCCTGGGGAACAGCGCCAAGAGCTTTTCGCGGCGGCCGAACTTGAAGTCGGCAAAATCGAAGCCGGGCGCGACTGTGCACCCGCTGAGGGCGAAAGACCGGGGGCGAAGGACTTCGGCCCCAAACCAAGCGCCGCGCCGAAGGACGACTTGTAAAACCTCGCCTGCTTCGGGATTGCGGCCCAGCCGGAACCGCCGATATTTCCCGGTTTCCTCGAAGATATGGAAGAGAAGCGGGCTGCCGTCATAAAAATGCCAGACCTCGTCCGATTTAAGCCCGTGGAAATGGGACACTTGGCCTGATTTGAGAAGAAAGAAGATCGATGTTGAGAACGCCCTGGAGCCGGCATAACGGGATGGGAGCGCCCTCTTCGGGATCGACTCCGCCGCCCTGTAGATTTCTCGGTAATAGCCGCCTTCCGGGTGCTCGATGAGATGTAGTTTTTTTATCCAATAATTTGCAGATTTCATGACTTCTCCACTAAGAACACGACTCTCAAAGACGGGGACACGGACTGAGGAAACATGGGCACAGACGCATTTCATTAAATATATGCTTCCCGGGACATGTCTCCATTCTATCTCACTTACTGTCCGGCTTTGCCCGTCATGTCCTCGATGTTCAATCGCAGGATCGCCGCGCGCGCATAGGCCTGGTCGTCTTTCAGGGACCTTTTCCTGACCGGACGAGGATCTTCCTCCAAGTGCTGAAGCATGACCTCCATGCCGTGTTTTTTCTCTGCCAGCCCGTCCACAACGACGATTTTCCCATAAAGTACGACCGACCTGTAGCCGTGGGCGCATTCGCCCATGATATATCCGCGGTCCTCGATGACCGTCGCGCAGGTTTGCGGATTTGTTCTAATGAAGTCGAGCTTCAACCCCGTCTGCGCGGTGTGAAAATAGAGCGCCTTTTTCTGAGGGTCATAGCCATAGCTCAGTGTCACGATATAAGGTTCATTGTCCCGGCAGAGAGCGATGACGGCGTATTTCCCGCGTCGAATGATCTCTTCCATGATTTCCGGATTTGTGATCTCCCGGTCTTGCTTGTTCATGTGATATCGGCTCATAATTCGTCTCCCTTTCCGGGGTCAAACCTTCCCGATTCACAATTTTTTTCTTTGTCATCCCGAGCGACCGAAAGGAGCGTAGCGATCTCATTGGAAGACCGATTGAGATTGCCCCGTCGCTCCGTTCCCCGCAATGACAGGATAATGATCATCTTAATTTTCCCCGGCTCATCGAAGCAAACACTCCGCCCAGGCAGAGAGCCGCGAAAAACCAGAATGCCGTCTTCAGAGCAGCCAGGAATTGGGGAAAAACCGGAGGCGCGATCTGTGCCTCGCCGAGAAATAGGGAGAAGATCAGCATGGCTATACCCATGCTCAACATCTGCCCGGTCAGCCGCATCGTTCCCAACGTGGCCGAAGCGACACCGTAGAACCTCTTCTCGACCGAACTCATCACGGCGTTGGTGTTTGGCGATGAGAAGAGGGCGAACCCAAAGCCGAGAACGACGAGGGCTCCGCCGATAAAGCCGAGGACCGTGGCCCGGCCGATGAACGATAAAAGCAAAAGTCCCAGGGCCGAAATCCCCATCCCCGCAGAAGCGATGAAGCGGGGCTCGATGCGGTCCGAAAGCCGGCCGGCGAGCGGCGAAAAAACGGCCATGACCACAGGCTGGGCAATGAGGATCAGGCCGGCCTTCTGCGGGCTCAAGCCCTTGATATACTGGAGATAAAGGCTGAGGAGAAATCCGGCCGCGGTTGTGGCGCAATAATTGATCAGGGCCGCCAGGTTTGAAAAGGCGAAAACCGTGTTCTTCCGAAAGAGGGCCATATTTAACACGGGATTGGCCGTTTTTGTTTCGAGCCGGACAAAGCCGACAATCCCGACGAAGCCGGCCAAGATCAAGAGGCCTCCCAATGCCTTTGGAAGCCGGGACAGCCCCAGCATGACGGCGACAAGCGTCAGGCCGAGGACGGCCGATCCGGCCGCGTCGAACTTTTCCCCTTGGGCTTCGGCCCACTCCTCTTTGAGGTTCACGATGACCAAGCCGAAAAGCAAGAGGCCCAGAGCGCCGTTCGCCCAGAAGATGCTCCGCCAGCCCAAATGCTGCGTCATCAGGCCGCCCAGGACGGGCCCCAGAGAAAGACCGAGGTACGTGGACGAGACATTGATGCCGAGCACCTTTCCCCGCTCGCTCAGAGGATAAGCTGAGGTGAGCATGGCCACACCGGTGCTAAAGATCATGGCCCCGCCCATTCCCTGGATCACCCGGGACGCCAGGAGAACGAATGGTGAAAACGAAACGGCGGACGCGAACGAGGCCAGGGCGTAGACCAGGCTCCCCCAGCTGAAGATTTTTTTTCGTCCATGAATGTCGGCGAACTTTCCAAACGGGACGAGAAAGATCGCCGCGGCCAATATAAACGACGTCGCCACCCAGCCCAGGGCGACGGCCGTCAGCTGGAATTCACGCCCTATCGAAGGCAAGGCGACGTTGACCGACGACGACATGAAGGGCGTGAGGAACGCCCCCCAAGTCGAAACTACGAGGACAGTGGTTTTATGCGGGGCGGAAACGCGATCAGCCATTTTTTTAGCCTTTAAGTGTAATTCAAGAATTCATATTTTTACAATCGGATTGATAAGGAAATTTTAAACCCAGGCCTTTACCCGAAGATCACGTCCGGGATAGGCCACAAGGATTTCTCCGGGTCCGGCTTGAAGAACCCGGCTGTCGGCCACGAATTTCGGAGAAGCTCCTGTCGCAGCCTTCCTGATCTCAAGCTCCAATCGTCCGTTCTGGAAAGGAAATGAGGCCTCGATCTTTTTCAGGCCGGGAAGAAGCCTGGGCCGGAGGCGAAGGCCGATCTCCTGGGGCTCGACGCCGAGGACATGATGGACAAAGAGGATGATCATCTCGGCCCAGTTCCAGGGCACGATCCCAACCTGCGGGAATGGCGGCGCCAACCGTTTCCCATAAAATTCGAACCAGGAGCCGGCCCCAGCTCCGGGCACGGTATTGAGCCAGTTCAGGATACGCCAGACATTGTCATAATGTTCCATCTCGACGCTGGCGCGGGCGATAAAAAGGGACGGGAACGGCCAGCTGCCGGGCGAATCGGGCTCGGAGCTCGCGTGATACCGGCCGTAACCTCCGCCCTTCCAAGCCTGGTTCCAGAGAGTCTCAAGCGATCCGAGCGTCAGGCCGCAAAGGCGCGAACCCGGCGGAACAAATTCCAAGGCGATGGGCAGCGCCGCGGATGCATCGGGATTCAGAAAATGATCGCCCGGCTTCGCCAGAGGCGCTTCGGCGGGCAAGCCGGAATCGGGACGCGCTCCGATTTTTTCCTGAACTCGGCCGTCAATCCCCCGCCGCTTGATGAAGCCCCGGTCGTCGGCCAGCCGGAACTTCGGGTCCTCGAGCATGGCTTTTTTAATCCTGAGGGCTTCGGCCTCCCAGCGGACGGCATGCTGCAAGTGTCCCAGCATGCGGGCCAGGACAGCCGCCGCGCTGAGCCCGAACGACATGGTGAGCTGATGGACGAGCTCGATCCCCGGCTCGATGCCGTGGGCTCGATGCCGTTCCCAAAACTCCCGGCGGTTGGTCAAAAGCCCGCTCGGCGGATGGCGGAAGACCTCTTTCAGGGGGAATTCGGCCGTGACGACGATCTTGTCCCAACTCTTCCGGGCCAGCTCCACATCCCCCGTCCAGAGAATATAGTCCTTGAACGTATAGAGCAGAAATCCGTTCTGGTCGAGCTCGACTTCATCCGGGTCCCGTTTTTCGCTTGAATCGATCGTATCGCCCTCGGCGGTCACGAATTTATCGAGCAGACGGCTGAACATCGTCCGGGCCAGGGCGTGCTCGCCGGCCATGGTCAAGGCCAAGGCGACCATGGCCTGGTCCCGCAGCCATTCCCGGTTATACTGCCAGATGCTTCCGTCCAAGCGCCCCGTCTGTGAGATCACGGCCGGAAGCTGGTATTTCGACGCCTGAAAATAATGATCGAGCAAAGGATGCCCGAAAGAAACGCGGCTCAGCCTTTTCCAGTGGGCGACGGTTTCGGGACACACGGCCCACTTCCGGGTGAAGTCTAAAGTGACCTCATTTTTATGGGGATCAAGAACATACCGGATGAATATTTTTTTCTCCTGGCCGGGATCCAGAGAAACGGTTCTATTCAAGATGATTTGACGGAGACCCGTCCTGAGCTGAAGCTTCACCCTCCGCCGCCTCAAACTCTTCAGCCTGACTTCCCGCAGAATGACAGGCTCAGAGCGATCGGGGCAATAAAAATATTCTTCGGCCTTCAGGGCTTTGTTTCGCCACCGGACGCGGACCGCCGGGAACGCATATCCGGGCGACCATGAAACATCCACGTCCCCGGGCTCGGGCTTATGGATTCCGGCTCCCTCCGTGATTTGAAGCATCGTATTTTCCAGGCCGGTGCGGCTGTCCATCGTCAGCGCTTCTCTCTTTTTCCGGAGCTTGTCGGGGTTCATGATGAGAAGGCCGACCGGAGTTCCGTCGCCCGCGGGCGCCGCCTGGACTGCGGCCTGAACCAGGCCGTTGCCGAGGAAAAAATAATTTACGCCTTTGAGCTCGGTCCGGACATCCGGGTGGCCGACCTTCGGGTCGTCGTCATAAACGTGCTCTTTGACGTCGATCATCCACCTAGGCCTTCCCCAAGTGTTTTTCGAAGTCGGCAACGATGAAATTTTTTCCTTTTTTCACGATTTTATGCCCTTCCTTCTCCAGGAATTTCTTCTGCGCCGCGGCCCCGCCTGAATATTTCGTATACGGGCTCATGCGAACCTCCATATTTCAATTGTCATCATTTCATTGTCTTAAAGACTTTTCTATCCCGCTTGCACAGGAGCTGGGCGACATGGCGGCCGGAGAACAAGCATGGCGGCACTCCGCCGCCGGGCATGACCCACTGGCCGGCCATATAAAAATTGGAGAGTCCGGGAAGGGTTCGCTCGACCTGCGATTTCAGCACATCCGGCGTGATCATCCAGCCTTCCCAGGACGCCTTATGATTCAGCGTATAACGCCAGAGCGTGTAGGGAGTCGCCACGTCAATCATTTCCACATTCTGGGAGATCCCCGGGAATTGGCCGTCCAGCTGCCCGAGCATTTCCGCGGCGATCCGCTTTTTCTCGGCCTCGTACTTAGCTCGGTCGCTCTTCTGAAGGTCGTTCCAATAATCCCACCCGGACTCGAACTCGACCTGAATGACTGTTTTTCCCGGCGGAGCAAAACGCGGGCTGTAATTCAGAATTCTTATGAAATAGCCGCTGATGGATTTCCCGCCGACCTCGAGCGCTTCTTTCATCCTGACCGTGATGAACGCGGGACTATCCGGGAACTCCCGGGCCAGACCGTAGCTGACAAGAACGAACGGCGTGAACGTCTTCCATTCCACGTAGCGTTTTTTTATCTTATCGTTGACATAGCGGCCGCCGAGCATCTCGAAGATCGTGCTCCGGCCGTCAGCCGCGGAAACGATGGTCTCCGCCCGGCGCTCGTTTCCATCGGCCAAGCGCACGCCCACGGCCGCGTCGTTCTTAACCAGAATTTCCTTGACGGTTGCCCTATACGTGATCTCCCCGCCGAGAGCTTTATAACGCCTCTCCAGTGCGAGAGCGAAATCCAGGCAGCCGCCTTCCAAAAAGCCCATCTGTCCGTCAGCCAGGAGAGCCAGGATCATGAGGATGAACCAGACCGGGACTTCCGGAAGAAAGAGATTTTTGATGAATTCGCGGAGCCAAGGATCCTTTGCCGTTCGGGCGTATTCCTCCACCGGCTTGGCGTATTTTCCCGAAAAATATTTCCACAGCTTGCGCATCCCCCAGAACTCTTTTATCTTTCCTGGAAACGTCGTCATCTCGGGCGGAAGGCTCAGCCCAACCGTGCTCATGTCCAAGCCTTGCATGGCCCTGGCGCCCGCGACGAGCTCATCGATAATCCCCCCGTCTTGGGGGGCCATCGCTTTTAAATCTCTGGCCAGCTCATCGAGGTCGGCCGTCATGATGACCGACTTGCCGCTGGCCTCATCCGCATATTTCCCGTAAGTCGCCATGTCAACGACTTTGCAGCCCGGGAGAATGCCGAGCTCCTTATAAATCTCATGGAGCGTCGTCCCCGGCTTGTGGCCCATGACGAAATGGATGCCGCCGTCGATGAGGAAACCTTTGCGCTTCCAATAAGAGGCCACGCCTCCGGGAACGGTGTGGTGCTCGAAGATGCGGGTCGGATATCCATTCATCCGGCAGTAGATGCCGGCCGAAAGCCCAGCCACACCCGCGCCGATGATGATGACGGATTTTTCGGCCAATCTACGTCCCTTAACGAATGAAGATGATCATCTCGGTCATGAAGAGGGCCGTCGTCAGAAGGCCGACCAGGATCGCCTTCCACCATTTGAGCTTCTGGCTGATGCCGACGGCAAAAGTGATCAAAAAGAACATCCAGACCACTGCGAGGACCTGGTAGGCGACGACGAACGTCTGCCAGAATCCAGGGCGGGCCGAAAGCTCCATGAACTCTTCCTGCTTCATGCCCAGGAGAAGAAGGACAGCAAACACCGTCTCGGTGATCCAGGTCACGAATTGGGGGACCGTCACGGCGAAGCCGAGCGCCGCCAGCGTGCCTTCGAACGTCCCGCTTCCCTTGCCCCATTTGCTCAGGAGCTGGGCAAAACCCGCGGCGAGAATCCAACCCATAGCCACAACGGGAAAGGCGAAAAACATTTCCCAGAAATAATAGTTTTCCGGAGAAAGGGTGATGAAGGCCGGCGCCGTGATCAGAGCGCCGCCCGCGGCCAGCATGGCCACGGTGACGGTGTAGAGGATCCCGATCAATAAGATCGCCTTGAAGCTTTTCGAGACTCGTTTCGGGTCGGCCTGAAGCACCAGGAATGTGCCGATGGGCTTAACGACCGTCCCGCCGAGATACTGCCAGAAGCTTTTCATGTTACAAAAAGGTCTTTGCTCGAAAAATTGGGATCGCTCGTCAGGTTGAGCCCCAGCCTCTTGAGACCCGCCTCGTCGCCCGGCGTCGGGATATGCGTCATGTGGACTTCACAGCCGCGCAGGTCCTTGAGCTTCTCCAGCGCAAGCTCGGCCATCGGGTTGGCGCTGGCGTTGAGGCTTAAACAGATTAGGACTTCTTCGACGTCCAGGCTGGCCGCTTTGGCTCCCAGAATATCTTTCTTGAGATGGCCGATGGCTTCGATGGTTGAAGCCGAAAGGAGGGGGATCGAATCGGGAATCCCGGCCAGTTTTTTTACGGCATTGAGGATGAGGCTCGAGCCGGCGTGGAGCAAGGGGGAGTTCTCGCCCTTGACGATCGTGCCGTCCATGAGCTCGATCGCGGCGCCGCAGAAAATCCCCTTGTGGCCCTTGCCTTTGGCCAGGGATTCCTCAGCCGCTTGCCGCGCCGGCTCGACGACCCGGCGGAACTCCGGACCGACTTTCATTTCCCGCATAATGAGCTCCGCCCGCTCCACGGTTTCCCGGTCCACGAATCCCATGGCGTATTCGCAGAAATAGCGGAAATACCGCCTGACGAGCTCCTGGAGCGCCGCTTCCCGGACGACGTCGTCGGCGATGATTCCGAATCCGGCCCGGTTGACGCCCATGTCCGTGGGCGATTTATATACGCATTCCTCACCCGTGATCTTTTCCAGGATCCGCTTGAGCACCGGAAAGATCTCGACATCGCGGTTGTAGTTCACGGCCACCGTCCCATAGGCTTCGAGGTGGAACGGGTCCACCAGGTTGAAGTCCTGGATGTCGGCCGTGGCCGCCTCGTAGGCCACGTTCACCGGGTGCTTGAGAGGAAGGTTCCAAATGGGGAACGTCTCGAACTTGGCGAACCCGGACTTATGGCCCCGCCGGTAATCATGGTAGAGCTGGGAAAGGCAGGTGGCCATCTTGCCGCTGCCCGGCCCGGGGCCGGTCACAATGACGAGAGGTTTTTCGGTTTCGATGTATTCGTTGGCGCCGTATCCCGCGTCGCTGACGATGAGGTCGACATCCGTGGGATAACCTTTCGTGTAGCTGTGGGTATAGACTTTGATCCCCCGGCGCTCGAGCTTGTTCTTGAAGACCTTGGCCGATGGCTGGCTGTCAAAGCGGGTGATCACGACGCCCCGGATTCCGATTCCCCAATCCGACAGGTCATCGATCAGCTTGAGCGCATCGACGTCGTAGGTGATGCCGAAATCCGCCCGGATCTTTTTACGCTCGATGTCGCCGGCGTAAATGCATAAGAGGATATCGGCCTTGTCTTTGAGCTTCTGGAGGAGGCGCATCTTGACGTTCGGGTCAAACCCGGGAAGCACACGGGCGGCGTGAAAGTCGAAGATGATCTTCCCGCCGAACTCCAGGTAGAGCTTGTTGTCGAATTTCGCGACCCGCTCGAGGATCGCCGTCGTCTGTTCTTTCAGGTACTTGTCATTGTCGAACCCGATTCTAGCCGCCACGATGATCTCCTATCAGCTTTGAACTTTCGTCGTTTGGATGTCCTCAACACATCCGCTCGGCCACTAACCTTATATCGCAGGATAAAAACGGAGTCAATCTTCAGGAGGACGATTCTGGACCAACCTGAAATCCTCAAACAACCCGTAGCCGACGACGCTGTATTTGGAGCCGGGAGGATGGCCGCCTTTGGCCCCCTGCTGGAACGAGCCGGGCCAGGCCCTTCCTAGGGTCGGATCGTTGTGAAAAGGACCGAGCGTGTTCTTGAGGGTTCCGTAAACAACGACGCTTACATCGTTGCGGCCTGGGGTCAATCCGTTCGTGATATCAAGACGGAAGGGCTCGAAGGCGATAAAGCCGGCCGATCTTCCATTGACGAGGACTTCGGCCACCGCTCCCTTCCATTTTCCGAGTTCCACGAAGAAGCGCTTCCCTTTGAGATCCTGGGTGCGAAGGTCGTATGTTTTTTCATAAGACACCGCGCCTGGATAGAGGGGCAGGCCTTGGGCCGTCCAAAGGCCAATCTCGAGCCGAGCCGCCGGCACAATCCGAAATCCTTTTGTCCCGTCCTCGAGCCCGAAATCACCCAGGATATAGACCGGCTCGAGCTCCGAGTGGATGGTAAACGGCGCGGCCTTGAGGGTGAGGCTATTATTTCCCGGCTTGACATAAGGCCCGATATCGAAAACCCCAAAAGCCCGGTCGAGCCACCATTGGCCCTTGAGGGGCGCAATCTTCTGGCCGTTGATGAAGACTTGATAGAGTTCAGGCCTTTCGACGACGGCGCGAAGGGAAGCAAACAGAATTCCTTCGGCGGCCGCAAACGGGAAGGTCGCCTCAAAGCCCGAATCCGCAGGAAATTTGTCTTTATCGAGGATATTGGTCTTATACTGGACCGCGCTGTCCCACGGGTTTCTATCGAGGCCATGATGCTCGAAAGTTTTGCGCTGGGCGTCATAGAAATAGAGGTCTTTATCAGTTTTGCCGCCTAGCGTCAGGTCGCAATAATCGAGCGTCAACACATTCGAGGATTCTCTTTTCACCGTCAACGGCGTTTGAGGATCGAGCGTCTCTCTGGCGAATATCGCCGTTTGGCCCGGTTGGCTTTTGTCCGGACGCAGACAGAGGAGCAGGCTTCCGCCCGGAGGAACATCATAATCGATCCAAAGCTTGCCATCCTTGAGCTCATAAGGATAAGGGCTTGTTTTGCCGGTAAAGAGGTCCCAGTGTTCGCCTGATTTTCCCGAAGCGATCATCGTCCCTGCCGCGGCGTTCTTGTCGCTCGTGTTGGCCAGGAAGACGAGCTCCGCGTCTTTGAGCGTCCGGCGGTGATGGAAAACGAGGCTCGGCCCAGCGCTCTTTGCCCTCTTGACCTCGAAGACCAGAACCGGGGCAGAGAGTCTGGAAATATCGGCAAGCCATGCTTCGGGTTTGGTCGGGACCCAAGTCAGAGGATGTCCGGCCGCTTCCTTAATCATCCGGTCGTCGGCTTTTCCGTCGATAAAAGCCGGAACGGACGGCCAGGACAATATTTTTCCTCCCTGCTTCAAATACGCGCTCAGGAGTGCGGCGGTCGGTCCATTCACATTTTCCAGGCCGGGAGGCAGGATCACCAGCTCGTATGCCCGCTTGTCGACGACGAGTTTTCCACCCTCGGCCTTGCCGAAATTCTTGAGAATGAACTCGCTCCCCAGGTCGTATTCGACCTGGTTCTCCTCGAGCCTGTTGACGAAATCCTGGAAATCCTTGCCGATGGCCTTGATCTTGTCCGTGTCGCCCCGCGGCGAATAATACATCCAGGCCGTCGTCGTGGGCTCGATGACGAGGATCCTGTTGATCTGCTCCCCTAATGAGAGCGCCGCGGACAAGCGGCCGAAATAATCCCCCAGGATCTTATACGCGGGCCACCAGGGCTCATGGTAAGAAAAAGACTGCGGATGGTCGCGCTTGCGCGCTCCCTTGATCGTCACGTAAGAAAGGTGCTGGTTCATGAAGTTGACGCCCAGGGCGTATTCCCAGTCTGCGATCCGTTTCTGGTCGAAGAACGTCAGGTCCCAGCCGGCAGCACCGAACGTCTCGGACATGGTCCGCGCTTTCCCGAGCTGGTTGGCCGCGCTGCGGATTTCTTTTACCGCCCTGGCGTTTCCGAACTGGGCGTGAGTGTCGGTCTGGAAATCGTTCATGAGGATATCGATGCCCGGCATGTGGGCATAAGCGCAAAAAGCAAGGTTATCCGGGTTGACGACCGGCCGCGGCCATTCGTGCTCCCAGTAATGTCCGGTGAAGATCAAGTTGTTCTGCGTGCAATAGTCATAATAGGGCTTAGCCCAATTTTCGATGAGCAGGTCGAGGAGGGTCGCATAAAAATTATGCCGGACGCGCAGCCAGTCGCCCGTCCCGTTGTAGAGCGAGGGCAGGTGGAGTTTCAAATCATAGCCCCACTTCTCCTTGAACTTTTCGAAGAGAGCCGGCGTGTAATTGACGACGGTCATGTTCTGTCCGCCGGCCGGATTAATCTCGGCCTCGTCCTGAAAGACGCCGGGGACTACGCCGCCGAATTCATTTCCGAATGCGCGTTTGTAGGCATTGAGCGTCACGTCCAGGAATTTCTCGGTGACGTCCCGGCGCATGAGGTCCACATATGTAAACCCGCCGTACCAGGGGTTCGGCTTCTGCCGGACGAGGTCGAAGACGTAATATTCGCCCGCTCCCAGGGCTTTCCCCTTGACCCGGGCTTGCCCGGTGACATCCTCAAAACCTGAAGCGCTCTTTCGAAGGACCACGAGCGGAGTCGTCTCGAAGGCTTCCGGAAGCGTTTCGTCTTTAGACATCCGCAGTCCGGTCCGGACCGCGTCCGGCATCTGGGCCGGAACATGCCCTCCGGCGAAACCCGAAGGATAGGAATTTTCGTCGTAAATCCAGATCTTCATCCCGAGCCTTCTCCCGACATCCACGGCATGCCGAAAAAGAGAGAGCCATTCATCGGACAAATAAGGCGTGATAAGACCTGGCCGGGGATGGACGAAGACGCCGCCGATCCCGTGCGCCCTGAAATCGGCCAGCTGTTCCTCGATCTGTTCCTTTGTGACCCTGTCATTCCAAACCCAGAGCGGGGCGCTGCGGTACTCCGCCGGCGGGTCCTGGAATGTCCTGAGGACGGCGGCATAGGAATCCGGCGGGGCAGAGCTTGGACGTTTTTGCCCGATCAAAAAAAAGGACGCGATCAAAACCAAAAAAAACAAAAGGACGATCTTTTTTCTCATGGCGACACTCCCTTGCTGCGGAAGATCATTGAATTCCACCGTTCCATTATATCCGATCTCATTCGACAAATGTTCCATTCTGAATTATTCATGAACTACCCTATCTCTCCCAGTCGTGAATTTGCAGATGGCGCCGAATTCGGGGACATGACCCAAATTCTCCGGAATTTGGGATCGTGTCCCCCTCGTCTTGAATTCGGCGCCATCTGCGAATTCTCTTCTCGAGGAAACGACGCAATTTATGAATAATTCAGGCCATAACGCCTTTAAGACTTTTAATTTGTGACATTAATCCCCTCTCCTCCCCTTGGAATTCAAGGGGAGCCCCGAATAAGGTAAGCGTTTCGGGGATTGTAACTGCCGGAGACGCACTTGAAGACTCTTATTTAGCGATATTAATCCCCCCTACCCCCCTTGTTCTAATCAAGGGGGGTCGAATCAGGTATGCGTCTCCGGAGCATGCATGGCGGAGAGGGCGGGATTCGAACCCGCGGTCCCGGTTTGAGCCGAGACAAGCGCTTAGCAGGCGCTCCTGATCGACCACTCCAGCACCTCTCCATATCTGTCTGGAAGGCGGCGTTATTCTATCATTTTTCGATTTTGAATCAAAGGGCTCGCCGTGGGCTCTCCGTCCTGCGGCTGGACGCCGAACTCCACGACGCCCTCGAAAAATGGGCGGCCGACGAGCTACGCAGCGTCAACGCCCGGATCGAATATTTGCTCAAAGAGGCATTCCGAAAAGCGGGGCCCCGGATTGCCTATTCCCCGGATCTGAGATATATTCTCTCAGCATCTGGCATTGAATTCCGGAAAAGGAGAATGCCCATGAAAACCAAGAAACATATCCTTTGGCTGGCG
>Ga0256868_10001464_pt1 | contig 12862 bp, 14 predicted proteins | sample RVTome_13_FD_187341 | JGI IMG/M metagenome (GOLD analysis project Ga0256868, IMG submission 187341) | Soil microbial communities from uranium-contaminated site in the Upper Colorado River Basin, Wyoming, United States - RVT92D227 HiSeq ... | reverse complement strand
AAATCCATTAACCATTGATATTATTATAAAAAAACCGATCTGGAAAAAATGGTGGTTCTATTTTTCAGCTGCTCTACTGCTGATCATCCTGATTTACTTATATATCAAACGACGTGAATACAAGTTTCTTGCCGAGAAAAGAATACTGGAGGAGAAAGTAAGGGAGAGGACCTATGAAATAGGATGTCAGAAAAATGAAATCGAATTACAGCGTGATCTGATAGTTAAGAAAAACAGCAATATCACCGAAAGCATAACCTATGCAAGCCACATACAGAATGCGATCCTGCCTCCCCTTGGACTTATAGATAAACTATTCCCCAGCCATTTTATCCTGAGTATGCCAAAAGACATTGTAAGCGGGGACTTTTACTGGTTGTCTGAAAAGGATAAAAAAATCATTTTTACAGTTGCTGACTGCACGGGCCACGGTGTTCCGGGTGCTTTTATGAGCCTCCTGGGTATTACATTACTGAATGAAATAGTAAATATTCAGGGAATTACAAGATCAGACGCCATTGTCAATTGTTTACGTGAAAAGGTTATTCATTCACTTCAGCAAAGCAGAAAGGATGTAACCACTCTGGACGGATTAGACATTGTCATGTGTGTGCTGGAAAAGGACCGGAAAGTAATTCAGTATACAGGTGGAATGAATGATCTTGTTTATATTCGAAATGGTGTACTGCACCTTTTAAAAGCAGATCATTTGTCCGTTAGTGTTGCCTATGAGAATTCCGGACCATTTACAATGAAAGAAATCAAATACAGAAAAGGAGACGTATTCTATTTATTTTCAGATGGATATCAGGATCAGTTTGGCGGAGAACATGATAAAAAATATTTAAGTCAGCGGTTTTATAAGACACTGTTAGAAATATATGAATTGCCGTTAATAAGGCAAAAGGAAATCCTGGAGCAAAGGCTAAGTGAATGGAAGAAAGATAAGATACAAACAGATGATATTACCGTAATGGGAATTCGTTTATAACTTACTTCAAAACCTGATCTTCCCGGACAGGAAAAAATCAAATTCTGCTATGCAGCATGTTTCTGATAACCACCGAAGCGCAAAAACAGCCAAATATCGGTGGCATATAGGAAATGGTACCCACGGCCGATCGTTTGTTCTCTTCACCGGATACTTCAATAATGGCTTTCTTGCTTACAGGTTCCGGTGAATAAACAGCGATAATACCGGTGAATATGCCATGCCGGTGCAGGTATTTCCTCACTATATATGCAAATTTGCAATGATGTGATTTAGAAATGTCATTAATTTCAACACTTTCGGGATGCATTTTCCCTCCAGATCCCATCGAACTTACAACAGGCAATCCCTTTCTTACAGCTCCGGCCAGGAGTGCTACTTTTGGGGTCAGCGTATCAATTGCGTCCACTACAAAATCATAGTGATAATTATTAAGAACAGATACAAACTGATCTTCTTTCAGGTATTCACCTATAATATTCAGTTTTATACCGGGGTTTATGTCCAGAAGCCGCAGGGCCATCATTTCAGCCTTTGATTTTCCTTCATTACTGGTGAGTGCAATGATTTGCCTGTTGCGGTTGGATGCAGTGATTACATCACCGTCGATCAATGTTAATTCGCCAATGCCTGCCCTGCATAACTGTTCCGCAGCATATCCTCCTACACCGCCTAATCCGGCAATCAAAATATGCGAACCGGCAAGTTTTTCAAGGTTTTCTTTACCGATTAGCAGTTCTGTCCAACTTAACCAATGATTCATAGGCTACAACTGAAAACAACAGCCGAAATTATCCATTATTTGGCTTTCCAGGGAGGATAAGCTGATCTTTCTGATACCTGCTGCCCGGGAGTAGATTTCCCCAATGGAATACCCCGCATCATCAGTTTCGAAGAATACATGATCGGCAGGCAAGGTTTTGAAAACGCTGAAAGCCTTGCTCCTTTCATTGAAAAGTATGTGTCCGAAGGAGAGGTAACAGTTCTTCCGGATCAGTTCCCTGGCCGTATGTTCATCGGCATTAAACCAATGGAAAATCCAGGGAATCGATTGATCTGATTTTTTACGGATGGCCAGCAATTCGCTGTATGAACGCACGCAATGTATGACAGGAGGCTTTTTTAGGGATTCTGCGATGGCAAGCTGTGCTGAAAAGGCCATTTGTTGTGTTTCAAATGAGTTGTTTACTGCTTTATCCAGTCCGGTTTCTCCTATGCACAAAACGTTCCTCTTGGTAGCTGCTGTCCTGACTTTTTCAATCTGCTTTTCCCAGGAAGCCCCACTAACATGCCAGGGGTGAAGGCCAACTGAGCAAAAAGCAGGCAGTTCAAGTTTATCCTGCTCGTCAGGAAAGACGTTTAATATCAGTGTGGTATCGGGATCCTGGTACCAGGTATGTGTATGTATGTCAATGTAGTTCAAATGGTTGATAGTTGATAGTATGTTGTAGGTTGTGAGTTGTGATTGTTGTGGCAGTATTTTATATGAACTGCTGATCCTAACTCGTCCCTCGTCCCTCGTCCCTTGTCCCTTTCAAAACTTCGTGTTCAATTATCTTCGGAAAGTACTCATACTCCAGTTCATGCACCCTGGCCGCCAGGGAATCTGCGGTGTCATCAGGTTCAACCTTGCAGGTAGCCTGGAAAATCAGGTTACCATTATCATATTCCTTGTTAACGTAATGAATGGAGATTCCTGAAGCTGATTCTTTCTGATCGATCACTTCCTGATGAACATGATGGCCATACATTCCCTTTCCGCCATATTTAGGCAGCAGGGCAGGGTGGATATTGATAATTCTGTCCGGAAAATGATCAATCAGGTAGACAGGTACCAGCCAAAGGAATCCGGCCAGGACGATCCAGTCTATCTTGTTTTTAATTAAATATTTAATAACATTTTCAGACTGGTAAAAATCAGCTTTCGTGAAAACCAGCACCGGGATATTATAAGGAGCTACTCGTTCAATAACATAGGCATCGGGACGATTTGTGCATATGCATGAAATCCTTATCTGAGGCTCATTCTGAAAGTACCTGATAATGTTCTCGGCATTACTGCCTGATCCTGATGCAAATATGGCCAGGTTGTGCATGATTGCATAAATAGTTATTTATCAAGGAAATAAAAATGAAATTTGGCAAAATTAAAGCCGAAATCCAAAGAAAAATATAATTTTGTTTGTTTTTTCCTTATTATTGCATTTCCTTTGCAGCACATTTTTTAAATTCAAAGTAATAATTAAAATTTGGTATTATGTCAGACATTGCAGCAAGAGTAAAAGCCATCATTGTAGACAAATTAGGTGTAGACGAAAACGAAGTTACCCCCGAGGCAAGTTTCACCAATGATTTGGGTGCTGATTCCTTAGATACGGTTGAGCTGATCATGGAGTTTGAAAAGGAATTCAATATTGGAATTCCTGATGATGCTGCTGAAAACATTTCTACAGTTGGTGACGCAATAAAGTATATTGAGGAGAATGTGAAGAAGTAAATAAGCTTTTACCAAAACTGTCATTTATGGAGTTGAAGCGAGTAGTTGTTACCGGGCTTGGTGCGGTAACTCCACTGGGTAATAATGTTAGGGATTATTGGGAAGGATTGATCAATGGAGTTAGTGGGGCAGATCTAATTACTCGATTTAACGCCGAAAATTTTAAAACCAAATTCGCCTGTGAGGTCAAAAACTTCAAACCTGAAGATTACTTCGACCGAAAAGAGGTCAGAAAATACGATCTGTTTACCATATTCGCCTTGATTGCAACCGATGAAGCTGTAAAGGACTCGGGCCTTGATATTGAAACTGTAAACAAGGACAGGGTTGGAGTAATCATAGGTTCAGGCATTGGCGGATTTGGCACTTTCCTGAGTGAAGTCAGTGATTATTTCAAGGGTAATTCTGTCCCCCGGTTTAATCCCTTTTTTATACCCAAGATCATTTCTGATATAGCAGCAGGGCACATTTCCATCAGGTACGGATTCCGCGGGCCCAACTATGCCACCGTATCGGCTTGTGCCACGGCTACAAATGCCATTATCGATGCATACAATTTAATCAGACTGGGGAAGGCCAGCATATTTATTACCGGCGGTTCTGAAGCCGGAATATGTGAACCCGGAATCGGCGGGTTCAATGCCATGCGTGCCCTTTCAACCAACAATGCTGAATATAAAACCGCTTCACGTCCGTTCGATAAAACCCGTGACGGATTTGTCATGGGTGAAGGCGGAGGTGTAGTGATACTGGAAGAACTGGAACATGCAAAAAGTCGCGGTGCGCAAATTTATGCAGAACTTGTCGGAAGCGGCCTGTCGGCTGACGCGTACCACCTTACCGCTCCCCATCCCGAAGGTCTTGGTGCCATAATGGTGATGAAGAATGCACTGGAAGATGCCAATATGAAACCCGAGGAACTGGATTACATCAATGTTCATGGTACTTCAACCCCTCTTGGCGATATTTCGGAAATAAAGGCCATTCTTGGCGTTTTTAACGAACATGCCTATAAACTGAATATCAGCGCCACCAAATCAATGACTGGGCATTTGCTTGGTGCAGCCGGTGCAATTGAAGCCATTGCTGCCATCCTGGCAATAAAACATGATATTATACCACCAACCATAAATTTCAAAAGTCGGGACCCAGAAATAGATCCAAAGCTGAACTTCACATTTAACAAAGCACAGAAACGAACAGTTAATGCGGCATTAAGTAATACGTTCGGATTTGGGGGTCATAATACGTCGGTAATTTTCAGGAAATTCTCAGCATAGAATTGTGATAAGATCATTTAACCGATCTGAAAAGTACCTGTTTACCCCGGATAAGAGTTTTACCAGGCAATTAAAACGGATACTTGGATTCCAGCCCAGGAATCTAGGATTGTATCAGCTGGCTATTGTGCATAAATCTGCCTCGCATTTTATTTTTAAAAATACCAAGGTTAATAATGAGCGCCTGGAATTTCTGGGTGATGCTATCCTGGATTCAATGGTGGCAGAGTTTCTTTTCAGCAAATTTCCTGATAAAGAGGAAGGTTTTCTGACCCAAACGCGGTCAAAAATTGTCAACCGTGATAATTTAAATCTCATGGCCGTAAAATTGGGTATTGGAGATATGATCATTTCCAAGATGTCGAAGGATAATCATAAATCGGTTTATGGTGATGCGCTTGAAGCATTAATTGGTGCACTTTATCTGGATAAGGGATATGAACGTACGAAGAAAATAGTTCTGGAGAGGATCATTCAGAGCTATATCAACATTAACCGGTTACTGGAAACAGAAATTGATTTCAAAAGCAGGATTATCGAATGGGGGCAGAAGTATAAAAAGACCATCAATTTCACGAGCTTTGAGGAAATGGATGAACAAAGCAATTCTCCGGTTTTTATCTCCCATTTGTTTATTGTAGATGACATTGTTGGTCGTGGTATCGGAAACTCCAAGAAAGAGGCAGAGCAGAATGCCGCAAAACAGGCTTTGCAAATCTTGGAGGGGTAAAACGTCTTTTTTACAACTTTGAATCGTCAATTCCCATGGCATGAAATCCAGACTTCCTGATAAAAAGAAAATGCTTAAACTTAAGGTTGATCAGGAATTCAGTTACAGGTTGCTGGGCATCTCCTGCCATGAAAATGACTATCGGCTGGTATGGGCCATCAACAACCAGATGAAAATGAAGTTTGTAAGGACGGCCAATCTGATCATCCATAATCCAAAACTCAAGCTGGATCTTGAGTTTAGCAGGTATACCTATCGGGATGAAGATAAATACCTGACCTACAACCTGGTTTCCAACCGCTGCCCCGATGGCTTTTTATTCCCGGAAATCAGCAAGATAGACTATTTACTCCAAATTATCGGGGACACACATACCTCCCATACAGAAGGATTGATGAAAGGACTCCGCAAAATCGAAATTATATCGGCAGTTTTTCCCGTCGAGCCCGGCAAAATTAAAAATCCCGATAAAATCGATTTTGAGTGAAGAAAAACCGGCTTATTATTTAATTTCCTCCCTGTTTTTCAGTGGCCAATATCATTTTAATATCCAAATTGCTGCCAACCTGCAGCACATCCACTAAATCCTGTATGGTGAGTGAGGCATCCGCACGCACCACTATGGTTACATCGGGTAACTGCGATTTTACAACACTGAGCTCTGATTCAAGGTCCTGATACAAGACCGGCTTTTCATCGAGGTAATACAGTTTTTTCCTGGTGATCGACAGTGTAATCTGCTTTTTGGCAATGGTCTGACTTGAATTGGCCTTGGGTAAAAAGAGCCGGATCACATGAGGATTGGCAAAAGTGGAAACAATAAGAAAGAACAACAACAGAAAGAACATGATGTCATTAAGGGAGGCTGTGGCCACTTCTATCTTAAATTCGTGCCGCCTTTTGATTTTCATGGTTTAACGGCTGATAATATTCATAAACTCAAATGCTTCCTCTTCGACCTCTGAAATAAAACGGTCAATACGCATATTCAGCATATGATAGCCTGTAAAAGCAATAATACCAACGATAAGACCGGTGCCGCTGGAAATCATTTTTTCATAAAGTCCGCCCGAAATAATTCCAATACTGATATTATCGGTGAGTGAGATATTATAGAAGATTTTAATGATTCCGGAAATTGTCCCGATAAAGCCAAGCATAGGAGCAATTCCAGCGATTAGTCCGAGATAGCCGAGGTGTTTGCTGACCCGGGCAATTTCAATGTTGCTGGCTGACTCGATGGTGCTCTCGATTTCTTCCGATGGTTTGCCGATTTTACCGATTACACATCTGAAAATATTGGCATAGGAGGTATGATCCTGCTCAAGATGAACAGCGGCTGCTTTAATATCGCCTTTTCTTAACAGGTCATTAAGATGGGCAACATAACCGGGATCGATTCCCAGACTTTTCCGGATATCCAGATATTTTTTGATAATCAGGTATACCGACACAAAGGACAGGAGCACAATAGGAATAAGGATATATCCTCCTTTCAGGAAAAGCGTTAAAAAAGATATTTCACCTGAACTGCTGGTTTCCGTCATTTGCATCGTATATTCAGCAGCTGCTGACTGAGCCTGTAAAAGAATGCTGATAATCATAAAATTGTTTTTCGATCAATAATATTAAACGTAAAATTTTGCCATAAGGGTACAAAAATAACCGAATTCTCTTTTCTTTATTTCAACCAACCGGAACAAAATTAACCGGAATAACAAAGGTGACATTGATAGGCCTGCCATGACGCATACCCGGTTTCCAGCGGGGCATGCCCTGTATGGCCTTAATGGCTTCTGCATCTATCAGGGTATTGATGCTGCGTTCCACCTTGATATTATCAACCTCTCCAAATTTATTTACCCGGAAACTAACCAGTACCACACCATTAATTTTCTGTTTTATAGCCTGTACCGGATATTTTACATTCAGTTCAAGATAACGGCGAACACCTTCCGTGCCGCCGGGAAAAACCGGGAAACGGTCGAGGTTGCTGCCGGGAGCACCTCCTTCACCGGTTCCCAGCAAAAAACCTCCAAAAACGGTGCTGTCGGATGATGATCCTGTAGTTGTACCCTCTTCGGCCGGAATATCGACCTCCTCTTCGGGTGACTGGAAAGTATCAGTTGTGGCATTTTCAGCAACAACGAATTCATGCAAAACATCTGCATTCTTATTGTTTTGTTGATCGGTCTGCTGATCGGCCGGAGGGGACTGACAGTCGAGAAGGGCATGAAGTTCTTCCGGATTCAGCAAGGAGCCCTGGGTACTTTTGAGGTAGGGGCCTGAAGAAGAATAAAGGTATACACTTACATCGCCCGCGGAGTTTAAGAACCAGGAATAACCAAGGCTCAACAGCACCATTACAGTGAGAGAAATAATAAAGCTCAGGGCAAGCCTTGTGGGATATTGCTTCCTCAACCTGTAGGAACCGTATTCTTTATTCCTTTGTTCAAAAAGTATATCGTCTAAAGTTTCTTGCACAGCCGGTCCGTAAAAATTATTATTGCTGCCTTCACCCATTTAACACTTAGTAATAAACGGATAAAAATACATAATGCATACAAATAACAGATATAAAAAGTCAGATGTATTTATATATAATAAAAATCCCCGCCATAAGCGGGGATTTTTGTTAAACCCTAACCCTACCAATTAACCAGGAACTAAACATTTAAAAACAAAACAACATTTTCGGGGAAGAAAATACTGTCTATTATTACTTATTTGTTTGCTTATGCTAAATTAAGCATACTATTGGTTAACAAAACAGAACATCTGTTAAAGATTGTTAAAAAGCTTACAGGCAAAATGTTATAAAATTATCTTTGTCGCCATGAGCAAGAGATTGATCTGGGTCGTAACTGTATTTACCGCCCTGGCCATGGCCTCCCTGATTTTCGTTCAGGGCTATTGGATCAGGAACGCCATTCAGGTAAAAAACAAACAGTTTGAACAGCTGATAACCCGTGCTATAATTGATATTACATGGGAGATTGAGCACCTGGAGGTAACTAAAATCATGATGTCTGAAATGAATGATAATCCTGAAAAGGCCGCTTACTGGCTGATAAACAGGCGGGTCTTTATCGACAGGATCATTACCGGATTTTATGCTTCCGTTGACATAGAAAACCGAATCTCGGAATCAGATCTTGAAAAAGTAATACAGCTCACCTTTAGTGAATCGGGAATCGATCTTCCTTATGAATACGCCGTGTTTCGCTGGAACAATGAGATTGCCTACCATTCCGATGGTTTTGATGCCTTTGGAAAAGAAACTTACCGGGTTCAGCTTTATCCGAATGACATATGGATCAAGGCCAATTACCTGACTGTTTACTTTCCGGATAAGAAAAGTTTTCTTTTTAAGTCACTGGGATATCTTACCTTTTCGTCAGTTATCCTAACCCTGGTAATTCTGGCCAGTTTCATCTTTGCTGTATATGTCATGTTCCGGCAGAAACGTCTGTCTGAAATCAGGAGTGACTTTGTCAGCAATATGACCCATGAGCTTAAGACCCCCATATCAACTATTTCGCTGGCTTCGCAAATGCTGGGTGACAGAAGCATACCTGCTGAAATAAAAAACACCGGGCATATATCGAAAATAATCATGGAGGAATGCCGAAGGCTGGGAAATCAGGTGGAGAAAGTACTCCAGACGGCGGTATTTGACAAGGGCAGGCTTAAGTTGCGGCTGGGAGAGGTCAATATGCATGAGATTATTGCAGGTGTTATAGAGAATTTTTCCATACAGGTCAGAAACCGCAGTGGAAAGATCACTTCTTCGCTGAATGCTGAAAACTTCATCCTCCAGGCCGATCATGTGCATATTACCAATTTACTTTCAAACCTGCTGGACAATGCCATCAAATATTGTAACCGTGATCCCGAAATTGTTGTTGAAACGGATAACAAAAAGGATTATTTGCTAATTTCGGTAAGTGATAACGGAACAGGTATCAACAGAAATGATCAGAAACGTATCTTTGAAAAATTCTACAGGGTTCCGACCGGGAACATTCATACGGTAAAAGGTTTTGGACTCGGCCTGAGTTACGTGAAGATGATAGCGGAAGCCCATCAGGGATATGTTGAGGTTGAAAGTGTGTTGTATGAGGGCAGTACATTTAAGATATACTTACCATTGAACGAAACTGAAAACCATGCAAAAGATTAAGATTTTACTGGCCGAAGATGATGAGAACCTGGGCATGCTGTTACGCGAATATCTCATTGTGAAGTCTTATGATGCCGACTGGTTTATTAACGGAGAAAAAGCATACAAAAGTTTTATCAAGGGTCATTATGATCTTTGTATCCTGGATGTAATGATGCCTGTAAAGGATGGCTATACGCTGGCCAAGGAGATCCGAATGACAAATGCCGAAATCCCCATCGTTTTTCTAACTGCAAAATCACTTAAGGAGGATATTATTGAAGGATTCAAGGCCGGTGCTGACGATTATATCTGTAAGCCTTTCAGTATGGAAGAATTACTCTTCAGGGTTGAAGCAATATTACGCAGGACAAAAAAGGAAGTGGCCGGGGTTACACTAACAGAATTCAAAATCGGAGAGTATCTGTTTTTCCCCAATACGCAGCTTTTGAAATACCGAAATACGGAACATAAGCTTACCACCAAGGAATCGGAACTGCTGAAACTGCTTTCTGTCAACAAGAATACTATACTCGACAGGAATTTCACTTTAAAGACGATCTGGGTGGATGATAATTACTTCAATGCGCGCAGCATGGATGTTTACATCGCCAGGCTGAGAAAATACCTGAAAGAAGATCCCAGTGTACAGATCATCAATGTGCACGGGAAAGGATTTAAACTCATTGTTAGTTAAAAAATCGGCCCCGCCTGAAGCGGGGCCGATTTTTTATTACATCATTCCACCCATTCCGCCGGGTCCGCCCATTGGAGCAGGAGATTCTTTTTCAGGTTTCTCGGCTACCACACATTCTGTAGCGAGGAACATACCAGCAATTGAAGCGGCATTTTCGAGTGCTATGCGGGCAACCTTGGTAGGATCGATAACACCGGCCTTATATAAAGGCTCATACTTGTCATCCTGGGCATTGTAACCAAAATCGTCTTTCCCTTCCTTAATTCTCTGCACGACTACTGAACCTTCAAGTCCTGCATTTTCAACGATCTGACGGGTAGGCTCTTCCAAAGCTCTCTTGATTATGGCGATACCTGTATTCTGGTCCTCGTTTTCACCTGTAAGCTTTTCAATCGCTTTAATAGCCCTGATATAGGCAACACCGCCGCCAGGTATGATACCTTCTTCAACGGCTGCACGGGTTGCATTAAGAGCGTCTTCCACCCGGGCTTTCTTTTCCTTCATCTCCACTTCTGAAGCGGCACCTACATAAAGAACTGCAACTCCACCGGCAAGCTTGGCAAGTCTTTCCTGCAGTTTTTCCTTGTCATAATCCGAAGTGGTGGTCTCCATCTGTGCCTTGATTTGTTTGATACGGCCTTCAATGTTCTTCTTTTCACCGGCACCGTTAACAATGGTCGTATTCTCCTTGTCAATTACCACCTTCTCACATTTGCCTAGCATATCTAACTTGGTACCTTCGAGTGTGAGTCCTTTTTCTTCTGATATCACAACACCACCGGTAAGTATAGAGATGTCCTCCAGCATTTCCTTTCTTCTGTCACCAAAGCCCGGAGCCTTAACAGCGGCAATTTTAAGTGAGCCCCTGAGTTTATTCACAACAAGGGTTGCCAACGCTTCACCATCGATGTCTTCAGCAATGATGAGCAAAGGACGGCCCTGTTGAGCAACGGGTTCCAGAATCGGAAGCAGATCTTTCATGGTGGAGACTTTCTTGTCGGTCATCAGGATCAGCGCATTTTCCAGCACAGCCTCCATTTTATCAGGATCAGTTATGAAATAGGCCGAAATATAACCACGATCAAACTGCATTCCTTCAACAACATCCACATGGGTTTCAGTGCCTTTTGATTCTTCCACGGTGATTACGCCTTCTTTCTTTACCTTGCCCATAGCCTCGGCAACCAGTTTACCAATACTGTGGTCATTGTTTGCCGAGATGGAAGCGACCTGTTCAATCTTGGTGATGTCTTCCCCAATGCTGTGGGATTGTTTCTTCAGGTCATTGACAACTGCGCTTACCGCTTTATCGATCCCTCTTTTCAGATCCATCGGGTTAGCACCGGCAGTAACATTTTTAAGACCGACAGTGACGATTGACTGCGCCAGAACAGTAGCAGTTGTAGTACCATCACCGGCATCATCATTGGTTTTGGATGCTACTTCCTTTACGAGTTGTGCACCAATATTCTCAAAGGGATCTTCAAGTTCAATTTCCTTAGCAACAGTCACGCCATCTTTTGTAATCATGGGAGCACCAAATTTTTTGTCGATTATAACGTTTCGTCCTTTTGGTCCCAAAGTGACTTTTAGCGTGTTGGTAAGTTGGTCAACACCTTTTTTTAACCGTTCCCTAGCTTCAATATTAAATTTAATTTCTTTTGCTGCCATTTTTTTTAGGTTTAATGTATTCAAGATTATTCAACATATAGTATATCTGACTGATTCATAAGCAAATAATCGTTTCCATCAATGCTTAATTCAGTGCCTGAATATTTTCCATAGAGAACAACGTCTCCGGTTTTTACGATGACGGGCTCATCTTTTTTTGCCTCACCTACCTTAACCACTTCACCTCTCTGAGGTTTTTCTTTAGCCGAGTCAGGAATGATGATTCCGCTGGCTGTTTTTTCATCAGCCGGGAAAGGTTTTATCAAAACCTTACCTGCATTTACTTTACCTTTAATATTTGCCATATGTATTAATAGTTTTTAGAGTTAAACTTCAATATTAAGTTGCATTCCCATTTGCGAATTTTATGCCAAATGTTTTTTCACGCATTTCACGGAATTAATATTGACAATATTTCAGCAGGATAATACCTAATTTAAATCCCGGCCATTCTTAACCGGCACAAAATCATGCAAATGTAAATATCTCACTGCAAATATCTTGAAATAAAAAAGCATCAGCAATTATGACATACTGACACATTTAATGCTTTTTTTTATTGGTCTGCCATTATGGCGAGGCACCCTGAACTTACCCTATTGTTGTTGCTGCGGTGCAGGTTCTTCCTGCTGTTCGGTGGACTGTTCCGGATTTGTTGCAGGATAGGCAGGTAATCTTTCCGGGTCGATGGCTGTGTTGTCGATCTGATCCTGTATTTTCGACTGACGTTGTGCAACAGCTTCCCGCGGGATCATAGTGGCAATTATGCTCAGCAAGAATAATACTGCTGCAAAACCCCAGGTTGCTTTCTCAATGAAATCGGCTGTTCGTTTA
>Ga0256868_10001463_pt1 | contig 12869 bp, 13 predicted proteins | sample RVTome_13_FD_187341 | JGI IMG/M metagenome (GOLD analysis project Ga0256868, IMG submission 187341) | Soil microbial communities from uranium-contaminated site in the Upper Colorado River Basin, Wyoming, United States - RVT92D227 HiSeq ... | reverse complement strand
ACTCCTTAGGACATTTTGAACAGAGGAGACGGAATTCGTAGCTTGAGCCCCAAGATATTTCATTTAAGGCAGTTCAGAATCAATAAAACAGGGAGATGAAATGGAAAAAGTGCGTCTGACCGAAAAAGTGAAAAAAGCGGGTTGAGCTGCCAAAATTGGTCCAGAGGATCTGGATCAGATTCTGAAAGAATTGCCAATTCCGAAAGATCCGAGGGTTTTAGTGGGATTGGATACGTCGGATGATGCAGGGGTCTATCAATTGAATGATGAAGTCGCCCTGGTTCAGACGGTAGACTTCTTCACACCGATTGTGGACGATCCCTTCACCTTTGGCCAGATCGCAGTGGCCAATGCCCTGAGTGATGTCTATGCGATGGGAGGAACTCCACTCACGGGCATGAATTTGGTCGCCTTTCCCATTAAAACTCTCTCTCCTTCCATTTTGAAAGAGATCCTCCTCGGAGGCCTCTCGAAAATGAAGGAGGCTGGCGTGGCTCTGGTGGGAGGGCATTCGATCGAAGACCCAGAGATTAAATATGGTCTGGCTGTGACAGGAGTGGTGCACCCCCAAAAAATCCTCACCAACGCAAAGGCAAAGATTGGGGATAAATTGGTTTTGACAAAACCTCTTGGGACAGGGATCATTGCTACTGCCCTCAAGGGTCAAATGGCTTCTGAGGAGGCTGTCAAGAAGATCGTGGAGAGCATGGTGACCCTTAATAGAACGGCATCGGAACAGATGAAAAATTTTGGAGCCCATGCCTGTACTGATATCACAGGATTCAGTTTCATTGGCCATGCATTAGAAATGGCTATCGCAAGTCAGGTGGGGATGGTCATTCAATCCAAAACGATTCCTATCTTCCCAGAGGTCATGGAATATGCGAAATTGGGATTGATTCCTGGAGGGGCATATTCAAATCGAGATTTTTTCTCTTGCCGGGTGGAAGTTCATTCCGACGTGCCCGATCTTTTGGTCAATATCTTTTATGATCCCCAAACCTCTGGCGGGCTCTTGATTTCTTTGCCCACGGACAAGGCAAAGGAACTGGTGGCCATCCTTAAAAAAGAAGGACATCCTCATTCCAGCATTGTGGGCGAAGTGGTGGAGGGACCTCCCGGGAAGATTAAACTCCTCTGATCCTACCCAAAATAAAAATCGCCCCCTCACCCTCCCCTCTCCCCCGGAATCTGGGGAGAGGGATAAGGTTTGGGGAAAAAATTTTGACAACTATAGATAAAAAAGCTTATATTGAATAAAGCCATGAAGGCTAAGAGGTTCGAAAACCTATGTCTTCGTGGTTTTTTTATTGGATAGAAAATGGAAAATCTGAGGGCATATTTCGATCGGCACGCATCATCATGGGATGAAATGCTCAGATATCATGAGAGAGCCTCCGATCTCTTAGAAGTAATAAGCTGGTTCAAATTGGCTGAAGGGCATCGGGTTCTGGATGTTGGGACAGGCACGGGGATTCTACTTCCTTTATTCAGACAAGCCATTGGCCCGAAAGGGATGCTTGTCGGTTTCGATTTTTCATTCAAGATGCTTGAGAAGGCAAAACTCCGTCCATGTCCTGGGGGGAAAATACTTGTTAACGCTACCGTGGAATCTTTACCATTTCAATCCGGGATTTTTGATCGTATCGTCTGTTTCTCGGCTCTTCCCCATTTTCCAAATAAACTGAAAGCTCTCCTTGAAATGGTCAGGGTCCTTAAGACTGGAGGGGACTTTTTTATTGCTCATTTGAAAAGTGTAGAAGAACTTAACCAATTTCACCAGAGCCTTGGAGGGCAAGTGGCTAACGATCTTCTTCCTCCACCAGAAAGAGTTAGAAATATGATGATAGATGCTGGGCTATCTGAGATTAAAATTATCAATCAACCTGGAAAATTTTTGGCTCAAGGGCAGAAGATTTAATGCATCACTCCATTGAATTAATCGATGTCCATGTGCGATTGGGGAATGTGGAGGTTCTTCGGGGAGTCCATGTCGAGGCAAAACCATGGGAGTTCGTTTCCATTGTAGGAGCAAATGGGGCAGGGAAAACGACCCTTCTCAAGGTAGTGGATGGGATATTTAAGCCTTTCATGGGTCGAGCCTCTGTTTTGGGTCAAGATCTGAGCTTGTGCAATAGTTTAAGCGCCCTGAGAAAGGATATTGCTGTCGTGCCTCAAAAACCGAGTTCAATTCAATTTCCCATCCGTGTTGAAGAAGCGGTCATGATGGGCCGCTATGGGAAAGTTGGTTTATTACGAAACCCGAAGTCGAGTGATTGGGAGAAAGCCTATGCAGCCATGGAGGCGGTGGGAATAAAACCATTTTCAAAGAAGTTAGTCAGCGAACTTTCAGGAGGGGAACAGCAGAAAGTCGCCTTGGCAAGGGCATTGGCCCAAGAGCCCTTGATCCTCCTCCTCGATGAGCCCACCACTTACCTCGATAGCGTCTCCCGATCTGAAATCATGGAGATCATTCACTCCGTTCACCACCAAAGGGGATTAACGACCCTTTTGGTCTCCCATGATCCTCATCTCGTGGAGCAATACAGCGATAAGACTTATCTCTTGGAAGGCGGAAAAAGCCGCCTGATCCGGAGCAAGGAATGAGTTGGACTGAAACCCTGAGTTTTCCTTTTATGCAGCATGCCATCCTGGCTGTTCTTTTCGCCGGGATTGCATTTCCCATGATCGGCGTTTTTACCATCTCCCTTAATCTCATCCCTCTCCGTTTTGCCATGATGCATATTGCCTTATTAGGAGGGGCCATTGGACTTTTTCTGAGAGTGGATCCCATCTTTTCAGGGATGCTTCTATGTGCCCTCTCTTCCTTAGCTCTGGGGCCGATCTCTGAGAAGACGAAATTGGGTGTGGGCACTATTTCCGGCTATTTCATGACCCTTACTCTCGCATTGGCCTTTATCCTTTTTTACAAAGCCGATATTCATGTCCTCCAGGCTTTTAGCATCCTATGGGGGAACATCCTTTCGCTCACGTGGTTGGATCTTATCTTTGTAATGGTAATCAGCCTTATGATTTTGAGTGTGATCATCCTCTTTTTTAAAGAGATCCAGGCCATTCTTTATGATCGTGAAATCGCTCTGACCGTTGGGGTTCCAGAAAAGATATTCTACTTCTTGATCATCTTTATGCTCGGTCTAACCATTGCCGTATCCATGCGAGTCATTGGGGCCCTCCTGGTAGATGCTTTTATTCTCCTGCCCGCCATGGGGGCAATCCTCATTTCGAAAAGTTTGAAACAGATCTTCTTCTTCTCATCACTCTTCGGTTTAATCTCAGGGATGATCGGTCTCTACCTCTCTTTTCTCTTGGATATTCCGGCAAGTTCAACCATTATTATCATGGCATCATTGATCATCGCCATCTGTTTTCTAATCCAGAGGAGGTCACCCATGCAAAAGTTAAAGAAGGTTTTTACAGGGCGAAGGATGGGTCTTTTGATGTTCTTGATGGGCTGGATATGGTTCTTGAACTTTCCATTGACCGCCTCGGCACAAGAAGCGGTAGTTGCTTCGACCTCATTAGCAGGAGCGATCGCAAAAGCAGCAGGTGCAAAAGAGGTTCGGGTGATTGTTTCCTCAGAGATGAGGCATCCCCCAGAATATGATTTGAAGCCATCCGATCTTTTAATATTTGAAGGGGCAAAGGTGGTGATTTACGGGGGATATGAGAGGATGGTCTCCAAGCTTTTAGAGACATCTAAGAATAAAAATATCTTTGCGATTCAGATCAATACGGATACTTCTCCGGAGAATTTAATCTCTCAGGCGAGAAAGATCTCCGAGGTTTTAAAAACAGAAAAGGAGGAGCAAGCCTGGGAAAAGAAGTTCTTAGAGAAATTGAAGGAGTTTCAAAAAAGGATTTCCCCTCTTTCAGGAAAACGAGCCATTGTCCATCGGTTTGCCCAACCCTTTGCTCAATGGGCAGGACTGCAGGTCGTTCAGATCGTCAGCCCCGGAGAATTGACCCCTAAGGTGATTGGAGATGCTGTTGCTAAGAATCCGGAACTGGTCGTCGATATATTTCATTTCCCAGTCGCCCAAGTTATTGCGGAGAATGCGAAATGTAAATATGTCCAGGTGATCAATTTCCCTGGAGTGGATCATACAAAGACGTTAGAGGATATCTTCGAATATAATGCCGCACAGTTGCTGAAAGCTTTTCAATGATTCTCGTTCATAATAATAGCTCACTAAACTTTTTTATGAATAACTCCGACGTAACCACTTCTAATACTTGTTGTAAATTCTGCCCTCCATTGGTAATATTATCCATGAGTAATGAATTCGCGAAGAAGATAAGCTTATGAATTGGAGATCCCTTCTGTTTCTCGTCTTTATTTCAGCTTTCTGGGTGCTTTTTTCTCCTCCGTCTATCCTACCCCAAGATGATATATGGAAAAGGATTGATGACGGATTGTTTCTCAGCGAGTTTAATTCCCAGAAGATTACTCTCATCAAAATTGATCCAAAATATTATTCATTTAAGCTCTTATGTGCCTCTGAAAAAAGCAACCTCCGAATGACAGCAAAGAAATGGTGCCAAAAGTACAATCTTATTTCAGCAATTAACGCAGGAATGTACCAGGCAGATGGGATTAAAAATGTCGGCTATATGAAGAATTTCAATCATATGAATAACCCAAGGTTAAATACCAGGTACAAAGCTATCTTGGCCTTCAATCCAGTAGAGTCAACCCTTCCAGAGATCCAGATCATAGACATGAAATGCCAGGATTTCGAGAAACTCAAGGACAGGTATCAGACGCTTATTCAGGGCATAAGAATGACCAGTTGCAGACAGGAAAACGTTTGGGAGAGGCAGGACAAGAAGTGGAGTAGTGCCGCATTTGGCATAGACAAGAGCGGGAATGGGTTGTTCATCTTTGCTGAGTCTCCCTGTTCAGTGCACGACTTCACCGATATTTTATTGTCGCTCCCAGTTTCGCTTTACAATGCTATGTATTTGGAAGGTGGTCCCGAGGCTACTCTGTATTTTTCGGCAAATGGGGTTGAATTTGAGAAGATCGGAAGCCATGAAACAGGTTCGAATGAAGAAAATTTTCCGAAGATAGCCCTTCCTATTCCCAATGTCATCGGGATTGTAAAGCAGTCAAATTGAATTTCAATCCCCATTGAACCTTTTGAACCAGAGAGAAATTTTAAACTTGCGAGGGGAGTCATTTTCCAATATAATGGGTACAGTTTTAGGAAGAACCTTAACGGCTTGACTTCGTTTACCCATATTGAGTATATAAAGATATTCTGTTAATTTAAAAAAGAGGTGGTTCGGGTCTTCTATGAAAAAGAAACTTCAAGCAACTCCTACAGTCCAGAATCTTGTGGTGGCTCGGTATCGTGATGGGAAAATTGTCAGGGGCATTACCCATGATTTTGGTCCCCAAAAAAAAGTATTTCATGTGAGCACAATAGAAGAAGAGGGTGGAGGGGGTGAGGGAAAAGCTCATGAGATTCACTTTTCCGAGTTAAAGGCGGTTTTTTTTGTAAAAACTCTTGAAGGAAGAAAAGGTCCTCCCTCTGTCAAAGGACTGATGGAAGATAAGTTGGAATCGCCGGCTTCATTGAAAATGAGAATCACATTTTTTGATGGAGAAATATTAGTCGGGACAACACATGGATATACTCCTAATAGAGAAGGTTTTTTTATTAACCCTTTAGAGAAGGATAGTAATAATTTGAGGGTATTTGTCATTTCAAGCGCCGTCAAAAAGGTTGAGACATGGAAGTGAACCCTTTGCCTTCCCCCTCTCCCCCTGGGGGGAGAGGGGTGCCTCCCGGGCCCGACCGAGGGCAGGGCAGGTAGAGGGTGAAGGAAGGTATCCAAGAAGGAGAGGGATTTAACCAATGGAAATTGAGGTGAAATTATTTGCTACGCTTCGAGATTATCTCCCAAAAGGAAGCAGTCAGTTCTCCTGTAAGATGGAGATCGATGGATCCAGCCGAATTCAGGACATTTTATCACGACTTAAAATACCCGAAGAAATGCCCAAGATCATTCTGATCAATGGCGTTCACGGAAAGAAGGAACAAATATTAAAGGATGGCGATGTAATAAGCATTTTCCCTCCTGTTGCAGGAGGCTAATCAAATCGTAATATCCAAATCACAAAATCCAATAACCAAACAAATCCCAATTTCCAACAACTATAAGTTGGAGAGGTTATTTGAATTATAGTATCAATTTAGTTGTTTAAAATCGCACTCTAAAATTCCTCCCTACCTCCCTTTTCCTAAGGGAGGAGAAATACTTCCCCCTTTTGACAAAGGGGGATAGAGGGGGATTAGACAGTCTTTTTCAAAGCGCTAAAGTTTTACGAATAATAAATGATTTATATTGTTTGGAATTTTCTAATTGGTGATTGGAACTTATTTGGTCCCGCAGTGGCGGGATTGGGATTTGATGATTGGAATTTATGAGTTGTTCCTACTTCTTTTTTTCTTTGAGCTCTTTGATCTTCTTTTGCAACCTTTCCTTCTGATCTGGTTTGGGATCCAATCCTAATGCCTTTTCATAAAATTCAAGGGCTTTTTCGATTCGGCTCAATTTGACATAACTGTCGGCTAAGTGTTCAGTGATGGTGGAGTCTTCTGGAGTCAGTTGACTTGCTTTTTCAAGTTCGATGACAGCTCTTTCATAGTCCCCAAGCTTAAAATAGACCCAGCCCAAGCTATCTGTGATGTAGCCCATATTTGGTTTCAATTCAATGGCCTTCTGGATTAATTTGAGAGCCTCTGCCAAATGGATCCCTCGTTCTGAATAGGAGTATCCCAGATAGTTGAGGGCATCGGCATGGTCGGGATTTAAACGGAGAACCTCCTTCATCTCTGTCGCCATCTTATCGAATTCTCCCATCTTATCGTAAAGCGCACCTAACTGGAAATGAATTTCCACATCGTTCTGGTTTCTCTCGAGACCCCTCTTCAGAGTGGACAGGGCCCTTTCCAATTGGTTCTCTTTTTCATAGACTGCGGCGAGGATCATGTAGAGGTCTCCCTCGTCCGGTTTAGCCTGAATCGATTCCTCTAAGATTTGTATGGCCTCCCCCATTTTGTTCTGTTTTCTCAAAATAAGGGCGATGTTTCTCCTCGAGTCCGCAAAGAGAGTCGATTCAGGAGGGATCTTCTTGAATGCAGAGATAGCCTGATCGAGTACTTCTTTTTCCACATAGGCCGCTCCCAAATAGTATAGGACCCGATCGTCTTTGGGATTGGCAGCGAGGACAAAATTGAATTCCAAAATCGCTTGGTCCAACTTTCCCTGTTCCATATAGATTAAGCCCATCTTCGTTCGGATGTTGAGGTCCTCTGAATCAGATTTTTGTATCTCCCGAAATTGATCCAATGCCTCGTCGAGCTTCTTCTCTTTGAGAAAAATCTGTCCTAATCGATTTCTTGCATTTTTATTGTCCGGATCGAGGTTGAGGATCTTTTGGTAAACCTCAGCCGCCTTTTCTGGCTCCTTCTTGATTTCATAAGTGAGACCTAAATCCATCAAGAGGGAGATGAGATTGGGTTCAATCGCTAATGCCTTTAAATAATATTGTTCAGCCAATTCGTAGGATTTCGTCTTGATATAAATTCTTCCCAGTGCCCAGAAGCCCATCACAGAGTTGGGTTCGAGTTTAAGAAACTGTTCAAGGATGTGGATTGCCTGGTCATAGGCTTGGATATTTTCATAAAGGTTACTAAGAAAGAGGTAACTTTCCAAATGTTTGGGATTGATCTCCAGCACTTTCTTGTAAGCAGCGATCGCTAAGGTTCTATTTTTGAGGGCGGAATAAATTCCACCCAGGAGCAGATGAGCAGGTAAATGATTGGGATCATCTTGGAGGACAGTTTTACACTCTTCGATCGCCTCGTTCAGAAGACCTTTATGAATGTAAAGGATGGCCAATTCAATATGTAAGGAAGGTTCTTTTGCATCATAAGAGATCGCTTCCTTGATCTCCTCGATCGCCTCATCGATTTTTCCCTCCTTCAATTTGATCTGGGAGAGGAAAAAATGGTAGTAGGCAAGAGGATTTGAAAGAGGAATTTTCTCTTGATTTTTTTGAAGCTTCGTTGAAGGAAGTTGAGTGGGGGGGGCGCTTTTTTTCGGGGTTTGAAATTCATATCTTCCCGCACAGGCCCCCATCAATAATAGACACCAGGAGATGATGAAGGCTTTTATTATAAATCGTTTCATACATCAAAAAATAACAGACTTCGATATCAAAGTCAAAGACCTGAATATTCCTCCTGACCATCTGGCGCCAAAGTCAGGCCTGCCCAGACAAGGCATTACCAATTTTTTCATTTTTAATGACGAAAATTGTCCTTTTTGATAAATAAGTTCAAAGTTTTAAAATCTAAAAGGTCTCAAATACTACGTTAACATAACTTTCTGAAATCATAGGATTTTATTAAAAAGATTTTTCTATTTTTGAACGAATTTTTGAATTTGGCATAGTCCTTGCTCCTTAAAACTGACAAAAAGACATAAACAGTAACTAAATTCAAAAAAGGAGGAGATTAAAGATGAAAAAGTTAGTAGGTTTGGCAATGGTTTTAGGTTTGGTTCTGTTGAGTGGGGTTGCATTTGCGGCTGGCACCAACACCGTCACGGTTACGGCAAATGTGGTTGGGACATGCAGGTTTAATTCAGCAACATCGACACTTGCTTTTGGCGCATTAGATCCAGGTGCGGGTGGCGACGTAAACGCTTCCACATCGACAACATTCTGGTGCACAAATGGTACATCCTATTCTATAACCGATAATGACGGGCTTTATGATACGGGACCGAATGCGAACAGAATGCAGCATGCGACAACATTGACGCAGTTTATCCCTTACACCTTTAGTTACAATCCCACATCAGGGGGTGGTAGCGGCATAGGGATACCCATCACGTTGAATATATCGGGTACAGTTACCTTTGCGAGTTACCAGAATGCAGATCCTGGTGACTATGCAGACACTGTAGTGATCTCAATAGCTCCCTAATAAAAAGTTTGGGTTTAAAGAGGGGTGGCCGATTGGGTCACCCCTCTCTTCGATTTAAAGAGTGTGATCGGAGTTTCCAATTGAAAAAAATACCCATTGCTTTCATGATCCTTTATATCCTAACAGTCAGCATAGCCTTTGCTGCCGATTCCAGCTCTGTATCAGTAACGGCAACAGTTGTATCGAGGGGATGGTGTGAGTTCACCACTTCCACTTCTGCTCTGAATTTTGGAAACCTCGATCCTTCTAATCCTGTTGATGTAACCACAAACACTTCCATATCGTACCGATGTTTTAGATGGTTTATTTTCCCAGTGACATTCTTTATCGGTGATGATGATGGATTATATGAAACAGGCCCGAACGCCAACAGGATGCGCCATTCAAGTGTGACAACAGAATATTTACCTTATAACTTTACCCTAAATCCTCAATCAGGAACGATTATGGGAAACTGGGCCAATCATACGTTGACCATTACAGGAACAGTAAGAGGGGTGGACTATCAGGATGCCAGAGCGGGGAATTATTTGGACAGGGTGGTCATCTCCATCGAGCCCTAAAAAAATGTATTGAACAAAATGTATTTTTTTATTGTAAAACCTTATTAAATTTTGCTATAGTATGCTTCCAATGAAAAATCGTATTTTTAAGAAAGCTGTTTGTTACATTCTTTTTTACTTTTTTCTTATCCCCTGCCTTGCCTTCTCAGGTGAATTTAGAGTGACCCCTATCCGGTTAGATTTCGATAGAGGAACGAAGAGTGGGGTGGTTACAATCGTCAATGAAGGGGGCGATAAACTGAATGTCCAGATGAAGGCATTTGAGTGGACACAGAATGCCGATGGAAAGGATCAGTATACAGAAACAAATGATATTATTTTCTTTCCGAGGATTATGGCTCTTGAGAAGAATGAAGAAAAGATCTTGAGGGCAGGCATCAAGATTCCAGCCACAACGAGGGAAAAGACCTACCGTTTATATATAGAAGAAATTCCTGAGCCCAAAAAGGCCGAAGGGGTGAATATCGCCATTGCCATCCGATTTGGCGTCCCCATCTTTGTCAAGCCATTGAAAGAAGAGGTAAAAGGAGAGATAGAGAAGGTTGAACTCTCAAAAGGTGTTTTAAACGTCCTCATAAAAAACAGAGGCAATACTCATTTCATTATTCAATCTATCGATGTCAGAGGGAAAAATACAAAGGGGGAAGAAATCTTTTCTAAAGAACTTAGCGGTTGGTATCTGTTAAGCGGTGTCTCAAGACTTTACACAACACCCATTCCTCAGGAAGTTTGTAAAGATCTATCCAAACTTGATATCGAAGTAAAAACAGACAGATTCAATTTGAACGGCAAATTGGATGTTGATCAGACGATGTGCATACCTTAGTATCTTCTTATTCCTTTTTAACCTTTCCCACCTCCACCTTGCAGAAGGTGGACAGATGGCCATTCTAAAAATCGTTCTTAATCAAGAAGAAAAAGGTGAATTTTTCGTAGATGTAACGGGCGACGGAGATTTCCTTATCCGGGTTGAAGACCTGAAAAAGATGGGATTTTCTGAATTTCGAGGGAAGGTTTTGGTTCTCGAAGGAGAGGAGTTTATCTCTCTCAGGTCAATGGAAGGAGTGAAGACCGTATTTGACGAAAAAAGGCTGGTGCTCGAATTGAGCGCCGATCCCCAACTGCTTGGCAAAAAGATATTCACTTTGCGCTACCCCAGACAGGCCAAAGTCTATTATCCAAAAGATATGGGTGGTTTTCTCAATTACAATCTCACCTATTATGCAGGAGACTCCTTACACTATGACCGAACAGTTTTAACCAATCAGTTGGGTTTTCGATGGTGGGACTTACTTTTTTTCTCCGACTCCTCCTACTCACAAAGGAAAGGAGAAGGGGGAGAATTCGTGCGACTGATGAGTAATCTTACCTATGACCGGAGGGAGGATTTAAAGAGAGTGATATTGGGAGATTTTTTCGCCACTTCCGGGGAACTTGGAAGCACGGTCAATATGGGAGGGGTAAGCTTTTTAAAAAATTATAAGATCGATCCATATGTGATCACATATCCAGAAATCGGTTTTTCAGGAATGGCTCCACTCCCATCAGAGATAGAAGTTTACAGGGATGGGGTCTTGATCAAGAAGGAGAGGATTCCACCTGGAGGTTTCGAGCTAAAAGATATTCCTACCTATGTAGGTTCAGGTCTCATAGAAATTGTCCTAAAAGATCCTTTTGGAAAGGAGCAGAGGATAAAATTACCCTACTATTTTTCAGATACCCTTTTAAAAAAAGGTCTTCATGAGTATTGTTACAATGCCGGTGTTTTAAGGGATGATTTCGGAACGGTCAGTAATCGATATAAGGACTTTGTATTTTTAGGGTTTCACCGTTATGGAATCAATGATTCTCTGACGACTGGCATCCGAGCGGAGGCATCGAGAAAGGTCTATAACTTTGGCCTTTCTTCCACCTTTTCAATTCCATGGCGATTGGGGATCATCCAAGCATCCGTGGCATGGAGTGATTCCGAAGGAAGGAGGGATGGAATAGGGGGTACTATAAATTATCTCTATCTGGGACGAAATCTGTCGTTCAACTTTCTTCTCAGAAGTTTTACTCAGGATTATTCCAACATCTCTCTCGAGACGACACAAGATAGAATAAAGTATGAGGTCAGTGCAGGCGCAAGCTATTTCTCTACTGTTTTAGGTTCTCTCTCTCTTGGTATGGCTGCCACCAAAAAACATGTCGGAACAGATGCAAAGACGATATTGACAAGTTACTCAAGGAAAGTAACAGATCGGTCCAATATCATGGCAACCTTCAAAAGAGATATGCAAAGCAATGTTAGTGAGTTTATGGTCGGACTCAATTATTATTTCAAGTATGGAATTACAGCATCCTCAAGCTATCAAAGAGCTGATAAGGCTTCGAGCGAGCGGGTTCAGGTAATTAAGAATCTCCCTCTTGGGGAAGGTTTTGGAGGCAGAGCCTCTTTTGAGGCGAACCAGGCGGAAATAAAAGATTTCAATAACTACAATCTCCAGTTGCAATATAATGCGAAGTATGGTCAATACAATGGTGAATTCTTAAGCACAGACTCTGTGGAGACTTATTCACTCACTGCGGCCGGAGGAATGACCTTTGTCAAAGATTCTTTAAATTTCACGAGACCCGTGCAAGATAGCTTCGCCGTAGTGAAGGTAGGAGACCTGAAGGACGTCCGGGTCTATTTAAACAATCAGGAGATAGGACGAACAAGAGATTCAGGAGAGGTTCTTATTCCCAATTTGGGTTCTTATTATGAAAATCAAATTTCGATCAGTGACAAGGATATTCCAATAGAATACCAGCTCAGCGAAGTAATGAAATATGTTTCTCCCTCGCTGAGGAGCGGTTCTTATATAGAATTCGTGGCCACGAAGATTCAGAGCTTCATCGGTACGTTAAAGATTAAGTTGGAGCAGGAAATCAAGCCTCTCGAATATATTGAGTTCAAGCTGATGGTCGAGGGGAAAGAACTTCTTTCCCCAACAGGTAAGGGCGGTGAATTCTACTTTGAAAATGTAAGGCCAGGGGAATATAAAGGAGAGTTTAAATATTTGGATAAAAATTATTCTTTTAATATAATAATACCCAAGAGCGACGATGTTATTGTTGATCTTGGAGAGATCATCTGTGAATAGAACAATGGAGGCATAAATATTGCGGGGTTTAACTTAATGTTGCATTGTAAAGGGAGGCGGGTATACTTCCAAACCTTTACAATTGCGGATTATTTCTATATTTTATGGGGAACATGCGATGCCACCTGATATGCACTTTGTGTTATGGTTGACGA
>Ga0256868_10001462_pt1 | contig 12873 bp, 12 predicted proteins | sample RVTome_13_FD_187341 | JGI IMG/M metagenome (GOLD analysis project Ga0256868, IMG submission 187341) | Soil microbial communities from uranium-contaminated site in the Upper Colorado River Basin, Wyoming, United States - RVT92D227 HiSeq ... | reverse complement strand
CGAAAGACCTCCGGGGCCAGCGCGGAGCCGCCCATCCCCAGGAGTAAGGCATCGGTGTAGCCGTCCGCACGCACGGTATCGGCAAAGGGCCGGAGGCGCTGCTCACTATCGGCCATGACCTCGGGGCCCTGAAGCCAGCCCAGGCGGTTGGTAATCTCCGCCGGCTCCGGCTTCCACACCGTATGGTCACGCTCCCAAATGCGCGCGACAATCCGCTCGTCTCTGATCTCGGCCAGGGCCTGATCAACGAGCCCCTGATATGGGCCGAGCGTGCATGTTATCCCTTGCCAATGGGTCATCCCTATCCTTTCTCTTGATGTGTCAGGCGGAGAAAAGGGTCGGATCCAGAGCCCCCGGTTTCTCCCCTCTACGAGCGCCGCAGCAACTCTTTGGCCTTCCGCACGACTGCCTCCACGGTGATGCCGAACTTTTCATAGAGCACCGGCGCCGGGGCGCTGGCACCAAAACCCTCCATGCCGACGACGGCCCCCTCCAACCCGACGTAATGCTCCCACCCCAGCTTGATACCCGCCTCCACCGCCACGCGGGCTTTAACAGCAGGCGGCAGAACAGTCTCGCGGTATTTTTTCGGCTGGGCGTCGAAGAGCTCCCAGCTGGGCAGGGCCACTACCCTCGCCCTGATCCCTTCGGCAGCCAGCTGTTTGCCGGCTGCGAGGGCGAGGTGAGTTTCCGAGCCCGTGCCGATGATGATCACGGCGGGCACGCCCTTGCCAAAAGACTCCCAGAGGATGTAGCCGCCGCGCTGCAGGGCGTCTGCGGAAGCACATTCCTTTCGATCCAGCACGGGCAGATCCTGCCGCGTAAATACCAGGGCAGTAGGGCCGCCGTTGTTCTGAAGGGCCATGCGCCATGCCTCGGCGGTCTCTGCGGCATCTGCCGGGCGGATCACCGTTAGGTTGGGGACGGCGCGGAGGTTCATCAGCTGTTCGATGGGTTGGTGCGTCGGGCCATCCTCGCCCACACCGATGCTGTCGTGGGTGAAGATGTAGATCACCCGTGCCCCGGCCATGGCGACGAGTCTCATGGGCGGGCGCATATAATCGGAGAAGATCAGAAAGGTGGCGGTGTAGGGGATGAAGCCGCCGTGTAAGGCCATGCCGGCCGTGATGGCGCCCATCGCATGCTCCCGCACGCCGAAGTGTATATTTCGCCCTCCATAACCCCACTCGCCGCCCACGGCGCCTTGAATGCCCTCGGAAGACCTTTGCGGCGGCTGAAAATCGCCGCAGCCCTTGAGCCACGAGATGGTCGAGGGGTTGAGATCGGCAGATCCGCCGATGAGCTCCGGGATGCGTTGTGAAAGGGCCTGCATCACCGCTTCCGAGGCCTTTCTCGTGGCCATACCCTGGGGATCCGCGGGAAATTGCGGCAAGCCGGCCTCCCAGTCCTGGGGGAGCTCCCCGCTCTGCCTCCGCATGAATTCAGCTGCCTGATCCGGAAAGGCCTCTGCATAACGCGCAAGGGTCTTCTTCCACTCGCTCTCTTTGGCCTCTCCCTCTGTCAACGCCTTGCGGAAATTGGCCGCGACATCTGCGGGCACTAAAAACTCCGGCTCAACAGGCCAACCGAGATTTTCTTTCGCCGCACGCACCTCTTCCGCGCCCAGGGGCGAGCCATGCGCATTGAACGTGCCCTGCTTGTGCGGCGCCCCGTAACCGAGCACGGTGCGCACGCAGATAAGCGAGGGACGAAGAGATTCTTGTTTTGCGGCCTGCAAGGCCGTGTCGATGGCATCAACGTCATTGCCATTCTCGACGCTTTGGACGTGCCAGCCATACGCCTCGAAGCGCCTTGCCACATCCTCGGTAAAGGTGAGGGCAATCGAGCCGGCCAAGGAGATGCAGTTGTCGTCGTACAAGCAGATCAATTTGCCGAGGCCAAGGTGCCCTGCCAGGGCGCATGCCTCAGCCGCAACCCCCTCCATGAGATCGCCGTCGCTCGCGATCACGTAGGTGTGGTGATCGACGATCGCATGACCCGGGCGGTTGAACCGGGCTGCCAGGTGGGCCTCAGCCGCTGCCATGCCCACGGCGTTGCTGATCCCCTGCGCCAGCGGTCCGGCGCAGACCTCGACACCCGGGGTCAGGTAACACTCGGGATGACCGGGCGTCTTGCTCCCCCACTGCCTGAATGACTGCAATTCCACGAGCGGCAGGTCATAGCCCGTCAGATAGAGCAGGGCATACAGGAGCATGGAGCCATGCCCGGCAGAGAGGATGAATCTATCGCGATCAGGCCAGCCGGGATGCGCGGGGTTGTGCTTGAGGTGCCGCTGCCACAGGCAATAGGCCATCGCCGCAGCTCCCATGGGCATGCCCGGGTGGCCGGACTTGGCCTTTTGTATGGCATCGACGGACAGAAAGCGAATAGTATTGATGCACCTCTCATCGAGCTTGGTCTGGTCTGCCATCACATTCTCTCCTTAATCAGTCTGGTATTGCTCAGAAAATAAATCCTCACTTTCTCTCGTCACCTCGACTGCATCGCAATTACGCTGTAGCATCTACTATTCCTTCTCCCCTTACTGAAAAGGGGAGAAGGTGCAGTCCCGCACTGCTTTGCATAAAGCATAAATGACGGGATGCAGCAAGGCGATAGATGAGGGGTTACAATAAAAACAATATTTTAAATGCTTTTGAGTTGAGCCCCTCACCCCGACCCTCTCCCGCCCCCACCACAAAGACGGCGGGATCTTCGACAGCGGGAGAGGGAGAATGAAAACTATTTTCTTTGCCATGGTACGGTTCGTGGATGACGCTCGCATCATGGTACACTATCCTGAAAATAGCTCCAACCCCTTCAAGGCCGCGCCCATCAGCGCGACCTTCGGATCGAGAATGACATACACCGGTATGCGGGCCATCAGCTCGGACAGGCGCCCCTTGCAACAGAACGCCTCCATAAAAGGGCCCTTTGCCAAGAGGGTGACGATGCGCGGGGGGATGCCGCCGCCCACATAGACCCCACCCATGGCCATCACCTTGAGCGCTAAATTACCTGCCTCTGCCCCGAGGATGGAGCAAAAGAGGTTTAAGACATCAGTACAAAGCTGCGCTCTGTTCTCTACGGCCGTATTGACAATGAACGCGGTTGGATCATCTGCCTTGGCGAGCTGTTGCGCCAGCCAGTCCGGCTCCTCGGCATAGCCGCTCTCCCTGAGATAGGCATAAAGATGGGGTATCGCCATGCCGGAGCAGACGCGCTCATAGCTCACCTGTCCGTACTCATCGCGGAGATGCTGTAAAAGATCGTCTTCGAGGGCATTAGTAGGGGCAAAATCGGTTTGCCCGCCCTCCGAGGCATGGGCCTGAAAGCGCGCGCCCTCCCACGTGAGAAACGCCTCCCCCAGGCCGGTGCCCGGCGCGATAACAGCCTTGGCGCCACCCTGAATCTCTTCTCCCTTGTTCAGGCAATGCAGTTCTGGGGCGTTGAGCAAGGGTACCCCAAGGGCAGTGGCCTCCACGTCGTTGATCAGGACAACCGATTTAAGCCCCAACTCCTTTTTGAGCTCTGCCTGATCAACGCGCCATGGCAGGTTGGAGATGGTGGCCTGGCCATTGACAACAGGACCAGCCACGCCGAAGCAGGCATCCGCCACAGCCAGCTTGGCCTCAAGGAGAAAGGCACCTGCCAGCGCGGCAAGCGAGGGATACCGGCTGCTGAAGAAGGTGGCCTCTGCCAACGGCTGCCGCGGCCCCTTGTCAGCCGCATAGATCCCCAGGATGGTCTTGGTTGCGCCGACGTCACCGGCCAGCAGCCTCTTCATCTCTTCTGCCCTGGATTTCTCTATATCATATTAATCTGAGCCGGGCAACAAAAAGCCCCTGCTCACGGGGCCGGTTGAGGCGTTTAGGGTATAAATCCTGAAAAATGTTAGGTTATATGAGGGTTTTTGCAGTAGGTTGGGCACTCTTCTTAACTAAATCTGGAGCCTCTTGAGATCGAAGAATAGAGACCGCTGTTTCTTGCTCTTGTCTTTGTCCGAGAAAAATTGGAATTCGTTCTTGAGATAAAAGTCCAGGACCTCCGGGTCATTGTATGCATCCACCGTGACAAGCCGACAGCCTGTCCTGTTGTCCGTAAGAAATAGTTTCTTTATCATGTTGATGACATGGGTGCCTATATTTCGTCGCTGAAATCTACTGCACACGCCGAATCTTGCAATTTTTACGGCTGGATAAGTCGGATATTTCTTTGTGGCATGGAGGCTGAGCCACCACCACACATTCTCATGGCGAACCGCGTCGTTACATAAACTAATTAAGGCCACAGGAAATGTATCTTTCACTGTGACCTCTTTGACAAAATAGGTCTCGCAAAGCAGTTCGTTCTTGTGGGCTAGGGCATCATTTCTAAAGAAATCGTTAAGATCTTCATTCCCACAATCGAACTCTTTCAACCTGTCGTAATCATGTACTTTTAATAACTCCCAGCCCTGGTCGGTATAACTATTCCTGTCTTTTCTCACCATGCTTCCGGACCAATTTACGAGCCTCCTCAAGGCGCGGGGTATCTACCAACGTGGTAGGGCTCTTCAGATCTTTTTTAATTTTCTTTTCGAACCTTCGCCCTGCCTTACCCCTTAAAATTGGCGTTGGTTGAATTGGAAGTGCCATGGCTTCATCCTCCTCTTTTTCTTTTGGCTGGGCCTTCCCTAGGCTACAATTGTAGCTATGACTTCTTTGATAATCAAGTGTTTTTTTCTTCAATAATACCGACAACATAAAGCATGCCCGCCGACCGTTGCCACAGGGGGTGCTCCACCCCGCACGGCTTTCTCTCGTTGGATGAGAAGGGACATGGTCCGGTCTCTCCCCGACGAAAAAGGCGGGTAGGAATTTGCCCTTGACAAGGAACATCTGTAGCGGTTTAGTTGTAATGTTGAAAAGCGGCAACGGAGGCCATGCCGTAATATGGCTACTTTTATAAGCAGAAAACTAAAACAGCGTGGGAAGCGGGTTACAATAACGGCCCGAAGGCCCCTAGCGGTCTTCGACACTTTCCACGATTTTTTGGGAAAGGAGACTAAAGTGACTAAAAAAGAAACTATTTTTATTCACGGTATGAATTCGCTGAAAGTTGATGAAAAAGGCCGTCTTTATTGGAATGATCGCCCAGTTGTTACTGATGTTAAAATCTCACGATGGGTAAATATCTCAATTATCATAGGGGCAATTTCGACGGCTTTGTATGCCATCGTGACGCTTCTAGCTTACTTGAAAAATTGTTATTGATACGGGATGAAAGGAGACAATCATGACAGACGAAGAAAAAATAGAAAAAGCGGCTATTGTTCAAAAATATCTCCAAGGGCTTTTTCCGGAATGTGATGTGCAAACAAAATGGGATTTTGACAGTGGCGATCTTCTGTTTCGTATTGATGAGGCTAATGGTCACATCAAACATCGAGGGAAATTTACTTACGAATTTTTAGACGACACCAAAAGTGAAGATATGCCCACAGAGCTAGATAGAAGGAAATTAAGAAGTCAGTTGAGCAAGGCGGGTAATAACGAAGTTTTAATAAAAAGTTGAAGTGAAGAATGAGGGGTCAAGTCTTGAAATAATAGTTGTCTGCCAGTTTCATATCAAATTCACAATGCAAGACCTGACCCCCTGCTTAGCTTCAGTTTTACCTGTATTGCTTACCTTTTCTCAGCACGAAGTAATTCCTGTACCCATTCTAAAGCATCCCTGAAATCAAATTGTATTTTCGAAATATCGAGGAAGATATTTTTATATGCTTCCCGTATTCTTTTTTGTTCATCTCCTCCTGTAGCAAAATTGACCACCTGAATTTGAGGAGGATTGCGATGCTGAAGTGCTTCTCCGAAGAGAAAGCCTGCGGCTATATCTGTAATGGGGAGAGAGTATCCAATAAATACAACTTGTTCCGCCCGACTTAGTATTTCGTACGCTTTTGACCACACAACTTGTAGAATTGGTTCTTTTGTCAAAGCAGATTTCATTAGAACTGGTGGAATAATAAAAGGAACTGGTTCCATGTGCATATCAATAAGATTTTTATCTCTACCAACAAGAGAATCCGGTAAGGGAGGCTGCAACCATGACTCATCATGAATAATATCATCAACTTTATAAGGGCTAGCTGCCCCTCGCCTTATCCGCCAATTAACAGATCCATGAAGCTTCAAAAGTAGCATTGCAGTTTGATCCATAAACTCATGGCCTGCCCAGATGCAAGTAGCGGACGGCTTACAAAAAAATCCGTAGCCACCATCTGGATGCCAGTAAGGATTGCTACCCGCAATCTCAGCACGGATGGGACGAAACTCGAATAGGGATTGGTCAAAAAAATCATCATAGTTGAAAGTAAGACAATTTATACCCTTCTCTATACAGTAGCGTGCTAAGGATCGAAACTCATTAATACGAGATTTCTCGCCCTCAGCTTCTTTCAGTCGACGCATAAAGGCATGTTTTAATTCAAACAATAGCAATGCAAGTTCTTCTTGGACACTGGACTTAAAATCATAAGGCATTTTGCCATCGAGGCGTGTCAATAGTCGTTCAATATTAATCTTCCCTTCGGTGTTTTTACTCTGCTCTAATTCTAGAATATGTCTTGCATGGGGGAGTTTATCAAATTTGACTAACAGTTCCCCATCATAATTATCCGTCAGGAGAGGAGCTTTGGGGAAGAAGGCACGGGTGAAACCGGCACCTAGTACAAAAACTGTTTCCATGTTTATCTCCCTCTATTACCTCCACCTTTGAGATAGCTAGTTCCTCAATGCTGACGACTTCTTTGGGATCAAGGGTTCGGCCAATAGTTACTTACATATTTTTAAAATTGGCTGTCTTTTTTAAACCAAGGAATAGATGTTTGTCTTTTAAAATCATAGAAATATCGCATCTTTGGAATCTTAAATTTATGAAGTGTCCACCAACTATCAAATTTAGCAGTAGCGCCAATTCGAAAAATTAAAATTTTATCTCTTTTGCTGATATATGTTTTTTCATCAAACTTATATGCAATCTGATTTAATATATATATCTTATCTCTACCAACTTCCTTTGATAGATTTTTAGGGAAATGAAAGCCTTGTCCTGGCAGTAAGTATCTATCATTTATATCCCAATTTTTCAAAACTTTCCATTGTTGCCCTTTATAGATTTTATACTCGAACTCCACATCAACCTTAACGATACTATTCGTAGGATTTTTTGAGTCTATGGCGAACCATAGATCCCACGCATTTTTATCGTGCTCATCTGGTATTGGCCATACTTGGAGTTCAAGTGATATTGTTGGTCTTTGAAATAATGTAGATATTGGTATGATACTAGTAGCCGTAGATATTGCCGTTTCTATAACCATATTTCTATCCTCCCTGCCATAAGCTTATATTTAGAGTTGAAATGCCATAAAAGCGAAAAGCCCCCAAGGGTATAAAACCCCTCAGAGGCTGAGCTTACGACGCGTTATCAAACTCTCTCCCATCAATCCCCCCGGATGATTAGAAATCAGGTTATTGAATTACTTCGGGCCTTGAGAAATATACGCAAAACTTAGGTCAAAAGGCGGGCTTTGTCAATAAAAAGGTTGGACAAAAAAGGGTTACATGCCGACCAGATTCCCGACCAAAACTATAATAAGTAACGCTAAAGCTAAGGGGCGCGGCGGTTTTTGCCGCGTCCCTCTTGAGCGATTGGTTAGGGATGAAGCTCATATTACGTTGCCTTGCCAAAGCTCTTCAACCTCAATGAGATAACAGCCACGGTCTTTGGCTATTAGGCGGCATCCCTGAATAATGGTTCTATATTTATCGTAAGTATTTATCTCCTTAATCCGATTGACGATATGCGTCTTTGAGATGATGTCTGGTCTATGTTTGTATTCTATGTAAATGCCTTTCCACAGTTCATTATCAATTGGCGGGTGAATGCATTGAACAAGATTTGCCCTGCCCACTTCGGCCAAGTAAACCATTGTCTTCAGGTATATGTTTATCAGCTTTGCTGCCCACCCTACCGGAAATCTCGGTTCCATTCGACATATGGCCAGTGTCGATTCCAGATGCCAGTCGTCAAATTCTGTGGTTTCTATTCCTGTCCCGCTTAGTATTGACTGGTATCTCGGTGTACGAATAAGCGGGTAAACAGCATCGCGAGACTTGACGGGACATCCTGAACGAGTAGCAGAGAAAGCTGTCCATTCTGAAAAGTCGTTGATGATTTTTTCCCTGACGGACCCGTACATTATCATTCAAGCATTCCAAGCCGTCTCATAGATGCTTCGATGAAAGGGCGAATGTCCTTTGGACATGGATTGCTCCGACTATGTGACGAGAGGCGGTTCGATGCTTTTCGCGGATTCAATCCGTTGAGCTCCTTAACATGAGCAATCCAACATGTCTTTACTGTTCTGCCATGCTGCCTTTGAACGTCTTCTTGTATCTCTCTGTATGTGCTCATAGTCAGCTGAAAATATCTGTCAATTATCTATTGCCCTAACAATGAGTAGACTGCCCAGTATAAGACGCCTGGCAGTCTGGTTTGTTAGCTCGCAGCCCAATACTCATTCAGCCAGGCGATGGTAGCGGGCATCCAGTATCTGGCGGCACTGATAGTCGGCGATTCCAGCCGTGCCGTCGAGCATCAGGTTTATCAAAGGCTTAACCCACTGCGCATAGCCCCAATCATGAACTTGGCCTTTAATGTACTGAAGATTCGTTCCCGTACCGAGGGATAACAAGACAATATCCCCCAGCAAGGGCGTCGGTTCATACCGTTGATCCTGCGTCTGCGCCAGGGCGCACATACTAGGGTTGCTTGCGTAGACGCCGCCGTCAATGTATCCATCCACAGAGGGGAAGTACGCGGGCGCAGCGCTTGTATACATGCCAACCTTGTAGGCCAGTTGATCCCGGTCGTTATTCGGACCGGGGAAGTTGTGGAAAAGCTTCGGTTTCCACGTCCGCTTGGATGGGTCGGAATCTTCGTTGTCAAGATCGAATGCCGTGATAAGCACCCGCTTCTTCAACTGGCCCAGCGTGGTGTCGCCAAGCAGTTTCTGCAACTCGCGCCCCAGAGGCTTGATACTGTAGTCTGCCCCCACCAGCTTGCCTAAGTCGACAAGGTCATCAAGCCAGGAGTCGTCGAAGATCTCAGGCCCTTTGTTGACATAGATATCGCGGACTTCGGCCATATCAACTTGATCGGCGATTCCCAGAGCAAGCAGTCCTCCGGTTGAAGTCCCCGCAACCAAATCGATGAGATCGAGGAAGTTATTGAGTCCTGGCTGTGCCAGAAGCCGCTGAAGCAGGACTGTCGTTACCAGCCCGCGTATGCCTCCGCCGTCAATGGAAAGGACGCGGTATGTCGGCATTGTTTCCTCCTTATCTTACAATCCCCTTCCTGCCAAGTACCTCAATCAATGCCTCTATCTCGGTTGCGTCCAGTATTTCCTTTTGCTTAAAATCTTACCCTCTTTATCAGTCGTGATTTCTACCGTGTACCATCCCCCCTCGTCTTTGGTGATTATAACCCCGCTGTATACCAAGCCGCTGCCCTGCCTCTTGTAGAAGTGGTAGTAGTAGATATCCGTGGTATCTCCTTGTTCGACCCTGGCTGGTGGCCCCCATCGGTTTTCTACCTGTGCTATAGTACTATAACAACCCGCCAAAAAAAGACCCATCAAAAGACATACGATCAACTTTTTCATGGCACACCCCTTTTTATCTTGGATTATTGAAACAAAAAGCCTCCAAAGAATAAAACACCGTTGGAGGCGTCATTTCAGCATCTTTCGGCAATCTTTTCTCATAATTCTCCCACTGAAGGTTAGGGGTCAAGGGGTTCGGCCATTATTGCTCCTTTTTGACCCAATTCCCCTGAGCGTCTTGATAACACCATGATTTGCTACCGTCTGACTTGTATAGCCATCCACCACAAGCCCTGTCGTCTTTAAATTCACCTACATATTTATTGCCGTCAGGCCAGGTATAAGTCCCCTGTCCATTTTTCATGCCATTAACGATGTTGCCTACGTATTTACTGCCGTCAGAGAAACTTATTTCACGACTGGTACTTTTTCCCGGAGATTCAAGGGGTTTTATCCCTTCTTTACTTTCTTCTGGTTCTAAGCGTTTAGCCATTTCATTGATTTTCTCAATATCTGGAAAATCTCTCGTCAGTTTCGCCACGATTCTTTTAATGCAAAGCCTAGCAGCTTCATCCGCAGTATTTACACTAAAACCAGACATTTCCCACCCACCTTTGTATTTGTAGTCCGCCATCCACAATCTTCTCTCTTGAGAACTTTTTATGGCTATGAGCATTGTGCTGTTTTGCCAGGTAAATGTGCTTCCAGAAGTAATACTGGATCCGAATGTTGAAGTACTTCCGCTCAATCCTATGTAGCCACTTCCAGTATACCAGGCATTACCATAACCATAACCTGTTGTGAAGGCTGATGTCGAACCCACAAAGGAGCTTTCCGAAGTGCTAGCGAAGATTATTTCTATAGTCCCAATATAAGAATCCCCTTCTGATATGGGAAGATACTTTCCGAACTCAAATAGTGCGAATTCATAGATTATCTTATCCATGGTGGAGTTACCACTCCGTACCCTAAGTTGGTAGGGTTGATTTTCAGCCAGAGTGGAAACACTTTCGATGCCTGTTTGTGTTTGCATTGTAGAGCAACTACTCAACATACAAATTAAAGGTAGTATGACTGTAATCAATCTTATAATGCGATTCATCGGAAAAACTCCTTGGTTTGAATTCTTTGTTTCCTACGATCAAAAAACAAAAGCCCCCAAAGGGTATAAAATCCCTTCAGAGGCTAATCTTACGGCACCTTCCTGAACCCTTTTTCCATCAATCCCCCCAGACAATTAGAAATTAGGTTGTTGGGTTACTTGGTCATCTCCAACACCAATTCCTTAACAGTCTTTCTAATCACATCGTCAATATACTTCTTACTTATCCCGGAAATAGACGACCCCCACACTGTTTCATTGGTCTTTGTTTTAACTATCTTTGCGGATAACGCTATATACTTTCGGTAGCCCGACCTGTATCCGTCAATTCTCATATAAAGAGCATACTCTGCATCATCGGTTATCCTAAATTTCTGAGTCTGTAACAGCTCGTTTATGAAAATGTTCTTTATAAATTCTGCCTTGCCTGATCCCACCTCTCCATGTCTCGTGTTAACCTTCATATCCTCCACATTCATCACTTTAATTGCCGTGATCGTACTAGGCACGGGGTTTATACTCTTGGTGTAATGCATTCCATAGCCACACCCCCAAACAAGAGTAATAAGACAAACTAGAAAGAAGCCCAATTTCTTCATTTCTGCCTCCCTTTTTGGTTGCTTAGAATACAAAAGCCTCCAAGGGTATAAAACCCCTCAGAGGCTGAGCTTACGGCACCTTCTTGAACCCTCTTTCCATCAATCCCCCCAGACAGTTAGAAATTAGGTTATGCAGTTGCTTATGGCCTTGAGAAATATACGCAAAACTTAGGCTAAAAGCTAGGATTTGTCAATAACAAGATCCTTGTCGGGGAATTAGTCACAATTAGGCAGACCCCATGATTCCCCAAAAAAAGAGGGGCCGGCTATTTAATGCCGGCCCCTCTCAATTTCAGTAGCGCTGCATTTATTTCTTATACTTCTTGATGACCCAGGGCGGTATCTTGAAAGGCACCATCCCCTTGTACGTAACCTCAGCCGCATCCGGGGTTGGCTTCCACTGGTAGGGCCACACCCCTACCATCTTGCCTTCCTGCCATTGCGTCGTAAGGCCGGTCGAGTACCCCGGTCCCCAGGCGATGTCATGAAGCGGTTTGCCTTCGGAATCCTTCGTATATTTTGTGGTGCCGGCAGGGGTCTTGTGCTCATAGTTTTCTAAGAAGGCCACCAGCTTGTCGGGATTCAGGGTCCCGGTCTTCTCAATGGCCGGCACAAGCGTGTAGACAATAGCCGAGTACGTACCGGAGGTATACGTCGGCGTCTCGTTGAATCTCTTCATGTAGGCGTCGACAAAAGGCTTGGTGAGTTCATTGTACTCGACACCCTGACAAAAGGTATTCAAGGTCATGACGTAGTCGCCCTTGCCCTGGGTGGCCTGCCAGTAGCTGTCCTTCTGCGACTCCGTATTGATGCCCACCTGCACGGCCGGGATCTTGAGCTCCCCTGCCTGCCTGGCAAAGGGGATCCCCACCGGGGAGGCCAGGATCGTAAAGATGACATGGGCGCCCGAGCGCTGGATGGCAGAGAGCTCGGCAGTGACATCCGTGGCCATCGGAGAAGGCCTCCACGTGCCTGCCAGTATCATACCCTGCTGGGGGATGAACATTTCGGTTGTCTTAACCATCGGATCGGCCCACACGGCCTTTTCCGCGACAACAGCGACCTTTATCTTGGGTATGTTCAAGGTCTCTTTCATGCGGCCGGCGACGTACGTCAAGTTGATGAAGGCAGTTCGCGCAAGGCTTGTGTTACTGAAGGGAGTTTCCCGGAACCAATACTTGTACGTCTTATAGTCGGTAGCCACCCGCGTGCAGAGCTCGACATTGGAACATCCGCAGCCCATAAAGATCACCTTGTGCTCCATGGCAATGTCCTGCATGGGGAACATCGCCTCACTCCGGAACCCGCCCAGCACAAACTTTACCTTGTCCCTCGTAACAAGCCGCTCCATGGCATTGGTGGCGTCCGCGATGCTGTTGAGTTCGTTGGAATCCGCCTGCACAAGCTCGATGAGCATCATTTTATCGCCAACCTTTACGCCTCCCTTGGCATTGATCTCATCCCTGGCCATGACTGCCCCGTTCCACATGCCTGTGCCCAGCATAAATTTCATGGGGCCGATC
>Ga0256868_10001460_pt1 | contig 12879 bp, 13 predicted proteins | sample RVTome_13_FD_187341 | JGI IMG/M metagenome (GOLD analysis project Ga0256868, IMG submission 187341) | Soil microbial communities from uranium-contaminated site in the Upper Colorado River Basin, Wyoming, United States - RVT92D227 HiSeq ... | reverse complement strand
ACTGGCGCTTCTTTTCGGAACCGCCCATGCGCTGGAGATTCCCGCCATCCTCTCGTCTTTCAGGGCGAATTTTGAAGGCCAGCTCCTCGGCCTCGTCGGACTGGGTCTGGTCATCATCGGTTTCGCGTTCAAGATTTCTCTCGTCCCATTCCATATGTGGACGCCGGATGTCTATGAAGGCGCCCCGACGCCCGTGACGGCGTTCTTCGCCGTTGGGCCCAAAGCCGCGGGATTCGCCGTCCTTTTCAGGATTCTGGCTCCCTATTGGAACGAAGGGTTCAAATCCGGAAGGATCTTCGATATTCTCTGGACCGTGGCCGCCCTGACGATGCTCATCGGGAGCCTGATCGGCCTGCGCCAAAAAAACATCAAGAGGCTACTCGCCTACTCCAGCATAGCCAATGCCGGGTATATGCTTATAGCCGTCCTCGCCGGCGACGGCGCCAGTCTCATCTTTTTCCTTACGGTCTACCTTTTCATGGGGATCGGGGCTTTCGGCTCCCTCATCGCCCTGAGCAAAAAGGACCGCGAATATAACGACCTCGAGGATTTTGCCGGTATCGGCTTTAGATATCCGTGGCTCGGCGCCATTTTCTCCGTTTTCCTCTTATCCCTGGCGGGATTCCCCCCAACGGGAGGATTCCTGGCCAAATTTTATGTGTTCGTCGGCGCCGTCCGCCAGGGTTTGACTCCCCTGGTAATCATCGGTGTCTTGACCAGCCTTATCTCGGCGTTCTATTATTTGCGGATCATCGTTTACATGTACATGCGGGAGCCTGAGCGCGAGGTCAATATTGAAATCGAGAATCCGGCGCTCTTCCTGGTCCTCTTCCTTTGCCTCTACGGGGTTCTGCAACTCGGCATCTTTCCCGGCAATGTCCTCTACGTTATCAGGCAGGCTGCTGCCAGTCTTTTCTAGTTCGACCCTGGACCCGTTTCCTCATTTTTTATCGCCTAAAGTTGACCTCAACCATCCCTATAAATAAACTTGAAAAAAGAGCGGAATTGGATTAAAACCTTGAGCAGGAGGGACAACAAATTATGCTCAAAAAATCACTGAAAATCGCCCTTATCAGCAGTCTTGTGTTTCTCATCGGACTGGCTGGTGCCTGCGCCAAAAAGCCCGAGCCGGCTGACCTCGTGGTCATGAACGGAAAGATCGTGACCATGGACGAGGCTCTTCCCCAGGCGGAAGCTTTGGCCGTGCGGGGAGACAAGATCGTTGAAGTCGGGACAGCCAAAAAAATCGAAAAATACATCGGCTCCGCGACCGAGGTCGTCGATCTCGGCGGGAAATTAGCCGTTCCCGGCCTCATCGATTCGCACGTCCACTTCACTAGCATCGGACAGTCGAAGCTCTCCCTCGATCTCACAAAGGCCAAGAACTGGGACGACATCGTGGCCATGGTCGCCGAGGCCGTGAAGAAGGCAAAACCAGGAGAGTGGGTCGCGGGCCGCGGCTGGCATCAGGAAAAATGGGATAAAACGCCCGAGCCCAACGTCAACGGTTTTCCTTTCCACGATGCCCTGAGCAAGGCATCGCCGGATAATCCGGTCCTTCTAACCCACGCCAGCGGCCACTCCTGCCTGGCCAACGCCAAAGCCATGGCCCTGGCGAAGATCACGGCTAAAACGCCCAACCCGGCCGGCGGTGAAATCATCAAGGACGCAAAAGGAAATCCCATCGGAGCATTTCTCGAGACCGCTCAGGGGTTGCTGCGCGGCGGAAGGGCCAGGACTCAAACGGCCCGCACTCCCGAGGAAATCGAAGCCGAACGGCTGAAGGTTGTCGAACTGGCCGACAAGGAGTGCCTATCCAAGGGCTTGACGAGCGTTCATGACGCCGGCGCAGGATGGGATACGGTTGGGCTTTATAAAAAGATCATCGACCAAGGAAAGCTCGGCGTCCGGCTCAATGTCATGCTCAGCACGGGCAATAAACAGCTTATGGAAAAAGCGGCAGAGTACCGCCTGATCGGCTACGGCGGAAATCGCCTGACGGTGCGCTCCATCAAAAGAATAATCGACGGCGCCCTCGGCCCGCGCGGAGCCTGGCTGCTCGAGCCCTACGAGGACCTTCCCTCGAGCACCGGATTGAACACGGATTCTATCGAGGATCTCAAGGAAACAGCCAAGATCGCCATCGAGAACGGCTTTCAGCTCTGCGTCCATGCCATCGGCGACCGGGCCAACCGCGAGACGCTGAATATCTTCGAGGAAGCCATGAAGGCTCATCCCGACGTAAAAGATATCCGGTGGCGCATCGAACATGCCCAGCACCTTAGCCTCGCCGACATCCCCCGATTCGGCCAGCTCGGCGTCATAGCCTCCATGCAGGGCATCCACTGCACCTCGGATGGGCCTTGGGTTCTCAAACGGCTGGGCCCGAAGCGGGCCGAAGAAGGCGCTTATGTCTGGCGAAAGCTTATGGCTTCGGGCGCCGTCGTCTCCAACGGCACGGACGCTCCGGTCGAGAGCGTTGATCCCCTTCCGTCCTTTTACGCGAGCGTCACGCGCAAGATGAAGAACGGCGAGCTGTTCTATCCCGACCAGAAAATGACGCGCGAAGAGGCGCTCCGTTCGTACACTCTGAACGCGGCTTATGCGGCGTTCGAGGAAAACATCAAGGGTTCGCTCGTTCCCGGGAAGCTGGCCGATATTACGGTCTTTTCCAAGGACATCATGACCTGTCCCGATGACGAGATCCTGAGCGCGGAGGCCGTTTTCACGATCGTCGGCGGCAAAGTGTTATTCCGGAAATAAAAATAATAGAAATTGGCTCACGGGAAGTGGACGGCCATCAGCTTGAGCTCGGTCATTTCGTCGATCGCATAACGGATGCCCTCCCGGCCGAATCCCGATTGTTTCACCCCGCCGTACGGCATGTGGTCGGTGCGGAACGTCGGGACGTCGTTGATGATAACGCCGCCCACCTCGAGATCTTCGTAGGCTCGGAAGACATTTTTCAGATCATTCGTGAAAACACCGGCTTGAAGCCCGTAGATCGAGTCATTAACGGCCTTGAGCGCTTCCGAAAAATCTTTGTATTTGGAGACGATGACGATCGGAGCAAAGGCCTCCAGCCGGGAAATGCGGAGTTGGGGCGCCACGTTTTCGAGAATCGTCGGCTCGACGAGCGTTCCCTGCCTTTTCCCGCCGCAAACGATACGGGCTTTATTTTCCACGGCCTCACCGATCCATTCTTCGATTTTTCGCGCCGCGTCCTCGTCGATCATCGGACCGACGTCCGTGTCTTCGGCGAGAGGATCGCCGAGCTTGAGCTTTTTGGTTTTCGACTCAAAATCAGCCATGAACCGGTCGTATATTCTTTCCTGGAGAAAGATACGCTGGACCGAGATGCAGATCTGGCCGGCGTAAGCGAACGAACCGGTGACCGTCCGGCTGACGGCATAGTCGAGGGCGGCATCGGGTTCGACGACAACGGCCGCGTTTCCACCGAGCTCGAGCGTGACTTTTTTCTGGAAAGCCTTCTGTTTAAGCTCCCAGCCGATGGCCGGGCTTCCAGTGAACGTCACCTTCTTCACCCGGTCGTCCGTGAGCAGGATTTCGGCCGCTTCGTAGCTCGACGGAACAACGTTCAGGCCGCCCGCCGGCGAGCCGGCAGCTGTGACAATCTCAGCTAAAAGAAGCGATGTGATCGGAACTTGAGATGAGGGACGAAGGACGACCGTGTTTCCCGCGGCCATGGCCGGCGCGACTTTATGCGCCACCAGATTGAGCGGAAAGTTGAAGGGCGTAATGGCGCTTATGACCCCGACGGGAAAGCGCCGAACCAATCCCCAGCGGCCTTTGGTCGCAGCGAACAAGTCCAGGGGAATGAATTCGCCTCCCATCCTTTTGGACTCGTCCCGGGCGATCTCGAACGTCAGGGCCGCCCTATCCACTTCGGTGCGGGAATCTCGGATCGGCTTTCCAGCCTGGAGAGCGATCGACCGGGCGAGCTCCTCTTTACGGCTTTTGATCCCTTGGGAAATCCGGTCAAGGATTTGGCCTCGTTCAAAGCTCGAAAGCCGCCGCGTCTCGGCGAAAGCTCTGTCTGCTGCCCCAAGGGCTTCCTGAACATGGCCTCTCTCCGCCCAATGAACTTTTCCGACCGGGCTTTGGTCATAAGGAGACCTGATGTCTCTGACCGTCGAAGATTCGCGCCAGGAGCCGTTGATTAAGAGCTTATGTTCGGCCATGCCTCCCTCCTCTTTGGAGATGATATATCTCTCGGATTCCATTGAATTATAAGGCTATCAAACGCCCGTCGCAACAGTTCATAGGGACGTTAACGCCGAAATATGTTAGCTGGCCTGATCCGTTCAAGCTTCCGAGCCAAGAAATTTTTGCGACTCGCTATTCCGGTCAACCGTGCGGGCGGGGAACACGACGCGCCACCCATCCTCTTTCATTTTTTAGGCGTAAATCAATTCCTTCGACCTCAAATAAATTAAAAGATAGCTAACCTGAATTATTCATAAATTTCGCCGTTTCCTCGAGAAGAGAATTCGCAGATGGCGCCGAATTCGGGGACATGACCCAAATTCTAAGGAATTTGGGATCGTGTCCCCCTCGTCTTGAATTCGGCGCCCGCCTGCAAATTCAGGATCTTGAGATACGACGTAATTCATAAATAATTCAGACTAAAGATCATTCTTTCAAGCGGCAATTTTAGGAAAGATTATTCTATATATTTAGACGGGAATTTTATGATAAAATCTCGTTCTCTGTCGGAGCATATTTTGATTTCATCACAAAAATTATGCAGAATAAGGGAAGGGTAAAATGTTTGTTTGGGTCTTTCACCGGATCAGCGGCCTTTTACTGATTCTTCTTTTGGCAATTAAGTTCCTCACCTCCTTTTTCTTGATGACCAAGGGGCAGAAGCCCGATTGGGCCCTTGTCCTCCACACGAACCACCTCACGGACACACTCCTGATCATTACCGGGGTATACCACGCCTTCTATGGCCTCCGAACGGTCGTCATCGATCTGGGCCTACGGAAGGAGAAGCTCCTCTTCTGGATTTTCACCGGCCTCGGGACGGCATTCTGCATCTTCCTGCTCGTCATCTACTACACCAGGAACTACTGAATGATCAGTCACGATCTCCTGATTGTGGGCGGAGGGTTGGCCGGTCTAGCGGCGGCGATGAGCGCTGACCCCAGGCTCAAAGTGGCTGTCATCTCCAAGGTTCATCCTCTTCGCTCCCATTCCGTCGCGGCCCAGGGAGGCATCAACGCCGCCTTGGGCAATCACCCGAATGGGAAGGATGATGCCTGGGAAAAACATGCGTTCGACACTATCAAGGGAAGCGATTATCTGGCCGATCAGGATGCTGCGGAGCTTCTGTGCCAGAAGGCTGTTCCCCTCATGTATAAGCTCGACCACTGGGGAGTGCCGTTCAGCCGCTTCCCCGGCGGGGTGATCGCCCAGCGGCCGTTCGGCGGAGCCGGGTTCCCCCGGACCTGTTATGCCGCCGACCGCACGGGCCAAGTGATCCTCCATACGCTTTACGAACAGGCCGTCCGGCGGAACGTGACTTTCTACGACGAATGGCTGGTGGCGAACCTCGTCGTGGGCGATGGTAAATGCATCGGGCTTGTCGCTTATGAGCTCGGGAGCGGCAAGATCCATCCGCTGCCGGCCAAGGCCGTGATTTTCGCAACAGGCGGATACGGCCGAGTCTACCTGCGCTCGACGAACGCCTATATCAACCTTGGCGGCGGCATCGGCATGGCCTACCGGGCCGGAATACCGCTCAAAGACATGGAGTTCGTCCAGTTCCATCCCACAACCCTTTACGGAAAGAACATCCTGATCACCGAAGGAGCGCGGGGCGAAGGCGGATATCTGATCAACAACGAGGGACGGCGCTTCATGGAGGATTATGCTCCGAAAGCCATGGAGCTGGCGCCGCGGGATATCGTCGCCAGAGCCATTCAGAGGGAAATCGACAAAGGAAACGGTTTTGAGAATCAATATGTTCACTTGGATTTGAGGCCTCTGGGACGGGAAAAGATCGAGAAGCGGCTCCCTGCCATTCAGGAAATCTGCCTTCGTTTCGCCAGCTTGGACCCGGTCGATACACCCATTCCCATTCAGCCCGCGCAGCACTACTCCATGGGCGGGATCGACGTGGATAAATACGGCGCCTCTCCTATCGAAGGATTTTATGCGGCCGGCGAATGCGCCTGCGTGAGCGTCCACGGCGCGAACCGACTCGGCGGAAATTCCCTTCTGGAAGCCGTCGTCTTCGGCAAAATCGCCGGAGAGGCGGCTTCGGCTTTCGTCAAAAGCGGAAGTTTCCCGGACAAGGCCGAAAAGGGGGTGGCCGAAGAAGCTCAACGCTTTTTCTCCAGGGTCAAAAGCTTACGAGAAAGACATACGGGAGAGAATGTCTTTAAGCTCTTGAACAAGCTCAAGCTGCTCATGAGTGAGAAAGTCGGGATTTTCAGGAAGGAAAAGGATCTCCAAGAGGCGCTTGAAGGAGTTGCTGAACTCAAGGAAGCGTCCAAAAAAGCCTTTATCTTCGGGTCCTGCGACCGGTACTGTCAGGAGCTTGTCGTCCTCACGGAATTCGACTATATGCTCGACGTCGCCGAGGCCATTATCGTCGCCGCGCTCGCCCGAGAGGAGACGCGGGGCTCCCACTACAGGACGGATTTTCCGGTACGGGACGACAACAATTGGCTGAAGCACACGCTTTTGACCTGGACGGAAAAAGGGCCCGAAATCACCTATCGTCCGGTGAAAGTGGATAAATATCAGCCTCAGGAAAGAAAATATTGAGAAAACACGGATGAACATGCATTCCACGTTCAGAATTCTCAGGTTTGACCCGATGAAGGACAAGAAACCACATTTCCAGGAGTATCGCCACCAGCCCAAGCCAAAAGATTCTATCCTCGAGGCGCTCAAGGACATCCGGAACGAGCAGGATCCTTCGCTGGCCTTTCGCTACAGCTGCCGCGAAGCTGTCTGCGGCTCTTGCGGCATGGTCATTAACGGCCAAATCGACCTGGCCTGCCGGATACAAGTCGAATCCCTGCCATCGGACCTGATCGTCGTCGAACCTCTGCCTAATCTCGAGATCCAGAAGGACCTCTTGGTCGACATGGAGCCCTTCTGGGCGGCCTATCGCGAAATCCAGCCATATCTTCAGCCCGAAGGCGATGTCCCGGAGAAGGGACATCGCGTCGAAGAGAAAAAGATGGAGAAGGTCTTCCAATATATCACCTGCGTTCTGTGCGCCTGCTGCTATAGCTCCTGTCCGGTAGCCTCGCGGGACGGACGATATCTGGGGCCTGCGGCCCTGGCCAAGCTCTTCAGGTTCATCTCTGATCCCAGGGACAGTCGGCCCTACGCCGCCTTGAAAAAAGTCGACAACCCGGCCGGCGTATGGGGCTGCGACACGGTCTTTCGCTGCAACGTCGTCTGTCCCAAGAGCGTCAGGCCGGCCGACGGGATCGAAGGTTTAAGAAGGAAACTCGTCGCCGAAAAAACGAAACGAATTTTTAAGCGAAAACCATGAAAATCAAATATTCTCTTTTTACCAGGCGAAGCTTTCTGAATAGTCTGGTCGGGGGCTGGCTGGCCGTTCTGGGAGGGGTTTTTCTCAGCCCGATCCTGAAATTCGTCTTCCCTCCCTATCGGGAGCCGGACCAGGTCACCCTTCCCTTGGCCGATTTTAAAAATATAGCGCCGAACACGGTGAAGAACTTCCCCTGGGGAAGCAAACCCGGCTTTATTAAAAGGACGGAGGACGGGACGCTCCAGGCCTTCGTGGCCGTCTGCACCCATCTCGACTGCAACGTGGCCTACCTTCCCGACAAGAAAAAATTTTTCTGCGCCTGTCATGACGGCTGGTATGATGAGAACGGAGCCAATATCGCCGGCCCGCCGCCAGCCCCGCTTCGGCGTCTGGAGATCTCAGTCGAAGGCGAAAACCTGATCGTCAAAAAACCGGGAACAACGGTGACAAAAGGATGAGAAAACTCAGGATATGGCTCGAAGATCGCCTGGGAACGGTCCCCATCTTTGCGTTCTTGAGGAAAAAGGATGTCCCTCAGCACAAGCATTCGTTCCTCTATTATACCGGCAGCTCCATCCTTCTCTTCCTGGGCATTCAAATCGTCACGGGCATCATGCTCGCGCTCTATTACCAACCCACGCTCAAGGAAGCTAATGCCAGCGTGGCCCGGATCATGACCGAAATCCCGCTGGGCTGGATCATCCGGTCCATCCATAGCTGGTCGTCCTCCTTTATGATCGCCCTGGTCATGATCCATCTTCTCGGCATCATGCTGACAAAGGCCTACCGAAGCCCAAGAGAAGCGACGTGGATGAGCGGCGTCTTCCTTCTCGTTATCTCCATGTTGTTCGGCTTTACGGGATATCTCCTCCCCTGGGACGACCTATCGCTATCGGCAACGAAAGTCGGGACAGACATTCCCAAGATCATTCCTGTCATCGGGGCATGGGCAACCAAATTTTTACGCGGAGGTGAGGATGTCACCGGCGACACCCTGACCCGCTTCTTCATTTTTCATGTCTGCGTCCTTCCCCTGATGATCTTTTTGATCCTGGCTATTCACATTTTCCTCGTTCAAAAGCACGGCATGAGCATACCTCTCGAGGCCGAGAGGAAAAAGGAAAAAGTGAAGGCGCTTCCCTTCTGGCCGAATTTCGTCCTGCGGGAATCAGTGGCCTGGATGGTCTTGCTGGGCGTTCTTCTCACTGTGGCCGTCATTCTCGCGCCGTCGCTCGGACCTGGGGCAGACCTGATGGCCCCCGCTCCCGAAGGCATCAAACCGGAATGGTATTTCCTTTTCTTGTTCCAGACCCTCAAGATCTTTCCGGCCAAAGTCTTTTTTGTCACGGGAGAAGCCCTCGCTGTCCTGGCCATTTCCCTGGTCGTGGCCTTCCTCTTTTTTATGCCCCTGATCGATACCCGACCCTGGGAAAAGAAGGGCAAGGTCATCACCTGGCTGACCTACCTCTTTCTCTTCTACGCCGCGGCCATGACCGTCTGGAGCCTGCTGTGAGACGGAGCGCCCTTGCCTTCTGGCTTCTCCTGATAGCGCTGTCCTGGACCATAACGCCGCATCTCGCCCCTGGGGAACTCCAGGATGCGCCGAAAACCAAGGCCCAGACGCCAGCGAAGAACAGCGAACAAGTGCTTATTCATCCGTCCCCAAAAAATATCAGGGAAAAGACAGCCGTTTTTGTGTTTGTAACCTGGCTGTGGCTGTCGATCGGTATCCTGATCTATATCCTCAGGCTGAAGATTAAGGAAGCCGATCGCATGTTCCTCTACAGGTACTACGCAGATTCGGAGAACGCAACAGAACCTCCCCAAGACCCATGCATCAAGCCATTGGAAAAAAAATAGACCCCCTGATCACCTGGAGGCCGGAGTACTGTAAGCGCTGCTTCACTTGCATCAACATCTGCCCGGTGAAGAATCTCATGTTCCAGGACGACGAGATGGTTTCCCTCGGGAAATGCATCCAGTGCCAGCTCTGCGAGAAATACTGCCCGGATTTCACGATCGAGGTCCCGCCGAGGAAAGAGGAGAAAAAATGAAGCGGCTGATCATGGGCAACGAGGCCGTGGCTATGGGAGCCTTGAAGGCGGGCATGACGTTCTTTGCCGCTTACCCCATAACGCCCGCCTCGGAGATCATGCATATCCTGGCCGAGAAAGAAGGGGAGATCGTTTTCCTCCACGCTGAGGACGAGATCGCGTCCATCCATCTGGTCATCGGGGGAAGCCTGGCCGGCCGGAAAGCCATGACGAGCACGTCGGGACCGGGCATGTCCCTGAAACAGGAGGGCATCGGCCTGGCTCACATGATGGAAGTCCCGCTCGTTGTCGTCGATGTCCAGAGAGTCGGTCCGAGCACGGGCATGCCCACCCTTCCCTCCCAGGGGGATATCATCCAATCGATCCATGGGAGCCACGGCGATTACAATCCCATCGTCCTCTACCCCTCTTCCGTGGAGGAATGCTACCGGTACACGATCGAAGCCTTCAACGCCGCCGAGGAATCGAGAAGCCCGGTCGTTCTTCTCTTGGACGGATTCCTGGCTCATCTCTCGGAGACCGTGGACCTCGACCGCGTGTCCGTCGAGATAAAGCCGCGAACGCTGGCGCCCTTGGGACACGGAAACCGACATTTCACCGGACTCCTGGCCAAAAACGGCGTCCCGCTCACTAAGGATTCGCAGTATTATCGGGAGTGGTATGGCCGGGTCAAAAACAAAATGCTCGAGACAGCCATGAATTACCGTTTTTATGAATATCTAAAAAATGACCAGGCCGATACCCTGCTCATCGCTTACGGTATTGTGTTCAGGGTCATCCTGCCCCTCAAAAAGGAGTTTTCTCTCTTCAAGCCCGTATCGCTTTTTCCTGTGCTCGAGAAAGAGATCCAAGCGGCAGCTTCCGAGCATAAAAGGATCGTGGTCATCGAGATGAACGATGGTCAGTACCGGGGCGAAGTTCAAAAGGTCCTGCCGAGAGAAGTCCTGGGCATCTCAGTGCTCGGAGGGACGGTCAGCTTAAAGGAGATCCGGGAGCGCCTCCATGATCTATAAAGACTACATCAAATGGGATAGGATGCCGACGAACTGGTGTCCGGGATGTTCCATCGGCACGGTTTTTAGGCACCTGACCCTTGCCCTGGAAAAAGCGGCCGTTCCTCGCGAACAAATGGTCGTCGTCTCCGGCATCGGATGCAGCGGACGCGCCGCGGGATATTTCGACGTGGACAGCGTGCATGTCACGCACGGCCGAGCCATCCCGGTGGCCGAGGGGATCAAGAGGAGTAATGAAAAGCTTAAGGTCATCGTCTTTAGCGGCGACGGCGACCTGGTCGGGATCGGCGGGAATCACTTCCTCCATAGCGCGAGGCGCGACTCCGACATTAAGGTCATCTGCATCAACAACGGTATTTATGGCATGACCGGAGGGCAGATGGCGCCGACGACACCCGCCGGAGAAAAGACCCTCACGTCCCCCTTCGGGACATCGTATGCGCCGTTGAACATCCAGGGCATCGTGACGTCCAACGCCAGATATTGGTATGCGCGGACGTCGTCGTACCATGTCAACCATCTTCTGAAATGCCTCGGAGAGGCGCTGGAATGGCGCGGTTTCGCCTTCGTCGAGGTGATGTCCTTCTGCATCGAAAATTTCGGTCGCCGGCAGGGTTTCAAGAACGGATTCGAAATGTTGTTCAAACTCAAGCAGGACTATAAGCTCAACCCGAAGCCGGATGGGCTCCTGAAAAATCATGAGCTGGGAGTGGTGAAAAATGTTGGTCAGGCAAGCTAATCCTCAAGACTGCCAGTCGATCAACCGCCTGATGGGCCTTCTCATCGATGAAATCTACGCCCGGGAATCGGATGAGGTCCGGCGGGTTTTGAAGGCCAACTTCACCGAGGACGCCCTCCGGGAGCTTTGCCAAGACGAACACGCGCTCTTGTATGTCGTCGAGGCAGAGGGCAGCATCATCGCTTTCCTCTACGGCTGGATGTTTCAATTCGTCTTCACCATCTACTGGATCTACTGCCTGAAGGAATTCCGGGCCAAAGGAGCGGTCAGAATTCTTCTGGGCCATGCCGAACAAGAGCTCCTCCGAAAAGGATGCTCCAAGATCGAAATGTACGCTTATGCCGAGAACAACAAATTCCTCGATTTCTCGGCCAAGCTGGGGTTCAAAAAAGGAGTGCTTATCAAAAAAAGCATGTTCGGATTCAAGATCCAGAATATCTTCAAGTTCATCGGCGACGGGGAACGATTGGCCCGGGAAAAGAAGATCAAGATTGTCGGCGAGGCCGGCCAGGGCGTCAAGCTCCTCTCCCTCACCCTGGCCTCGATCCTGGCCCAGCTCGGAAACGAAGTCTCGCTCAACCTCGATTATGATGCCGCCGTGAGGAGCGGGACGATCAGCGCGGACCTCATCTATTCCGACCAAAAGATCGAGAACCCGATCATCGACGAAGCCGACGTGCTGATCAAATTCACCAAGACCCGGGAGTGGTTCCCGGCCAAGGCCCTCGTCATCGACGAGAGCCTCTGCGACACAGAATCCCTCGAATGCTCGATCAAGAGCTCAGAGGGGACTCTGTACGGATTCGAGAACGTCGCCCTCTCCAAATTCGGGAGCAAGATTTATATCAATATGATCGCCCTGGGAAGAATTCTCCGCTACATCGGCATCAACATTCTTCTTCTGAATATCAAAGACCTCCTCCCCTCCAAATCCGTCGAGAAGAACCTGGAGGCCGTCAAATACGGGTTCAACTATCGAGACGATATCTGATTCGTCTTCAGGCCGTCGTTGAGATTTCGGCGTCATCAAAAATAATCGACTCGTTTTTCATTCCATTTCAAAGCTCCGCCCAGATTTTCAAAAAACGCCAAAGAGACTGACCGTATATTACTTTCGGGGACATGATTCCCTGTCCCTGGCTGTTTTCAACGGTATCGTCCTTTGGGGCGCTACCGACCAGACAGGGACAGGGTATCGTGTCCCCCCCTTGCATTTGAAAGTGATATACGGTCCGGGAAAGAGACCATTGACGGGCGATAAGATATTTGATATCAAATAGGCTCCATGAAGAAGAATTTTTTCATCTCTCTTATCCTCAAAAAATTTTCCAAGCGAGCGTGAACCATGAACACGAAGTCCTTTTTATTGGTCCTCCTCAGTGTCTCGGCTTTGATTTTCGCTGTTTATTTCCTCAGGGATGTTTATAACCGGCGTAAAACCTTTTCCAAGGCCTCATGGGTGCCGCTTGCTGGAATTGGCTTCATCACCAACTTTTTCGACACTCTGGGCATCGGGAGCTTCGCCCCGACCACGTC
>Ga0256868_10001459_pt1 | contig 12881 bp, 13 predicted proteins | sample RVTome_13_FD_187341 | JGI IMG/M metagenome (GOLD analysis project Ga0256868, IMG submission 187341) | Soil microbial communities from uranium-contaminated site in the Upper Colorado River Basin, Wyoming, United States - RVT92D227 HiSeq ... | reverse complement strand
TTTATCAGTCACTTTCAGGCTGCGGCCCGGGGGCATTTCATCGTTCGTCGGCTTGAGAGAAAGTACGGAGGAGAATTTGTAAAAAAGGAATATGAAAAAGCGCTTGGAGAGCTTAGAGATGGGGTTAAGCAATGAACAGGTGGGAGGCTTTGTGCGTAAAGAAATAGGATCAGGTCTTGTATTAAAACAATCGCTTGATTGCAAGACCCTCTTCCGTTATTCTGAAAAGTAAAATATTAAAGGGGGTTTTGAAATGAATATTGGAATAAAGAAAATTATTTCCTCTTTCCTGTTTACGCTTGCCAGACGCGCCGAAAGGGGCTCGGCGGGCCTCAGAGAAAAATCCATTCAAGTCGATCATTATAAAATCGTCTATGTCGAAGGCGGGATAGGCGAGACGGTTCTGCTGCTTCATGGGTTCGGAGGGGACAAAGACAACTGGACACGATTTTCCAAACATCTCACGAAAAAGTATCATGCGATTGCGCCCGATCTGCCGGGATTCGGTGAAAGCTCGCAAATCTGGAGCGATCAGTACGACATTGCAGCGCAGGTGAGGAGACTTCATCAATACACGGAGAAGTTAGGTCTAAAGAAGTTTCATTTAGTGGGAAATTCCATGGGGGGATTGATCGCGGGCGTCTATGCAGCGATGTATCCAGATGAAATTCTGAGCCTCGGGCTATTGGATCCGGGCGGTATCATCGACCGCGAACCAAGCCAGATCTCCCTGGAGCTCGAGAGAGGGAACAATCCTCTCATCGTTGAGTCTGTCTCCGACTATGACAAGCTGCTGGATTTCCTATTTGTCAAACCTCCGTTTATCCCCGGCCCGGTGAAATCCTATTTAGCCGAAGTGGCAGTCCGGAGCAAGGACTTCAACAAGAAGGTATTTATTGAAGCGAACCCCGGCAACCAGTTGGAAACGACAATGGGGGAGATTCGGGCGAAGACTCTTATTCTCTGGGGTGATACCGACCGCGTGTTCCCTGCGTCAAGTGCGCCGGTCCTCCAGAAGGGGATCGAAAATTCAAAGGTCATTATTATGAAGGACTGCGGCCACCTGCCGATGATCGAAAGACCTGGGGAGACGGCAAAGTACTATCTGGAATTCATCTCTTAAATAAGTGAAGCAGAGCGTACGTGTCAAGGGTGACCTCAACGACGACTAAGTCCTTTCTAAAAGACAAAATGATCATCTTTTCCATTTTGTAAAGAATTCTTGATCAGCACCTTACACAGATCATACATGATCTTAAAGGGCTGAATATCGGTCAGGCTGTCGACGAACCGAGCCTTATCCATGGCGATCTCTTCAGAAAGTTCTCCCTTCGCCAATCTTTCCATAAGCTCCAGATGATACTCCTCCGTTGCCTCCATGGCCTTTTTCAAATGCTGCCGGACGTCTCCTTCGATCACCGCATTGTGACTGAGGACGGCTCGTTTGGCCGGAAGCGCAGCCAGCTTCCGGATCGTATTGCAGTATTTCTCAAGCGATTCAAAATAATTGGGCCAAAATACATCCTTTTCAGGGACATAGAATCCTGAGGTATCACCGAGCGCCAGGGTGCCCTCCTTTTCCTCAAATAAAGCAATATGACAGGGTGAATGGCCGGGTGTTTCATAAACCTTCCATGAGATGCCTGCGCCCAAATCAATGCAGTCCCCTTCCTTGACGACCGAATCAACACTAAAGGCATAGTCTTCAACGGGTTGTGGCAATGTGTCGATCTCCGATTTCGCCTTCATCAACTGAGCAATGCCAAGATCGACCAACTGAAATTCTTTGAACAACTCTGTTTTACCGAGTATTTTAGCGCCGATGGGGCTTGCCAGGAGTTTGATATGAGGCCAATCGCGATGAAAATGCGGCACCGCCCCGATGTGATCCGGATGGGTATGGGTCAAGACAATATACTTTATCGTCTTTGGATCGATCGCCAATGATTCGATCTGATCGATCATGATCGTGAATGTAGAGCCTGTCCCGCCTTCAATGATCATTCCTTCCTTTCCCATGGACAAATAAGCGGGGAAGGCAGGTGTGCCCAATTGGAAAAAATGTGGAGTGATCTTAATCGGTTCATGCTTTCTTGCATTCATGTGATGTTTAGCCTCCTTAACGATATTCTCATTTATTTTTGCTCGTCATCGCCTTTGCTGAAATCAAAAAGGCCATGGGATATGTCTTCCATGGCCTTCGTGATGCAGAAACAAAAAAGCCATGGGGAACATCTGGCTCACCCATGGCTTCCCTTACTATATAGCTCGGCTCAGGGATACGGGTGAGCCCTATTAAAATAAAAGTAGAAGAAAAAGAAATTCCTGAACTGCATCATACGTCCTTACCCTCGATAATATATCTTTTTTACCATATTTTTCTCAAATGTCAAGGAGAAAATGACTTCCCAAAGCAACCCCTTATGGTATGCGAGAGGTTAGGCTCCGCTACTCTCCTAAGAATTTGTTTTACATCCATCCTGGAATCTGCTATTATCATACGGGATTTATTGAAGAAATGGTCTGCGGTTTCTCTGGTTTTTTCGATTTGACGATACGAAAGTATCAAGGAATTTATTCTGATGTACCTCGACTTTCATGGTTTCCGGGAAAAGCCTTTTAACCTGACCCCCGACCCCCGCTTTGTCTTCCTGAGTAAGACCCACAAGGAAGCCTTTGCCCACCTTCTGTACGGCATTAACAATCGTGCAGGATTCATTGCCCTGACGGGAGAGGTGGGGTCGGGGAAAACAACGGTCTTGCGCGCGCTCCTCAACCAGCTTGACGCAGATCATCACCGTACGGCCCTGATCTTCAATCCCTATCTTTCGCCGGCAGAGCTTCTTCAGAACATCAACAGGGAATTCGGTATTCAAACCAACCCCTCCGATCACTCAAGCTCCCTCGATGCCCTCAACTTGTTTCTTCTCCAGCAAAATGCCGAGGGCCGCACCGTCGTTCTCATCATCGATGAGGCCCAAGATCTGGAAGCCCCGGTACTCGAACAGATCCGGCTGATCTCGAACTTAGAGACAGACAGGGAAAAGCTGATACAGATCGTCCTCTCCGGACAGCCCGAGCTCTTACAGATTCTGGAGAGGAGCGAAATGAGGCAGCTCAGCCAGCGGATCACCGTGCGATATCATCTGCAGCCTATGGATTTCGAGGACACCGTCCATTACGTCAACCACCGGCTTGTGGCGGCAGGAGGAAGGGATGGGGACATTTTTTCCATGAGGGCTTTGAAGCGGATATACAGGTATTCGCATGGGCTCCCGAGGCTGATCAATGCGGCCTGCGATAGGGCGCTTCTGACCGGCTACACAAGAGACACGACGAGAATAAGCTCCCAGATTGCTGCAACAGGGATCAAAGACATAAGAAGGAATACGGCGACCTATGCTCGGAGACGACGTCTTATCCTGATCCCGACATTGGCCATCCTGGCAGCCCTCATTGTGGCGGGCATCTACTTGACACAGCCTGGTTTTATCAACCCGTTGATTGCTTCGCGCAACAAGGCAACGGCGGAGCAGACAAAAAAAGGCGCCGTGATCGCCGGTGAAGGATTCTCCCGTGCCGTGACCGCTGAACTCGGGAAAGTCCCGGAATCAGAGAGTGCCCGAAGGGCTTTTAATACTTTGGCCGACTTGTGGAAAGTTCCACCCGTCCCCGAAGACGTCAACTTGAAACCGTTCAACGGAATGGAACGGGCCGCTCTGGACCGGGAGCTCCGTCTGCACAGATTTTCTGGAAACCTCGGCGCCTTGCTTCGCATCAATTATCCGGCAGCCCTCGAACTTACCCTGCCGGATATACCGGGGAAACGCTTCATTTCGCTGGTGGGTATGGAGAACGAACAGCTCCTCGTCGATCCACCGATTGAAGGGAAAAAATCCCTCCCGTTCAGTGAGCTTGAAAAGCACTGGTCCGGCCAGGGCTTCCTTCTCTGGAAGGACCCTTTGAATCTCCTGACCAATATATCGCTGGGGTCAAAGGGAGGCCACATCGAAAGGCTTCAGGACCTTCTCAAACAGGCTGGAGCCTACAGCAGGCCTTTGACGGGGGTTTATGACGACGATACTGTCTTGGCCGTCAAGAAGTTCCAGTCGTCCAGGGGCATTGAAGAAGATGGCATCGTAGGGGTTCAGACACTGATGTTTTTATATGGATCCATCAAACGTTTTGAACTTCCAAGACTCACGGCGAGGCTAAAATGAGCGTGATACTGGATGCCTTAAGAAAACTCGATCGCGAAAGGTCATCTCGCCGGAGCGCAGCGGCTAATATCGCCGTCGAGATTCTCAGGCCTGATCTGCCCCGTCGCGGGAAAAAAATTCCAGTTTATATTACCACTGTCTCCCTTACAGCAATCGCCGCTGTCGTCATTACCTATGCCATAATGTTGAAGTTCGGGTTTCTGCCCAAATCATCGCCACCTGAGCAGAAGAGTCCCCCTGTGTCGACTCAGCCGATTGCAACTGCTCCGCCGGATTCCGGCTTCCTGCCGAGATCTTCGCCACCTGGGCCGACGAATCTTCCTGCGCCGACTCAACAACGGGCGCCTGTTCCACTGGATTCCGGCTTTCCGTCGAAATCATCCCCCGTTGCGCCGACGAATCCTCCTGTGCCGAGTCAGCACGTTGCACCTGCCCCACTTTCCCGGGAACCGGCCCGTGACGCTCGAGACGAAATAATTCGGGTTCCCCCGAAGATCCAGGCTCCTGCTGAGAGCAAACCTTCTAAGATCGGTGCACCCCCCTCAAACGGATCTGCCACGACTTTGCCGTCGTTAAAATTGTCGGCGATCGTCTGGTATGAAGAACGCTCGAAACGCTTCGTGATGGTCAACGGTGTAATCGCCAACGAGGGGTCCGTCGTCGAAGGGGTGAAGGTTGAGGAAATCTACCCCGACCGGGTACGGTTTTCGCACAACGGGAGGCCTTTCGAAATCCCGATTAAATGAGGCGCGCCCTCCTTACCTATCCATCCATGGCAATCACAAAAGCTAATTATTAAGGGGAGCATAAAATAGTTTGCATCTTATTATGATTTTCTCTCAGCATTTATTCTGAACCGCTTTAAAATTCCCCTTTGCAAAGGGGAATTTAGGGGGATTTTCCCAGCCTTCAAATCCCCCCCCCTTTCTAAAGGGGGGGGAGTAAACTATTATATGCCCTAAGTAATAATCCTTTTAGGAAGGAGTTTTCAAAAAGGAGAAAGGAATGAACTTCAAAGAAAGTAAGACAGAGAAAAATTTAGAGGAGGCATTCGCCGATGAGTCGCGGGCTCAGAATACTTATAGGTATTATGCCGATGCGGCCACAAAAGCGGGCCACGGCCCTATCGCCGATGTCTTTTGGGAGATTGCCCAAAATGAAGGAGAACATGCGAAGACGCATTTTGAGTTCCTCGGCCGCATTAAAGATACCAGGAAAAACCTGGAGGCTGTCGTCCGGAGAGAGAAATACGAGGGCGCCGTCATGTATCCCGAATTCGCCAAGACGGCAAGAGAAGAAGGTTTCGGGGAAATCGCGGAGTGCTTCGAGCGCATGAGTAAGGTGGAGGCGAAACACGAAGAAGTTTGTCTTCATCTGTTAAAACAGTTTGATGAACAGATCACTCCCAAAGAAAGGACCGTCGGGCATTCTTCGGTTGTCATGGCCCAACTGATGTTGCCCCACCAGGCCAACCTGGCGGGCTACGTTCATGGTGGAGAAATTATGAAGATCATGGATAATGCCGCCGGTGTTGTAGCGGCCCGCCATGCCCATACGAACGTTGTCACCGTCAGGGTGGATAATATATTTTTTTTGAAACCTGTGAGGGTAGGGGATGTATTGCTGGTTCATGCCTCGCTGACCTTCGTCGGCCATTCCTCCATGGAGATTCGCGTCGAAGTGGAGACAGAAAACATCGCTCAAGAGAAAAAGCAAAAGGCATTGACCGCCAATTTCATTTATGTGTCTCTGGACAAGACGGGCAAGCCCACGGAAGTGCCCCCTCTCCTGATCACGACGGAAGAGGAAGAAAGACTCTTTGAGGAGGGGCGGGAAAGGTACGAAGCACACAAGAAACAAAAGATGAGCGAGTGAGAAGGCGTGGAAAAATTGGGAGCGCTGGTCGGGTAGGGGGCATTTCCCTTGACATGTAACTCCGTTTTTCGTATATTGAACTTAAGCATTATTATTTTTTCAAAATAAGCGTTGGGTTATTTAAAAATAATACAGTCAAGAGGAGGAGATATGATGAACATGAAGCGATATGGGTACTGCCTCATAGTAGCAGGCATCGCCGTTGCATTGACGAGCGCCGGTGTCATTGCCCAGGGCAAACCGTTCAAAAGCTTCAAGGACTATCCTGATCATGCTTTTAACGTTAAAGAGTATATCAGTGGCATGCAGAAGGGTGGTCACAACCTTCTTATCTGGAAGGATCCGGCAGTAAACCTCTCTCAATACAACTCAGTGAAGATAACGGAATTCGGTGGCCGGTTGCTGCCGCAACAGAATGTCTTTTCCTACGATCCTTATATTGCGCTCGTTAATTCGGTGTTCAAAAGCTCTCTTAAACTGCCTCAGAAAGATTCTCCCGATGCCTTGCTTATTGAGGGGGCAGTGGTCGAATGCAATCCCGGGAGCCGAGCAGCCCGTGCCTGGGTTGGAATGGGAGCAGGCAGAGCCGGTGGTGGAGTGGTCTGCGAAGTTTATGAACCAGGCAAACCCAACCCTTGTATACGCATCTATACAAGGGATACTGGAGCTTCTGGGAGCTGGGGGGGCGATTCAGTCGCTATGCTCAATAATATCATGAGCCAGGTTTCTACCCGGTTGGCCACTACGTTGAACACCAACATACCCATTAAATAAACGTTAACCCAACTGTCTAAGCATGCTTACGGGGGGATACCACACCATCCCCCCGTTCGGTCAGGTAAAGCTGCATGTTCACCTTCGTCCCGTCCGCTCCCCAAAATAGATATTACCTTGATCCAGTTCCTTCTCTCCCTTGATGGGAGAGGGCTGGCCCTGCACCACGCAGGATGCAGGACAATGCCCTGAACCTCACATGGTTCAGGGGGTGAGGGTGCATTATCGCCTTTCTTATCCCCCTCCCCTTAATCCCCTCCCGCCAGGGGAGGGGAGTTTTTTTGGTTTGTCTTTTTCAATGTTTATGTTTGGGTGACTTTAAGGAATTGTCATTGGGGAAAGAATCATGTTAAGATAAAAAATATGACCGCTGCAGGAGGTCACCGTCAAGAGAGTTCGGTCGCGAAGGAGACAAGGAGTATGAAGACGTTGAGGAATATGCTGATCGTTGTGTGGGCCTTTCTTTTTCCGTATCTCATCGGATGTGCGGGTTTACCCGGAACGCCTCCGAAAGGTACTACGCTGGATTCCCGTGTGATGGACACCATCAGTGAGGCCGTGTATGAGGTCGTGGTGCTGAAGCCAGTGAAGGACTCCCTGCAGTATGAAAAACCCTTGCCCATGGATCTTCTCCCCTATTCCATACGAACGGACAAATACTATTCCATCGGCACCGCGTTCGCCATCAGCCCTTCCGAGTTTGTATCGGCAGCGCATGTCATGAACCTGGGAAGTGGAAGTCAATTTCAGGAAATTTTTCTCAGGGATAAGGAAGGGAAGGTTTACTCGGTTGACAAAGTTCTCAAATACTCGAAAAATCGCGATTTCATCGTTTTCTCCCTCCGTCATGCCACCGCAAAAAGATTTTTGCCACTGAATAAGAACCCGCGACTCAACCAAAAAGTGTATGCCGTAGGCAATGCCCTCGGGGAGGGAATTGTGATCAGAGACGGTCTCTATACGTCTGACACACCGGAAGAAGAAGCAGGGGAATGGAAGTGGATACGGTTCTCCGCAGCCGCCTCTCCCGGCAATAGCGGCGGTCCGCTCCTTGACCAGAAGGGCAACGTCGTCGGCATTGTCCTGAGGAAATCTCCCAGCGAGAACCTGAATTACGCTGTCCCGATCCTTGAAGTCCTCAACGCAAAGCAGGACATGGCGATTTTTCAAACGAAAGCACGCTATCTCCTGGATAATATGGACATGACCAAAAGAGAGACGGTTAAGAAGGAAATCAACCTGCCCAAGACCTATGGGGAATTAGATCGTGAAGTGAATGCGATCATGGCTCAGTTTTCGGATAAGCTCCTCAGGGAATTGCTTGCCGAGAATCGGGACACCATCTTTCCCCAAGGCCCGGGATCAACCCGGCTGCTCTATAAGAGTTATGAAGCGACTTTTCCTCATCTCATTGTGAAGGGTAAGGACGGTAACTGGGACGCCTATTATCCCAGCGGGACAAGAGATGCCGACCTGGGCAACAATGGCCGTCTCATGTATGGCGCTATCGGAAGTACGGTCTTCATGTATGTTCGTAAACCGGATGACGTTCCTCTGGAGAAGTTTTACGACGACTCGAAACAGTTTATGGATCTGATCCTCAAGGGGGGTGCTCGTTCCAGAACGATCGGACCGGAAAATATCAAGATCACGTCGATGGGCAGCGCCTTTGAGGACTATCGGTTCACGGATTTTTACGGGAGGATCTGGTTGGTTCGTACTTGGCTCATCGAATATAACGATACGAAGGTGGTCACCTTTTCTCTCCCCGTTCCCGACGGGTGCATCGTCATGATGAGAACAGACGACACCGGCAACATCGACCAGGGACATATCCCTGACCTGAAGGTGCTCTCGGATTTTATTTATGTGTCCTATTATGGAACCTTCAAGGACTGGCGGGAATTCCTTCGTAAGAAAGACCTCTTGCCCTCCATCTTTTCAACCCTGGACATTCATATTAAGACCAATGAGGTGTTCCGGTATCAATCGAAAAGGCTCTCTCTGTCCTACGGGCCCGATATTCTGAAGATTTCCGAGAATAGCGACTTCAGACTCGATTTGGGCTACTTTCAGGACCAGGGTAAGACGGTTTGGGATATCACCAACATTTCGATAGGCGAAGAGAGATACGATCAGACTGGCTACACCGTCTCCAGAAAGATGAAACCTCCTAAAGAGCTTGGGAATCAGTATCAAAGCAACTGGAAGGATATGGTGGAGCGGAAGTTTCCCTATAATCGTTCCGCTTACTATAAGGATAAAGTGACGATTATCTCCACGACCTATAGCCAGGGCAGTAAATCGGGGAAAGGAGACGCCCCTTCGGTCTCCTCTCTGTACACGGTCGCGTTCATAGAACAGGGGAACGTAGGCCAGAAAGAGATGGATGCAAAACTGGAAGCATTTATGAGCAATCTGGTCGTCTACGAGAACACCGAAGATACCGGTAACACGACCGGAAATCCGCAGTTGAAAAATTGATTGCACGAACCATCGACATTTTATTGACGGAACCTCTGCTCTCCTGCCTATTTGCGAAATGCAACCCCTGCCGAAAATAATTTTTGTTCGATTTTCAAAAATGAAGTTCTGCATTGAACGGCTCCTGCTGTCGAAATCATCCCGAGATGTAACCTAAATTAGGATTACAATTAGAGACGACGGACAGTATATTATCTTTTTTGTCCATTGTTCATCGTACATCGTCCATTGTACGAAAGGGCCTTGTGACCGTCATTCAGATAATCAGGATTCGTTAAGTGTTCTTGTTCAATTTTTAAGCCTGTGTTATGTTTTCAGCCAGATAAGCAGAGAGTCGGAAAGGTAAGAAACGTGCAAAAGCTTTGTATCCCTATCGTCGAGACCACTGTAGAAAAGGCTCTGATCGCTATCCAAGAAGTGAACCGATGGGCAGACCTGATTGAGCTTCGAGTAGACTATCTCAAGAGAGTGGAACTGGCACCTCTTCTTGAAAACCGGCATAAACCTCTCATCGTCACCAATCGAAGAAAAGAAGAAGGAGGCAAATACAAAGGTGATGAAAGAAAGAGGTTGAGTGTTTTGCAGGAAGCCATTGATTTGGGATCAGATTACGTCGACGTTGAATTGGCAACGGAGAGATCATTGCTACGAGGTTTAATCAGGGATAAAGGAAGGACGCAAGTCATCCTCTCTTTCCATAATTTCCAAAGAACACCTTCTCTGAAAGAACTTCAAAAGCTTTGCGGTCGAATGATTCGATTGGAAGCGGATGTGATCAAAATTGTTCCCTTTGCCAGGGCCTGGGAAGACAATCTCACTATCCTATCGCTCATTCCCTATGCCAGGGAAAGGAGGCAGAAGATCGTTGCCTTCTGTATGGGCGAAAAGGGGAAGATCAGCCGTGTCTTTTCTCCTTTCTTGGGAGCGGCCTGGACATACGCTTCGCTCAATCGAAGCAGGGCCTCCGCTTCAGGGCAGTTGACGGTTGGGGAGATGAGAGAGATCTGGGAAATGCTGAAACTTTAGCGGAAGGTCGCAGAGTGATTTTATAAAGCCCTAAATTGAGCGATTCTTAATCCTATTTTTAAAGATAAAGCCTTCTGGATTCCCGTTTTCACGGGAATGATATGTTTGTTCAGTGGTCGACGGTCGTCATTCCTGCGGAAGCAGGAATCCAGCATCTTTGATGTCATTAATAAAGAAAAATCGCTTAATTTAGGAAAGAGTGAGAGTGTTATGGGAGAAAATGAGATGATTAATGCTCAGACAGAGCTTTTCGGAGTTATCGGAAATCCGGTGCGACACAGCTTGAGCCCCATGATCCACAATGGCGTTTTTAAAAGATTGGGCCGGAACGCTGTCTATCTGGCTTTCGAAGTAAAAAATCTTGAAGAAGCTCTGATAGGAATCAGGGGACTTGAGGTGATGGGAGTGAGCGTGACCACCCCACTTAAGACTGAAGTGGTTCCATTTCTCGATAAGATCGAAGGGTTGGCAAAAAAGATCGGGGCCGTTAACACGATTGTCAATCGAGGGGGAAGGCTCATCGGCTACAACACGGATTGCGAGGGGGCCTTAGGAGCATTGGAAGAGAAGATGAATTTGAGAGGAAAGAGAGTCCTCCTTCTTGGGGCAGGTGGGGCGGCCCGGGCCATCGGCTTTGGCCTAAAGGGAAGATTCTGTCAGTTAATCGTTTCCAACCGCTCAAGAAAAAGAGGGGAAGGGCTGAGTAAGGAATTGGGGTGTGATTATCTGCCGACATCCTCTTTGGTCAGGATGAAGGCAGGAGAACTTGAAGCCGATGTCGTGATCAATGCCACCTCTCTCGGAATGGTTCCACGGGATGGAGAGACTCCTATCCCAAAAAAGTTGTTGAAAGAAGGGATGATGGTCATGGATATTGTCTACCAGCCCCTGCAGACAAGACTCCTCCGTGAGGCGAAGGAGAAGGGGTGTCTCACGGTCAACGGATTGGAGATGTTCATTCGTCAAGGTGTGGCACAACTCGAGATTTGGACAGGGAGAAGGTTGGAAATCGGGCGAATTAAGAAAGATCTTCGCCGGGCGCTAAGAGAAAAAATCCGCAAAGACCCATCCTGCCAGGTTTGAAAAAGGAAAGAGATGATTGAAATAGCACCCCTCAGTCATTGTGATGGAATGGTGACCATCCCCGGATCAAAAAGCTATACCCACCGGGCCCTTATCCTTTCTTCGTTAGCCGATGGAGAATCTGTATTAGTCAATGCCCTTCGATGTGAAGATACCGAACGTACGGTCGAGGCGCTGATAGAATTTGGAGTGCCGGTCTCTTGGGAAAGCGATCTTATTCGGGTTCTGGGAAGAGGAGGAAAGTTTGAAGCGTCGGATGACAGAATTGATGTGGGTAATTCCGGGGCCTCCATGAGATTTCTTACAGCACTGGCTGCCCTTAAGAAGGGAATGACTCTGTTGGACGGAAGTGAACGGATGAGAAAGAGGCCCATCGGCGAACTGTTGAGCGGCTTGGGAGAGTTAGGGGTCAAAGCCTATTCCAAAAAAGGAGATGGCTGTCCACCAGTAGTTGTGGAGTCTCAGGGTCTTAAGGGTGGGACGGCAAGGATCAAGGGTGAAGAAAGCAGTCAATTCCTTTCCGGCCTCCTGATGGTGGCGCCCTATGCCCGGAGAGATGTAAATATAGAGGTGACGGGTTCTTTAGCCTCCAAACCCTATGTTGACATCACTCAGGATGTGATGTCTGCCTTTGGTGCGGAGATAAAGAACCAGGAATACCGGTCTTTTTTCATTAAGGCAGGACAACGCTATCTTCCACAAACGTATCGGATTGAAGGGGATGCTTCCAATGCCTCCTATTTTTTTTCGGCTGCAGCGGTTTGCAGGGGGAGAGTAAGAGTTGAGAATATCAATCCGGTGACCATCCAAGGAGACATAGGATTTCTCGAGATATTAGAGAGAATGGGATGCCGTGTGACCCGGGGAAGTGATTGGATAGAAGTACTGGGCGGAGAGCTTCATGGGGTCAAGATGGATATGAACGAAATGCCTGATCTCGTCCCGACTCTGGCAGTCACCGCTGCCTTTGCTCAGGGGAAGACTGTGATTCAGAATATCAGGCACCTTCGTTTTAAGGAATCGGATCGCCTCCATGCCTTGGCCGTGGAATTGAGCAAGATGGGTATTCGAATAAAAGAGGGAGAGGATAGATTGGAGGTTGAAGGGGGAAAGCCCCATGGGGCAGAGATCGAGACGTATAAAGACCACCGTATGGCCATGAGTTTTGCCGTTGCAGGGCTTGCTATTCCCGGAGTGAAGATTAGAGGAGAGCGATGCGTGGACAAGTCGTTCCCGCAATTTTGGGAGGTTCTTCAGAGGCTATACTAAAAAAGGGTTCTAGGATTCGAGGGGTCAAGCGTCCGAAAGTGGAAAGTAGAGAGTAGAAAGTGGCCAAAACAACATTCCACCTTCCACTTTCCACCCTCGAATTCTTGGTTTTTCTATGAACATCGTCCTAATCGGATACCGCGGTTCAGG
>Ga0256868_10001458_pt1 | contig 12889 bp, 14 predicted proteins | sample RVTome_13_FD_187341 | JGI IMG/M metagenome (GOLD analysis project Ga0256868, IMG submission 187341) | Soil microbial communities from uranium-contaminated site in the Upper Colorado River Basin, Wyoming, United States - RVT92D227 HiSeq ... | reverse complement strand
GTATTAGCTACGGTGTTTTGGAGCGGCAATTTCGCAGGTTTGTTGAAGAGGCCAAGAAAAGGCCAGGTGCCACCGGAGAGACCCTTCTGATATTGCTGGAGAGGAGACTGGATAGTGTGGTTTATCGCTTGGGTTTTGCTGATTCACATGCTCAGGCCAGGCAAATAGTTGGGCACGGCCATATAATGGTCAATGGGCGCAGGGCAGGTATTCCTTCCTGTCTCGTGAAATCGGGAGATCTAATAAAATGGTGCGAAGCCAGTAAGAAAACGGAATACTATAAGGGACTGGCTGAAGAAATTGAAGGAAAATTCATACCCAACTGGTTAAGCTTGGATAAAGAGAGCATGACAGGCAGGGTGCTAAATTTGCCTGGCAAGGACGATGTTGAAGCCAAGTTTAACGTGAAAGCTGTCGTTGAGTATTACTCGAGGTGAGTTATGCCCGAATTGTCTATCCCCACTGTAACTTGTGTTGAAAGCGGCGTTAATTACTCTCGTTTTCTTGCTGAACCTCTCGAGCCTGGTTTTGGCATCACCCTAGGGAATGCCCTACGGCGTGTGCTTCTTAGTTCATTGCCTGGTGCGGCGGTAACATGGGTCAAGATCGAAGGAATTCAGCATGAGTTCTCTCCTATTCCCCATGTTAAGGAAGATGCTATGGAGTTCTTACTGAACGTGAGGCAACTGAGACTCTGCCCTCTTTCTCGTCAGCCTGGCCGGTTACTCCTGGAGGTGAAGGGGGAGGGCAAAGTCAGCGCGGCTGATATTAAACCGTCGGCTGACTTTCGCATTGCCAATCCTGAACTTTACTTGGTCTCTTTAGACTCCTCCAAAGCCAGGCTTTGCGTCGAACTTAACGTGGAGCTAGGGAGAGGTTATATGCCAGCCAAGTCAGGTGACGGGTTACCTGTGGGAGCACTGCCGGTAGATGCCATCTTCACCCCAGTGCGGAAGGTCAATTTCTCTGTTGAATCTATCAAGCCTGGCCAGGAGGGAAGTCTAGAGAAGCTCATCCTGGAGATTTGGACGGATTCTACGATTTTTCCCTGGGAGGCACTTAGCCAAAGTGCTAACATCTTAGTTAATCAGTTCTCTTCCTTCAGGGATTTTGCAGTTCCCATGGCTAGAGCGCTGCCGATTTCGCCCGAGCAATATGATACCCCTCTGGAGGAACTGAATTTGTCAACTCGCTCTTATAACAGTCTGAAGAGAGCGGGTATTTTCACTTTGGGACAATTGTTGGAGAAAGGCAAGGAAGGTTTGCCGCCATTGCCAGGTTTGGGGGCGAAATCTCGAGCCGAAGTAGAGGAGTTAATGGCGAAATTAGGCTCTCCTGTTCCTGAAAAGAAGGAAGAATGAGGCACAAAGTAGCAGGACGGCACTTGAGTAGGCCGACAGAGCAGAGGTGGGCGTTATATCGGAATCAAGTCACTGCCCTTCTGGATCATGAAAAGATCACCACCACTGAGGCTAAAGCTAGGGAAGTTCGCAGCTTAGCAGAGAGGATGATCACCCTGGCCAAGGATGGCAGCCTTGCCTCAAGGAGGCAAGCATTAGCTTTTATTACTGAAAAGAAAGTGGTTGCCAAGCTATTTGCGGAGATTGCTCCGAACTATGCTGACCGTAGCGGTGGTTATACAAGGTTGCTGAAGTTGGGACCTCGCCCCGGCGACAGCGCGCCAATGGTTCAAATTGAATTGGTCAAGTAAGTTCATTTTGCTCATCGAATATGACGGTACCCAATACTATGGCTTTCAATGGCAACTTGGTCTACCGACCATTCAGAGTGAGCTGGAGCAAGCTATAGGGCGATTGTGCGGGCAGAGCAGCCGGGCTATGGCAGCCAGTAGAACTGATACCGGTGTGCATGCCAAGGGACAAGTGGTAAGCTTCTGGGCGAAATCCACATTGGATACTATGACGTTAGTTAGAGCTTTGAACTATTATTTACCCGGCGATATCGCGGTCAAGGCGGCTTACAGGGCTAGCGACGATTTTAGTGTCCGGCGCGATGCCCTGAGTCGGGAGTACCGTTATCATATTCTTAATGGCAATGCCCGCTCGCCGTTTAGTCGAAGGTTCGCCTTATTTGTGCCCAAAATGCTGAACATACAGACGATGAATGAGGCTTGCCAACTTATTCAAGGTGAGCATGATTTTGCCTCCTTTGCCAGTTCCCTGGATGATAGCAGGAGCACGCTGCGCAATGTTTATGAAGCGGGAATCGAGAAAAAAGGAGATTTTACTGTCTTCCGTATCGTGGCTAACTCTTTTCTGCCTCACCAGGTACGAAGCACAGTCGGTCTTTTGATCAGACTGGGCCTGGGTAAGATAGGCATCGCAGAATTTCGTGCTATAATGGAGGCTAGGAGCGTGGGTTTAGCCGGTCCCTTGTCCCCTCCTTGTGGCTTATGCCTTATGAGGGTCAATTATCCTAAGCCTTTGGGGAGCTAGACCTGTCCTGAGGCTATCGAAGGAAATGAAGACTTACAGTACTAAAGCTAAAGACATCGAGCGGCAGTGGTGGGTGATTGACGCTGCGGATAGGACTTTGGGAAGGGTAGCGACAGAAGTAGCCAAGTTACTTATGGGCAAGCATAAGCCGCTTTATGCTCCTTATATTGATACGGGTGACTATGTCGTGGTGGTTAACGCTGCCAAAGTAACGGTGACGGGGAAGAAAACCGAACAAAAGATTTATTATAGATATACTGGGTACCCCGGCGGCTTGAAGAGCCCCAGCTTTAAAGAAGTATTTAGCAAAGACCCTAGCCGTGTGATTGAGCTTGCGGTTAAAGGGATGTTGCCTCATAATCGTTTGGGCAGAGCTATGTTTAAGAAACTGAAAGTGTATCCTGGGAATGAGCATCCTCACCAGGCTCAGGCTCCCCTTCGTCACCCTGAGCGAAGCGAAGGGAGCAGAATGACCGGGAATAGAGAAAGCGAAATATGATCAAAGGAAGGGTGATGATTTATGAGTGAGGAAAGTTACGTTTGGGGAACAGGTAAGCGCAAGTGTGCTATAGCCCAAGCCAGGCTTTTCCCTGGCAAGGGAGAGATAATTGTCAATGATAGGCCCTATCAAGAAGCTTTCCCTCGCATCGAGCATCGCCATATGATTGAACATCCTTTGCAGGCTACTAATACCATGGGCAAATTTCGTGTCACGGTGAAAGTGAATGGTGGTGGCCTCAGTGGTCAGGCTGGAGCTGTTCGCCATGGGATTGCTCGAGCGCTTGCTAAGGAAAACGAGCTATTCAAGCCCATGTTACGTAAAGAAGGCTTGCTCACTCGGGACGATAGAATCAAAGAACGCAAGAAATACGGACTGAAGCGAGCTCGTAAGGCACCACAATATACCAAGCGCTAACTGTGCTCCAACTTATCTCTTGGTAACGTATGGGGCTGTTTCTGGGGATTTTCTTTAAACCCAACTCTGACAGTTTCGTAACTGGACGCTCTCAGGCATTGTGCTGTTGCTCCAGACAAGGGTAACAGCTATAATATGAACATACTGGGGATTAGTCTAGCGGTAGGACAGCGGGCTCTGGACCCGTAAGGCCAGGTTCGAATCCTGGATCCCCAGCCAGTGTGGCGCATTCGTCTAGAGGCCTAGGACACCTCCCTCTCAAGGAGGAGATCACGGGTTCAAATCCCGTATGCGCTACCAATTCTTGGTATGTAGAACTTCCTCTGAGGAAGTTCTATCTTTATCGGGGGTAGTGGCAAGAGGAATACCAGGACACATTCGCTCTGATAATGAGTCTGAATTCACTGTGATATCAGTTTGAAGATAATGCGGAATTAGGGAGGATACTATGCCACCAGGGAAAGGTTTGTTCGAACACAAATACGCTGATGTCAATAACATACGCCTCCACTATGTAACGGTGGGCAAGGGCAGATTGATGATGTTCCTCCACGGTTTTCCCGAGTTCTGGTACGGATGGAAGAACCAGCTTGCCCAGTTCGGACGAGATTACGAGGCTGTAGCTCCGGATATGCGAGGCTACAATCTCTCATCAAAACCTGCCGATGTCGAACAATACCGGATTAAATATCTGATTGAAGACATACGCGTTCTTGCCGAGCACCTTGGGCATAAGAGGTTCATCCTTGTGGCTCACGATTGGGGTGGTGGGGTGGCTTGGCCGTTCGCAATACGTCATCCCGAATATCTGGAGAAGCTCATAATAGTAAATGCGCCACACCCTGTTACCTTTGTACGCGAGCTCCGTGATAATCCGGCGCAACAGAAAGCCAGTCAGTATATTCTGGTGCATCGGACTCCCGAGGCCGAGGACATACTGTCAAAAAACAACTATGCAATACTAGTCAGTAACCTTCTAGGCGACGGTATAAGGGAAGGATACTTCACAGAAGAAGACAAAAACGCATATATTGAATCTTGGTCGCAGCCCGGAGCGCTCACCGGTGGCTTAAACTATTATCGAGCAGCCCATCTTGGCCCTTTTACAGGGGAAAACGACGATAGCTTGTCCGCAGACCCTTCATTGTTTACAGTCGAGGCGCCGACGCTGGTCATCTGGGGAGAGAAAGACAGATGGCTGCTTACAGGAAATCTGGAAGGTCTGGAAAAGTACGTACCCAACTTGACCATCAAGCGCATTCCCGATGGCTCGCACTGGGTCATTCATGAAAAGCCTGCGCTGGTTAATTCCTATATCAGAGAATTCATCGAAGGCTGAATTTCTACGTCTTGGTGGGCGTGTGCTGGACATCGAAGCCGGTATGCGCTACCAAATACTTTTTTTAGTGGATATTCTATTCCGTGAATTCGACCACTACCTCTTTGACGTCCCATAAGGGCTCTATCTTCTCCAGTATTTCGTCCTTTATGTTGTGAACAAACTGGTGATCTCGAGGTAAATCAACAAGCACTGTGACAACTCCATCCTTTACCTTAATATCTTGCACCAGGTTTGTGCGCACTACGTTCAGCCCAGTCAGGGGGTTTACAACTTTCCTGAGACGTTGACGGACTATCTCCACCGTGGTCGGCACCTTTTCCTTGATCAGGCCGTGGCGTTCCTCATAGTTTTGTATGGCCGAGCGTAAGCCTTCCACGGCAAGTACCGAGCAGTGGGCTTTAATTTTAGGCAGGCCTCCCAAAGCATCTGAAGCTTCCTTCCAGGTAATGTTCTTTGCTTCATCCAGTGTCTTTCCTTTAGCTAGCTCCGTAATTATAGAGCCGGTAGCTATGTTGGAAGCACAGCCGTAGGACTCAAACTTGACATCTGCGATAGTATTTGTCTTGGGGTCAACCTTTATGTAGACAGACACCATGTCCCCACAGGCCGGGCTGCCTTCGGTTGCTTTACCATCGGGATTCTCAATCTTACCCACGTTGCGCGGGTGCCGAAAGTGTTCCAGTACTATGTCGGTATATGGAAATTTCATCTCTAAACTTCCTCCTTTTCTTCGTTTTTTCCCAGGGGGCTGATGTTTCTCAGCTCTTTCACTATCTCAGCCAATGCTCGGACCACAGCGTCCACGTCTTCCATGGTGTTATAACGCCCAAATGTGAAGCGTATTGACCCGTGTGCCCTTTCGTGGTCGCCGCCTATCCCGGTGATGACGTGGCTGGCCTCAAGGGAGCGACTGAAACAGGCGGAGCCGGTGCTCACGGCAAAACCATGCATATCGAGGTGCAGTGTGATGGACTCGCCCTCCACAAAGTGGAAGGTGATATTGGCATTCTGTGGGAGCCTCTTCCAGCGATGGCCATTCAGGGTGCTGTGTGGTATCTCGGCAAGCATGCGGTCAATAAGGTGATCGCGCATTTCTTGCAGGCGTTTTGTTTCTTTGGGGGTGACCAGTTTCACAGCTTTGGCAAATCCCACCGCCCCAGGTATGTTTTCCAGGCCCGCCCGAAGATTGAATTCCTGAAAGCCACCGTCCACCCATTTGGCTATTTGTGTCCCTTGACGGATGCAAAGGCCCCCTGTGCCCCTGGGACCGTGGATGGTGTTTGCCGATACAGTGACCAGGTCCACAGCTATCTTCTTCATGTCCAGAGGGACTCGCGTAAAGGTATGAGTAGCATCGGTGTGGAAAAGCACCTCTTTTTCACGGCAGATACGACCGACGGCCTCGACATCCTGGATGGTGCCTATTTCTTGATTGGCGTGCTGGATGGAAACAAGAATGGTCTCATTGGTTACGGAACCTCTGAGGCGGTCAAGGTCTACGAAGCCATCCCCATCCACATCCAGATAGGTCACTTGAAAGCCCTGTCTTTCCAGCGCTTGTGCACTGTGAAGCACAGGGAAATCCTCGATTTTTGACACAATTATGTGTTTGCCTTTCTTCTTACCTAGGGCCAGTGCCACTCCTTTGAGGGCAATGTTAGAGGACTCGGTACTTCCCGAAGTGAAAATGAACTCTTCGGGGGTAGCACCTAAAGCATGGGCCAGAGCCGCTCTGGCTTCGTCTAATACCTCTCGAGCTTCTATCCCCTGAGAATAGCCAAACTCTGAGGTGGCAACCGCGTATGTATCAAAGAAATACGGTCTCATCGCCTTCAGCACCCGCTCATCCAAACGAGTAGCCGCTGCGTTGTCCAGGTAAATAGGTCTGTCTGCCATTTCCTCCCTCGTCATATAAAGAGTGTTATTGTTGAATCCTTGGCCTCATCTATGTAGGTACCAACCCCACAGTAGTCCGATATAACGTCACCACGGAGGTCTTCTTTCTTTATGCCCATTATCTGCATTGTCATGTCGCAGGCAAGTATCTTCCCTCCAAGCTCGTGGAAGTCCTGCAGCAGTTTGTCCAGAGACGCCGCTCCAGCTTTCTTCATCCTCCGCTTGACCATCCATTTACCGAGTCCCAGCATGTTCATTTTAGATAGAGGCCCCTTTTCCAGCGCACCTTTCTTGAGGCGCTGGAGACCCCAGAAGGTGAAGAACAGCGATGCTTCCATCCCCATGGCAAGAGCACCGTTGGCGACAATAAAGGCGCTAAAGACCTTATCCATGTCGCCGCTATGAACTATGATAGTGACTTTGCCAGCCATAGTCTTTTCCTCCTACTTTCGTATTCTTATTCTCCACACCCCGCCTTCTTCCTGCACACCAATGAGCTCCAGTCCCAGAGCCTTTACTGCCATCGGTATCTCTTTTTTGGAAGCAGGATGCGTTCCAACGACCTCTACAATATCGCCCTCTTTTGCTTTCCTCAAAGCCTTGCGAGTCTCAACTAAAGGAACAGGGCAAGTCTCGCCTGTGCAGTCAACCTTTATCTCAGCCATTTCGCATCACTCCCATACAGATCTGCACGTATTATTGTATCATTTCAGCCTTTTCAGCGGATAATAGATACTCATGGTTGCCTTGGTTCTCTTTAGCAAGAGCAGTCTGCAAATTATCCTTGGTATCACTCACAGTATGTTTCCTCCCCTTTGTTTGAGTTCATTGTAAATCGTGAGATAGCTTGGTGTATGTGACTTATGTCCCACAGGAATAATAAGAAAAGCACCCTACTTATCTTGAAAAGTCAGCCACTGCCTTTGAGTACTGGGCAAAGGCCAGGTTCGATGTCTGACTTGTTGAAATAGGCTGAAGCGAGAATCGTCGCGAAAACCTTGCCTTTTATTTCGTATGTCCAACCAAAGGTCTCTTTTGATGGTGAACCCGTTTCATTATGGGCGAGGGATTTCGTGGGGATATGCGACTAATATTATAGGAGGTTGAGCGCAACCCAAAGAGCGGGGAATAACATAGCAGTGCTTTCGTTTACTGAAAATTGGAACTTTTGGGCCATTGACCTGAGTCGACAAACCACCTAAACTACAAGGGGACAAGCAAGAAAGGTAACAGCTTCGGTAAAGGGGTATTAATCAATGGAAGGAGGTGATGTAGCAAACAAAATCAACTATGGTATAGAGGACCCTATTTCATTTCTGAATAACTAGCAGTAAGGAGGATACATTTATGAAAAGAAGGATAGTGCTCGTTATTACAGCTTTAGCTCTTGTGGCGCTTTTAGTCGGCGCAACAGCTGTGATGGCGGCCAAACCATCGCACGCCGGAGAAGACAATCAGCTCATTCCAAGGCCAAATGGATTTCCAGCCGGACCACATTACAACCTGAACATCCACGGGAAAATGGTTGGCTTTGCCTGCAACGAAACGCCAGGCGGAGGTTCAGTGTTCGTTGATGAATATGGTCCGGCAACAATACAATATGTGTCAAACAAGAAAGGGTCTCTTACGGAGCTGATGGTGCTTGACCCCTGCGCGGTCAACGATGGGACGGCGAAGGTCCAGTTGCCTTATGAAGCGGAGGGCTACTATGTCTTCGGTAGAATTCTGGGAAAACCAGACCACGGACAGAATTGCACAGATTCCACTTGCCCAAGTAAGGTAATCCTGTATCCGAACGTGGTGATACAGGCATGTAATGACACCGGCTACAACACTACGGCCTTCGGAAACTTGACATCTTGCGATGACCCTCTACTTGCACTGGGTCTCATTGTCCAGGACCAGGTATATCTGGCAGAAAATGAGACGTACGTAAGATTCGACCCAGAGGTAACGCAAGGAAAAGGAAAGTCCAGGGCGACCGACATAACTGCTCTGTTCACTTATGTGGGCTGGGTTATCCATCCTGACCTGGATGTCTGGCCGGTGGGTGACCCGGATGGACAAATAACTCAAGAAGATGTGCCTGCGGATGCGTCCAACACAACCCTCTATCCCGGAATTGGCTCGTACGATATCAATGGACCATTGGGCTTCATTGATGTGGAAGAATGGTTGAGTTATCAAGCAGACCAGACTCCACCGCTGGCTTGGTACTTCAGCGAAGAGGACGGCATGTGGATCTTCAACATCGCGGACCTGGTGGTTACAGAGCAGGGCCTGGTTAACGACGGCACAAAGCTGCTGCAAATAAGGTTCTATCCGGTTGACCAGACGACGTTCGAAGAATAGAAGTAAGGGCAATTTGCGTTGCCGTGGATGGAGAAGTTCGCTTTGAGCTGGGACATTGCGGCAATGTCAAAAACTGAGCCGCAGCGGCAAACGATACGAAGGAAGCGAGTCCCTTCGGGGACTCCTTTCCTGTTTCTACAGCACTCTCACACAAACTCGGGGCCGTAGCCTGTTTCGGCTACAGCGTTATGTTTCGCGCCCCCTGTGCCTGCGGCCATCTTGGGAACATCAGACGTCGTGCATGGTAGTCCCAGCTCGCATGGTGTCCTTGGAGTTCCGTGGGTATATTGTATCTAGCCTTGCTGTACTAGGTCTCTCAAACAGAGCGTCACTCAATTCACTTCAGTCTTGTTACCTGTTTCTTCTATGTGCTAGACTTTGGCACAAAAAATGAGAAAACGCGTGTTCTCTGGCGCACGCCCTACCGGCCGGCAGCATATTGGTAACTACCTGGGAGCGATACAGAATTACGTGGCCCTCCAGGATGAATATGACTGCGTCTATTGCATCGTGGATATCCATGCTCTCACCACCCTGGGAAACACAGAATCCCTTCGGGAAGATACTCATGAAATGGTGCTTGACTGGCTGGCGGCTGGCATTGACCCGCAGAAGAGTATCATCTTCGTTCAGTCTCATGTTCCTCAAGTAATGGAACTTCACACTTTGTTCAGCATGGTGACTCCTTTAAGCTGGTTATTACGCGTTCCGACATTTAAGGAGAAGGTTAAGATGCAACCGGATAACGTCAATTATGGACTGGTGGGTTATCCTGTTCTCATGACTGCCGATATCGCCCTTTACAAGGGAGAAGTTGTTCCTGTGGGCGAGGACCAGCTTCCTCACCTGGAATTGGCTCGTGAGATAGTGCGTCGCTTCAACTCCCTTTTCGGGGTTGTATTTCCCGAGCCGCAGGCGAAGCTTGCCAATTTTCCTTTGGTTTTGGGCCTGGATGGGGTGCAGAAGATGAGCAAAAGCTATGATAACCATATTGAAATATCTGCCTCTCCCCAGGAGGTCTCGAAGCGAGTCATGACGGCCGTTACCGACCCGGCGCGGAGATACCGCTCGGACCCGGGGCATCCTGAAATCTGCAATGTTTTCCGCCTCCACGATTTTTTCACGCCGGCCCGAGTAGAGGAAATTGCTTCGCAGTGTCGTAGCGCTCGCATAGGGTGTGTAGACTGCAAGAAGATACTGGCCGAGAGCATCAATTCGAATCTGAAGCCTTTCCGGGAAAGACGGGCCAGTTTAGCTTCCAAGTCTGGTTACGTGAATCAAGTTCTTGCCGATGGAGCCAATCGAGCTGAAGCTATAGCTGAAGAGACTATCAGAGAAGTGAAAGAGAAGATAAAGCTCCTTCAGCGTGCCGATCTGGAGCGACTTGCGTAGCACCTTAGGATTCCTTATCAATCCTCTTTGAGTCCGCATGTCCAACAGCTAGGTGTATGAAGAGAATATACTATGGCTGGTGGGTGGTAGTTGGGGCATTTCTTCTGCTGTTCTCTGCGCTAGGGACACACTTTTATGCCTTTCCCGTTTTCTTTGATGTAATGGTCAGAGAAATGGGATGGGCGCGGACACAGGCAGCCCTTGCCATGACGACAGGCACTTTGGTCGCTGGTGCGACGGGTGTACTTGTTGGGTGGTTGATTCACAAGATTGGCTTGCGACCGGTAATGCTGTCTGGAACTATTATAGCCGCACTTGGATTCCTCCTGCTCAGAACGGTTACTGAGCCCTGGCAATTCTACCTCTATTATGGCCTGATCATATCAGTAGGAATAGCGGGCATAGGTGTAATCTCAAACATGACGGCTGTGGAGACCTGGTTTGACCACAACAAGAGCACAGCCTTAGGAATAGCTACAACCGGGATTGGAGCAGGTGGCGTAGTTATGCCCCTCCTTGTAGGATGGCTCATCTCAAAATACGATTGGCAGACTGCCTGTCTCTGCATGGCTGGAGTCTTAATGTTGGTGGGCGTTCCTGTAAGCACCGTCGTTATGCGGATACCATGGGAACGAAAACTCAGACCTGAGCAAGCTCAACAGCAAGGGTTGAACATGAGAGACGCTGTCATAGGGCAGGCATTGAGACAGAAGTCGTTCTGGTTGATATCCATTAGCGCAATGCTGTGGGATTGGGCCTACACGATAGGACTGACCCATCAGGTAGCCTTTGCTGTTGATATGGAAATAGATAGAGTGACAGCCGCCGGGGCCGTGAGCATGCTTTGTGTTTTCAGCATTCCCGCTCGTATTGGGTTTGGCAAGCTTGGCGACATCATGGACAAGAGATATGTAGTGATGATGGCAGCCGGCCTGCAGGCGGCGGCTTTTGTCGTTCTCCTGAAGACCACCGATTTGGCAATGCTGTATCTCTATTCTGCTCTCGTAGGCATTGGCGTAGGTGGGCTAACACCGATACTGCCGGGGCTCGTTGCTGATTACTTCGGTAGAAGGCATTTCGGCGCTATCTACGGAGCTCTGGCAATGGTGACAACGTTGGGCACGATGATTGGTCCAGTCTATGGTGGCTGGATATATGATGCCACCGGAAGCTATCATTCAGCCTTTCTAAGCGGCATTGTAATAACTTTACTGGCAGTCGTTCTTGTCTATCTGGCGCCAAAGCCACACTCACACTGACGCGGTCAGGGAGGAAGGTGCGATATTGATTGTTTAGGCCGGGAACGGAAGGGGTGGGGTTTTCGGACTGGATTATACAAAGAGATTGGCAGAGCGATTGATAAGGCTTGTAGGGGCTCTGAACTGCCTCTGAGGGCATTTTGGCGTAAAGCCAGAGTCCGATTTCTTGGGAGCCCCGCTAAGCTCAAAATCAAATCTATCACGTGCCGAATGAATCACAAGACTTTTGTGGGGGTGGGTTAATTGCGATGCCCTTGGGCGTATGTTAAAGTTGATATATCTTAACAAATAGTATGTACAAAGGCATGGGCAGTTGGCTCAGTGGTTAGAGCGTCGGTTTCACATACCGAAGGTCACAGGTTCAAATCCTGTACTGCCCACCATGGAATAAGGAGGAAAAGAGATGGCATCTAATGGTAGTAACAGGAGCGGGTTGCTCACCGCCGGCGGAGTCCTCAGCATAATAGGGGGAGCACTTGAGGTCATTGGTGCGCTGATAATAGGGGTTCTGACGGTAGGCATTGGAATACTGGCCAGGCTGGCACCTATTCCATTCCACCCAGGCGATTGCTGGGGACACGTCATACCTTCTATTCCGTTCTGGTTCATTATTGTGGGAGTCCCTCTTCTTGCTCTGGGCATAGTAGCTATAGTGGGTGGCGTCTCGGCATTAAGAAGGAAAAGTTTTGGCCTGTCCTTAGCCGGAGCTATTTGTGCCCTTCCGTCAAACATTCTGGGGATACTGGCGATAATTTTCATCTCCCTGTCAAAGAAAGAATTTGAAGCTAAGGAATAGAAGCCGAAGTGGCGGAATGGCAGACGCGCTACGTTCAGGGCGTAGTGTCCTTAAGGACGTGAGGGTTCAAATCCCTCCTTCGGCACCATTTGAGTGGGGGTTTTCTATTGAATGGGGTCCTCGAGAAGTACACTGAACGAAGTGAAGGATTTTTCGGGGTAATATACGCCTGTAGCTCAGCTGGATAGAGCGCAGCCCTGCGGAGGCTGAGGTCGCGGGTTCAAATCCCGCCAGGCGTGCCATGGGCGGTTAGCTCAGCGGTGAGAGCGCCTGTCTTACACACAGGAGGTCAGAGGTTCAAATCCTCTACTGCCCACCATGACGAGTGGAGGAGGTTCTTGGACCTCCTGTTTGTGCGGAGGCTGAGATACATGGGTAACACTCATGGTATGGTTAGTAGTGATACTGACTTACCGTGAGGAGTTACCGGGATGAGAAAGCCAGCCAGTTTTTATTTCTTTAGAAGAAAACCCATTGTCC
>Ga0256868_10001456_pt1 | contig 12915 bp, 11 predicted proteins | sample RVTome_13_FD_187341 | JGI IMG/M metagenome (GOLD analysis project Ga0256868, IMG submission 187341) | Soil microbial communities from uranium-contaminated site in the Upper Colorado River Basin, Wyoming, United States - RVT92D227 HiSeq ... | reverse complement strand
CATGGGGATTGGATTAAAAAAAATTTTTAAGGTTTTTCCAGTTTCTGACGATAGAGAAATTAAAGATAAATATAACAAGGTAAAAAATCTAAAATAACCCTTAAAAAAATAAAATGTTTGCCAGCGAGATCTTAAATATCAAAGAAGTTTCCGATTATTTAAAAATACCAGTCTCTACGATTTATAAGTTGGCCCAAGATGGTAAGGTTCCAGCAGTGAAAGTCGGGAAACACTGGAGATTTATGAAAAAAGACCTGGACCATCTTTTCGAGCAAAACAAAGAAAAGCCTATTAAATAAATTCACCTTTCCCTTTAGGGGAACCCATCTATTCCCTCCCGGTCCAAAAAAAGTTTAACAACCCCTTAAAAGGAAGAACCTTTAAAAAATTTCCCATCTCCCCTTGGCGTTAGATCTATCTCCTCTGGAAGAATCTCCTAATTGATTTTAAGTCTTGAAAAATATTTGTCTTCCAATGTAAAACAAAATATTGACAGGGGAAGATACATATTTTAAAATATCTTGCGGTTGACCTTGATGGATGGGAAAATGGGTAGCGAAAAAATTTTAATCATCGACGATTCACCAGAAATTCTAACTCTTTTTTCCGAATTTCTAAAAGGAGAAGGGTTCGAAGTAGATACCTCCCCGGATGGGGCAAGTGGAATCCCGAAAATTGAGAAAAATTCTTACGACATAGTCCTTACGGATCTTAAGATGCCTGGTGTCGATGGAATGGAAGTTTTGCGGTTCGTTTTGGACCATTCTCCCGATTCTATCTGTATCATTCTGACAGGTTATGGAACAGTTAAAAATGCAGTCGAAGCTATCAAACTGGGGGCTTTTGATTATTTAACCAAACCTGTAAAAATGGATGAAATCCTGATTACTTTTAAGAGGGCTTTAGATTACCGCAACCTAAAACGCGAAAATATTAACCTGCGGAGCCAGCTGAAGAAAAAATACCGATTCGAGAATATTATCGGCGATAATGAAAAAATGCAGAGAATATTCGAGCTGATCGAAAAGGTGGCCGATTCAGACAGTACCATCTTAATCTTGGGAGAAAGCGGTACAGGAAAAGAGTTGATTGCCAAAGCGATCCATTATAACAGTTACCGCCGAGAAGGCCCGTTTGTGCCGGTGAATTGTGCTGCCATTCCAAGTGAGCTTTTAGAAAGCGAGTTGTTCGGACATGAAAAGGGAGCATTCACCAATGCGATTCGAACCCGTATCGGACGATTCGAATTGGCCAATGGCGGTACGGTATTTTTGGATGAAATCGGGGACATGAGCCCTATATTGCAGAGTAAACTATTGAGGGTCCTCCAAGAAAGACAATTCGAAAGGATTGGAGGAATTAAAACGATCAAAACCGATATCCGAGTTATAGCCGCTACCCATCAGGATTTAAAATTGGCGGTGGAGCAAAAACGGTTTCGGGAGGATTTATACTATCGATTAAATGTCATCCCCATTCATGTCCCTCCCTTAAGGGAAAAGAAATCAGATATTCCTCTGCTGGTTCATCATTTTTTGGATCATTTTAACAAGAGTAAAAAGAAAAAAATTAAGGGGATGACGAATGAAACCTTGGAGCGCTTGCTGCAATATGACTGGCCTGGCAATGCCAGAGAACTTGAAAATACGATCGAACGCCTTGTCATTCTATTAGATAATGACGTCATAACCCCCCAGGATTTGCCTGAAAAATTTCAAAACCTCTCCCCCGGCGATTTTCCCAAGGGGGTGGAGATTCCAGAAGAGGGAATATCCCTGGATACAGCGGTGAATGAATTTGAGAAAAAATTGATCCTGCAGGCGCTCATAAAAACGGGTTGGGTAAAAAATAAAGCGGCCCGATTGTTAAACTTAAATCGGACAACACTGATCGAGAAGATCAAGCGCCAAAATCTGCAACGGACAGACTCTTAAAGATTTTTCTCTGACCTTTGGGTAAGATTCCATAGAATACTTTCCTTTTTTAACCAGACAGATTCCCGTCCGTCCCAATCATCCTTTCCAGAGTTTTTTCTCGTCGAATAGAGATATATTGTTCCCTTAATTTTTTTCCTATTTTCCGATGGCCTAAAGATAGTCAAAAGGATGACTTTTTAAAATTTTTTTGACATTTCCACAGCCAAATTTTTTCGCTGAAAAATATAAGCATATAATTTTATTTAATTTTAATATTAATTTTAACTGGCATATTAATTGCTGAATAATTAAAAACAAAGGGAAATCAATCCTATTCACCGGTTGGAAATAAATGCAAAAGGTAAGATTGACTCGGTTTTTTGAATTCTATGCCCGGTAAGTTTATGAGGACTTCAGAGATGGATCGAATTACAGGATTAAAAACGCATAAGGATAAAATTGACCAAGAGGAGCATTCTCTTTCATTTTTTCCAAAACAGAAAGAAGCTGCTCTTTTTCTGAAATGGCCGAGGGTTATATCGGTTAGCAGCGGTAAGGGAGGCGTTGGCAAAACGAATGTCGTGGCTAATTTAGCTTTCGCGTTTACTCAGCTGCAAAAAAGGGTTTTGGTGTTGGATGCTGATTTAGGGTTGGCCAATATCGATGTTCTGCTGGGATTAACTTCACAATATACCATGGAGCATCTTTTAAAAAGGGAAAAAAGAATTTTCGACATTCTGATCAAAGGCCCAGGCGGAATGTCTATCATGCCGGCCAGTTCGGGTGTCCTGGAATTGGTTGAATTAAACGAAAGTCAAAAAATTTTTCTATTAAATGAACTGGATCTTCTTGCTGAGACAGTGGACATTTTATTAATTGATACAGCCGCGGGGATCTCCGCCAATGTCCTCTATTTTAATTTGGCGGCCGAAGAATCGATTGTGATTTCCACACCGGAACCTACTTCGATTACTAATGCCAATACCTTGATTAAAGTTTTATCGACAAAATACAAGAAAAAAAATTTCACCATCCTGATTAATTCTGCCCACAATAGCCAGGAAGCCAAAGAAGTTTATAAAAAAATTAGCCTGTTTGTTGACCACTTTTTAGGCAGTTTATCGATTGATTATTTAGGTTTTATCCCCTTCGATGAAAAACTTCCCAAGGCCGTGAAGCATCAGAAACCCGTTTTGGAGCTTTATCCCGAAGCCATTTCCAGTCGCAGTTTTATAAAGGTTGCCAAAATCCTTGCCGAAAAGCCCCTGCGCAATGAAACCAATGGCAATGTTCAATTCTTCTGGAAACATTTGCTGCGATACCATCAAGCTTTGGAAAAAAATAGGGGGGTCAATTGAAATCAAGAGCCTTCAATCACAAAACCCAATATCCTGATTTAAATGCCCCGGCGTTCCAGCCCAGTCAATCACCCAGCCGGGAAGAAATGATTTTGCAGTACACTCCGTTAATCAAATATATCGCTCACCGGCTGGCCATGCGCCTCCCGCCCCATATTTCTGCGGATGATTTATTCGGAGCCGGAGCGATTGGTTTAATGGATGCACTGGATAAATTTGACCCCAAGAAAAAGGTTCAATTTAAGACCTATGCCGAATTTCGAATTAAGGGAGCGATGTTAGATGAATTGCGATCTCTGGATTGGGTTTCCCGGTCTGTGAGGCAGAAGGCGGCCCAAATTGAGAAGACCTACCAAGCCTTAGAAAAGAAAAAAGGGCGCTCCGTGGAAGATGAAGAGGTAGCCCAAGAAATGGGTCTTTCTTTAGATGATTATTACAGCAGGCTTAACGAGACCCAGGGAGTATTTTTCTTAGATATCGAGAGTATGCGAACGAAATTCTCTCAAGTTCCCGAGGAAGCTTTATTCGGCCTGATCATGGATGAAAAAGAAAATCACCCTTTCCACCTGCTCAGCCTGGAGGAATTGAAGGAAGTGTTAAGCCGGGCCATTGAAGAACTTGCTTACAAGGAAAAAATGGTGATTTCTCTCTATTATTATGAAGAATTAACTTTGAAAGAAATTGGAGAGGTGTTAGGCTATACCGAGTCCAGAATTTGCCAGATTCATACCAAAGCCATTTTAAAATTAAGATCGAAGTTGAAATATTATATGAAAGATTTTAATTAAATTTCCCCCCCCTTTTGCCCCACAATCCTTCTGGTTAATTCACCTCCATTTCAACAATTTCTATCTTAGCCACTTCTTATAAAGTTTTTTATTTCACCCTCAATTCCGCCATTTTAGGCACTTTGTGGGCTATAAATGGCTTTCTGATGATTTTCCGCTTTCCTTTCTTTCATTGATCCTACCGTATTGTCTCCTTTGTAGCTGGTTTTTGCTTATAGCAATGAATTCCCTTTACTTATTTTTTGTTCTTGTTCAATATTTTCCATTTTTATCCAAAATTGTCAAAAAAATTCATCAATCTGTTAATTATTTGACATACTGCAGGAGATAGTTATAAACTATCATTAATTAATTTCTGGAAAAGATTTATTATAATTATTTTATAACTTATTAAAATAATAGAACTTATTAATTTTTGGGTTTTCTCTAACTTTAAAAAATTTTGTTTTTTGCTAAGGGGTTAAATTTTAATTTATTCTATTGATAGCGGTCTGGGTTTTGCATACAACATTAAACTTGAAGGAATGAAGATGGGGATGGATAAATATTTATTGGAGGTTTCAGATGCAAGGCGAAAATAAGACGCTGGAAAAACTCATAACGATTGAAAAAACCATAAATGATTTGGTAGAGATGCGCCACCAAATTATTGAATTAAAGGCATCTGAGGCCCAAAGGCAGATGGCGTTAGTAGCACTCCAATCCAGCGAGAGCAAATACAAAACTTTAGCCGAGAATATTCCTCAAAAATTATTCATTAAGGATAAGAATTCCGTTTATGTTTCTTGTAACCAAAATTACGCCCAGGATTTAAAAATTGAGGCGGATCAGATCGTTGGCAAGACCGATTATGATTTTTTCCCCAGAGAGCTGGCTGAAAAATACATTGCCGACGATAAAAGAATTATGGAAAAAGGGAAGCCGGAAGACATAGAGGATCGTTATATCCAAAATGGGCAGGAAGGAATCGTGCATATGGTGAAAACCCCTGTCCGGGATGAAAAAGGAAATATCTCCTGTGTTTTGGGTATTTTCTGGGATATTACGGAACAAAAACAGAAGGAAGAAGAATTAAGAAAAGATCGGGCTCACCTGGCAGAACAAATCAACGAATATAAAGCGGAGCTACAAACAATCCAGGAAAGACTCCAGAAGGAAAGCAACGACCGCAGGAGGGTGGAAGAGGAGCTGCGGCGGCTGGAGGGGGAGTTCAAGGAAACCCGGGCCAACCTCGAAAAACAAATATTCGAGGGGACAGCCGCATTACAATCGGTCAACGGACAATTCCAGAAAGAAATTAGCGAACGAAAGCGGATAGAGGAAGAATTCCGGAAGGCAGAAGAAGAATTCAAAAAATCCCGCGCCCACATGGAAGAACAACTTTCTGAACGTACCGCTGGACTCCGAACGGTCAATGAACAACTCCAACGGGTCATTTCCGAGCGGCAACGCTTGGAAGAAGAATTTCGGGAGGCCGGAGAAAAATTGCGTGCCCTCGAGGGGCAAGTGAACGTACGCACAGCAGAATGGCAAGCAGTCAAGGAACAGCTGCAACAGGAAGGTGCTGAACGCCAGCGGCTGGAAGCTGAGCGGGGGATGGCCGTAGAGAAATTACGCACTCTTGAAGCACGGATAAACGAGCGTACGGCCGAATTACAGACAGTCAACGAACGGCTTCAAAGGGAAATCGACATTCACAAGAAATTAGAAGAGGAATTGCGGAGGAGGGAAGAGGAGGCGAATCGCCTGGTGCGAGAAAATGCCATCGCAACCGAGATCGGCAATATTGCAGGCTCCGCGATGAATCTGAAAGAGGTGTATGAGCGCTTTGCTGAATTTGCTTCCGAAGTGGGGAAGATCATTCCCTTCGACCGGATTGCCACTACGATCCTTAACCCTGAAGACAACACCATCAATATTACCTACGTAACGGGGCTTGATATGGCCAATCGCCGGGCAGGGGATGTTTTACCCTTATCTGGCACGAGCGCAGAAGAAGTCATGAGGACTCGGGCGAGCCTGCTCATTCAGAAAGAAAACCAGGGAGAAGCCATAGGGCGGTTCCCCGACTTGCTCACTTATTTCGAGGCGGGGTTTCAATCTTTGCTCTTCGTACCTCTGATTGCAAAAGATCAGGTAATTGGAATTCTAAACTTTCTTTCCGCCAAGCCAGATGCCTATACCCAAGTCGATCTAAGGCTTGCGGAGAAGGTTGGAAATCAAATTGCCGGGGCCATTAGCAACGCCCAGCACTTCCTCGAAAGGAAACGGGAAGAAGAAACGCTCAGGGCCTCCGAGCAAAAATATCGCTCGGGATTGGATCTTGCCCCGGTGGGAATTTGGGTTTCGGTTAAAGAAAAAATAACTTTTGCCAACCCCAAGTGTTCAGAGCTCTTGGGTTATTCTCAGGACGAGTTTCTCTCGAAGCCATTGACGGAGTTCTTATATCCTGAAGATCAGAGAAGGGTGATGGAGAAATATTCTCGTTGGGCAAGGGGGGAGACCCCGCCCAGCACCTATGTTTCCAGATTTATTCATAAAGAAGGTCATACGAAGTGGCTGGAAAGCAAAGTGGCCCTGATTCAATGGGAAGGGGAGCCAGCCATGATCAATTTCGTAACCGATGTAACCGAACGCAGGCAGGCGGAGGAAACATTGCGTAATTCCGTAGAGCCGTTCCGGATGTTGGTGCAATCGATGGAAGAGATTGTCTTTACTTTAGCCCAGGAACAGAAATGAAAGAAAGTTTTCGGTTGAGCGCCGCATCAATTCGTTCAGGCGGCTTAACCTCCTGCATAAGGGTAAATCCAGCGAATGTCGTCACCGTCTTTAAGTTCTATGGAATCATATTCTTGCGGTCTGATGATTCGCTGGTTGAGGATGAAGGTGATATGATCCTGCCCCGTCTTCTCGATTAAGGACTTCATTACCGGCTCGTCCTTGTTAGCCTCCCGAATCAGATTGACCACCTGGGTGAATTTCGTTCCCGGTGGGAATTCCCGTTCCTTCAAATTTATTTGTACTTTCATGGATTATCCTCAGCCGATAACCGCCGATTTGAACAGGGGTGAAAAAGCCTGGCTCTTTCACCCCTTCGTTGATCATTCCTCTATGTATTCTGCCATTCCCAGCCGCTGGATTAATTCTGGAGTCGGCTGGCCTTGTTCATCCCAGCCTCGAATCCGGTAGTAATCCCTAATGGCATCCTCCAATCCAACCGGAATCTTACCGGCAGCGGGTCCCTCATGCACCGGCTCCATGAATCGCTTGGGATACTGAAAATCATGTTCCTTCTTCCAGCCGTAGCGGATATTTAAAATTTTCTGAAGGGTGGTGATCCGTTCGCCGCAACGGCGCAGATCCTCTACGCTCCAGCCCCATCCGGTGGCTGCGTTGATGGTTTTGACCAGGTCGGTCAGGGTGTAACTCCGGAATTCATGGAATTTGCAATGGCAGGAAGAATTAATCACATTGCAGTAATCGTGAAATTTGGCGTTGCGGTCCGCGGCCTTGTCCCAAGACCAGCGTTCCTCGTTCTTCACCTCATCAATGCCCCATTCCGGCAACCTGACGTGGGCGACCCAGATATGCTGGGAGTTCCCCCGCTCGTGGTTGGGACCGGAAGCCACGCCGGTGCAGTAATTAAGAGCCGAAATATACTGGGCCCGCCAGTTGTGGGCAGCAATCTCCTGGCCCTTCATTTGAACGGCCCAGTCTTCCGAACCTTTGCCCAGGCGCTCCGCGGCAATCTTGCAGCCTTCGCCTAACAGGTACCCCAAACCTTCCGTTCGCTCGCCGATTTTCTTGACCATTTCGACCATGGCCTCGGCATTTCCCCATTGCAGGTCCAGTCCATAGGTATCCCTCTGACTGATGACCCCCTTTTCGTAAGACTCCATCGCCCAGGCGATCACAACCCCCAGGGAGATGCAGTCCATGGAGTACATATTGGCCAATTCGCAAGCGTAGGCCACAGCTTCGATATCGTCCACCATGGTGTTGAATCCTACCATCGCAAAAGATTCGTACTCGGGGCCTTTGCCTTTATAGGCATAAGGCCCTTTTTTGATCTCGCAGAGATTATGGCACTGCATGACGCAATATTGGCAAGGCCAGGGCCTGGCGTTTAGCTTTTTTACGTATTCGGAGGCATGCAGGTTCTTTTCTCCACTGGGGAATCGCGCCAGCTGGTAATTTTTGATAGGAAGATTTCCTTGGGGAGCGAAGAGCTCGGTGGCTCCGGCCGTGCCCACCCGCTTGAATTGTAAAAGTTCAGGTTGGGCGGCGTCAAGTTCGGCCACCCGCCGGTTGATTTCCTTGTTGAGCCGGTTGATTTCTTGAGGGTCATAAAGCTCACATTTCTGCGCCCCCCGGACCGCTATGCCCTTAAGCATCTTGGAGCCCATGACCGCCCCCAAGCCACAGCGCCCGAGAAAGGATTTTTTATGGGTTTGAATATTGGCAAACCGGACAAGTCTTTCACCGGCCTGACCTATGGTGACGACCTCGCAATCATTGCCCTCGGCATCCTTGATGCCATCCTCGGTTTCATAGGCGTTTTTTTTCCAGAATTTTCGGGCATCTTTAATCTTTGCTTGGCCATCTTCTACGACGACATAAACTGGTTTCGAAGCCTGGCCATGGACGACGATGGCATCGAATCCGGCTTCTTTCATTTCAATGCCGAAGCTGGCTGTGGCCGCAGAATCGGCATTCAGATTGATGGAGGGAGAAATAGCCCCAGCCGTCCATTTGGCGGCGCCGGTTTGCTTCAAACCCGTCATGGGACCGCCGGCAAAAGTGAGTCGGTTAGCGGGATTGAAAGCGGTTGTGCCGGCCGGGCACTCTTTCCACATATAATAAGCGGCCAAACCCGCTCCCCCCAGAAAATATTCATACACTTGATCGGATAAGGTCTCGGTTTTACAGATGCTATTGGTCAGGTCAACCTTCAATACTTTTCCCCAAACCCCCTTCATGGAAATCCTCCTTTCGCTTTCTTGCTTATTTGATTAAGAATTCCACGGGTTTTTAATTTTCCTGTCCCGAAAGAGTAATAATATCGAATTTTGAAATTTATTTATTGTTTCGTATTTCAGGCTTCGAAATTCGGGTTTAACGGTTTTAAATATCTATGGGTCTGAATATCAGGACGATGGCCATAACGATGAACACCATCGTTTCCGCACCCTGCGACCAGTAACGGGCGGTAATGGCCATTACCATCCCCAGCGCAAAAGCGGCGAAAAAGGTCCCTCTCAGGCTGCCCATCCCCCCCACAATGACCACGGCAAAGGCCAGCAAGAGAACGGAGAGTCCCATGTAGGGGTGGATGGAACTGATCGGAGCATAAAGAACCCCTCCCAGGGCAGCCAGGGCGCTCCCCAGAATAAAAACGATGGAAAAATATCTGTTAACGTTAACCCCCAGGCATCTCACCCCGTCTTTGTCCTCCAGGGCTGCCACCACGATTTTACCCACGATGGTCCTTTTAAAAAACAACTCTAAGGCAAAAAAGAGAAGAATGGCAATCAGGACAATGAGGACCCGGTAGAGCGGAAATGTTAAACCCCAGATCGCCAGATAGGTTCCGATGGGATCACTCAACGGATAGGGGTTCACTCCCCATATCCACTTGATGGTGTCCACCCCAATCAGGGAGACGGCGAAGGTGGCAAGGAAGGTATAATCGAGAGATTCGCCATAAAGCCTGCGGATGATGAAGCGCTCGATAAAATAGCTTATGGGAATCACCACGAGGACGGCAAGGCTTCCCGCAATAAAAAAACCTCCCTTGAAATAGCCGATAAAAGTGAGGAGCATATAAACGCCGATTGTATAGGTCAAAGTATGGGCAAAATTGATGACCCGAATCGTCCCGAAGGTCAGCGAAAGGCCGATAGAAATAAAGTAAAGAATTGCTCCAATCGTAAAGCCGTATAGAATGGTATAAATCATTTCTTGGCCACCTCCTCTTCTACCGGTCTTCGGCCCCCCTTCCTCTTCTGTATATATTCCCAGATATCCTGAATATTTCCCCAAATACCCCTGCGAAACTTAAAAACGATGATCAGCAGAGAAAACCCTAGGAACATCTCCCAGCGATGAATATAAATGGGCAAGAAATTGCTGATCAGCATGTACGCCACGCCGCCCACGAGGGCCCCGTAAAGGTTACCGGCTCCTCCGATCAGAGAGGCGAAGACGACCCCCACGTTACTGTGCACGTCCATAGAGTTGGGATTGACGAAATTATAATTCAAAGCGGTCAGTGTTCCGGCAAGCCCCCCCACACATCCAGCGATGACAAAGGTCAGCCATTTGTAAAAAAAGGTGTTATATCCGAGGAACCTGACTCTGGTTTCATCCTCCTTGATGGACCGGATTAAAATCCCGTATGGGGAAGTCGTCAGCCTCTTCAAGATATAAAAAACCAGCAGCAAACAGAGGAGGACAAAACAGAACTTGAAGGTGGGGTTGGCGAAATTTAGAAAGCCGAAGCTCGAAACCCGTACCCCAAAACCATCTTCTCCCCTGGTAATTCCCCGGAGGGGGGAAAGAACGAGAAAGAATCCGATCTGGTTGAATGCTAAATTGATCAGGGAAAAACAGGCCCCGGTCGCCCGAACCGCCACCGTGCCGAGGAGCATCCCCAATAAGCCGGCGGCGAAGATCCCCATAAAAATAGCCAGGAACGGATTGCCAGTGACATACTTGATAAAAAGCCCGGAACCGTAGGCGCCTGTCCCCAGGAAGAGCATGTGGCCGAAGGAAAGCCGTCCCATGTATCCATACATGAGGTCAAAGGACATGACGAAGATGCAGAAGATCATGAAGTCGGTGACCCGGTGAATCGCTAAAAGGGGAGTGAGCAGCAGGAAGCATCCGGCAATCACCAGAAAATCGGTCACTCTCCGGCCCTTCTTCGGCGGGCTTAATAATTCCGCGGGAAGGTCCGGGAATTTGCCGGCCTGAGGTGGAAACGCCTTCTCCGTATTCAAAGTTTACTCCCTTAGGTGTTTCCCATTATTTAGCAATTAAAAGCAAAAAAGGGGTTTTGAGCGCTGAGTAGCAAAAAGCACCTTTTTCGTCATCCCATTAGAGATATTCTTCCAATCCCCGAGTATCTGAGATCTCGGACTTATCCACAATTTCTTTGGCCACCTTACCTTCCTTCAGGATATAAATGCGGTCAGCCAGGCGCTTAACGATGGCCAGGTTTTGTTCAACGATAACGGCCGAGACCCGATCTTTCAAATCGCTCAGAATTCTGCCGACCTCTTCAATGACAATCGCAGCCAGCCCTTGAGTCGGCTCATCGATCAACAAAAGATTCGAATCTCCCACCAGGGCCCGTCCCACCAAAAGGATCTGTCTCTGTCCCCCGCTCAATTGTCCTGCCTTGGTATTCAAAAAGCCTTTCAACTTTGGATAGATCCCCATAACTTTTTCTAAAGCCCGATCCAGGGGTTCGCGGCTGGAGTGAGCGGCAATCTCAATATTCTCTCGAACCGTTAAGTTCCCGAATACTTTCTTCTCCTGAGCAACATAGCGCATCCCTTGCAAGTATAGCTGTTCGGGAGACAACCCCGAGATTTCTTTCCCGCGGTAGGTAATGGCTCCATTCTGCGGCTTCAAAAGACCCATGATGGTTTTCAACAAAGTCGTCTTCCCGGCTCCATTACGCCCGATGAAAAAGGCCATTTGTCCCTTTTCGATCTTGAACGAAACATCGTGCAGGACTTTGGCATGGCCATAGGCAACGTCTAAATTTTTAACTTCAAGCATACAATATCTTCTCCGGAGAGATTAGGAAGACCACTGGTCGATCTCTCCCTTCCCCCAGTAGCACTCCCGCACCGCTGGTTCGCTCAACACCTGGTCGGGTTTTCCTTCACAGATAAAGTTTCCTTCGTTCATGACGCAGAGACGGTCCACGAGGTTAACGATCTTGGACAACTTGTGCTCAATGATCACCAGCGTAAGATTTTTCTTGACCCGCTGCAGGACATCCAGCACCTCGGCAATTTCCATATCGCTGAGACCGGACAGGGGTTCATCCAGGAGCAGAAGTTTGGGGTTAAGGGAAAGAGCAATCCCGATCTCCAGCATTCTCTTGAAGCCGTAGGAAAGCTCAGAGGTCAGGATCAGGGCCTTGCTTTCCAGTCCGACCAGTTTCATCGCCTCATAGCATCTTCTTCGAATGCTCTCGTTATTCGCGGGGGACAATAGGAACTTCCATTCGGATATAGGCTCCTTCTGGAACCGAATGCTGGAGAGGACCAGATTTTCCCACACGGACATCGAATTAAACACGGAAACCAACTGGAAGGTTCGGACCATTCCTTTCATCACTCTTTGATTGGATGGAAGGTGGGTAATATCACTCCCGAAGAAAGTAATCCGGCCGGCAGTGGGGGGAAATAAACCCGAGAGAAGGTTAAAAAAGGTCGTCTTTCCGGACCCATTTGGCCCGATGATACCTACGGTTTCGTATTGATTAATGTGGAAGTTTACCTGGTTAACGGCAATGAGGCCCCCGAAGTGCTTGCTCAACCCCTCGGCTTTCAGGACTTCAGACATTTGGTCGCTCTTATAACGTAAAAAATAGCTTTCAAATTCCCCCAACCCCCCTTTACTAAAAAGGGGGGTTGGGGGGGGGATTTTCATGGTTTGTGGATTCAGAACCCTACATAGTGGATCAGCTTGGAGTTTTCAGTTTTTGCCCTTATCCTGAATTCCAAACTCCGCATTCCAGATTTTTATTACCACCCCATTTCCTTCAGAGGCAGGCACAATTCCTCCCCCATGTAGACATCGGCCACTTTGCAAACATCCCATTTATCTTTTTTA
>Ga0256868_10001454_pt1 | contig 12941 bp, 14 predicted proteins | sample RVTome_13_FD_187341 | JGI IMG/M metagenome (GOLD analysis project Ga0256868, IMG submission 187341) | Soil microbial communities from uranium-contaminated site in the Upper Colorado River Basin, Wyoming, United States - RVT92D227 HiSeq ... | reverse complement strand
CTCCAGTTGGAAGACCATTCTGAGTCATTGTAAAACCAAAAGCTCCATCACCAAGATAAACATGTGTTCCCTCGCGATTCCCAGCAAAATCAGGATAACCATCTGCGTTAAAATCAGCAGTTTCTAAGTTATTATTGTTGTTTCCTCCTGCTAAAGACCACACCTGTGTCCATGTACCATCGCCATGATTTTCATATTGATGATAACCATTACAACAACCAAAAGATTGAGAAATAATATCAAGTAAACCATTACAATTAAAATCAGCAAGATCAGTTTCGAACATCCCGTAATCTTCACCACCCGTACCAAGACCTGTTGCCCATGGAACCCAGTTTGTACCTGTCCCATCTCCTAGCGCAGCACCTATTAGGGTATCACCAAAACCAGGAGTACTGCTATAATCATGATGTATACCCCATACTACATCAAGATAACCGTCTAAATTAAGATCTCCTGCTTCAATGCCACCATAACCAAAATCACCTACTTGATTAACAGACCAAGTCCCCTCTCCGTCTCCAAACCAAACCATTATTCCGTGTTGCGCACTATTAATGTAAGGAGAACCATGATCACCAACACTGATTATATCTAGATTACCATCATTATTTATATCAGCTAGTTCAAGTTCGGTATTACCTTCATCTTTATCTGGGATTTCAAGTCCAGATGATTTAGATATAAAATTAACATAATTATTAATATTAACAGTATAATTTTTATTTTGTAAAATTTTACTGGCAACAAATGGAGAAAATGTTGAAATAACAAAAAAGCACATTAAAATCATTGCGATTAGATTATTACTTATCTTGTTTTTTTTCATGAAATAAACTTCCTAATCTAATAAATTATACATAGATGATTTTATAAATATTTTCTTTTTAAATTTTTAAAAAATAAGGTTACATGATAATTCATTTTTAATTTTGTAATTATAATATATTATATTAATTAAATATATTTTCTTAAAAATGTTGTTAAAGAGAAATTGAGGCTTTGCACATAAACTTCTCATAGGCTAATCTTGCACATAAACTCCTCAGGTATCACCTCCTTGAAATCTATTTTAATCCCAATCTCAAACATCTCCTGAATAAGCACACAAATGTTATGAACCAAGCATTTGCATATAATTTCATTAACCTGAGCAATATCATTCCTTGTTCTCAGATAATCCCCTTGTTTACGTTTTATCATACTAAAAACAGACTCAGCATTACTTCGCAGATGATAATGTCTCATGAAATCCTCTTTATGATCTTTGAAATAACGATACATAGTATTCCAGATAGCAAAACCTCCAGCCCTGCTTGTAGCATTTTTCTTGAAAGGAATAAAAGGTATTGCTCCTACTTTACTCACCATTCCAAGATTTTCTCTTGATGAATATCCCATATCCGCAGTTAATTCCTTGATGTCGAAATATTTAGCGGTATCATGTAAAAGATCAGGAAACACAAGTGAATCATGTGTACACCCATCTGTTACCTCAACACTTGTAATAATATTGGTTTTCACACCACTAAAAATATGCGCTTTCTTAAACAACCGTTTTGATGATTCTCCAGTTCGTACGTTAAACCATCGACCAAACATCGATGTGCTGAAACCGCTTGCATCAACAGTAAAGTTCTCCTCTATCTGCTTCAATGGTAAGGCAGATAACGTAATGAGTTCTTTCAATACTTGTGCGAGAACTGGTTTATTTAGATACTTCAAAATCGTATTAAAATGAGGAACATGATCAATATAACCAATTGTTTTACCATCTGAACATCTGATTCAATCCTTCGACTACTAAAATCAAGATATGTCTTCAAACAGATAGAAAAAATCATTTCACCAATATTTGCAGATGGTCTACCATTGCCTTTATACTTCTGATGTGGAATATTAGAAGTCAATTCATAGAGCAATTCTAAAAACAGGATTTTTTCCTGGGTTTGAGCCTGATTATAGGCAATCCAATCTTGCGAGTAAGTTTTATTACTATCTTCTTTTATTGGTTCTTTCGGGGCTGTGATAGTCATAATATCATGGCTCCAGACCATCAGGGTGTTTGCTCACTCTGGTGGTCATTTAATTTAACCATTTTTAAGCCGTATTTTTATAGGAGAAATTCTCCAAGACTATAAGGAGCGCCCCTCCTTATATACCATGGGGTGGGGTCGCTGAAAGTACTCCTGTTGGCTAAGGAAGAAAAATCATTATAACATTTGTTGAAATGGTATATTTATGTCATCAATTTGGTGGTAACCCTAAGAATCTGTATATCTCCTTTCTCTTTTGAGGATTTAAAGAAACATGCCATTCGCCAGTTTTCTTTGATTTTAGGAGAAAGTCTCTTTGATATAATTCTTTTATAGCTTTTTCGACAATTTTTTCTCCTCTTAGATGTGATGGTAAGCCTTTTACTAAATTTGTTACTTCAGTATGGGAACCTCCCCATTTTGGGGGTTTCATTGCCATCAATTTTCTTAAAATCTTTTCTTGAATTGCTCTTTTTTCCATTATCCTTTTAAGGTTAAATCATAAAAACATATAAATGTTATCTAACATTATGGTATATTGATATACCAAATTAGAAAGTTTTATATAGGTGGTAGGATATAGTATTATATGATGAAAGAAACAACGATATTTAGAGAAGCATTGGGAGATTCTCCAGTAATTAGAGTTCTTGACTTTTTAATCGAAGGGCGAGGATTAGATTATTCGTTAACAGATATCGCAGAAAATGCAAATATAGGGTGGATGACTTTACATAGAATTTGGGATAACCTATTACGGTTGGGCCTAGTCGTTCCAACAAGAGAAATTGGAAGGGCTAAGTTGTTTAAATTAAATGAAGAAAATCCAGCAGTGGAAAGGTTAATTAGTTTATACGATACATTACTCTATTTGGAAACTGAAAAATACTTTACAAAGAAAGTAGAAGTTGTTGTCCGTTAGACGACTATATCCTTTAGATTTTTACAAAACTGTTGTGAATTTAGTGTAATTACTTCTGTTGCTACAGGAAAAAAATGGAGATTTTTTTTATTCTATTACTTCACCTGCTGAATTGAATATCTTTGCACCAACTCGAAAAACAAATCCATGGAAAATCACTGTTGTTGATGAATTATCCTCCGGTATATGCAACCTATATATCAAATCAAAAGGACCGAAAACGTAGTTTGCCCCTTTCCATTGTACATTCGTGAATATAGCAGTAGTAAAATATACATGTGGTTGTAATTTCCACGGTAAACCGCCTGCATTAAAATCATAAAGGATTCTATCATTTTTCGTGTCTATTAAGGTAAAATGATCTTCAATCGTAATAGGAATGTCATTATAGCTGATTATCTCAAGGTTAATAAAAGGCACTGGTGCGCCAAGTATCAGGAAAAGAATATTTATTAATTTGAATTGTCCATAGCAACGAATTTTAATGTTATCTACAAGTCTATCTGATTTAGACTGTGAATATTCATCATCATAAGATAAAATTGATTTTTTATGAGCCACATAGGATTCAGTAATAACATTATCAATACCATCAGTGTCCAAAGATCCATACTTTTTCAACAACACGGATGTCTCATTACTCGATGCCACCGGAACAGACATCAAAAGGAAAAGAAATATTATACCAACAGTCAAACCTTTCCAAAAAATTTCATTTTTCATAACTTTTTTCCCCCATCAATATTTACTGCTAAATATTAACATGTAAGAATGAATGATTGAAGGGATTAAAAACGTTTTTCCCGTATAATCCAAGTAAAAATCACTTATTTTTGATAGTTTATGTGCAAAATCGCAATCTGCACATAAACCCCACATTAAATGTGCAAAGCCAGAAATTGAAAAACCCTTAAATATCATTTGATGCTACCCCTTTCATAGGGGAGAACCACTATGAGCGGTTTATTTGGTGTTATTAGTAAGAATAACTGTATTTCAACTCTTTACTATGGAACTGATTATCATACACATCTAGGTACAGAATTTGGGGGAATTGCTTTTATAAATGCAAATGGAAAACCTGTAAAAAAAATACATGATATTAAAAATTCACAATTTAAATCGAAATTTTATGAGGGCTCCGATAAAATCAAATCTCATATGGGAATTGGTGTAATTTCAGATAGAGATCCTCAACCATTAAGTTTTGAAAGTAAGTTTGGTGCATTTGCAATATGTACTGCAGGTCTAATTGATAATAAAGAGATTTTAGTAAAAGATTTAATTCAAAAAGGTGTCACATTTAGTGAGATAGAACGTGGTGATATTAACACAACAGAACTTGTTGCAAATTTAATAAATCAAGGACGAAGCGTAGTTAATGGTATAGAAAGAATGTATGATAAAATAGCGGGATCTATATCTTTATTGCTTTTAACAAAGAAAGGTATTTTTTGTGCAAGAGATAGAAATGGTATAACTCCACTCGTAATTGGAGAAAAAGAAGGCGAGATAGCTGTAACTAGTGAAACTTGTGCTTTTCCAAATTTAGACTTTAAAATTAAAAAATATATGTCACCAGATGAAATTGTATTTATTAGTAAAAAAGGAATTGAAGAAAAAAAGAAAGGACGGCAAAGTGGTAAAATTTGTGCTTTTTTATGGATATATACTGGTTTTCCTGCATCATACTATGAAGGTATTAATGTCGAAAAGACAAGAGAAAATTGTGGGAGATTTTTAGCAAAACGTGATGATGTAAAAGCGGATTTTGTTTCAGGTGTTCCTGATTCTGGTATTTCTCATGCAGTAGGTTATGCTATGGAATCAAATATACCTTTTAGAAGAGTTTTGTTAAAATATACGCCAGGTTACGGCAGAAGTTATACTCCTTTATCTCAGGAGTTAAGAAATCGCATTGCACTTATGAAGTTGATAGCAAATGACGCAATTGCAAATGGAAATAGGATTATTTTATGTGAGGATTCTATTGTACGTGGTACGCAACTAAAAAATTATACGATTACTAAGTTGATGCAAGCAGGTGCTAAAGAAATTCATATAAGACCTGCGTGTCCTCCACTGATGTTTCCTTGCATTTATAACTTATCTACAAGAAGCATCAATGAACTAGTTGCTCGAAGAGCGATAAAGGCAATTGAGGGAAAAGATATAGAGGATATTACAGATTATTTAGACCCAACATCTGAAAAATATAAAAAAATGGTTGAATGGATCGCAAAGGATCTAGGGGTTAGCTCCCTAAAATATCAGCTACTAGATGATATGGTGAAAGCAATTGGTTTGCCTAAAGAAAAGCTATGTCTTTATTGCTGGATGGGCAAAGGTATTCAAAAAAGTTTAAAATCCTATTAAATAATTAAAAATAATTCCAAATCATATCAAAATATAATGAAAATCAATTTTGTTAATTACATATATCAATAATCTTAATAAAACAACTATTTGGTGTTTTTAGTCAGAGACAGATTTTGTTTTAACGCAAATTTCACTTTAATATTTTTTTCTTCATAGTTTAAAACATTAAATAATTTCATTAATTTTTGCAACAATATGTTTTTTTTCACGTTCGCTTAAAGCCTCATCAAGTTTTGGATAAACTTCCTTTTCCTCAAAACTCTTATGTTTAATTATAAATTCTTTAAAACTATAAATATTTGTTAAATTTCTTTTTTTACGAATGTCATCTCTCCAGTTATTTATAGTATTTAAAATAAAATTATGTTGACTTGTAAGTTCCGGTAACATTTTGAATCCTTCAGCTACATTAACTGGTTTATAAGATACAAATATTGCTTTTTCCTCAATAAAAATATGTTTTTCTAATTTCCACTCAAATTTGTTAAAAGATTTATTCATTGAATCAAAATCTATTTTACTTTTTTTTTCTAAATCATTAATTAATTCTTCAATTTTACAGTGATCTTTAATCATCAAAGGTAGTATTTTAGTTGTTTTACTCATTTCTACAAATTCCTCATTATAAATTGAGAATATCTTAATTTGTTTTATATCTTACTATAATTTTTTTAGTTAAACCTAAGAATAGCTAGTTGTTTTTGTTTTTTTGTAATTTGGAGGAAAAATGGATTTATTTATTACAACATTTGAATCAGTCGCAGTCTTAATAGGTATTGGTTTAATCGGGTTCTGGATAATTAGAAAGAAATTAGTGCCTGCTAGTGTTCTTGGGTTACTTTCACCTCTAGCATTAGATATAGCTTTACCATCCCTTATTTTTGTTAATTTGATAAATAATTTTAAACCTCAAGAAAATCCTAATTGGTGGCAACTACCCTTATGGTGGGGTTTTTTTACAATAATAGCTTTAGCTCTAACATTTTTATTTACATTAATTTCTCAGAAAAAAACTAAACGCGAGTTTGCAATTAGTTTATTTTATCAGAACGCAATATTTTTTCCCCTAGCAATATTTGCTGGGCTTTTTGGTGACGTAAGCATATACATATCATTACTTTTTATATTCACAATTTTTTATGCAGCTTTATTCTTTTCAACATATTTTCTATTTTTTAAGAAAAAGGAAAAAAATCTAATCAATTGGAAGAGAATTATTCATCCAGCTGTAATAGCAACAATTATTGCATTAATAATTAGACTTTCTGAAATTCAAAATTTAGTTCCTAATCTTTTAATGAGAATTTTTACTCTTTTAGGTGGAATGACAATCCCACTAATTATGATATTACTGGGTGGGAACATATACGTTGATTTTCAGAAAAAAGGAAAAATTCAGGCATATGAAATAACAAAATTTGTAATAACAAAAAATATTTTATTTCCCCTAATTTTTTTAGGAATAATAGTGTTATTAAAATCTGTAATAACTTATCCAGTTGCCTTGATAATTATCTTACAAAGTGCTGTACCACCAATTACTGCAGTACCGCTTGTTATAGAGCGGGTTACTGGAGATCGAGCTATTGTAAATCAGTTTATTGTTGCAAGTTTTATTGTTTCTCTGATTACCATACCAACGATGATTTATCTACTTAATTTGTTTTTTTAAACAAATATACTTCAAAATAGTATTATATTATCATCCTATTATTAGTACAGGCATTTTATGAAACAACAGATTGAAGTGAAAATTGTAAATTCCTGGCCAGAAAAAGAAATTGTTGAATTGTACAAGGTGGGGGGCTGGTGGAAAAATTCATATGATTCATCAGGAATAAAATTCTTAATCAAAGGTAGTTTTGCATTTGTTGTCGCAGTTGATAATGCAAATAAAAAAACAATAGGCATGGGACGTTTAATCTCTGATAAAGTATCTGATGCTTATATTCAAGACGTAGTAGTTCTTCCAGAATATAGAAAAAAGGGTATAGGGGGGATGATTATCAAAACTTTACTAGATTATTGTTTATCAAAGGGAGTTTTATGGATTGGATTGATTTCAGAACCAAATCAAGATAAATTTTATTCAGGATTAGGCTTTAAAATTATGGAAAAATATACTCCAATGAAATACCCGACTGAGGAATAAAATGATATCAATAAACGATTTCAAACCAATAACATTGGATGTTAAAACATTATTTGACAAACATTATGAAAGATATCCAATTGAACACAGTGATAATCTTTTTACAACATTAATGAGTTGGAATGATTATGGTAAATACAAATACATCTTTAAAGAAGACAATCTTTTGTTGCTTAGTCAGATTAAAGGCGAAATTCAATTACGTTATGCATCAGGTAAATATAACAAAGATTTTTTTAATCAACTTTTTAAACTCGCAAAGGAACTAGAATCTAGTTATCCAATTACATTAATAGATGCACAGACAAGAAATTGGCTATTAGAAAATTATCCTAAATTAAATTTTGAACCATTTAGAGATGTTTTTGATTATGTTTATCTAGCTGAAGATCTAGCAAATCTACCTGGGACTAAATATAGCAAGATACGTAATCGTCTTAATCAATTTAAAAAGAATTTCTCTTACAACGTAGAAAAAATATCTGAGAACAATTTAAGTGAAGTAAGGGATTTTTTGAAACGTTGGTGTCTTTGGAAAGATTGTGATTCTGATACTTTGCTTGAAAATGAAAAAAAGGCTATTTTGTATTCCATGAATCATTTTGTTGAGCTTGATTTGACAGGTATTGCTATGCGTATTAAAGATAAAATCGAAGCTATATCTGTTTATGAAAAAATGACACCTGAAATGGCTGTTATTCATTATGAAAAAGGTTCATCTGATTATGATGGTATTTATAAGGCAATAAATCAAGAAACCGCAAAAACATTGCAGAAAAATTTTAAATTTATCAATAGAGAATCGGATATGAATATCCCTGGTTTAAGGAAGGCAAAGATGTCTTATCAACCTCATCATATGGTAGAAGTATTTAATTTAGCTAAAGAATGCATCTTGATATAGGTTTTTTTTATAGTATATTGTGTTCTAGCTCACATGTTTTGTAAAAATCGTTGAATTCCTCTGAAGCTCTTAGAATTTTACAAATACGACAAGTTTCTGGTATTACATCTCCATTTCCATTTTCTATTATACGTTTTGCAGAAAGTTTTATTTCATCTAAGATTTTGATATTTGATATATCAATTTTACCGCGTTTTCTAGAAACGTATTGGCAAACGGCAGCTGGAGTTATTCCAAGTTTCTCTGCTGTTTCTTTTTGACTTAATCCAAAGTCTTTGATCATAGTTTCTGCTATTTCTTTTCGTATAACGGGCAACCCATTCCACATCATGTATTCGCATATGGTGCGTTTCATAAGGGTAAAACAAGTATTTAGTACTTAATATTAACGATTGTTATTTCTAACCATGTACTCGTTACAAATGTTGCAAACAAGTAATTAATTATTAAATTTTGACACAATTTCTTTTTTAGATTTTGTAATAGAAACGTTTAAATACTTTACATATATTAACAATTGTTAATTAAGGGTTATGGGCTCTAAAGAGTTCATAAAAAATGAAGAGGTGGTATTGAGAAATTTGATTAATAGGGGCTGCAAAAGCGAAGGAGACCCATAATATTTTTTTTGAATCCCATCCTTTCCTCCTCTCCTCATTTATAGAGACCCTCTCCTGCCTTTGCTTCCCCTTCCAATTACTTTAACACCTTTTTATGATTAAAAAATTTTTTAAACACAAGTTATATAGGCATTGATTATGCAGGATTTAATCAATAAAATAGAACTTCTTAAAAATAGTGACATCAAATTACAAATCGATAAAAGAATTAAAGAATTTAAAAATCCGAATAAAAAATCAACTGACGATCTTTTTATTGAACTATGTTTCTGTATATTAACTGCAAACTTTAATGCTGAAAAAAGCATAAAAATACAGGATGAAGTAGGTCATTGTTTTTTGACTGATAATAAAGATGAATTATCAAAAAAATTAAAAGACTATGGTCATAGATTTCCAAATACAAGGGCTCAATATATTTCAGAATCATTAGAGTATAAAGATAAACTAAAAGAAATTCTACAATCTAATGATAAAAAAGCTATACGAGATTGGCTGGTAAAAAATGTAAAAGGCCTGGGTTACAAAGAAGCAAGTTTACCTTATTTTGAAAAAATTTTGATAATTAATGACAAAGGTTTGGATTTAGCTGAGATTGGTGATCTATTTTCTCAGTATAATTCTGAGGAATTTAAAGGTAAAAAATTAGAAACTTTTTCATTTAATCCAAAAACACTAAAATTTGAAATCGTCCCAGTAACTAATATTATGAAACATAAATATAATAAGGATTTGTATAAAATTTATTTAAAATTAGGTAAAAATGTTGTAATTAGTGGAGATCATAGTGTTTTTACATTTGATGGTAGTGAAATTATACCTATAGAGGTAAGAAACCTAAATGTAGGAGATTTTATTGCAATTCCTAGAAAACTACCAATAATTAATTCTCTTAAAAAAGAATTAAACCTTGTTAATGAATTTATAAAAAAAAGTATTTATGATGAAATTTACTTAAAAAGTAAAGAATATTGTAATTTTCTAAAAAAAAATTATAAATCAAAGATTATAAGAAAAAATCAATATGTCCAACATTTTAGAGGAATCATACCACTAAAAATTATTACTAATCTACCCAAAGAAGCTTATAGCAATGATACTCTTAAAAAATTTAAAGTAGAAATTTCATGGAAATCATCACCAAATACTATAAAATCAGTAATAAAACTAAACAAAGATTTCTTCTGGATAATCGGATTGTTAATTGCAGAAGCGTCGGTGAATAAGAATCCTATCGAATTTACTTTGGGTTTAGAAGAATATAAAAGATTAAAAAAACTTAATAGTTTATTGTCAAAGGTTTTTGGAATAATAGTAAAAGAATATAAACCAAAACATAGAAATGTGTATGTATTAAAAATACACAATTTAGGATTTTTTTATTTAATTAGAGATGTATTAGAAATAAGGGGATTATCTACAACTAAAAAAATCCCAAAAATTGTATTTAATGCCAGTTTTTCTAACATTATAAACTTTTTGCAGGGTTACTGGGAAGGTGACGGATGGAAAAAATCTAAATCATATTTTAGTGTATCGACAAATTCAAATAAATTAGCTCAAGATCTTTTAATACTTCTATTGATGACCGGAATTAATGCAAGATTTTGTATTAAGAAATTAGGAGGATATAAATCAACGAAAGCTAACACAATAGACTATAATGGCATTATTCAACCATATAATATTCAAAACATTGCACCTATTAATAAAACTGAAGTAATTCCATATGCAGGTAAAGTGCTTCATGATATACATAAAAAATTAAAAATTAAAACAAGGATTAATGAAAAACATACTGTGCTTTATGATATGATAAGTAGGTGGAAACATATAAACCAACCCTCTAGAGAAAAATTAAAAGAAGTTATAAAAAAAATTGAAAAATATGGGTCTTCTGAAAAACTTAAGAAACTTAGAAATGTAGTGGAATCTGATCTGGCATTTGTAAAAATTAAGAAGATAGAAAAGATAAATTATAATGCAGAATATGTGTATGATCTAGAAGTTGCTAAAAATAATAAGGACTATCAAAATTTTGTTGGAGGATTTGGTGGAATATGTTTACATAATAGTCATTTTCTTAGAAATATAGGTTTTGATGATTATGCGATTATTGACTTTCATATTGTGGATGTATTATCAAATCACAACCTGATTAAAAAACCAAAAACCATTACGAAAAATAAATATCTTGAGATTGAAGATATACTTAAAAAACTTGCAAAAGAAACAAATCTTACACTTGCTGAACTTGATTTATACTTATGGTACATGGAAACAGGGAAAATATTAAAATAATTTTTAACATAAAGGTTTTTAGATAATTACTGTATCCTAAGTGTGGTGATTTGATTGAATTTTAATCTGACTGAAGAACAAAAACTATTTCAAAAGATAATAAGGGAATTTTGTATTAAAGAATTAAAACCTTTAGCTAATAAAATTGATAAGGAGGAATACCTGCCAAGAGATCTATATAAAAAGATGGGTAAGATGGGTTTGATGGGAATGACAGTTCCACAAAAGTATGGTGGTGCAGGTATTGATCGAGTAAGTTATATGATAGCATTAGAAGAGATTTGCAGGGTTTGTGGATCTACTGGTTTAACTATTGAGGCACATAATTCACTTGGCATAGGTCATATCTATGAAAGAGGTACAGAAGAGCAACGTAAAAAATATCTACCTAAACTGACAAGTGGTGATACTTTTGCAGCTTGGGCACTTTCTGAACCAAATGCCGGTTCTGATGCTGCCTCTCTTCAAACCACAGCAGTTTTCAAAGATAACCAATGGGTGATTAATGGTACCAAACAGTTTATAACCAGTGGGGATGTAGCTGATGTTGTAACAGTAATGGCTAAGACTGACAAAGAAAAAGAAGCAAAGGGTATTAGTGCATTTATAGTAGAGAAAGACACACCTGGTTTCAATGTAGGACAATTGGAGGATAAACTTGGATTGCGTGGTAGTAGAACAGCAGAACTAGTTTTTGATAATTGTAGAATTCCCAAAGAAAATCTTCTTGGTGAAAAGGATATGGGATTTATTGGTGCAATGAATATTCTTGATCGCGGTCGAACTGCTATAGGTGCTATGTCTGTCGGTATCGCTCGTGGTGCTCTGGAAGATTGTATTGAATATGCAAATCAGCGAGAACAATTTGGTAAAAAAATTGGGAAATTCCAGGCGATCCAATGGATGATTGCAGATATGGCGACAGAAATTGATGCAGCAAGACTTCTTGTTTATCGAGCTGCATATTTAGAGGATAATAATATTAAGTTTTCAAAAGAGGCATCTATGGCAAAGTTGTTTGCATCTGAAATGGCAATGCGTGCAACAAGAAATGCAATACAAATTTTTGGTGGTTATGGTTACACTAAAGACTATCCTCTTGAAAGATATTTTAGGGATGTAAAACTATGTGAGATTGGTGAAGGTACCTCACAAGTTCAAAGAATGGTTATTGCTAAACAATTAGGATTATAAATTTAAATTTTTAATGTTAAAATAGATTTAACAAAAAAATGTAAAAGAATTTATTAATTTTATTATGGTGTAAAAGACTCTTTGTCTTTTTCCGGATCATCGACTAAATTAGTATTTATATTAAATTTAGTTTTTATTTCTTTTAATTTTAGATAAAGATAATAATCATTTGAGATTATAAAAGGATGCTTCAGATTACCTTTTTCAAACTCATATTTTAGCTCGTCTTTAATTTCATCGAATAAAACATCTGTTGTTTTATTTATTATCACGTCAACAAAATCCTCTATAAACACATTATCTTTATCTTTATGTTGATCGTACCAATTTATTACTTCTTTCAAAATTTTATCTCTCTGTTCTACCATCACACCAAAATTTGTAATAATTTGTTTATTTATAAACTTATTATTGTTTCAAAAATGTTTTTTAT
>Ga0256868_10001453_pt1 | contig 12952 bp, 10 predicted proteins | sample RVTome_13_FD_187341 | JGI IMG/M metagenome (GOLD analysis project Ga0256868, IMG submission 187341) | Soil microbial communities from uranium-contaminated site in the Upper Colorado River Basin, Wyoming, United States - RVT92D227 HiSeq ... | reverse complement strand
CGATTGGAAAAACAGCCTCGGCAGCCCTCCCGACCAGCCAGTTCCGGAAGGCGTCGATTACGACATGTGGCTCGGTCCGGCGCCAAAGCGGCCCTTCAACCCGATGCGGTTCCACCACAACTTCCGCTGGTTCTGGGATTATTCGGGCGGCTTGGCCACGGACTGGGGCGCCCACATGATCGACGTGGTCATGTGGACCATGGGCGAGGAGCCCCTCGGGGCCATGGCCATCGGCGGGAAATACGGCTTTCCCGACGACATCCGCGAAACGCCGGATACCCAGCTGTCCGTCATCGAATTTCCGAGTTTTTCGCTTCTCTGGGAGCACATGATCGGCTGCGGCGTCGGGCCGTGGCAGAGGGAGCACGGCTGTGCGTTCCACGGAGAGAACGGGATCCTGGTGGTCGACAGGGGAGGCTGGGAGGTTTATTCGGAAAGCGACCAGTTTAAGCAGAGGGAGCGCGTATTCCGGATGATGCCCACGCCCAGGCAGCCGGGCTCGGGCGATTTTCATTTCGAGCATATCAAGAATTTCATCGCCTGCGTCAAATCGCGGCAGGTTCCTACAGCGGACGTCGAGATCGGGCATAAGTCCGTCCTCGCTTGCCATCTGGGCAATATCGCGGTCCGGCTGAAGCGGCATGTGAAATGGGACGCTCGGAACGAGCAGATCGTCGCTGACGCAGAGGCCCAGGCCCTCGTCGGGCGGCCTTACCGGAGTCCCTGGGTCCTGCCGAAATAGATTGAAAGCCAAGAGAACGTATCCCCCCCACGCCCCGCTTTAATAAAGAGGGTGAGGGGGATTAAAACCATAAAAGATGAGGAATAACATGCGAAGGACGACCCGCAGGAATTTTCTGAAAACCGCGGGCGCGGGACTGGCCGTCCCCGTGATACGAGATCGTCTCTTTTCCGCTCAACAAACGCGTCCGGATTCACTTTTAATCCTGCAAAAATATCGCTTCGAGCTCGGGATGGCCTCCTACACCTTCCGCGCCTTTGGCCTCGATGACACCCTGGCCATGACGAAGAAACTCGGACTGCGAAAGATCGGGTTCAAGAGCATGCATCTTCCATTAGAGAGCACTCCGGACGAGATCCGGGCCGTTGTGGCGAAAGTGAAGGACGCGGGGCTGGACCTTTACGCGGGCGGCGTGGTCTACATGAGAACCGAGGCGGAGGTCAAACAGGCCTTCGAATACGCGAAAGCGGCTGGGATGAAGATCATCGTCGGCGTTCCCAACCATGAGCTGTTGGGGCTGGCCGAAAAATGTACGCAGGAATTCGACATCAGGCTCGCCATCCACAACCATGGCCCCACGGACAAGCTGTATCCGACCCCCGAAAGCGTCGTTGAGAAAGTCAGGAATCTCGATAAGCACGTGGGACTTTGCATCGATATCGGACACACGATCCGATGCGGGATTGACCCGGCCGATTCGGTTGAGCGCCTGTTCGAGCGGCTGCTTGACGTGCACATCAAAGACATGACGGCCGCGGCTGTGGAAGGCGGCCCTATCGAGATCGGGCGGGGCGTGATCGATATCCCCAAGTTCTTGGGGATGCTCATCAAGCTGAATTACGCGGGAGTAGTCAGCCTTGAGTATGAGAAAGATGAAAAAGATCCTCTGCCCGGCGCTGCCGAATCGATCGGGTATGTCCGGGGGGTATTAGCGGCGCTATGATCGAAGGAATCGCCTGCGCCCGCGCAGGATTGCTCGGCAATCCGTCGGATGGCTATTTCGGCAAAGTGATCGCCATTTCCATCAAGAATTTCAGGGCGCATGTTTATTTAGAAGAGAGCGCAGATCTCCGCATCGTCCCTTCCGCCGATGAAAAAGAACGCTACAGAATGATCGATGACTTCGCCGGGCAGGTCCGGCTTTATGGCTATTACGGCGGGGTCCGGCTGATCAAGGCGGCGCTTAAAATATTCTACGATTACTGCGGGGCCAACGCCATCGGGCTTCACCAAAAGAATTTCGCCGTCCGCTATGAGTCCATGATTCCCCGCCAGGTCGGCCTCGGCGGCTCAAGCGCCATCATCACGGCGGCGATGCGGGCCTTCATGAGATTTTACAGAGTCGAGATCCCTCTCGAAATCCAACCTTCGCTCATCCTCAGCGCCGAACGGGACGAGCTCGACATCAACGCCGGGTTCATGGACAGGGTCACCCAGGCGTATGAGGGCTGTATGTATATGAATTTGGATGCCGGGCTCATCAGGGAAAAAGGCCACGGAATTTACGAGCGCCTCGATGCCTCGCTTCTTCCAAGTCTATATTTAGCCTATAAACATTCTCTGGGAAAAGTCTCGGGCCGGGTTTTGAACGAAATTCGGGCGAACTACGATAAAGGCGACCCGCACACCGTGAGCACGCTCGAAAAAATTGCCGAGCTTGCCGAGAAAGGGAGGGTGGCGCTTCTCGAGCGGGACCACGAAAAACTTTTCGAGCTTATTAACGAGAACTTCGATTTGCGGCGCTCGATCATGACCATCAACCCGGCTAATCAGGAGATGATCGATACGGCGAGGCGGTCCGGCGCTTCGGCTCATTTTGCCGGATCTGGCGGCTCAATCCTCGGGATGTATCGCGGAGAGGATATGTATGGTCGGCTGGCCGAAAAACTGGGCAAGGTGGGGGCGCAGGTCATTAAGCCGGTTATAACCTGATACAAACGCAATAAATAAAGTGATAATGTATGGGTGGCGCCTGGGCCGTCCTCTAGCCCCCGTAGCGGAAGGGGGCCCCGTCGGATCTTCCGACGGGGGGAACCGACGGGACTGGTTCCCCGGGGCCCGGGGGCTGCGGGCGGCCTAGGCGCCGCCCGAACGGGGATGTCATTTTATTAGTGCGTTGATATTAGTTATAATCCCCCCAAATCGCGCTCTAATCAATAATTCTCGGCCAGCACTTCATAGAAGGCCTGAGGATGATCACAGGCCGGGCATTTATCGGGAGCGTCTTTTCCTTCGTGGATGTAGCCGCAGTTCCGGCATTTCCATTTCACCACAATGTCCTTTTTGAAGACCTTGCCGTTTATGATATTTGCCACGAGCTTCCTGTAGCGCTTTTCATGATGGGCCTCGACCTCGGCGATCTCCTTGAACTGCTTGGCGATCTCAGGGAATCCTTCTTTCTCGGCCATTTTTTCGCCCTCTTTATAAAGCTTGGTCCATTCGAGATTTTCACCGGCCGCGGCGGCTTCGAGGTTGGACGCCGTATCGCCGATCACGCCGGCCGGATAGGATGCCGTGATCTCAACTTCGCCGCCCTCGAGCAGCTTGAAGAAGCGTTTGGCGTGCTCTTTTTCGTTCTCCGCGGTCTCGAGGAAGATCTCGGCGATCTGTTCGTAGCCCGCCTTTCTCGCGACGCTGGCGAAATACGTGTAGCGGTTGCGCGCCTGAGATTCGCCGGCGAACGAGGCCAAAAGATTCTTTTCCGTGCGCGTTTTCTTGATGGATTTGGACATGAGAGACTCCTTTAGGATATGGCTTACGCTTTCCACAGCCCGTGCAGATTGCAGTATTCACGGGCCGAGACTTTGCCTTTGACGCAGAAGATGGCCTCCGGGGCCTGGCCGGGTTTTAAGAACTGCCGGTAGACGATGTCTCCGTCGATGACTTCGACGAATTGGATGTAGTGTTTATCCTCCATCGGGTGGGGGACGGCGCCGACCTTGACCTTGACGCCGTCGGCGGTCTTTTCGATCACCGGAACGTGCTTTTCCCGGGACGCGTCGACGGTATTCTCGGTCAAAAGGTTCATCGGCTGGCCGCAGCAGACGAGCTCGCCGCCGCCGACAAAAAGTAGTTCGACTATGTTTCCGCAGACCCCGCATTTGTAGACTTGAAGTCTTTGACTCACGTTAGGCATGTTATTCCTCCTCAATAAGTTTTATTTTCTATGGTCTTTCGTCAGGCAGTCCTTGCAGATGCCTTTGAAATAGCCGTGAACTTCGCTGATGCGATGGCCTTCGAATTCGCCGCGCCGGCTGTTGGCGCAGGCGAGGTCGAGGTCGATGATGCGGCCGCAGCGCTCGCAGAAGAAATGATGGTGGGGCGCGGTGTGGCCGTCATACCGGACTTCGGTTGGATCGATGGTGAGGGCGGTCACGATGCCTTTTTGGGCAAAGAGTTCGAGGGTGGAGTAGAGGGTAGTTTTAGAAAGGGTCGGGACGGATTTAACGAGTCCGTCGTGGAGAGATTTGATTGTCGGATGGGTCCTCTTTTCGAAGACGGCCCCGAGGATCGATACCCTCTGGAAGGTCGGCTTGACGCCCTTGGAAACAAGCATGTCTTTGAGATCATCCGTCATTGTAATCATTACAAACTGGATTGTATACAAATAGAGGCCGCTCGTCAAGAAGAAAACTTACGGCCCGTATATCACTTTCAAATGCAAGGGGGACACGATACCCTGTCCCTGTCTGGTCGATAGCGCCCCAAAGGACGATACCGTTGAAAACCGCCAGGGACAGGGAATCATGTCCCCGAAAGTGATATACGGTCAGGACAACTTACGGCCTGTCGGTGCCGTATTCCCGGAAGGCTTCATACATGGCCAGGATGTTAGCGAGGGGGACGTCGGGGCCAATTTCGCCGCAGGCGATGATCCCGCCACGGCGCGTGCCGCAGGCTTCGAATGTCCTCTGGACTTCCTCTTTGACTTGGCTCGGCGAGCCGAAGGGAAGCACATTCTGCCGGTCGATATCGGTCCGGACAGCGATATGGCCGCGAACGTTTCGGGCTGTCCAATCGAATTCAACCACGGCGATTTGGAAATTGATGACGTCAACTCCGATTTCGATGAGGTCGCCTAAAATATCGTTGATAAAGCCGTCGCTGTGGAACCAGACGTCCTTGCCGGCGGCCTTTGTCCGGGCGAACATTTCGGCATAACGCGGTTTAAAAAGGCGCCGCCAGGTTTCAGGCCGGATGATCAAGCTGCGTTGTGTTCCCCAATCATCGCCGAAGTGAAGCCCGTCATACTCAAACTTGTTCCATCTGTCGATCCAGCGAAGGTTGAACGCCAGAAGATCGTCCAGGAGGCGCATAAATTCCCTGGATTCAGCGGCAATGTCCATCAGCAAATTCTCCATGCCGCGGAGTTGCTGAAGCTGTTCAAAGGTCGTAATCCAGGCGCCGCGCGCATACCAGCGGCCGTCGTAGCCGCACATGTGACCGCTGTACTGGCGGCCCGCAGGAGGCCAGGCGCTGAAATCTTTGGGCCAGAGGTATTCGTCATACCGGCTGAGGTCGGAGATCGGGCATTGGACGGGAATCCCACAGACGCCCGCCCATTCCACCCGCCAAACCGTGCCGAAGTCATCGCAGTTGAGGCCTTGCTTATATTGGGGCGAGAACTTCTCGATGGGCAGGTCGGACATGTAATCCCAGCCGAAATCTTCGCGGTATTCGGCCAAGATCTCGTCGAGCGCTTGGCCGTATTTGAGCTGAGCCGCAGGCAGGACAGCATGGGAAATCGGGGCTCGGTCAGGCTTCTCGAAGCGGATGGCCCTTTTTACGCGTTCCCTGCTGTTCATATGGCCTTGCTGTCAGGGCGAGGCGTTTGCGCCGCGGGGATCTCCTCTTCCTTAGCCGCCGCCAGCAATTCCCTTATGGTTGTCTCGGCCAGGGCGACGACCGTGTCCGCCGCGCCGTAATAGACCTTCACGACCGAATCGGGCTGGGCATAGCCATCTTTATCATAATGCTCAACGATCATCCCGCTCGGGAAAACAACATTTGGAACCTGGCCGACGAGTTCATAAGGTTCGCGCGGCTCGAGGATGTTCCCCCGGCAGCGGCCGAGGACCTTCGACGGGTCCTTCAGATCGAGCAACATAACGCCTGCCTGATAGATGCTGGCGCTCCCGAAATGCGTCGCGAGGCCATGATAGATATGGAGCCAGCCTTCGCCCGTTTTGACGGGCGGCGGACCTGAGCCAATGAATTCGTCCCAATAATGAAATCTTCCGCTGATGAGAGGCGCGACAGGCTTCCACTGGATCAGGTCGTCGGATTCAGACAGCCAGATCGTGCTGCCGGATGTCGGCCCGCCTTCCATCCGGGCCCTATTCGGCCTGTCCATCCGCAGATAACGGCCGCCGACCTTCTCAGGGAAGATGACCCCGTTGCGGATATCCTCGGTCGAGGTGATGCCCAGGAATTCGAACTTCTTGAAATCCTTGGTTCTTCCCAGTCCGAGCTGGCAGCCGCGGTCCATGTCCATGGCGAACATGATGTAAAAAGCGCCCTCAAGCTCCGTGATCCGGGCGTCGTAGATATGGTAGATCCTGTCTTTGACCTCTTCGATCCCGTGGAACTTCACGATCTCCGGCCTGATGACGAAGCTCACGCCTTCCGCGCTTTCGGCGAGCATCAGGAACGTCTCGCGCGACCGGGCCTGGACGCGCAGTATCAGGTGATATCCGCCATGGTGCTTGACAGCCCCCGGGTTGAACACCGAGGTGACGTCGGTCAACAGGGGAGGGATGGAGGGAATGTCCTTCCGTGTCAGGATGGGATTTCTCGAGCAGCGTTCCATGGCTTTCACCTTTTTCCCATTCTAGCATATATGCGGCATTCGGGCTTGTCCACCATGGGCCGGATGTTGAATTTGGCCTTTTAAACGTCAAGGCTTGATCCCGGCTCATTTTTATGGACAAAACCATCATCGGCATGATCCCGGGTCATCGTCTTCAGCGTTTTTATCATAGCCTTAAGGTTGATCAAGCCGCCGGTCGAGAACCAGATGATGACAATGATCGAAGTGACGAGATATATCCAGACATAAGATTTCCAGAAACTCATCCATAGGCCATTACCGACCGTGCCGGTCAAGTTCATGATCGTCCCGATGATGAAAACCACGACCCAGGAGAAGGTCCAGGCATATGTCGCGATATATATGACTTTATCGAATTTTGTGAATTCGCGTCCCATGCCCAGGACTTTCCAGCCCTTGACGGGCGTCTCATCCACAACCTTGTATTCTTCCTTGATCAGATATTTCCCTCGATGCAGCATTCGGTCCATGTCGAAGGCCCGCTTTCCGCGCCCGGTCAGGAGCGACACGACGATATACACGACGCTGCTCAGGCCCATGGCCAGGCCCCAAAACATCTGACCGTTTATGAAGAAATCCTTATCGATCTGGTGGATGATGATGCCGCCGACGGCCGTCGCTGACCCCGTGATCATCGCTGACCAGGCCGCGGCCGTTGTCCCGCGCTTCCAATACAGCCCGCCGATAATCACCGCCCCGCTTCCCCCCGCGAAAATCGCCCCTGTTATCGCGAAGAACAGAAAAATATACTCGCTCTGCTGAAACAGCAGACTAAAAAAGAAGATAAAGACCGCCACCCCGAATATCGCCGCTTTCAAATACTTAATGTGCTGCTCGGGCGCAAAAGGCTTCCGCCTGATCGGCATCACCACATCCTGTATAAAAATGCTTCCCCACGAGTGTAAATAAGTCTCATGGCAGGCTATCGAAGCTGCGAGCATCACGGCGGCGAACGCTCCCATCAGTCCTACCGGCAGCAGCTTTGTCAGGGCCAGAGGCACGGTCAGCTGGCTCCGGAGCGCGTCCGAGGCCAGCCCGTTCAATACCGGTTGGATGCCCGCTGCTCGTCCCCCAAAATCCGGATGATGCAGAAACGAATAGGCCACGACCGGGAGGAAAACCAAAAACAGCCCCCACTGAGGGATGTTCCTCCAATTCATCAGCACGTCGCCCATCTTCGCCTCGTGGGCGCTTTTGGCCGAGGCGTTATACGCCTGCGTACCCTGCCAGGAGAGTTTGCCGTAGATGACGCCGATCATCCCGATGAGAAAATACCAGAAATTGTAGTCCTTGGTGCTTCCGGTCTTGAACGGGTTGATGAGCGAGGCATTCGCCGGCGCCGCGCTGACGGCGGCGAAGATATGAGCCCAATCGACCTTGAGCATCAGGACGATGATGATCACGATGAAGACAACATTCGTGAAAATCCCCTGGAGGAAATCGGTGATCATCACCGCGATCTGTCCTCCGCTGAAGACGAAATAGAGCGGGATCCAGAGGATGATGATCATCGTCAGGGCGAAGGTGGAGACGTGGACGCCGAAAATGGCGATCGAATGGGGGAGGCCGCAGAAATAGATGAAGAACCGGGCGCTCACGGCCGGGAAAATGCCGAAATTGATGATGCCCGAGAGAAAGGCGAGCCCCCCGGCGAAGATCCGGAAACTGCGGCTGTAGCGGATCTCGAAAAATTGGGCCATAGTCAGGGCGCGCGTCTGCCGGAAGCGGTAGAGGACCCAGCCCGATACGCTGATGGCGACGAGCACGACGGCCATAACCATTTCCCACCAGCGCAGGCAGAACCCGGCGATGTAGTTCATTTCAAACATGCCGACAATGGTGATCGCGCCGAGGGCAGCTGTCCCTTGCGAGAGGCTGATAAGGTACCGCCCGCCTGTCCGGCCCGCGGCCAAGAAATCAGAGACCGAGCGCATGAGCTTCTTCGAGGAAATGACGACGGTGATGATGAAGGCGAAAACGATGACGACAATGCCCCAGTCGAGGACAGTGAGGTTCATGGGGGGAATTCTATATTTTGACCTCGGCGGACGTCAAGGCAGGGAAAGGCTTGGCTGGAACAGAAGGAGAGACTTCTCCTAGCTTCCTGTTTTCAAAGTAATCCGCTTCTTTGCCGTTCCTCCGAATTTGGAATTCACTTCAAACTCCACCCACCCGTCGTTTCCGTCCATCTTCACCAAATAGGCGAATTTTTGGGATTGCCTGCTCAGGAGGCGGAACTCGGCGGTTTTGCCCTTTGGCGTCTGCGGCCGATCGGTGGGATTCAACGGATCGAGTACCGTCTGGCCTTCCGGGACTTCAACGAGCTTCACGTTATTCGAGGTGTTGATCGTCAGCTTGTCTTTGACGTCTTTTTTCAACTGGACCATCCGATCCGAGCTTGTCGGATAAATGCTCCCATTCTTCACGGTTGCCTCGACCCATAAAAGATTTTCTGTCGAGGGCTTCACTTCGATCTTCTCGATCTCAACCTTTGGGAACTGGCTGGCGCTATACAGGACAAACTGCGTATTCCGGAGGGCTTCCTCTTCCATGTATCTCGCCGGCGGGGTCCGGGTGATATGCTTCTTGGCCATTCCGCCGATCCACACTTCACCCAGATCCGGGTGCTTGACCCTGTGCGGCGTGATCCAGCCTTCGCCGCCGAGCTCAATGTCGATCCATTTCAGCATTTCTTCATCTGAAATACGGCCGTCCTTGTTCTCGTCGGCATCCATGGTCGGCAGGCTCCACAACTCGATCAGACAGGCGTACGCGCCGAGCATATAATACGACGCCGCTTGGGCTTGTCCGACCAGGCCGCTGATCGTCGGCCGGTAATCCTTCAGGATCCTCGCGCCCATGGTGACCATCTCGGTCAGGGCGCTCATGTCGCCCTGATAATTTGGATCCACGATGCGGTCGAAAAGCTGGGCGTACTGGTTGGCCTTTCTCATTTCTTCCAGCCGCTGCGCGTTCCGCTCCTGCATCTGGCGCTGCTGTTCCGGCGTCAAAGTTACCCCGCGCGCGGCCGGCGGCGCCGAGAACATGATCAGCTTGCCGGTATTGTGAAAATGGAATGAGGCGAAGATATTCGGATGGGCGAGCCAGAATTCCATCACGTTGCGCGTCTCATTTTCGCTCAGGGGATAAGGTGCGCCGTTTCGCAAGTTCCAATCATAGGGAAAATTCCGGTTCGGGTCCGGGCCGCCCAGATCGTCTTCATTGATCCGGCCGTCGCCGTCGTTGTCATAACCCTCCATCCCGATGCGCCTGAAGCGCTGGACTTCTTCGCGCGGGTCTGCGACCGGGACGAACAGGCGCTTGTCGGGTGAAAGCTTGAACTGGCCGGCCGGGTCTTCGACGTACATCGTCGAGAGCTCGCCGTCGCCGTCCACGTCTTCGGTCGCATCCTCGTCGAAGAGGCCGTCGCCGTCGTCATCCATCGGCCGGAACGGCTCGCGGGGATTGTTCGCTGTATTGGGGAAGCGGGCATAGGAGTCGTTCGCGTCCACATTCAGCCCGGGCAGGATGTAAAACGTGATGCGGTTGACGAGGTCATAAACATAGGGATCATAGTCATAGCGCGTCAAGAGGTACCAGGCTGTGTAGAGCGAGCAGGTGATGCCGTTGATCTCATTGCCGTGGATGGCGCCGTCCACCCACATGGCCGGCTTGGTGAGGGCCGCCCCGCTCGATTTGGCGGTGATGGTCAAAAGGAATTGATCGCGGCCCTGGCGGCTCTTGCCGATGCTCTGGATGTCGGCGAGGTTCGGGTATTTGGCCTGAAGCTCGCGCATGATTTTTGTCCACTCGTCATACGTATAGTAGTGCTTCCAGGAGATGGGGAAATCGAGCTCGCCGTGATAGCCGCCCGGGGATTTTTGGAGCTTTTGCTGTACGGCGAGGGAAGGGGAGGAGGAGGGGAGGAGGAGGAGCGCCATGAAGAGAATAATGATCAGAGGTGTAATCGCCACGCTTCGCTCGCGGCGACATCGAATCTTATTGATCGTTTTCATTATGGCCTCCTCTCTCACTTCACCGCGAGTTCTTTGACCGCGGTTCCACCCTTCTGCGACGTTACGACGACCTTCAGCGGCGTGTCGCCTTCAACGGCTATGAGCCATTTCACTTCGCGCTTGGGGCCGGTTGGCTGAGGCTGCGCTGGCCGCGCACCCATCCCGCGCTGGCCGCCGGGCATTCCCGGCATACCCGGTGGCATTTGGGGCATGATCGTCGGAAGCGCTCCGCCGCCCGGTGCGCCGCGCTGCGGCCCGGCCGCGGCCCCTCCGCTGCCCGGGACCTTCATTTGCCCGTCCAGAACGCCGAGCCTCTGGTAAGGATCGCCCTGGAGAAACTTTGTTTTACCGCGCTCGCCGATAAGCCAGACGACATCTTCGCGGTTTCCAGGGAGCTGCGCGCCGCGCGCGACGTGCGTCGCCAGTTGGCCCTTGTTCTCGATCGTCGCCGTGACTTCGACGATCTTGTATTTGCCCTTCGCGGCGCCGCGTTTTATCGTCACCTGGTCGCCCTGGACGACGGCCTGGGCAGCGCTGGCATTGTTCGTTTCATAAAGGATGTTCGCTTTGGCCTCGGTGATCGCGATCTGGGGCAGCAGCCCGTTCTTGAATAATTCGAACTGCCAGTGTTTTTCGCAAACACCCAGCAGCGGCTCGCCGGGGAGGGCATTGCTGCGGTATTTCGGGATCCAACCGCCGATCTCACCGTCGCCGAGCGTCGCGTGCTTGAACGGCTTCCAGTTGACGAAGAGCTTGCCGCCGTATTTTTCTTCGTTGTATTTGAGGAGGGCGCGCTCCTGCTCGTTGCGCGAGTCGGGCGTCTGGGAGTCGATCTTCGGGAATCCCGGGATGTCGTTGGCGGGATTCCAGAGCTCGGTCGTCACGGCGTAGGAGCCGTATTGCTGGAACCACCAGTCGATGACCATCCCGTAGCCGTAGCGCTGCTCTCGCTCTTCGTTGTAGCCCATGATCCAGCCGCGCGGCATCTCGTATCCGCGCTCGATGGCATATTTATTTTTGGACGTGCCTCGGAGCTTCGTCTTGAACTCGGCCATCCGGTCCGGATTCTGCCAGGCTTCGGGGACTTTCTCGCCGATGATCTCGAGATATTTCTTTCCGAGGACGAGGTCGTAGATGGCCACATCCTTGGGAGACATGGATGTCTCGGAGGCTGTGCCGGGAACGCGGTAGGTAAAGCCGCCCGAAGTGTGGAAGTTTTGGGTCATAAGGATATTGCGGTGATCGACGACGAATTCTACGAGGGCGCGGGCTTCGGAGGAGGAGGTGGGGTAGGAGCCGGTGCCGCCGGAGAAACCCTCGTCCGTCCACCAGCCCTCGGGGAAGTTGCGGTTGACGTCGATGCTGTTTGCGCCCCCCGGCGGAGTGCCGCCGCGTATGCCCTCTGGGGCAGGGCGCTGGCCTTCGGTGACGACCGTATAGCGAGACTTGGCCGTTTGCTCAGTGGGGGACATGCGGACCATCAGGCGCGGGTCTTTATCGTCGATCACATAGGCGCCTTTTGGGTCCTTGAAGCGGAACTGGGTGATGTGGCCGTCGCCGTTGATATCACGGGGGGGTTCTTTTGCGGCCCCCAGGTCGCCGTTCCCGCGCTGAGAGATCTCGCGCTCGACGCTGTTAAAAACGCCGTCGGGATTTGTGACCGGGCAGACATAGATGACGTTATTGTCGATGGCAGCTGTGATTTCGGGGGTGGAGCCGTAGCCGGAGACGAGCTTGTCGATAATGTAGAGGCAGACCTCCACGCCGGTGTATTCGTTGCCGTGCATGCCGCCGTCGATCCATTGGCCGGGCTTGCCTTCATAGGGCTTTTGATGGAAGACTTCTTTGACCTCCGCATTGCGGGAGTGGCGCATCTCGACGTAGCGGTCGATGGTCGTGCCGGTCTTCATGTTTGAGATTACGAGGACATAGATCGGCCGGCCCAGGCCGCTCTTGCCGATCTCGAGGAGCTCGGTGATGTCCGGATAGGCTGCGGCGACGTCTTTGATGTATTTAACGGTGCCGGTATAGCCGTGGTAGTCGTTGAATGTGACGGGGACTTTTTGGGCGGCAGGAGAGGAAATGGCTAGAAGAAGGATGAGCCAAAAGATTGTGAGATTGCCGCGGCCCAAAATGCCTGGCCATGACATTTTTTTAAAGAATTTCACGCCGGACCTCCTTTTTTCCCAAGATATATTATGCCTCTCTATATATCACAGGTAGAATTTTGGGGTCAAACTTTCATGAGCCTGACCGTATATCATTTTCAAATGCAAGGGGGACACGATACCCTGTCCCTGTCTGGTCGGCAGCGCCCCAAAGGACGATACCGTTGAAAACCGCCAGGGACAGGGAATCATGTCC
>Ga0256868_10001450_pt1 | contig 12967 bp, 19 predicted proteins | sample RVTome_13_FD_187341 | JGI IMG/M metagenome (GOLD analysis project Ga0256868, IMG submission 187341) | Soil microbial communities from uranium-contaminated site in the Upper Colorado River Basin, Wyoming, United States - RVT92D227 HiSeq ... | reverse complement strand
AAGGAACTCCTGGGCAAACAGATCAGTGTGAATGAGGCCCGTCCCCGTGCCGACCAGGGAAGAACCCGGGGAGGCCGAATGGATTATAGCGGCCGCGGAAACCGTTATTAATCCTGTCTCCTTCAAGCAGTTCAATCAGATAGCAGAAAAGAGGTAGACCAAATGGTACAGCGGAGAAGGCGTGGGAATCATCGTGGGCCAAAACCTAGCCATCTAAGGCGTCCGAAATCTTATAAAGTTTTATGTTCGGGTTGTGGAAAGGAAGTTGTCACCCAGGTTCCTGCACCGAATGAAAAAAAACTATTGTGTACGGAGTGTTTCAGTAAATAGAGATATCTCTGAGGAGCAAATATATGAATAAGAAGGTTTACGTCGCCAACCTCCCTTTCCAGGCCAGCGAATCTGAACTCAACTCCCTTTTCTCCAAAGCCGGAAGTGTCATGTCTGTCAAGATTGTCAAGGACAGGCAAACTGGTCAACCGAGGGGTATTGCTTTCGTGGAGATGTCCACACAATGGGAAGCCCGTAGAGCTGTTTCCATGTTGAACCGGACAGATCTCATGGGAAAAAATTTGCTGGTAAAAGAGGCAACAGTTAGGCGCGGCTTCCGGGAAAGATAACAATAAGAACTTAAAGACAATCATCAGAATAGAAAGGACCATTATGAATAAAGACAGACTTGAATGGGTTGTGTCAGGATTAAACCAGTATAACTTAACCAAGGCTGAAGACCAATTTCTCAAAACTACGTTGGAGGACTTCGATAAAAACCATGCACTAACAGAACATCATGAGGAAAGGCTGGAAAGCCTTTACAAAGAGAAGTTACAATCGATACCCAACAAGAAATCTGATCGTTTTTCCGTTAAGAAAAGCAACCCCCAAAAAGCCAAGCCCTGGAGGCCTCGCACAAGAGTGTTTTGATGTGAAAAGGTGGAGGAAGCAGCGATTCGGATAGGGTAGGCGAGATCGGGACAGAGTTCAGAACCCTAAATATTCCCAAGAGAGGAAATACCATGATAAAAGCAGGTGACATGTTCAAAAACATAGAAAGTGGGAGAATCTTTACAGTTAAAAGTGTCGATCCCCGCACCATCATTTTGGGAACAAAGGACGGATTCCAATCAATGTTTGTCAATCCAAACAGTATGGAATCCGTATTCCTGCCTTTCATAGAAGGCGAGATCAAGGAAAAACCCAAAGAATAAACCCCGTTGGAAACTCCAGCTGGGCACTCGCCGCGCAAGCGCTGGCGCAGCGGGTTAAACTCCGCCGGAATTATTCTAAAATCTAACGCGGTTGCAGATCAGCGGCGCATTATTTCTAACGGGGTAAACGAAGTCAGAAATTAGCCACCCAATTTTTAAATTTTAAAGAAAGGAAACCTATGTTCGATTTTGACGCCTTGTGTCCGCATTGTGAGAAAAAATTCAAACTGAGCATGGTTGGCCTGGAAGCCAAAGAGTTTATACAATGTCCTCATTGCAGAAGAATCATTAAGTTAGACCTCACTGATCCGGAAAAAAAGGCACTACGAATAGGTCAGGATTTCGCAAGCTAATTTTTTACCTCAAACAAGTAATAGTCTCCCCGGAGGTCAAGAAAGAAGACGGTGCTACGATGAAGATAGGGGATAGGTTCAAAGATAAGACAACCGGAAAGATTTACATTATAAGAATGGAAACTGATAACGATACGCTTTTCCTTGAGGGGGAAAACGGTCTGGGCCGGAGATTGACTGGTAAAAAAAGTTTGAAACGAACTTGCGAGAAGCTGGAAAACATAAAAACTTGAAGCAAATATTCTTCTCGCCAGACGAGGATGATGGATTCTTAACACACAGAGAGTCTGCGGGGTCAGAGAGTCGATTACTACGTTTAGAGTTTCAAAACCCTTTTCGCAATATTGAGCCTTTGAATCTCTGAGGTCCCGTCCAAAATCTCCTCAAATTTTACCTCGCGCCAGTAACGGGAGATCGGATATTCACCCATTAATCCATATCCTCCGTGGATTTGAACCCCTCTGTCAGCACATTGTTTCGCTGTCTCTGAAGCAAAGACCTTTGCAAAAGTAGAGGGGGCGAAATAGTTCTCTCCCTGGTCCTTCTGCCAAGCGGCCTACATAAATCCCTGACCATCTCTTGTTCGGTGGTGAGACTAAAATCCATGTATTCTTCTCCTTATATGAGAAATGGATTAGGTACAAAATTCTAATTTAAATCCAAGAGGAAAAAAATTAGGAGGAGTGGAGGGAAAAAATATTTTTAGTTCATATACTTTTGTTCACTCATCCCTTCTAAAATTGTCAACGAGATTTCTGAAAAAGTCCGGAAATCTCTTTAATCAAGAGAGTGAGAAATAGTTTTTAAGTGCCCTCTCAATAAAGGCTGGACAATTAGATACAAATTGGATATGCTTTAGATGTTTAATATCATACGCAGAGCATCTGCCAGTGGGCGGGCTGCGGGCTTTGCGTTTTCTTGGACAATCGGGGAGTAGCGCAGCTTGGTAGCGCGCTTGGTTCGGGACCAAGAAGTCGGGAGTTCAAATCTCCTCTCCCCGACCAGTTTTTATTTGCATACTTCGCTGAATAAAGTTTCCAACATTGCATCTGGAGCGAAAAGCTGCCATTCATCATTACTAACGGGGTAAAAGACTTCTCCACTCTTGGAATATAAGATAATTCGTAAATAACGAATTGATCTCTCTATACAGTTAAAATCAGACCATAGTAAGCTAAAATCCAAGTTCTCAAATTCTTTTCCACCACCTTCAATCCATTGAGATATGCCCTTTTCTGCATAGATCGATTGGATGCATACCCTGACGATGTCTTTGGGTAGGCGTGTTATACTTTCCGAATCATAGAAATACGATCCCTCTTCATTCGTCCCATAATTTTTCCAATCTGCCCCCCATAATTCTGTGTTGTACAAGATAGCAAGTCCAATAATAAAAGGGATAACTCCAAATTTGGCAGACGATGATTCCATTCGGCCTCCCCTCTTTATTATCCATCTAAAACCTAACCAAAAATATTTTGAAAAAAAACCTAAATATCTCCCCTCCCTTGTCGGGAGGGGATGAAGGGAGGGGGGAAATTGGTTCTTTCATCCTCCCCCACCCTCGCCCTCCCCGATCAAGGGGGAGGGGATAGGTCTAAGAAAATCAAAATATTTTTTATTAGTAATTTAATGAAAAAACGATCTTGCCAGCCTCCATCTTCTTTATTATTCTCTTCTTTTCTTCAAGGTATTTTAAATGAGAAATCGCCTCCCCGATGGCAAACCATTTTTGGGTCATCGGGAATAAATCCCAAGAATCATAGGTAATATCCCAACTCATCTGAGATGCAACCTGAAAAGCATTCTCCGGGCCCTTTTTAAGAATAGAAATAATCTCTTCAAGTCTCTCATGGTGATGATCTTTTAGCTCCCGAATTCTTTCTTTGTAGTTCCTGAAAATGTTCCTATGGCCAGGCAATACAAGATCAATCGCAAGCTCATTGACTTTGTCCAGGCTTGTCAGGTATTCTTTTAAGGGGTCCCAATCATCAGACCATAATTGTATATTGGGAGTGATGTCGTTAAGAAGATGATCCCCGGACACGAAGATCTTCTTCATGGGTTCATAAAGGCACATATGACCTCTGGTATGGCCAGGCGTTTCAAGACATTTGAATCGGTAGTCCCCGATGTTGATGATGTCTCCTTCTTTTAAGATATTAAAAATCAGGTTTCCTTTTGATCTGAACTTAAATCCTGGATGGCTGAGGATGACCTCCTGAAGCTCATCCTCAGGGTAACCATTCAAGCGAGCAAAATGAACAAAATCATCCAGGGGGACACCGGAGTTGTACCGATCAGCGTCAGGTTGATTAAAATATATTTTAGAAGTGTCAGTAATAAGGATAGAAACAAGGCCAAGGTGATCGGAATGCAAATGGGTAATAAAAAAGTCCGTTTTCCTGAGATCAATTTTAAGGTTTCTTAAACCATCCTGTATCACTTTCTTACACTCTTCCTCATTCCACCCTGTATCGATGATCAAATTTCGCTCCGGGCTCTTAATCACATAGGAATTGATGGCTTTCAGTGGATTTTTGGGAAGTGGAATTTCAATTCTGTATAGATTTGCCATAATATTTTCAATCATTGACACATTCCTCTTTACTTTAAAAAAAGAGGGACATCCGTTCATCCCATAAATTCAATAGAACCGGGAGGTGTCCCTCTCTTTTATGATTTAAGGTTCAGGGCCCAAATGGATCAGGCTACGAAGGTTCCTTTTTTATATTTCCAGACGACTAACTTTTCCTTCCGTAAACGAAGAAGAGCGATCTGGACAGGGTTCCTACTGACGTTTAACCGACGGGAAAGTTTCTCTTCCACTAATCTATCCCCTTTCCCAAATTTGCCAGAAAGGATCATCTTTTTCAGTTGATCATAAACTTCTTCACTCAGCTTGGATCTCCTCACCTTCCTTGGAAAGATCTCACTAATGACTTCTTCTGGTATTTTATTTTTCATCTCTGCACCCCCCTTTTTAAATGAAATCAGAGTTTTTTAATCCGAAAGATTGGGATCATCCGTATATTGATATATCACGCTCTATTATTCTCTGCAACTATTTTAATGCAACCCCCATGAAAGGTTATAGAGAAAATTACTAAATTAATAAAGATAAGTCAACCTTATTGAAAACAGAATAGATGGATATTGAAAAAAAAGATATTTTAAGGTAAAAAGCAACCAATATGGAAAGCAAAGAATATTTAGATCTTAAAGCCGTTTTCATCCTGATCATCGTGACTTTGCTTTGGGGTTTTAATTATCCTGCTATCAAATATTCGAATCAAGGTGTGTCGCCAGTCTTTGCATCAACCTTGCGATCCATTATCGCATCAATTTGTGGATTGATCTACTGTTTCAAAAAAGGAGAAAAATTATTCCACACGGATGTGATGCTCCTCCACGGGGTCATCGTGGGCCTTTTGTTTGGAGTTGAATTCGCATGTATTTACATCGGTTTGCTCCATACAGATGCCGCTCGCTCTGTGCTTTTTGTCTACCTGAGTCCTTTTGTTGTAGCCATCGGAGCCCACCTCTTTCTCCAAGGGGATCGGTTGACCTTTCTAAAGGTTTTAGGTCTCGTCTTGGCCTTCACAGGCATCTTCGTCGTCTTTGCCGGAAGACCCAAAACAGCTAAAGCAACTATGTTCTTAGGTGATATTTTACAAATCACGGCGGGTGTCCTGTGGGGAGCTACAACGCTTTACATCAAGAAGTTTATGACCAATAGGGTTGAGCCTATTCACACCTTCCTTTATCAGCTTTTCTTTTCAATCCCAATCCTTCTTATGGTGAGCATTATCCTTGAACCAAAGTGGATCTACAAAATTAATCCACCTGTCGTTGCCTCTCTTTTCTATCAATCGGTCATCATTGCCTTCGTCACTTATTTCATATGGTTCAAGCTCATTCACAAATATTCGGTGAGTAGGCTTTCTGCCTTTACTTTCTTTACACCAATCTTCGGGGTCGTCTTTGGCATCTTTCTCCTTCATGAGGAACTGACGGTTTCTTTGCTGATAGGTCTTCCCATGGTCTCTATGGGGATTTTTCTGGTAAACTGGAGAAGAAAGATAACGATTTAATGTGAGGTTTCACATGCCCATCGGAATTTTCATTGCTCTCTTTGGTTATCTTTTAGGTTCGGTTCCTACCGGACTACTCCTCACGAAACTCTTTGCAAAAGTGGACCCAAGAAAAATTGGAAGCCAAAATATAGGAGCAACCAATATCTTTCGGACCGCAGGAAAGGCATTGGGCATTTTGACATTGGTAGGAGATTTGTTAAAGGGTGCTATTCCAGTATGGGTAGCCATCCAATGGGGTGAATCTTATCTGTGGATTGCTATTGCAGGGCTGAGCCCTTTTCTCGGACACATCTTCCCTATTTTTCTCGGATTTAAGGGCGGTAAGGGGGTTGCTACTGCCCTGGGCATCTATCTTGTGATATCACCTATTGCAGTCACTATTGAATTTTTAATCTTTGCTGGAATTGTATGGAAGTGGAGATTCATCTCTCTGGGATCTATCATCTGTGCGACAACCATTCCGATTCTGATTGCCTTTTTCAGGAGTGATTCTCAGGCCTATTTCATTTTAAGCGTTATCATTGCAGCCCTGATTCTATACCGACATCAATCCAATATCTCCAAGCTTTTGCAGGGAACAGAGAATAAGTGGAAGATAGACAGCAGGCAGGAGGCAGAAAGCACTAAGCAGTAAAGAAGCCCAATTCAAAACCGAGATCCCTAAACAATACTGGAACAAGTTCAGCACAGGGTTCGTGATAACAAAAAGACAAGAACCAGATTCCCTTGTATTCTTGTTTTAGAATTATTTTTTTCCGCCTACTGCCTTCTGCTTACTGCCTGCTAAAGTTTTTTTAAGGCGGCCCTGGCCCTCTTTTCCTTTTTTGAAGGTCTTCTTGAAAGTCCTTTTTTCTTAGTTCCTCTTTCCTCTTCCTCTTCTTCCTCGAAGGATTCCTCGATTTTAACAGCAGAACGCTCTATCCTTTCCTGAAATTGTTCAGATGAAATCACCGTAGCGGACATTCGGTCAGCAAATCTTGATACCTCTCGGTCCGAAGTGATGACAATCGCTCCAGAGCCTTTCACTTTAACAAGCCTTTTTATCACCTCATCCGCTTTTTCTCCTAATCTGGAATAGATTATTTCAATCCCCCTTTTTTTCTCCATCTTCTCTGTACTCCATCCTCCCAGCCATCCATCGAAAACGACGGTGATCTTACAGGGTTTGAGTCTTTGATAAACTGAAAGTTGATCGATCAGACGGTCTCGTTCCCATTGAAGTTGGATGGAATTGAGCCGGATCAAGGAATGGTTGACATGAAGAAGATTATAACCATCGATGATGAGATGCATTCCGATTGCGGATTGGGTATTGCAGAATGCGGAATAGATCTTAGAAAATCCGAAATCCGCATTCCGAATTCAGAAATATGCTTATTAAAGGTAGTCCAGCCACTCCCGATATTCCGGGTTCTTCCCTTTGACGATATCGAAGAAGCCGGCTTGAAGTCTTTTAGTCATCGGACCTGGTTTTCCATCGCCGATGATTCGATCATCGACCTCTCGAATAGGTGTCAGTTCTGCTGCCGTCCCTGTGAAAAAAGCTTCTTGTGCTGTATAGAGTTCATCCCGTGTAAATTTCTCCTCAAGCAGAGTAATCTTTTTTGCTTTAGCGATCTGAATAACAGTATCCCTTGTAATCCCGGAAAGGATAGAGGTAAGTGGAGTGGTTTTCAATACCCCATTTTTCACCATGAAGATATTCTCTCCGCTGGCTTCTGAAACGTAGCCTTCGGTATCGAGCATCAATGCCTCATCGTATCCCATCTTCATCGCTTCTCTCTTGGCCAGAACCGAATTGACATAATTGCCACAAATCTTTGCCTTGGTCATCATCACATTGACATGATGACGGGTAAATGAGGAAACCTTCACTCGAATTCCCTTCTCCAAAGCCCCTTCTCCCAGATAGGCTCCCCATGAGTAGGTGATAATTGATACCCGGATGGGATTATCTCCAGGATAGACCCCCATAACCCCTTCTCCAATGAAAACGATCGGGCGGATATAACCTTCCTTCAATTGGTTCACCCGCAACGTCTCCTTACACGCCTCTGAAATCTCTCTCTTTGAATAAGGGATTTTGATATCTCCGATCTGGGCAGAATCGAAGAGCCGGTCCACATGCTCTCTTAATCTGAAGACTGCAGATTTTCCATCTTGACAAAGATAACACCTGATTCCTTCAAAAACGGCCAAACCATAATGGAGACTATGTGTCAGGATGTGGACATTGGCCTCATCCCATGGGATCAATTTCCCGTCCATCCAGATCTTCGACACTTTTTGCACCATAAGTCAAACCCTCCAGAATGAATTCAATCCTATATAGTTATCAGTTTTTATCCTATTTTAGACCAATTGTCAAAAGGAAGTTTTAAGAGAACTCCGAAAAACTACTCAGTGTTCTCTTAACTTCACAGATTTCAAAAAGTGATTACACAGTTTTTTATTAATCATTTCTAATCCGTGTAATCAGAGATTTCTAAATTTATTCAGGAATCTCATTTACAAGTCGTTTCATCTATGTTAATTGTTAAATCTCCATTAAAACATCGATAGGAGGAGTGAAATGGAAAAAACTTTAATCACAGGAGGAGCAGGATTTCTTGGCTCTAATCTCTGCGATTTTTTTATTGCTTTGGGGCACGAGGTCATCTGTATGGATAACTTGATTAAAAAAGAGAATATTGAAAATATCGCTCACCTGATGGGACATGAAAGATTTAAATTTATCAAATACGATGTGACCGAATATCTTCATGTGGATGGAAGGCTTGACAATATCCTACATTTTGCATCCCTTGCCAGCCCAAAGGACTACCTGGATTACCCTATTCAAACCCTAAAAGTGGGATCATTGGGCACCCATAAAGCCCTCGGTTTAGCAAAGGAAAAGGCAGCAAGGTTCCTCCTCGCATCGACCTCAGAGGTCTATGGTGACCCTATGGTCCATCCCCAGCCAGAATCGTATCCGGGAAATGTTGATCCCGTTGTACCAAGAGGGGTCTATGATGAGGCAAAACGTTTTGCCGAAGCGATCACCATGGCTTATCACAGAATCCACGGTCTCCAAGCTCGAATTGCACGGATCTTCAATACCTATGGACCACGCATGCGGCTCGATGATGGAAGGGCGCTCCCAAATTTCATGGTTCAGGCATTGAGGGGAGAAGATATCACTGTCTATGGAAATGGTACCCAAACCAGAAGCTTCTGCTATGTGGATGACTTAATTGAAGGAATAAAAAAACTTCTTGACTCCGATGAGGTTGGACCTGTCAATCTGGGAAATCCTGAGGAGGTCACTATCTTAGACTTCGCAAAAGAGATCATCAACTTGACAGGAAGTAAAAGCCGTATGGATTTTTACCCACTACCTCAAAATGATCCAAAGGTGAGACAACCGGACATCACTAAGGCGAGAACGATATTAGGATGGGAGCCTAAGGTGAGCCGTCAGGACGGATTGAGGAGAACGCTTCAATATTTTAAGAAAAAACTAAGGGAGAGGGAGGGAGGGGGTAGAGTTATCTTCTGAAAGAGTGAAAATTCTGATTTGAATTCTTTCCTTTAAAATGGACTTGGCGGTTTGAACTCCCAAAGCAATTTCTGAGAAAGATTCTTCTCCCTCGGCAAAATGAAGCCGTAGGTTCCTGATCCATGCTTCATTAAATGGATATCCGCTGAGATCGATGCAGTCCACAATCCCTTCGATGAGAACCTCTGCTAATTTCCCGCAATCCACATCGTAGCTCTCTTCATAAGGAAGGGAAATGCAAATACTTAGGGCATCCAATTTCTTAAGGGTTGATAAGAGATCGGGAGGAAGTTCCCGGAGGCGAAGATAACTATATTCTTTTACTTCCCCCAGCCCGAGGAAGAGGATCATCCGGGGAATGATCCTTCCCTGTGAAGGGATTAAAGTCATCTCATTCCAATCCCCCGTCAACTTATTATCCATTAAAAATCGAGATAACATTCCATTGAGCCTCCAATCGATCCAGCCACTTGATCCCTTGAGGGGCCTCTCGTCCTTAAAAAATCCAGTGACCAGGATATCGCATTCCTGAACATCAAATCTTTCTTTGGAAAGAATCACATCCATACAATTAAATCCCAATAACCCAATTTCAATGACCAAAGGTTCAATAAGCAAAATACCCATCACCCTCGCCGGTCGGCTGAGCTCACGACGAAGCCCTCTCTCCAGTGGCCTGCCTGCGCGAAGCCCCACCCTGCGGGGCGAAGGCAGGGGAGAGGGATGGGGTGAGGGGTTTAGGACTTTGGCTTGATGGGTTTTCGAATGACCTCGTTTTGGATTCGGTCTAAAATGCCATTGATGAAACTTCCAGAATCGTCGGATCCATATTGCTTCCCGAGGTCAATGGCTTCGTTGATGGTCACTTTAGGGGGAATCTCTTCACAATAGAGGAGTTCAAAGAGAGCCATACGGAGGATATTTCGCTCAATTATATTAATACGGTCTAAATGCCAATTTTCAGAATATTGTTCGATGAGTCGATCTAACTCTGAACAGTGTTCTAAAACACCCAGGACAAGACGTTCTATGAACTCATCTGTCCCTCCATTGGATAAAAAATGTTCCTGAAATTGACGGAGGGCGGTGATGACGTCCTGTTTTGTAATATTCAATTGATAAAGAACCTGAAGGGCAAACTCCCTTGATTTTCTCCTTCTCACCAAAACTATGCTTTACCCTTTCCGATCTCTTTCATGAGATTGGCCATTTCAATGGCTGACATCGCCGCATCAAAGCCTTTATTCCCAACTTTGGTCCCTGCTCTTTCAATCGCCTGTTCGATGTTATCAGTGATTAAAACTCCGAAGGAGATGGGGACTTCACTTTCCAAGGTGAGACTGGCAATTCCTTTAGTCACTTCATTAGCAATATAAGCAAAATGAGGAGTGGCTCCGCGAATCACACAACCCAAACAAATGATGGCATCGAATCGACCGCTCTTGATCATCTTTTTTGCAATAAGAGGAATTTCAAAGGCCCCTGGGACCCGAACCACTGTGCAATCTCCCTCTTCTGCGCCACTTCGTCTTAAGGCATCCATGGCACCCTCTAAAAGTCGCTCGCCAATAAAATCGTTGAACCGACTCAATACAATCCCGAACTTGAGCCCCTTGGCTATCAATTTCCCTTCGAAGGTCTTCACCATCTTCTTCTCCTTTCGCACGATTTAAAATACCTTGATCCGTGCTGAGCATTCGTCAATCTTTGTTGATGATTCACTTCACTTCTTATATTTTTTAACTCATAACTCTCAATTCTATTCTCCTTTAATAGAGAGGAGGTGGCCCATTTTCTTCGCCTTGGCTTTGAGATATTCGATATTCTCTCGATGGGGTTTTGTCTCTATAGGAATCCTCTCGACCACCTCAATGCCATATCCTTCAAGACCGATGATCTTTCGAGGATTATTTGTCATCAGGCGAATCTTATGAAGACCAAGATCTGCCAGAATCTGTGCCCCAATTCCGTAATCCCTCATATCAGCTTTGAATCCGAGCTCCTCATTGGCCTCTACGGTATCCTTTCCCATATCTTGAAGACAGTAGGCTCGAAGCTTGTTGACCAATCCAATCCCTCTCCCTTCCTGCCTCATATAGACGATGACCCCTTTCCCCTCTTTTTCTACCATGGCCATGGCAGTATGAAGTTGCTCTTCGCAATCACATCGCTTTGATCCAAAAACATCACCGGTCAGACATTGAGAATGAACCCTCACCAGGACTACGTCTTCTGTATTAATCTCTCCTTTGACCAAGGCAATATGGTGATAGGAATCGACATCGTTTTCATAGGCAATGGCTGTAAACACACCCCCATATTTTGTAGGGAGGTTCGCCGTAACAATCCTTCGAACTAAGGATTCTTTATTGAGGCGGTATTTTATCAAATCAGCAATGGTGACAATCTTTAGACCATGCTCTTCAGCAAAGGATAGAAGGTCTGGCATCCTTGCCATCGTCCCATCGTCTTTCATGATCTCGCAGATCACCCCTGCTGGTTTCAACCCTGATAATCTTGCCAGATCAACTGAACCTTCTGTCTGACCGGTTCGGACCAACACCCCCCCCTGTTTTGCTCTTAATGGAAAAATATGGCCAGGGGAAACCAAATCTTCGGATTGAGTGCGATCATCCACAGCAGTTAAAATAGTTATCGCCCGGTCACCTGCTGAGATCCCTGTGGTCACTCCTTTGCTTGCATCAATGGAGACAGTGAAAGCAGTCTGAAATCGTGAGGTATTTTCAGAGACCATCATTGGAAGACGAAGCTCGTTTAGCCTTTCTTCCGTTAATGAAAGACAGATCAGTCCCCTTCCATATTTTGCCATAAAATTGATGGCCTCAGACGTCACTTTTTCCGCTGCCATGGTGAGATCGCCTTCATTTTCTCGATCTTCGTCATCAACCAGGATCACCATTTTCCCTTGACGGATATCCTCTAATGCTGACTCAATTTTATGAATCATGAGAACCTCTCAATCTCCTTTGATGAAACCATATTCCTTTAAAAAGGATAGATCTACTTTCCCAGATTTTTTATCCTCTTGGCTAAGGAGTTTTTCTACATATTTCCCCAAGATATCAGCTTCTATATTAACCCGATCTCCAACTTTCTTATTAATGAGGGTAGTTTTTTCAATTGTATAGGGGATGAGAGTCAATTGAATCTCTTCATTTTGAGATTCATTCACAGTCAAGCTTATCCCATCAATGGCAATCGACCCTTTCTGTACAACATACCTTGATATGGATTCAGGAATTCTTATCCTCAAGCGAAGGAAATCCCTTTCCTCCTTTTTCTCAAGAATCTTCCCCATCCCATCAATATGTCCAGTTACAATATGTCCTCCCAAACGATCCGTCAGCCTCAAAGCCCTTTCTAAATTGACCTGATCCCCTTCTCTCAACTCCCCCAATATCGATTTTTGAAGAGTTTCTTGAGAAAGATCGAGTTCGATTGTCCGTTTCATCTTTTTGACGATTGTTAGACAAACGCCATTAATATTAATACTATCACCAAGTTGCACTTCTGTCAAATAAGACGGCAATTCTATGGTCAACTTTTTTCCTTGCCCCCGATATTCTATCCCCAGAACCTTCCCTTTATCTTCTATGATCCCAGTAAACATAACTCTACCTTAACATTGCAAAAAAATTAGTCATACGGACATGGGTGAACCGGTCGTAAAGGCTTCGGGGCGAACCTTTAAGCTAATTAGAACATACGTCCCCGACCCCTGCTGGAGTTCACCTTAGGTGAAGTCTA
>Ga0256868_10001448_pt1 | contig 12982 bp, 11 predicted proteins | sample RVTome_13_FD_187341 | JGI IMG/M metagenome (GOLD analysis project Ga0256868, IMG submission 187341) | Soil microbial communities from uranium-contaminated site in the Upper Colorado River Basin, Wyoming, United States - RVT92D227 HiSeq ... | reverse complement strand
GGCTCCTGCCCTGCATTATGGAATACCACCGCCAGGTCACGAAGACATAGGGCGGGAGCGGCGCCTGCGGGCGGCGACGACCCTCGGGACCCCGGCCAGATCGCGCCTGAACTCGATCTCATCCCAACCGTCTCCAAACAGCGACCGGACCTCGTCCTTCTGGCCCGCTCCGATCTCCATGACGAGCCGGCCGCCGGACCGCAGGAAACCGTGTGACCGCCTGATGAGTTTTCCGATGAACTCCGTCCCCTTGTCCCCGCCGACGAGGGCCCGCTTCGGTTCATGGTCACGGACCTCCGTCGCGAGCTCTTTCCACTCTCTCCGGGAGACATAAGGAGGGTTGGACACGATGACGTCGAACAGCGGCCGCGCCTTCCCGAAGGCGGAGAGAAGGTCGCTCCGGACGAACCGGATGCCCACGGCGTTGAGGACGGCCGCGTTCGCGCGGGCGATCTTCAGGGCCCGGGCGGAGATGTCCACGGCGGTGATCCGGGCCAGGGGAAGCTCCCGGGCCAAGGCGATCGCGATGTTGCCGCTCCCGGTCCCGACGTCCAGGATGGACGGCCTTCGGCCGGCGGCCGACTCGATGGCCTTTTCGACCACGAGCTCGGTCTCGGGCCTGGGAACGAGGACTCCCGGTCCGACCTTGAACGGCAGGGACCAGAATTCCTTCCAGCCGGTCAGGTGGTCCAACGGATGTCCGGCCAGGCGCCTCCTGATGAGGCCCATGAATCTTCTCGCGACCTTCCCCGGAAGCTGGGCCCCCGGATCGGAATAGAAGTCTTTCTCGTCGAGCGACGCCGCGTGGAGGAGGAGGACCTTGGCTTCGAGCGCGGGAAACGGGACCGCCTTGAGTAGTCTCTTGCCTTCGTTAAAGAGCCTTCGAACGGTCTTATGATCCAAGTTCCTGGGATGGGTCGCCGGCCCGGCCGCCCTCTCCGCGCGCGGCGGCCTGGGAATGGAGGATGAGGGCCTCGGTGATATCGTCCAGCTCGCCGTCCAGGATCGCTTCCATCTGATGAAAACTCTCGTTGAGACGGTGGTCAGTGATCCTGGACTGGGGGAAGTTGTAGGTCCGGATCTTCTCGCTCCGCTCGCCCGTGCCGACCTGGGACCTGCGGTTCCGGGCGATCCGCTGCTGCTGCTCGTCCTGGGCGGCGTCCATGAGCCGGGAACGGAGGATCCTCAGCGCTTTTTCCTTGTTGCGGTGCTGGGATTTCTCGTCCTGGCAGGAGACCACCATCCCGGAGGGTTTGTAGGTGACGCGGATGGCCGTGTAATTCCGGTTGACATTCTGGCCGCCCGGGCCGGAGGCCCCGAACGCTTCGATCCTCAGGTCCTTGGGGTCGAGCCGGACGTCGATCTCGTCGGCTTCGGGAAGCACGGCCACGGTCGCGGTCGAGGTGTGGATGCGGCCGCCGGCTTCCGTTTTGGGGACCCGCTGGACGCGATGGACCCCGCTTTCGAACTTCAGGAAGGAATAGACGCGTTTGCCACGGATGCCGGCGATGCCCTCTTTGATCCCGCCGATGGGAGACACGCTGACGTCCATGACCTCGAACTTCCATCCTTTGTGTTCGGCGTACCGGGAGTACATCCGGAACAGGTCCTGGGCGAAAAGGGACGCTTCGTCCCCGCCGGCCCCGGCCCGGATCTCGAGGATGACGTTTTTCTCGTCGTAAGGGTCCTTGGGAAGGAGCAGGAACATGAGCTCGGTCTCAAGGGCCTTCTCCCTCTTTCCAAGCTCTTCGACCTCTCCCTCGGCCAGGCCCTTCAGGTCGGGGTCCGCCGCCGGATCCTCCAGGATCTTGCGGGACTCTTCCTTGTTCCGAGCGACCTTCTTGTATTCCTCGTATTTACAGATGACGGGCTCCAATTCGGCCCGTTCCTTGGAGATCTCTCTAACCTTTTGGGGATTCGACAGGAAGGCGGGATCGGAGAGCGAGAGGGTGAGCCGGCGGAATTTATCCTCCAGTTTTTTCAGCTCTCGGAACATCGGGGTTATGCTTTGAAATCGCCATATTTTTTCCTGAACTTCTCGACACGCCCAGCGCTGTCAATGAACTTCTGCTTTCCCGTGAAGAACGGATGGCACTGGGAGCAAATCTCGACACGGATCTCTTCCTTGGTGGATTGGGTCTTGAAGGTGTTCCCGCAGGCACAGGTCACCAGGCACTCCTTGTACTCGGGATGGATTCCTTTCTTCATGGATACATCTCCTCACTAAGCCGGGTATTATAGCACATTCTCCCTGGAACCGCAAAGCGCGGGGACGTCCTTAGCTCTTGCCCGGAACCCCTCCCAATCCACCGTGAATTCCAGGCCCCTCTGGGCCGCCTTCACCCGTTCCTTGTAACTCCTGGACTCGAGGTACTCCCGGAGCGTCCTGTTCAAGGGATAGACCTGCTCCTCGGACCTCCACTCATAGACCGAGCCGTCCGCCCGTCTCAGGCAGTTCAGGTGGACGATCCAAGCCAGTTGTTTGAAGGGCATGTGGCTGAAGGCCTTCCGGATGGCGACGACCTCTCCCTCCTTTTCAGGGTTCATGAAGTGGAAATACCTCGAAAAAAGCAGGGCGTTGTGGCAGTAGGCCGGAAAGGCCAGCAGGCAGTCCACATGGGTGAGCCTGGCCAGATAGACGAAAATGTCCATGATCTTCTTGGACAGGCTCAGGCCGGGATGCATCTGTCCCGGCAGCGGGGCCTTCTTTTCCGTGAACGAGGCCAACGGATTCTGGAGGGTCAGCCATTCGAGGATGAGGCTCTTGGGCGTGATGACGGCGGCGAGCCCCTCGAGCCGGACCTTGAGCGGGTATTCCCCCTCCCGAATCCTCAGGTCCACGATCAGGTTTTCGGGGCTCTTGTCCCGGTAGAAGATCTGCAGCCTCTGGATCGGATATTCCCGCGAATCCAGTTCGAAATCCAGGGGCCAGAGGTTCCTGCGCTGGGCTTCCTTGAACAGGCCTTTTTTTCCCATGACCGATTGGACTTCGTTCAGCGAATACCGGCCGAGGAGAAGCGAGCTGCCTTTCCTTTCTGCCAGCGTCGAAAAGATCTCCTTTTCCTCGACGAGGGGTTCCCCTTCCCAGAAGGATTTGGTTTTGGGCCTGGATCTCTTCATGAACGACATTCTTTCGCCTCTCCCGCGGACACAATTCTAAGCGATTTGGCCATGCCCATCAAGAATCCTCGCGGACAAAGAACGAGAGAACATCGTCGCCGATCCGGACCGAGCGCTGGAGAAGGAGGCCTTCGGGCTTCGGGGGAATCCGGTAATAGTGGCGGAGGATGAGCCAGCCATCCTTCTTGAGGACCCCCCTCTTTCGGACAACCCTCAGGGGGTTCCTTGTCTCGAGAAGACGGTAAGGAGGGTCCAGGAAGACAATGTCGAACTCCACCGCGTCCTTGGCGAGATCGATCACCGCCCGGTTGAACTCTTGGTGAAGGACCAGGGACCTATCGTCGGCCCGGCACCGGTCGACGTTCACCTGAATGACCTTGACAGCCGGGTGATAATCTTCGACGAAAACGACGCGCTCGGCCCCCCGGCTCAGGGCTTCGATCCCCACGGAGCCGGTCCCGGCAAAGCCGTCCAGGAACCAGCTCCCCGCCACTTTCTCCCGGATGATGTTGAAGAGGGCGCCCTTAAGCTTGTCCGGCATCGGCCGGACCAGGGTGCTCCGGATGAACTTCAGCCGCCTGCCTTTATGGCTGCCGCCTATGACCCGGATCATGGTGTGCGTTCCTAATAGGAGACGACAAGCTCCCCCGCCCGCGTCTCCATCTTGCGGATCCCGTAGGGAAGATCGTACCAGTCTTCGATGCTCACCGCTTCCGTCTTCTCTAACCGGGAGACGGCGGAGATGATCAGGTCCAGGAGGGCGGTCTGGATGCGCTGTTTCTCGAGAAAGAGGCTTTCGAAGCGGACCCTGACCTTGGGGCCTTCCGTCTCAAGCATTCCCGCGAAATAGACATTCATCTGCGGCTTGAGGAACCCCAGGACGCTCCGGCCGCTGAGGTCGATGAAGATCTTGCCCTCGACCCTGTTCTCGGGGAGAAGCTTCAGACGGAGCTCCTTCATGATCTCCTCTTGTTCGGTCTCAATGCGATAGGCGATGTACGCATTCAGCTCCCGCTCGGAGACGACGGCAGTCCGCAGCGGCCGTCCGGAGGCCGGACCTTGATCGTTCTGGATGCGGTCGAGGATCTCGAGGACCTTCCGGGCGTCCTCCTTGACCTGGGGGCCGAGGTCGGACCGTGCGGGAAGGGCGAGCAGGAGGAGAAAGAAAGGGAGGATCCGGACCGGGGACGGGCCGCGATCACGCATCTTCCAGACCGAAAATGTCATTGTTCTTCCGGGGTTCTCCGCGTGCTGTTCGCCGGGAAAAATGCAAACTTCTCTCCTTCATGCTAGCAGAATCCCCCCATGAAGTAAAATTCTGCACCTTGAGCGTGCTCATTTGTCACCCAGCCATCGTCTCAGGATCAGTTGGAACGGTCTATAAAGTCTCCCGGCGTAGTGGAGGAGGATCCGGGGGGAACCTGGACGAATATTGTAAGATTCGGCGACCCAAGCCTTCGGCGGGAAGAGGATCCCGAGAACGGTCCGGACGGCGAGGAGAGGCTTCTTCCGGGCAAGGAGGGCAAAGAGGGTGGACGTATAATAAGGGAAAAGAAGGGTCTCGCCCCGGGAGAGGATGCTTTCCGCGGGCCACAGAAGGCCCAGGAGCCGGGCTTCGAGAGGAGTGACTCGGAACCTTGCCGGAATGTCTTCCGGGAGCGTTCCCGGCCAGAGGGCGTTCACGAGGTCCAGGCCGTGGCGGACCCCGGCCGTGATCCCCTCATCACGGCAAATCCCGGCCGCCCGGTCCCAATCCACATTCCCCCGCGAAGCGTGCTCGGCGATGTCTGTAAGCCACACCAGCCGGCTGTAAGAATGCTGCAGCGCGTGCAGACAAAGGTAGCAAAGCTCATACTCCGGAGACAGGACCGGGATTTCGACATCGCCGTTTTTAGCGGTCCCGGCGGAGGCCCAGAGATCGTCTTCGGACAGGAACGGCAGGTGAAGTCCCAAATAGGCGAAGTGGAGTTCGATGAGCAGGTCGCCCAGACGGTAGTAAGGTGAGAACGTCCAATGCAGGGACCTGTTCCGGGGATCGAGACGGTTCTGGCGGGCGGAATTCGCCTCGAATCCTTTCTCGTCGAGGATTTTCTGCAAGGCGGGCCAATCCTCCGGGTGGACGAACAGGTCGATGTCCGCGAACGCTCTGAGCCCTCTATCCGGATAGAGCGTCAGAGCCAGCCTGGCTCCCTTGGTCACCGCCACTCTCAGGCCGAACCTCTGAATTTCGTGGAAGAAGGCCGAGGCCGTCCGGTAAAGGCGCTCGTTGCGGAGCGCGTTCCGGTAAAAGACCGATCTAAGGTCATCGAGGGCCTTGCCGGGCACGAGGCCCCGTAAGGACCTCAAGTTACGATAAATAAGAGGAGCGACTCCCTGCTGCACCGATTCCCTGACAAAAGCGTCCCAATTGATATGGAGGGAAACCATATCCCGGGCGAGAGAGAAGGACCTCTCTCCGGGATCGATCCGGGAGAGAAAGATGAGAAGCCGATCAATCAAAGAAAACGAACCGCCCGCCGCCATCTCGATGCCGTTCATTTCTGCCGGACGGGGCAGCCCGGGGCAGAAAAACTCCCAAGGGACATTCGATAGAAAAATCCACGCCTCGAAAGAGGCAGGGATCAAGATCGAGATCGGAAGGGAATTACTTGTTCTTGAACGGACTGGCCGTTATTTCTTCTCCTGTGGGAGTCAGGACCGCGTTGCCGGCGATCACGGCGGCGATGCCGAGGGGCGCCAGAAAGATGGGCGGGATGCCCCTCTTGCAGACGACATAGACCACGTCACCGGCAACGGCCGGCTTGATGAACGGCAACATGCAGTTCTGCCCGGCCAGAACCTTCCTCACGCCGGCGCCCTGGATCTTAAGGGCCTTGGCATCCTGATAGAAGTCTGTGGACTCGCCCTTGACATGGATCCTGTCGCCGGACTGCAAAAGTCCCCGTTCGATGAAGACATCCGCTTCCCGGCTCCCGGAATTGAAACCGACCACATGGCCGATCCTGGACTCACCCTTTTCCTGCTGGTCCTTGTTGACCTGCTGGACGGCTTCCATGACATCCTTCTCATACGGGCTGATGGCGATGGCGACCTTAGACGTCTCGTTCGCGGCAACCCCGACCAGTTCGCCGGAGTTGAAATCTCCCGCGACCGCGGTCACGCCCAACGCGTAAAGCCCCGTGTCCAGCCCCTGGACCTTGAAAACTCCCAGGTTGTCCGACTTGCTGCTCTGGAAGACCCTCCCATTGGAAATGTTCTTGACCATGACAACCGCCCCCGCTACGGGTGTCGTCCCATCCTGGTCATAGACAAAACCGATGAGATTGCCTTTGCCGGCGACCTGGGCTTTCAGGACCTGCGGCAAATAGAAAAAGAGAACCGCAAGAATGAGCCCCAACGAAAGAACCTTGGCTTTGGCACCTTTGCCCATAGAATCCTCCTTATAGTTTAACCTAATTAAGTATAAACAAAACGTTTACTGCTGTCAAGCTGTAATTTTTTCGAAGATCCTCGAATTTCCTAAGGCTGGGCCGGCGTCCACGTCAGACTGACAGGTGTGACAGGTCCGCTGACCGCCCTAAGGACGAGGGTGTTCGGTCCAGTCACGGCATCGACACTCAAAGTGAGGCCTCCGGAGCCCACGTATCCTTCCCAAATGACGAGGCCATTGAAGTCGAGAGAGGCAAGCGGGCCAGGAACGGCCTCCCGATTCGAAAACTCCAGGTTCAACGTGATCTTGCCGGCCTCGAGAGCGAGAGCAAAGGGGTGGGCCTGACCTTTCCCGAGGGAGAGCCTTTCAAACGATTGTTTCCTGGGGCTGAGGACCCGCTGGAATCTCTCTTCGGCAGCCTTGGCCTTCTCGGCATCATTCAGCCGCTCATAACACTTCCTGAGTTTGCGAAGGGCGTCCAGGTTCTTCGGATCGATGTATAGGGCTTTGATATAGGATTTCTCGGACTCATAGATGTAGTCGAGCTTTTGATAGGCGTCCCCGACCACGACGAGGACCCCGACAAGGTCCGCTTTCATATCATCCGGCACGATCAGCAGGCTCCTCTCCAATGAAGCACCCACTCCCGTGATGTCCCGGTACCTGTTCTGCTTGAAGGCCAGACGAAGCCTGAAAGCCATTTGTTTCAGGTCTTTGACGTTCAAGACGGGTCCCACCGAAAGGACGCCTCTTTCCTTGAGAAAGGTTTCGAACTCCCCCAGGGCGGCCACTTGGTCCTCGAGCGATAGATAAGCGTCGATCTCGGATTCCGCGTCTTCGAGCTTCCGGGTTCCTTCGATCTTGCATTTGGCAAGGTTGAGATGGGCAGACTTGCGCAGGTCCTCGTATTCCTTCCGGTCGATCAAGGGCTGACCGGCCAAGGTCTGGAAGAACCTGATATTCTTGAGAATGTCCAGACAGGCGGAGAAATGGCCGGCGGCCTTATCGACCTGGAAATAATTGAATACCCTTTGTCCCTGCTCGAACTCATTCTTTGCCTTCAGGTACTCGAGGTTTTCGGCCTGTGATAGGGCTTTCTGGCGTTCTTCCAGGGAAAGGCCCCTCTCTCCCAGGAACCCGGCATAGGCGCGGTCCGCCGCGGGATCTTGGGGAAGGAACCTATCGATCACCGCATAATCCTTGACGTTCATGTCCCAGATTCTGAGAAGGGTCAGGAGCTTTTCCTCGTCCTTCTGGGCCAGCAGTTTCTTGAGGATGTCGAGGGTGAAATCCTTTTCCGCGGCGGACAGTTCGGGCCAGCGGGAGAAGAGCACCTTGCCGACCTCGTAGAAGATCGGGCTGTTATGCCCGGTGAGCAGCGCGGTCTTCTTGTATTCTTCGAAGTAGCCGATGGGGACGGGAAGCGAAAGGTAGGTCATGTACAGCAGGGATTGAGCCATCTGGAAATGGGCCTGGAGGGATCCGGGGCTAAGGCGGAGCGACGTCTCAAAGCCCTGGAGCCCCTTCCGGAAGTCGGCATCGCGCCGGCCGACTTCGCCCAGGTTCTCGCTTCCCAGTTCAAAGCGGGCCTTGCCAAGCTCGAATTGAACGAGGTCGTTCCAGGGGAAAAAAGCGTTCGCTGTTTCGAGAAGGCGGACCCTTTCAGCGGGGTCCTCGATCGTGTCCTTGGCCCTGTAGTAAAGGTGGGAGTTCCAGTAAAGGCAGATAGCCGCAAGCCCGATCAGGCCGAGGGCGGCCAGGGTCAGAATCTTTTTCATGAGAAGACCTTAAGCCTTTCTATAGTATGCCGTGACGAAGGTCAGGGAAAGGACGATCGAGAAAAGGAGCATGTTCGCGGGGATGTGGAGGTTGAAATCCGTCAGGCTATGGACCAGGATGACGATCAGGGAGATCGTCCCGCCGAGGACGATCCCCTTGACGTCCGGATTCTTCCGTTCGCGCCAGCTGAGGAAGGCGTGAAGGCCCATGTACAGGATGCCGCCGAGCAGGAAAACCATGCCGACGGCCCCCAGCTCCGAGAAGTATTCGAGGAGATCGTTATGGGCATGGACGAGGAGGAGCTCGGGTCCGGCCAGTTTCTCATAGGCCGGGTAAACCGAAACGAAGGTGCCCAGCCCCGTCCCGAGAACCGGGAACGCGGCGATAATGCGCGTTACGTTGCTCCAATAAAGGGGCCGGTTCTCCTGAAGGAGATTGTCCAGGGCGAAGCGTTGGATGGTGGACCCGATGCCGATGTACAAGGCAATGACCGTGATGAGGAGAAACGTGACCCAGATGAAATTCCTGATCCACCTCCGCCGACGGCCGAACCGGCTGAAGTGGAAGACGATGAACTCCAGGAACAGAAGGAACGTGAAGACGAGGACGAAGATCCCGGCCCGGGACTGGGAGAAGATGATCCCCAAGGACATGACGACCACGGCCGCGACGAGGAGGACGTTCGTCAGGTGCTCCTTGCCCGTCATATGGAGGATTTTCTCCTTGAGCCCCTCCCCTCCTAGAGAGAAGAAGTCCATCCGGGCGATGATGAGGCCGATCGCCAAGGGGACGATCATCTCTAAGTAGCCGGAGAGGTGGCTTCGGTTGACGAAGGTCCCGGTCACGGACTCCGGACTATAAATTTTCTTGTAAAACAAGATGTGCGGATTTTTGGTGGACAGCTCGTAGAGCCCATAAAAGGCTTCGAAGGCGCCCATCCCGACCAGAAAGAGGATGATCCTCCGGATCTTATGGCCGCGGGTGACGGTCCTGATAAGGAGGAAGCCGACCAGGACGTAAGTTATGAGCTCTAATCCCGCGCGGAAAGTCTGGGCGGGCGCCACGGAAAGGCTCAAAAAATCCCTGTTCGCGAACCCCGGGGCGAAGAGCTCGTGGAACGTATAGGTCCCGGGCGAAAAGAGCCTGACAATGAACTTCGGCAGGGGCACGATTTGGAAAGCCAGAAGGACGAACAGCCCGGTGAAGGCACGGGACGGCCAGCGGAGGTGGGCGGCCAGGTAGGAATTGAGGACGGGCTTCCTGTTCATCAGGACATAGGTTCCCGTCATCAGAAGGACCGTGAGCTGGATGATAAGGATCGACCATTCGTTGACCGACGCTGCGGGAAGCGGGCTGAAGACGATCAAGGCCAGGAGCCCGTATTCGATGATCCTTTTCGGCAACCCCCCCCCCTCCACAGGGAGCGGCTGCGGAGAGAATGTTCTTTGCATGCGTGTGATCTTGAATTTCATGTTATCTCTTTGTCCCGGCAGGTCATTTCCCGAACCTCAGGAAGCCCGGGAACTTCATTTTCAGCGTCCTCTCTTTTCCTTCGGGTTGGACCGGTTCCGGATGGAAAGGGATCTCCCTGTCCTCGATGACCGCCAGCGGGTTGTCTCTGACCAGGGCCGAGGCCTTTTCCCGGCCGACGACGGCCGCGGCCCTTTCCGCGGCCGCGGCCAGGCGGGGCGGCTTGGAATGGGTGTTGTGCCCGTCACTCGATATGAAATGGACCAGGTTCAGCTCGAGGAACCGCAACACGGCCCCTTCGCTATCCGGACCGTAACGCCCGAGAAGGCTGCCTCCGTTGGCCTGGGCGAGGGCGCCCATCTCCACCAGGTCGAAAAGCAGCTTTGGGAACCGGGCGAAGGCCGTGTTCCGTTCGGGATGGGCGATGATGGGCGTCACGCGTTCGCTCATGAGCTCGAAGAATAAATCCTTGACGCCCTGGAAAACGTGGTCATGCGGAAATTCCACGAATATGTAGGAACCTCCGGCCAGCACCAGCCGTTCCCGGTGCCTGCGGACCGCGGCGACGAGGTCATGGGTGATGTGGACTTCCGCTCCGGACAGGACCTTCAAGGGAATGTTCCGGGCAGTCAAAGCTCCCTCAAGCAACGCTCTCTTCTCTTCGAAGACACCCAGGTCGTCGTAGGCAAAGCTCCCGTTGAAGAGGTGGGGTGTGGCGACGATGGTCTCGATCCCGTCCTCATGGGCGATACGCGCCATCTCGACCGCCTGGTCGAGGTCCCGGGCGCCGTCGTCGAGGCCCGGCAGGATATGGCAGTGGAGGTCGATCATTTCTGCGTCGGCTGTTTCTTCCCGGCCTTGCCGCTGATCTGGAACTCTTCCTTGTTCCAGTTCTTTTTCTTGTCGTCTATGGACGAGGCATATTCATACTGGTAATAGTGGTAGTAAGGGGCGGCCGCGCCCTGATGGCCGATCCTCACCTCATTGAAAATGACGCCGATGATCTCGGACTTGGTCTTCCGGATCTCGGCCACGGCCTTGGCCAGCGGTTTTCGGGTGGTCTTGCCGGCCCGGATGACGATCACGGTGCTGTCCGAAAGCGAACTGATGAGGACAGGGTCGATGACGGCCAGGACGGGCGGGGTGTCGAGAAGGATGACGTCGAACCTTTCCTTGACCAGGGCCATAAGATCCTTCATCCTCCTGGAGTTCAGGAGTTCGGCCGGATTGGGCGGGTGCGGACCGCTGGGGAGGATCCAGATATTCTCGACACTCGTCTTCTGGATGGCGTCCTCAAAAGTCACCTTCCCGGTGAGGAATCCGCTCAATCCGATCATGTTCCTGACCTTGAAGACCTTGTGCAGCCTGGGCTTGCGCATGTCGCAGTCGATAAGGAGGACCTTGCCTTCGAGCTGGGCGAAAGAGATAGCCATGTTCGAGACCGTGGCCGTCTTCCCTTCCTGGGGCAGGGTGCTCGTGAAGCAGATCGTTTTGGGCTGTCTGTCGGCGTTGGAGAACAGGATCGAGGTGCGGACCGTCCGGTAATCCTCGGAGATGGAGAACTTCGGGAAGAGGTGGTTGACGAGTTCGATCTCACTGACCTCCGGCATGGTCTCTTCCTTGGACGCGTTCTCCGTGCCGTAGGAATAGGATCCGTACTGGTCAGAATATTTCTTCATCCCGTCCGGGGACAGAAACGGGATGATCCCCAGCGAGGGGAGCCCCGTGATTTTTTCGGCATCCTCGGGCCCCTTTACGGAATTGTCCATGTATTCAACGAGGAAGACCAGGCCCAGTCCCCCGAAGAGGCCGACGAGCAAAGCCATCAGGAGGTTCCTCTTAGTGTTGGGCGTGAACGGACCGCTAGGGACCAGCGCCCTGTCGATGATCTTGATGTTGCTCGTCCTCAGGCCGCCTAGCCTGGCGGAAACCAGGGTCTCGTTCTGCTTGGCCACCAGGGAGTTCAAGAGATTCCGCATGTTCTCGACCTCGATCCTCAGGCTGTTATAGAGGATGGCGTTGCTGTCCATTTTGGACACCTCGGTCCGCTGGGATTCGAGCATGTTCTGCAGGGAGGCCTCTTTTTTCTGGGAGGCCCGAAAATCGGCTTCCGAAGCGTCGACGGCCTTCCGAATCTCGCTATCGAGCTCCGATTTCATGCTGTCCATCCGGGTCCTCAGTTTGATCATCTCAGGGTAATCCGGTTTGAAGACCTTGCTCCTCTCGTCGAATTCGTTCTTGGTCTGGGTGTAAGAGGTCTTGAGGCTCTGGATCAAGGGATTGCTGATGAACTGGGGTAGAGCGTCCGCCTTGAGACTCCTCAGCTCCCGGAAGAGGGACTCCTTCTTGATCCGGTCGACCTGCGCCTCGGTCAGGGCCGAGCTCACGTCGGCGAACTTGTTGACCACCGAGCTCTCGTCCTTGCTCAGGAAAAGGAGCTTTTTTTCCTCGCCGTAGCGTTGGAGGTCCCTCTCCTTCGCCCCGAGATCGTCGCGGAGTTTGGCAATCTCCTCGGTCAGAAACTCCGAGGCCTGTTGGGTGGCCTCATAGCGGGACTCGATCGAAAAACTGATGAATTCCTCGACGAGAGTGTTCACGATGTCCGCGGCCAGCACCGGGTGGGAGGACGTGTAGCTGACGTCGACGAGCCTGGTTTCCTCGACCGGCGTAACGCTCAACCCGCCGAGCACCGTGAAGGCGTAGGCCGAATACGGGTTGGGTTGGTACTGGGCTTTTTCGCCGCGGCCCGCCGGCTTCCTCGGCGTGAAGAGCCAACGCAAGGTGACGAGGTTCTTGACCCCCTGGAAGAGGTTCGTCCGGGACCGGGCCGACGCCACGAATTCGGGGCGGGCCGGGAAGTTCATCTTCTTAGCGACACGCTCGGCCAGGGAACGGCTGGTCAGAAGCTTCAGTTGGGTGTTGAAGAAAGTCCCCAGGTAATCGGAGCGGTAATACCCGCCGTAGTTCATGATGTCCTGGATGTTGAGCATGCTCGAGTTCGGCTCCTCGATCATGATAGACGCCGTGGCCCGGTAGAAGGGGGTCGAGGTGAACGAAAAGATCGCCACGAACACCACGAGCACGGCGGCGAAGGTGACGAGGATCCACTTGCGCTTCAGGATGATGTGCCAATATTCCAGGACATCGATCTCTTTTCTTTCGATTTTGTTGTTCATGGAGGCT
>Ga0256868_10001444_pt1 | contig 12999 bp, 12 predicted proteins | sample RVTome_13_FD_187341 | JGI IMG/M metagenome (GOLD analysis project Ga0256868, IMG submission 187341) | Soil microbial communities from uranium-contaminated site in the Upper Colorado River Basin, Wyoming, United States - RVT92D227 HiSeq ... | reverse complement strand
TTTTCTCAGTCTCCCTTGCCTGGAGACTAATAAAGGAATTGAAGTTCAATTAAAAAGAGTGACAAAAATTTAATAGTTTTATTAGATTACGGATATTCAGTAATATGTGTAAAAACAGGACAAATGAGAACTAATTGGCATGAAATGTGCTAATTTACCAAAATGATGAAAGAAAATACTAAAAAGTCTTTTAAAATTTAATACTTGACAAACTCTCTATATATTGCTATAGAGGGGCGAATTATATCTATATATTCTTATTGTCCCTTAGGAATTTACAAAGGAGTCCAAAATGAAGAAAATGAGGGGATTCATGGGCAGTAAATTTCCAATTATTGTATGTTTTTCCTTTTTTCTAACAGTGAGTGGCTTTCCCGGAACGGTTACCCAAGCCAAAGATGCAAAGTTTCCTATTGGAGAGATGATTTCAAAAGGAGGAGTGAGATTCGAAGCGAGAGAGAAAGTATGGAAAAATATTGATTCTTCTCATTTCCCAGTCTTTGAAAAGGGGAAGATTAAGACCGAGCAGGGAACAGGCATGGTTACCCTGGGGAATAATTGCCATCTCGAGATTGCTCAGAATAGTGTCATTTCATTTGAACAGGTGGATCGAGTGCACCTCACCCAGGGGAGGGTGAATTTCCGGATTCCCTCCAGTAAGGAGATGACTATCAAAGTAGGAAGCCTTGCGGTGACAAAACCACGAGTTCAACAGGCTTCCAAGGGCACTGCGATCATTCCGGCCAGGAACGAAGATACGGTTGGTTCTATTACCCTTCACTCGAATGGGTCTGTAACGGTAAAAAATCTGCAGGGTTCGCTTTCCATTCTCGATCAAGATCGTGTGGTTGTCGCTGCACTCTCTTCAAAAGAGTCGATTACGATTCCTGCCACAATGGCCTCCGGGAAAACAAACAAAATGGTGGCGCAAGCAGGAGAGGTTAGAGAGAGTAAAAGGGAAACCCAGAATGTTATTGACCAAGAGTGGACCTATTTAGGGCTTAATGCAATCGAGTGGATTGCGGTGGGTTATGCTGCAGCGCTTGTGGGGGGATTGATATACGCCTATTGGCCCGAGGGCGATAAAGACAGAACTGTTGAGCAGGAGCAGGTACCCATCTGTCCATAAAACATTGATGAACTGGGTTTGAAAAAGATTTTCAATCCTCATATTGAAACTGGATTGTTTTTTTGTTGAAAAGATTTTTATGAAGAAGACAAACTTATTTTTGATCATCTGTGTCTTCGCTTTCGTCCTATTTTCCTGCGCCTCCACCCCTTCTGTGCAAAAAGAGGCCCCTTCCACGGAACAGATGGCAAGGGAAATCGAATCGTCCAAGAGGGTGAAGGCGATGAACGAAAAGCTCTTAATGAGCACCTTCTCTCCGGGAAGATCGTCCAATCGGGACTACAAAATCGGTCCCCAAGATTTGCTCGAGATCTCCGTCTTCGAGGTGGAGAAATTGAATAAGACGGTGAGAGTGAGCTCCCAGGGGAATGTGAATCTGCCTTTGATCGGAGTTCTAAAGGTCAAGGGGCTTACACCGGAGGAATTGGAGAAAGAGATTCGGAGCCTCCTCGCAGAAAAATATCTTCAGGACCCGCACGTGAGTGTCCTCATCAAAGAATTTCGCAATCAGCGAATTTCAGTGATGGGGTCTGTGAAAAATCCAGGAGTGTTTGATGTCACAGGGGCAAGAACGATCTTGGATCTGTTAGCCATGGCAGGTGGGCTGAGAGAAGATTCCGGTCAATTGCTCTTTCTTCTCCGTCCAGCCAAAGAAGAGGAGCCATTTCAAAAAGGCAAAGGAAACGATGACCGGAGACCCGAAACTTTCGTGATCGACCTTGAGGGATTATTGGTGGAAGGCAATTTGAAATTAAATGTGTCCCTCCTTCATGGCGATGTGATTAACGTTCCTGTTTCAGGAAAGGTGTACGTGGGTGGAGAGGTGAAGAGCCCGGGAGGATTCGTCAAAGGGAAGAAGATGACACTCGGTCAGGCCATCATTTTAGCAGGGGGATTAAATTATACGGCCAATGGCTCTGATACTAAGATTTTTCGATACTCAGAAAAGGGAACGGATAAAGAAGTCCTGACGTTTAATGTCTATGCGATCCAGAAGGGGCGTGAAAAAGATCCATACCTCCAAGAGAACGACATCGTCATCGTTCCTCAGAGTGGCGTGAAGACTTTCTTGAGTGGAGTGAAGGATACCTTTAGGGCTGCCTTTGGGATTGGAAAAGTCTCCGTTGGCCTATAAACCTACTAAGAAAGACCTAATGAATAATAAGCAACTTCCTTCAGAACCATATTATCCACCCCCTCCCCAGGGGTATTATCCTCCTTCTCCGCTAGCGGAGAAAGAAATCAATCTTCTCGACTACTTGAAAGTTCTTCGAAAGAGAAAGTGGTTGATACTGGCCATTTTCTTTATCGTGCTTACCGTCACGGCTGTGGGAATCTTTACTGTCAAGCCTGTGTTTAGAGGGACAGCCACGATCCAGATTGACAAGGAGAGTCTCCAGATCGTTGATTTCAGGGAAATCTTCTCCGTCAGTGCATGGGACACAGACTATTATCAGACCCATTATCAGATTCTCGCGAGCCGACAACTGGCGAAACGAGTGATCAATACCCTCAATATTCACGAACATCCGGAGTTTCTTCCAGGGCCAGAGACCCCTCTCCAGAAAGTGAAATCGGGCCTTCTGAATCCACTCTCCCAGTTAAAATCAACGATTTTAAATTTCACCTATGATCTCATCACCCCTTCTTACAAAAGTTCTTCTGAAGGTTCTTCCGAAGAAGTTCAGAAAGACTCCGAATCGAATGTGAATTCCCCTGAAACCAAAAAAGAGACAGCAGCGATCAATCAATTCTTAACGCGGTTAAACATCGAGCCAGTAAGGAATACTCGCCTTGTCAAAATCCACTTCGATTCATACTATCCTGAACTCTCGAGTCAGGTGGCCAATACCATCGCCACGAATTACATCAAGTTGAATCTGGAAAACCGCTTTAATGCCACAGAGCAGGCGAAAGAGCAGTTGACCCAGCAACTGGACGTCATGAGGGCCAAAGTGGAAAGCGCCGATGAAGCCCTCCAGGAGTTTTGTGAAAAACATGGGTTCATCTTCCTTGATGATAAAGAGAAGAATGTGGCATTCCAGCGCCTGGCTGATTTGAACGAAGCCCTGGCGAAAGCCGAATCGGAGCGGATGGCCAAAGAGGCTCTCTATAAACAGACCAAAAAGGGAGACTTCGATTCGATCCCCTCCGTCCTCGACAATAAGATGATCCAGGAACTAAAGCAAACCTATCTACAGCTTGAAGTTCAATATTCAAAACTCTCCGAGACCTTTAAACCCGAATATCCAGAGATGGTTCGTCTCAGGAGACAGATGGAGACCATTCAGAGACGCCTGAATGGGGAATATGGCAGATACATTAATGCGATAAAAATGGAATACGAATACGGTCTCCGTAAGGAATCGTTGGTTCGTTCTGCCTTCGATCAACAGAAGGGTGTGGTCACCGCGATGCAGCAAAAGAGTATTCAATATAACATTCTGAAGAGAGAGGCTGATACCAACAGAGACCTTTACAAAAATCTCCTTCAACGTATGAAGGAGGCCGGAATCCAGGCAGGCATTACAGCCAGTAATATTCAGGTCATCGACCAGGCAGCAATCCCCGCTCGTCCCCATATACCGAATATCCCCCGTACCATTTTATGGGCTGCTTTTATCGGATTATTACTTGGGGTGGGGATTGCGTTCTTCTTTGAACATCTCGATAACACCATTAAGTCTTCTGAAGAGGTTGAGCAGCTCATTCGATTACCCTCGTTCGGGATGGTTCCAGAGATCTCGTTTGAGAAAAGCAGACAATTGGAGAGGGGCAAAATCTATCCGGTGGAACTCATCACCTTCGGTCATCCCCGATCCATGCTTTCGGAGGTCTACCGGAATATCCGGACCTCCATCCTTCTCTCTTTCTCTGAAAGACCTCCTAAGAGCTTGGTCATCTCCAGCCCTAACCCCATGGAGGGAAAGACCACCACAGCGGTCAATATGGCGATTGCCTTTTCTCAATTGGGATCCCCTGTCCTGATCGTTGACGGAGATATGAGGAAGCCTAGGATTCACAAAGTCTTCAGTGGATCGAATGGAGTAGGGCTTTCGAGTTTTCTTTCAGGGAATGCAGAGTTGAAATCGATTATTAGGTCCTCCAGCGTTCCAAACCTCTTTTATATCCCATCGGGTCCTATTCCTCCCAATCCATCAGAACTCCTGGGGTCGAATCTTTTTAAGAACATGTTGCAATTCCTTGGAAGGAGTTTCGAACAAATTATCTTCGATGCCCCACCGGTGCTCAGCTTTGGTGACTCACTCATCCTTTCTAATTCTGTCGATGGGGTCGTATTGGTGGTGCTGAGCGGGAAAACCCCGAGGGAGGCCCTGAGTCAATCCAAAAAAGCCCTCTTTCAAGTGAACGCCAAGATTCTTGGGGTCGTAGTCAACCGGGTCAATCTCGAACACGTCGGACACAGTTATTACAACTATGGGAATTATTACTACTACGAACAGGAAGGGAAAACGAAAGAGCTTCCCTATTATAATCGATCACATAGGAATCGTTCGAAATAAGTGAGCCGGTGGATCGTGAAAAGAATTTTTTTTTATCTTCTCGTTCTCATCCTTTCTATTGGTATAGCCTATGATCTCCTCTCGACTTGGAGAGGGGTTTCTCTTTTAAAACCGCCCTATCCATCAGAAAAGATATTTCTCAAGGCGTTTCGATTCGCTCCGTCCAATCCTGATCCTTCTTATGGGTTGAGTCTTTTTTACCAGTGGGATTTTCGATCGATGGATCTGAAAAAGTCGCTTTCTTACATTCATCAAGCCATTGAGCGAAATCCATTGGAGCAGACGTATTGGATCAATCTGGCCAAGATGCAGCAGCGGTTAGGAGAAAAGAAGGCGTTCGAACGAGCCTTGGAACATGCGATTTTTGTGAACCCAACGGGTTATCAGGGAAGATGGGTGGCTGGGAACTTATTTCTGCAAGGAGAGGATGTCCCGAAAGCTCTTCCGCATTTCTCTTACCTTCTTCGCTATTATCCAGAACAGAGCAGCCTTGTCTACGATGTCTGGTCAAAGGTGGTCGATGACCCTGACTTCATCTTAGAGAAACTTGTCCCTGAAGACACTTTGTCCCTTAGATCTTATCTCTCCTACCTCTATGAAAATAATGATGGCGAGTCCGCTAAAAAGGTCTGGCAAAAGAGGGCCTCCCTCGGCCAGAAGGTGGATCGAAGTGAAACGCTTCGGCATATCGATTTCCTCATTTCGCGGAATGAGTTTAGAGAAGCTATGGAAGTGTGGAAGGCGAGGCTTCAAGAAGGGGGAATATCTATTCCAACCGATGGAAACTTGATCACGAATGGAAGCTTCGAAAAGGAAAAAATATTGGGAGGAGGGTTTGACTGGAAGATCGCTGATGTGAAAGGAGCCAAGGTCGCTTTTGATCGATCTGTGGCCTTTGAGGGAAACCGTTCGATAAAAATTACCTTTGACGGCAAGGAAAATGTCGATTTCCACCATGTTCATCAAATTGTTTCGCTGAAGCCCAATACGGATTATTCACTCAAAGCCTGTATCAGGACAAAAGAGGTTACCACGAAGAGCGGACCTAAAATAGAAGTCTATGAAATCGGGTCAACCTTTTATGGGTCCTCAGAATCGGTGGTCGGGGATAATGCCTGGAAGGAATTGAGTGTGACTTTCCGGACAACGCCCCAATCTCAAGCCGGTGTGGTGAGGGTGAGAAGAGAGAAGACCGACAAGTTTGATCGGCTGATTTCTGGGACTGTTTGGATTGACAACGTCAGGCTTACAGAGCATTAGGGCCGCACAATACTAATGCCCTAAATCGCAAGTATGAAAGACTATTATAGAATTCTTGGCCTTAAAGAAACCACCACTGCAGAGGAAATTCATCGCCGGTGGATTGAATTAATGCAGAAATATCATCCTGATCACAGCCCCGATGGAAAGTATGATGAAGAAATGGCCAAGAAGATTAATGAGGCCTATCAAGTTTTGAAACATTCGGCTTCTCGCATGGGATACGATCTCGAAAAGCAACATCAAAGAAGTCAAAAAACATTTTCAGCGTGGAAACTTATTGTCCCGGTTTCGGTTGTAACAATCATCCTCATTTTCACTGTCTTTATTTTTAGAAAGCCTGAAGCCCCTGTGTCTCTGAATCAACAACCCTTATTGCCATCCCCTAAGGCCACCGCCCCTTACGAAGGACCAACGCGCCAGGTGATCTCCCCCAAAGAGCCCTCCAAGGTTGAAGAAAGTGTGAAAATCGAAAAAGAGAAGGAAGAAAAAGCTTCTCCCCAACAGATAGGGCAAGCGAAGAAGACTGCACCCTCGGTTGCATTAAAAACGGTTGAACCCTCCCTTGCAACTGTTCGGTCTGAAAGTTCAAGTAAATCTCCGGCGACTCCCGCTCCCACGGAGTTAAGCCGTCCAAGACCTGCTGAAAAACAAAAGCCCACTAGCCTTTCAGAACATTCTAGGAAAATTCCTGCGGTTCACTCTGTTTCTGATTCAAGTGCCTCAGCAAAGAAAGACGACCAATCGCTGGTAGCTAAACTTCCTCCCCCCATTGCTGCGGAAGAAGAGGTCAAGAAATTGTTTAATCATTATGTTGAACGATATAACAAGAAAGACATCCAGGGTTTTCTTTCTCTCTTTTCCCCCAAAGCCATCCAGAACCAGAAAGATGGATTGGAGGAGATCCGGAGAATTTATGAGAATTTCTTCTATCAGAGTCTGGAACTTCAGTATTCGGTGGAAGATATGAAAGTTGAGATTTATCAGAACGCCGTGGAAGTGAAAGCTAGGTATGAGTTGGATCAGATTTTAAGAATAGATGGAGAAAAGAAAATATGGAAGGGACGCATCCAATGGATGTTGGTCAAAGAAGATGGAGTCCTGAAGATAATTTCCCTCAATTATCGACATGACGGTACTCCTTAAGGGTAAAGTGAGAAGATAAATGGAAATTACGAAAATGTCATTGATTTTCGTAATCGCCCTCTTTTTGGTGTGGCCACCCTCTCTTCGGGCACAGGTCCCGCCTCCCTTTGAGACGCCCCCGGTGATCACGGAGACGGAGGCCCGAAGATTCATCGATGAATATGTCGATCAATACATCAAGATGGACATCGATGCTTTCATGGTTCTGTTTTCAAAGCGGGCGATTGAAAATCGAATGCTGACTTATGCGGATATCCGTGACCTTTATCAAATGACGTTCGATAACAGTGAGTCTTTAAAGTATGATCTCGACGTTTTTACGATACACATTTACAAAGAAGGGGCAGCGGTGGTGGGTCGATATGAAGTCATACAGGCGCTTAAGGGGAGTCCCTACAAGAAGGTTTACAAAGGGAATATTCAATGGGAACTCATCCGGGAAGACGGCGTTTTAAGAATCAAAGAGATCAATTACGGAAGGGATTACCGATGGGATAGGCCTTGGCACCCTTATCCTTAGGAGACGGTTATCCTATTTTGTGGAAAATTGATGCTTAACAAATTAATGAAATTCATACTCATTCTACTCTTCATTTTCACACCCATTGCGTTTGGGTCAATGGAGATCTGGGCTTTCTCTTTGATGGAGTTGGGCATTCTTCTCCTGATCATCCTCTGGTCGATCCATCAGTTAATGCGGAATGCGCCTGGCTACCGGCCAGGCAGGGAGTTCGGAGTTCGGAATTTCAAATATGAAATGATATTCCTTTCTTTTTTCTTAATTCTCGTTCATTTCCAGCTGATTCCTCTTCCCGCGGGGATCACCAAGGTCCTTTCTCCGAAGACTTATGAAGTCCGCCATGCTTTCGCTAATGCTATTTCGCAATCTGCAGTCGGAAATCTGCAATTTCAAATCTCCTTCGTCCCTTTCATTACTAAAATCGAATTTTATAAATGGCTCACGTTGATTGCTTTTTTTCTATTTCTCCTTCATTGGAAGTATTTGGGGGATGGGTTTGAAATAACGAATCAGCTTATTATCGTTATTTTCCTTATTGGAGTCTTTGAATCCTTTTATGGAATGTTCGAATTCTTTAGCGGTCACCACTACGTTCTTTATTTGAAAGGGATATCCTCTGTCACAGGGACTTTCATTAACCGCAATTACTTCGCAGGTTATTTGCTTATGGTGATTCCACTAAGCATGGGCTTCTTTATTTCTCGTGAGGCACTTCTGACAGGACGTTTCAAAGGATGGCGACAGCGCTTATCTTCGCTCGATGGAAAGACCCTTCTCATAGGGTTTGGAATCATTGTGATGATCTTAGGACTTATTTTCTCAGCATCGAGGATGGGGATTCTGAGTCTCCTCCTATCTTTCACATTGATCAGTATTCTTTTTAAAAGCCCCCGAAAGGGAAAGGGTTTTTCAAAGACTTCTCTTTTGATCTTAGGCCTGGCCTTACTCTGGGCCCTGTGGATTGGGCTTGATGCGGTGATCAGCCCGTTCTTCAACGTTTCGGAAGATCTGAAATGGAGATGGACGGTATGGGGAGACACCCTTAGGATCGTAAAGGATTTTTCCATCTTAGGGTCAGGCCTCGGAACTTTCAGCCAGGTGTTTCCAATGTACAAGTCTTTCCATATGCGGAGACTTGTAACGCATAGCGAGAACGATTTTCTTCAACTGTCCTCCGAGGTAGGATTAATCGGGATGGGAATTCTTTTCATCTTGTTTATTTTTCTCTTTGTTAAAGCGGTCTCTGGATTACGATCGATGTCCATTACAGATTCCCGGAGATATTTTGGGATTGGAGGCTTGGTAGGCATTCTGGCACTGATGTTTCATAGCATCGTGGAGAGAAATCTGCAGGTTCCAGCGAATGCGTTTCTCTTTACATTTCTTTGGGCCTTGGTTTTACGAACGGCCTCATTCAGACAAAGTGAAAGGGCTATAGCAGGAGAGATTAGATGAACCCAACAAACTCAACGAACCCAATAAACCGGAGTTTATGGTATGTCATTCATACGAAACCAGGCGATGAAAATCGGGTTGGGACCAATCTCCAGAACCAGGAGATTGAAGCTTTTCTCCCTCTCTTGGAAACCTACCAGTACCGTAACGGAAGGATGATTCCGAAGATTAAGCCCCTATTTCCTAATTACCTCTTTGCCAGACTTGACCTGGAACACCACTACTACAAGGTAAAATGGACAAGGGGAGTGAACAGGATCTTGGGAAGCGGGAATCAACCAGTCCCTATTTGTGCGAAGGTGATTCAGACGATTAAAGAGCGGTCAGAAAAGGACAACGTCGTAAAGTTAGAAGACGAATTAAAAGATGGAGATATTGTTCAGGTCAATTCAGGTCCATTCAAAAGCCTAATGGGGGTCTTTCAAAAAATGATGTCCAGTAAGGGGCGGGTTCGGATCCTTCTTAGTCTCATTGGTGTGGATGTCCCTGTTCAAATATCTCGATGGCAGATCAAAAAAGTAGCCTAAGAAATCGTTAGAGGTATGAGGTTAGAGGTTTGAGGTTAGACAGCCTCCGACCTCAGTCCTCCAACCTCAAACTAAAAGACATTGCCCAGTCCTCTGGCACAACTCAATAAAGTGACATTTCGCCGATTTCAAGAAAATTCGATACGGCGGAAGCCTATTTTTTCAATGAAAGAAAGGTTATTAATTAACTGAGTTATTGGGTTATTCAAATCTGATGTTTAACTGCGAAAGTCGGGATTTGACCATACAAACATTGTCAAGTGTCATGGTGACTTCCTCCTGTAACATTCGCTACGGCTTGCAATATAATATTGTTCAGAACAAAGTTTTGTGCAGAAGAGGCTTACTCCCAGCCTATTTAGGCTTCAAAACGGCCTTTTGAAAGGCTGAAAGGTCCGGTCTTCAGGAAAACGATCACAGCAATATAAAACATAATGCTAGGCAGTAAATCACTAAAACTACCGCCACTTGATGCCAGAATTCCTAAATGGAATCTTGACAATTTGATTGTAAGAAACTGTCCTATCTGCAACTCTCCAGATGCACATATAGCTTATGAAAGACCGGATGATTTAAATGTTCGAATCTGCAATAAATGTTACACCTTTTTCGTGTCCCCATCCCCATCTGATAAACAGCTACAGGCATTTTACGAAGGCTATGACGAAAAGCACAGACGAGCACCACGGATAAGCCCAAAGGAATTGGCGGCTTCGTATAAAGGCGTTGACCCGTTTGCTGATCTTCGAATCAGAGAATTGAGCTCACTCATGAAGTTTGAGACTTCACGAGTCCTAGATATCGGCTTTGGAAGGGCTTCTGTCTTATACAGCCCCAAGAAGCTGGGGGCGATCCCATTTGGTTTAGAGTTAGACGCACAGGCAATTGAATTTGCCAAGTTTCTTGGGATTGGTGTATTTCAAGGAAATATAGCCGGTTTTGTTAGCGAAACGAAATACGATTTGATTACCCTGTTAGATTTGCTGGAACATCCATTGAACCCCATGGACATACTTAGAAAATCCTCGGAATTACTCCAGCGTGGGGGATTTCTGGCGATTTGGACTCCCAATGGAGATTTTGTAAGTCTTGAGAAAAACCTAACAACATTCAGGGTTGATCTTGAACATATGCAGTATTTTACGCCAGATACTTGCCTTTTCATCGCATCCGAGTTGAAGTTGCGTGTCTTCCATTTGGAGACGCTTGGTTTCCCATACCTCCAAGATATTGACAAACCATTATCCAAGAATGAAATGCCTTTACCCCTCACCAAGAGAATAATCAAATCTATTCCTGGGGTTTCCACGGTTAATAACTTCAGGCACAAACTGTTCGAAAATAAACAAGTCGAAAATAAACAAGACGAAAGGAATGGAGCATATCATCTTTTCTGTATCATGCAAAAGTCTACCTAACAAGGTGCTTCACCGGAGGGCCATTCCGCTACGCTCCTTTGCCGCCGGTGAGCTTGGTCGTTATACTTTCTTTCTTCCCGTAATCATTAAAGTTGAAGGTTAGCTCACATCGATAAGCAGGTGTAAGTTGCAGGAAGGGGTATCTTGACACTGTCCGTCAACTCAAATGCTGGTCAGGACAGTTTAACCCAACAGACTCAACAAACCCAAGGAACACGATAGACTAAAAAATGTCTATTTTTGTCAGACTCCTCTCAGCAGCTTACATTGCCGGAATCTTCCTTTTAGCCGATTCACCCATGGTGTCCGATGTAGCACCCTTTAACCCTTACAGCCTTCTCCATATTCCCCTTTATGGTATTTTGACATTGCTTCTTATTCTTTCTTTTCCTCCCCAGAGGAAAAGATTTGTTAACCCAACAAACTCAGGTAACTCAACAAACTCGATAAACTCAATAAACCCAATAAACCCAAGTAACCCAAGTAACTATTTTGTTGCTGGAATCATTGCCCTTGTAGTTGCCATTGCTGACGAAATCCACCAAGCCTATCTTCCAAACCGCAATGCCTCGTTCATTGATGTTCTTCTCGATCTGGTAGGGATCATCTGTTGTATTCTCCTCACCCGACGCTTCGAACCGCAATCAGTTTTCTCCAAAGTAAAAGATTTCCTGCGAGGAATCACATATAAGAAGACAATATTCTACTGAAGTGGGATAAATCACCTATGGTTACTGTTTTGTCTGTGTTTGGAACTCGACCAGAGGCCATTAAAATGGCTCCGGTTATTAAGGAGTTGGAGAAACATCAAGATAAGATTCGGTCTCTCGTCTGCGTTACTGCTCAACATCGGCAGATGCTCGATCAGGTTCTCGATTTATTCAAAATCAAACCTGATATGGACTTGGATCTTATGGAGGATAATCAGACCCTTTCTCAAATAACCGCTCGAGCCTTAACTGCTTTGGATGACGTTTTGAAAGAGATTAAGCCCGACTGGGTATTGGTTCAAGGAGACACCACGACAACCATGGTGGCAAGTTTAGTGGCTTTTTACCACGGAGTCCGCATAGGACATATTGAAGGCGGGTTGCGTACCTATAATAAGAAAGCCCCATTTCCGGAAGAAATCAACCGACGTCTAGCTTCAGTGATTGCAGATCTCCATTTCGCCCCAACAGAAAAAGCAAAACAGAACCTTCTGAGAGAAGGCGTAGATGAGAAAAGGATCTTTGTTACAGGTAATACAGTTATCGATGCATTGTTGATGATTGTTAAGAGGCAATCTCAACCTGAAGTTCAGGGAAAATGGAATCGCTATTTTAATGATGAGTTCGGTATTTCATTTAATAATGGCAGAAGGCAGATTCTTGTAACGGGTCACAGGCGTGAAAGTTTCGGTAAAGGGTTCGAAAACATCTGTAATGCTTTAAGAGAGATCGCTTATTCAAATGAGAACGTAGAAATCATTTATCCAGTTCACCTAAATCCCAACGTCCAGGAGCCGGTTAGGCGGATTCTGAACAACACTAAAAGAATACATCTTATCCCACCTCTCGATTACGAACCATTCGTTTATTTGATGTCAAAATCATACCTGATTCTGACAGATTCCGGCGGTATACAGGAAGAGGCCCCATCCCTTGGAAAACCAGTGTTGGTGATGCGAGAGACCACCGAGAGACCCGAGGCTGTTGAGGCAGGTACGGGAAGAATTGTGGGCACAGATATGAATAGAATTGTTTCTGAGACTCGATGGTTACTTACGAATAAAGAAACTTATTTGGCTATGTCTATGGCTCACAATCCTTATGGTGACGGGAAAGCAGCGGCTAGGATAACGGAGGCTTTGCTCACTTAAGTCTTTGAAAAATGAATGATTTGAGCCAAAAAGAATTAATCATTGAGGCTGGTCGAACCGAAGGCCAATACTGGAGAGACCTCTACCGCTATAGAGAATTATTCTATTTTCTGTCTTGGCGGGATATCCTGGTACGTTACAAACAGACTGTCATCGGTA
>Ga0256868_10001443_pt1 | contig 13006 bp, 13 predicted proteins | sample RVTome_13_FD_187341 | JGI IMG/M metagenome (GOLD analysis project Ga0256868, IMG submission 187341) | Soil microbial communities from uranium-contaminated site in the Upper Colorado River Basin, Wyoming, United States - RVT92D227 HiSeq ... | reverse complement strand
CAACTTTTCTTTTTATCCACTCTCTTCTTAAGAACCTCACTGGCCAAGTTGATATTTCTTTGACCATAATCGGTGATAAACACGGCCAACTTTTCCAGATCCATTTCGTTCGAGTAGGTCGCCAGTTTGAGTAACATAGGAAGGTTGACACCGGTGATCACTTCGATTTTCTTCTCTTCCAGGAAGGAGAGGCTGATATTGGAAGGGGTCCCGCCATACATATCTGTCAGGATGAGCACCCCATTCCCCCCATCCACTTTTCGGATGGCTGCAATGATCTTCTCTCGGATTTCCTCCGACCCCTCTTTTGGATCGATCGAAACAGGCTGAAACTGCTTCAATTGCTCTCCCACAACCAATTCAGCAGATGAGATCAACTCCTCCGCTAAGTGACAATGTGTCACGATGACGACCCCAACCATCTCTCACCTTATCCCTTCCCAGCATCTCGGTGCCGAACAAACAGAAGCGTACCTCTCGCCACCAATTCGCCTCGGAGCATTTCTGCCAATTGATTGACGATTACGATGGATCGGTGCCTTCCGCCCGTGCATCCCACGGCAATGGTCAAATGGGTTTTCCCCTCCCTTTCATAGAGGGGGAGGAGAAACCGAATGAATTCTTGAATTCGCCGTAAAAATTCTCTCGTCTCTTCCCACTGCAGAACATATTCTGCCACCCTCGGATCCTCCCCCTTCAATCGTTTCAGTTCCTCGACGAAGTAAGGATTGGGTAGGAAGCGAACATCCATCAAAAGATCCACTTCGTAAGGAATCCCAAAACTGTATCCAAAGGAGAGGAGGGTCACCGTCATTTGTCCTGGATTCGATCCTTCCTGGGCATACTGTTGAATCTGATCTTTTAGTTGGTGAACATTTAAATGGGAGGTGTCGATCACTATATTTGCCATATCCCTTATCCCTTGGAGCCGCTCCCGTTCCGAAAGGATCCCTTCTCCAATGGACCCACCAATGGCTAAGGGGTGTTGACGACGTGTTTCACTGAAACGTCTCATCAGGATGGGATCGGAAGACTCCAAAAAGAGGATCTCGATCGGAAAACCTTCTCTTCGGAGATCTTGGATGATTCTTCTCGAATCCTCAAAATAATCCTTTCCTTCCTGGTCGTTTTTCGATAAGCCTGTCGGAGGGACAGATTGGGAAGGATAGGATGCAGATCCCCGAATATCCTCCACTACTGCCACTTTAGAGATCTTCCCCCCTGATTGATCACACAGTTCAATGAATTTGGGTAAAAGAAGGATGGGAAGGTTGTCAACGCAGTAGAAACCGATATCCTCTAAGGCTTTGATAGCCGTCGTTTTCCCAGATCCAGAAAGACCACTGATGAGAATTACCCGGAGGTTCTTCACTCCACCTCGCCCTCGACCTCAAGTCTGGCCTCTTCTTTCTCTTCCATCTTTTGAAGAAGTTTCTTCTCAAATTCCAATGCCGAATCGTACCCCATTACCTTGAGAAGGTGATTTCGGGCGGCCACTTCGATGATGGTTGTTAAATTCCTTGCAGGCGTGACGGGAATTCTCAACATTGGAAGTTCAACTTCTAGGATGGCATACTTTTCATCCTCAAATCCCAAACGGTCATACTCTTGTTGGGTATCCCATTCCATCAATTCAATGACCAATTCGATCTTCTTTTGCTCACGAATTGCCTCCACGCCGAAAAGGCTCCGAATATTGATGATCCCTAATCCACGAATCTCCATATGATGCTGAATCACATCGAACCCCCTTCCAATCAAAGAAGAGGGGGATTGTTTTTGGATGTGGACCATATCATCTGCCACGAGTCGGTGTCCACGAAGAATAAGATCCAGTGCACACTCACTCTTCCCGATCCCACTTTTGCCCAAGATGAGGACCCCTACCCCAAAAACATCGATGAGCACACCGTGGATGCTGCTGGCAGGGGCAAGTTTCTCTTCCAAGAATTTAGTGATCCGCTCTATGAAATCAAAAGATCGAAGGTGGGTTCGAAACAAAGGAATGCCCCTATTGTCGGCTTCATGAAGAAGGAGTTCAGGAATTTCAAGGTTTCGAGTGACAACCAGGCAAGACAAATCCAGGCTACAGATCTGATGGATCACCTCTTCCTGCTGTTCCAGTGAAAGGCTTCTAAAGTAAGTCATTTCCGTATTGCCGACGATTTGAAGACGGTCGGGATTGATAAAACGAGTAAAACCGGTCAGGGCCAGTCCCATCTTTTGAACCTGTGAATGGGTAATTTCCTTTTTGAGTCCTTTGTGTCCAGCCATTAGACTCAGGCCCAAATAAGATTCTCTATTTTGCTCTAATTCTTGAACCACAAGGCCGCTCATAACTCCACCCTAAAATCAGTAATTACAAGATTCAGGGATTGAGGGATTTAGGAATTTAATTCACCATTCCCCAATTTCAAAATGCAATCAATATTTTTCATCTTCTTCAGAGATGATCTGGAAAAGCTCTTTCTGGGATTGAGCCTCTATCAGACGTTTCTTGAAAGAAGGATCTTTTAATAGCGTGACAATTCGGCCCAGGAGTTTCAGGTTGTCCACTGCTGAATTTTCCGGAGCCATCACCATGAAGAAGAGCTGACTGGGTTTGCGATCGATTGAATCGAAATCCACACCCTTCATGGAACGGCCAAATGAGATGAGGAAGCTCTTCAACTTTTTTAACCGGCCATGTGGGATGGCAATCCCTTCTCCAATTCCTGTCGATCCCAATTTTTCCCTATCAAGAAGCACCTGAAGCAACTCTTCTTCAGAAGCCATTTGGCAAGGCTTCACCAAAACACTGGACAACGCCTTCAAAACGGAGCGTTTATCCGTACCCTGGAGATTCGGGATTACCCACTCTTCTTTCAAATAATTCATGATCTTCACTATTCCCTCTCCCACTCTTCCTTATTTTGAGAACTTTTAAAAAATCAGCAGATCTCTCAGAGATTTCTTGATTTTTCAGAAATCTCATTTTGGGTGTGGCTCCACCCATTCGTAACCTCCATCTTTAGCTCGACAGAGGGCATTCATCAGTCCTGAATCTGAATTGAAAAAAATTAAAAAATCCTGGTTTGAGAGTTGGAGTTGGGCGATCGCCTCATCAAGAGACATGGGCTTGGCGATAGTTCGCCTCCTCTGGATCATGGCAGGAATCTCTCCCGTCTCCTTGTCTCCGAAAGCATCTCCATCACCTTCCGGAGGCGTCTTGGAAGGGGAAAGGGCTGATCTTTTCCTCCTCACCTTCCCCCGCCGCTCTCTGATTTGACGCTCCATCTTCTCAACCATTTGATCGATGGCCGCGTAGAGATCGTTGTTCCTTCCCTGACTATTTAGGGTTAACCCCTCTCCAATGATCGTAATTTCAGCAATGTGCCGAAATTTTTCTCCGGAAAGAACGACATGGACCTCTTGCGAATTCTCAATATATTTTTCCAACCTCTGGACCTTTCCCTTTACATAGTCCTTTATCCCTTCATCGGTTTCCATATGCCGGAACGTCACTGCGATCTGCATTTGTCCCCCTTGACTTGCTCAAGTTGAGATAGTCCGATTAAATACTACATTCGAATATCAAATCCCGCCTTGGCGGGATTCATCCGTAAGGGGTAAGGCGTTAGGGGTAAGTCGCAAAACCCCTTATGACTTGCGTCTCACGCGCTTACGCGTCTTCAGATTTCGTGCTTCGAATTTTGGTTTTCTCACCCCCATATTCTCTAAAACATCTTTCTTCGCTCGCTCGAAGAAAGGATCTTCATCATTTCCCGATATTTCGAAACGGTCCTCCGTGCAATATGGATGTTCATCCCCTTCAGAATTTGAACCAATTTCTCATCACTGTAAGGCTTCTTTAAGTCCTCTCTCGAAATGATCTCACGGACGAGATTCTTGACGCTTTCCGAAGCTAAGCTTTCCCCTTGGGTAGAAGTAATCCCTGCATTGAAGAAGTATTTCAACTCATAAATCCCTTGGGAGGTATACATATATTTGTTGTTGGTGACTCGGCTGATTGTGGACTCGTGCATCTGGATATCCTCAGCTACATCGCGAAGGACGAGGGGCTTCAAAAACTGGATTCCTTTATCCAAAAAGTCCCTTTGAAATTTAACAATGCTCTTTGCCACTTTATAAATCGTCGTTTGGCGCTGATGGATGCTCCGAATGAGCCAGAGGGCTGATCTGAGTTTTTCTTGGATATATTTCCGGTCTCCCTGAAAACCGACACGACTGTCGGCGAGAATATTTCGATAAAAGGGATTCACACTTAATCTTGGGATGCCTTCATCGTTCAGATAGATCACATACTCCCCCTCCATCTTGTAGACGTAGACATCAGGGATGATCTCTTGAGCCACTTCCCCTCCGAAGGCCTTGCCCGGTTTGGGTTCCAGCTTAGAGATGAGGTGGGCTGCATGATTGACCCGTTCCATGGAAACCCCCAGCCGTCTGGCAATGACTGGATAGTTTCGGTTCTTAAGCAGTGAGAGATGCTCTGAGACGATCTTTTCTGCCAAGGGATCCCGAACGGGCATCTGCTCCAGTTGAATGAGGAGACATTCTTTCAGGTCCCTCGCCGCGACTCCTACAGGATCGAACTGCTGAACTTTCCGGAGGATCCTCTCCACCCAATCTAACGGAAGACTCGTTTCTGAGCAGATCTCTTCCAAAGAGACCTTCAGATATCCATCATCGTCCAAATTCCCGATGATCCATGTCCCGACCTTTTGCTCTTCCTCTGTGAAACGGGATAGTTGGAGTTGCCAATAAAGGTGATCAGAGAGGGTCGTTCTTTTAGTGAGAAAATTTTCAAAAGAGGGCCTCTCCTCTCCGTCCTGATAACTCTGTCTCTGGAATGAGGTGAGGTTGGAGTTTTCCAGGTAGTTTTCCCAGTCAAATTCATCCGAACCTTCCCCCTGTCCTTTCACTTCAGGGGTATGCTCCTTCTCCGAGGAAGGCTCTGCTGCCTCCTCTTCGATCGCGGGTCGCTCGGCCTCAGCATTCTCCTTTCCCTCCTCCTCCTCTTCGAGGAGGGGGTTTTCCTTCATCTCCTGGTCGATCATCTCTACCAGTTCCAAACGAGTTAACTGGAGAAGTCGGATCGCCTGCTGGAGCTGAGGCGTGATAACCAGCTGTTGAACGAGTCTGGGTGATTGTTTGAGTTCTAAGGCCATCTCACTCCCACAATCTGCCTTGCACCGAGGGGGTCAAATCCTTCTTCTCATCTTCCCTGCCCCCTCGTCTTCTTGCTAACTCGAATCCATCCCCTAAATAAATCTTCCTTGCCTCCTGGCTTCGAGCAATCTTCTCGGGAGTCCCCCCGACTAAAATGCGCCCCTCATTGAGGATGTACGCCCGATCACAAACTCCTAGTGTCTCTCTAACATTATGATCTGTAATTATAATTCCAATCCCTTTGGATTTCAATTGACTGACGATCGCCTGAATATCTAATACGGCAATAGGATCAATCCCTGCAAAAGGTTCATCCAAAAGGATGAAAGATGGGGAAAGTACTAAGGCCCGGGTAATCTCCACTCTCCTCCGCTCGCCTCCAGAGAGGCTATAAGCCTTCTGTTTCCGGAGTAAGGAGAGCCCCAATTCATCCAAGAGGTCTTCCAACCGACTCCTCCCTTCTTCTTTGGAGAGTGGTAGGGTCTCTAAAATCGCCATCATATTTTCTTCCACTGTCATTTTCCTGAAAACCGATGGTTCCTGGGGAAGGTAACCGATCCCCTTTCTCGCGCGCAGATACATGGGAAGGGATGTGATCTCCTCGTCATTCAGACACATCTTTCCTTTATTCGGTCGAAGCAGCCCGACGATCATATAAAAGATGGTGGTCTTCCCTGCACCATTGGGACCCAGCAAACCCACCACTTCCCCCCCCCGGATTTCAATATCTACTTGATCGACGACCTTCCTGCGGCGAAAGGATTTCGTCAAATTCTCACATATAAGATAAGACATGGCACTCCAAATTTATATTTCGAAATTATTTGTTCGGATTTCTGAGTTTATAGGTTTATTTTCTTAATTCTTAACTTTACACCCTGAACTCATTACTGTTTAGGCGGCGGAGTAATCGTTGTGTTCACCCGCCCTTTTTTCCCTCCTTCAATAACAGCTCGTTCCTCGTCTATATAGTAGATCACTCGTTCCCCTCGGATGATGTTCTCTCCCTCACGGAGAACTGCTTCTCCCTCCAATACGAGTCTATTCGATTCTTGATAGAAGGTGGCTTTCTGCCCCGTTGCCCTGCGATCCAATTGGACAAACTTCACGTTGCCCGTGGCCATAATTTCCTTGAGTTTTTTAGCATTCGGGTCAAAAGTAATCACCAAGGTGTTGGCATAGAGGTTTGCGTCTTCCTGCTTGGCCACTACATTCCCCTTGAAGGTAAATGTGTTTCCCTTTAGATTCGCCTCAGCAGTATCAGCGTCGATATCAATGGGCGCACGGCTGGTTACAAATCCAAATCCCTTTTCGGACTTCAGCCCCTTTCCTTCCCCTTTCCCATCTCCCTTTTTCTCCTGGGTTCCCCCCGAGACGGGAAAAAGAAAAAGGACAAAGATGACGATGAATAAACCAATTCTATTGGCCTGATTCATCCTTTCTTTCCTCCTCGCCATTGAGTCTTTACTTGATTGAGGACTTTAAATGTCTTGGCTTCCATATCCACCAGCATCCCCTTGCCAACGAGTCGGATCAGTTCTCCTTCGATCTCGACAGGGTCGGAGGTGCTCACTTTTTTTTCCTCATCCCGATAGGAAACAGAGTGTGTTTTGAGCCGATAGCCATCGCTCGATATGAGTACCACATCGCCCACGAGCTCCATGTTTTTTGAATCCTGATAATACTTTCCCTGATTCCCAGAAACGGTGAAGGACCGACCCTCCTTTGAATAAAAAGTCACCTTCACATCCTCTAATATCATCATGTTCTGTTCTTGGTACTGTTGGATCGATTTCGCCTCCAATTCCCAAGTCTTTCGGCCGTGCTTATCTTCTACAAATCGGATCCTCTCCAACTGCATGTCAGCGCCCCGAGTCGAGATTTTATGATTTTCCTCTTCCTTCTCTGAGGCCCTTCTCTCTTTAAGGCTTATCCCGACTCTAACAAGGACAAGCCCCGCAATCAACACTATCGATAATAAAATGACGATCTTTGTTTTTTTCATAACGAAACTGGAATATTGGAATATTGGAATATTGGGTTTATGTTTATGTCTCTTTTCAGAAGTGATGGTTTTAATCAACATTCCACTATTCTAATATTCCATCTCCCCAATGGTTCACACGACGCCGGCCTTCAAAAGATCATGAAGATGGATGATTCCCACTGGCACCTTATTCCCTGTTTTGTTGAAGACGAAGAGAGAAGTAATGGAATACTCCTCCATCTTCTGCACGGCCTCGGCAGCAAGGGATTCTTTTTCAATCCACTTTGGGTTCTGGGTCATTACCTCAGATGCCTTTCGATGAAGGAGATCGCTAAATCTTTCCAGGGCCCGCCTCAAATCCCCATCCGTGATCACACCGACCAGCTCCCCATATTCGTTGCAGACCCCAGTCACACCTAAACGCTTCGAGGTAATTTCAAAAATCGCCTCCTTCATCAGTGCCTTCTCCAACACTCTAGGGAAGGCCTCTCCCATGTGCATCAGATCTTCCACTTTGAGAAGCAGCCTCTTCCCCAGTGTTCCTCCGGGGTGGAGGAGAGCGAAATCCTCTTTCTTGAAACCTTTCTTCTCCATCAAAGTGATTGCTAATGCATCACCCAACGCAAGGGTCGCTGTCGTGCTTGCCGTCGGAGCCAAGTCCAAAGGACAAGCCTCTTCCTTCACATGGATGTCGAGGCACACATCCCCGGCTTTGGCTAATGTCGATCTCGCGTTTCCAGCAAGAATAATTAATCGATTTCCATAACGCTTAAACAGAGGAAGGGCCTCTAAAAGTTCACGAGTCTCTCCGCTATTAGAGATGGCGATGACCACATCCTCTTTTGCCACCATTCCAAAATCGCCATTCAATCCCTCTGCCGGATGAAGGAAAAAGGCCGGTGTCCCTGTGCTGGAAAACGTAGAGGCAATCTTCCTGCCCACCAGCCCGGATTTGCCCATGCCCATCAGAACGACCCTCCCCTTGCAACGATAGAGGAGCTCCACTGCTTGTGAGAAATTCTCATCGATCCGTTCCAAAAGATCGAGGATCGAATGGGCCTCCACCCTCAATACCCGTTTAGCCTCCTCTATCACATCCACTTGCCTAATACCTCTCACTTTGCATCTAGTTGTATTTATTGCAAGCGCATGAAATGCTTTTACTTGTCATTGCGAGCAACCAACGGTAGCGTGGCAATCTCATTTAATAAATCAAGAGATTGCTTTGTCATTTCATTCCTCGCAATGGCACTTCATTTACTGTGTTTGTATTAGTGATCTTTCCCAGCTTTGAATTTTTACCTTTCAGCTTTCAACTTTTACCTTTTCCCTTCGATCTTTGAGCCTTAACCTTTGAGCTCTTCACTGGCTGAAGAGAGGCCTTAATGAACTCCCTGAAAAGGGGGTGGGGGTCCATGGGCCTTGATCTGAATTCTGGATGAAACTGACACCCGAGAAACCAGGGGTGATCTCTCAGTTCGATGATCTCTACCAGCTCCTTATCAGGAGAAACTCCACTGAAAACAAGCCCTGCCTTTCCCAAAGGTTCTAAATAGGTATTATTAAATTCATAACGATGCCGGTGTCGCTCGTAGATCAACTTTTTACTATAGGACGCAAAGGCAAGGGTCTTCTCTTCGAGCCGGCAGGGATAGAGCCCTAGTCTCATCGATCCACCCTTCTCCGAATCACAAGTCCGCTTCTGGACGAGTTGATCACGGTCCACCCATTTCTCCAATAGATAGATCACAGGATGGGGAGTATGGGCATCAAACTCCTCACTGTTGGCTCCTTTCAAATTGGCACAATGCCTCGAAACCTCGATCACTGCACATTGCATCCCCAGGCAGATACCAAAGAATGGAATCCGCTTCTCCCGGGCGAATCGGATGGCCTTGATCTTGCCCTCGATCCCTCTCGTCCCAAACCCTCCAGGGACAAGAATGCCGTTCACTCCCTGAAGGAGATGCTCCGAACCCTCCTTATCTACCTGCTCAGAATCGATATACTTTAGATTGACCTTGGCATCGTTGGCAATCCCCCCATGAATCAACGCCTCAGTCAAACTCTTGTAGGATTCTACCAAACCCACATATTTCCCCACGACGGCAATCGTCGTCTCAAAATGGGGGTTTTTGATCCTCTTGACGACTCGCTCCCAGCCTTTCAAATTCGGCTGTCCCGTCCAGATATTTAGTTTCTCGACAATCTTTGCATCCAGTCCTTCCTGATGGAAGACGATAGGAACCTCGTAGACGGTTTCCACATTCTTTGCAGTGATCACTGCATTTTTTTCCACGTTGCAGAAGAGGGCGATCTTCGATTTGATTTCGGGCGAAAGGAGCTTCTCTGTGCGGCAAAGAAGGATATCAGGCTGGATACCGATTTCCCGAAGCTCCTTTACACTGTGTTGAGTCGGCTTGGTCTTCAGTTCCCCGGCGGTCTGGATGTAAGGCACAAGCGTCAGGTGAATATATAGCGTATTTTCCCCGCCCACATCCCCTCGGATTTGCCGGATCGCCTCTAAGAAAGGGAGGCTTTCGATGTCGCCTACCGTCCCTCCGACCTCAACGATCACAAAATCCACATCCTGGGCAAGATCGAAAACCTTTGATTTGATTTCATCGGTGATATGAGGGATCACCTGGACTGTACTGCCCAGATAGTCTCCCCTCCTCTCTTTCGAAATGACCGAGTCATAGATCTGTCCGGTGGTGAAGTTATTCTTCTTTGCCGTCTTCACATGGGTGTAACGCTCATAATGTCCTAAATCGAGGTCTGCCTCTGCGCCATCGTCAGTCACATAGACTTCTCCATGCTGGAAGGGATTCATCGTCCCAGGATCAACATTGATGTACGGATCGAACTTAAGAAAATTGATCTTTAATCCTCTTAACTCAAGGAGCGCACCGATCGATGCCGATGCCAGCCCTTTGCCAAGAGATGAAACCACGCCTCCGGTTATAAAGATGTATTTTGTCCTTGCATTGGCCAAGAAATCCTCCCTTCGGTAGGAGACGATGTCGCCATGACATTGCGACACAGTCTCTATGCAGATTGGGGTTTCAAGAATCTTTCAATTAGTTCAAATCCTCTCTCAATAAAGATCCCGCTCTGTCTTGCAGAATCTTCATCGAATGATTTGACCTGCCCATGTTTTACACCCTCTTCACTGGAATAAATGACAAACGGAACGGGATCAGCCGTATGGGTTCTAAGGGAAAGTGGAGTAGGATGATCGGGCAGAACCATTACCCTATACCTTCTGAAATCTTTCATCCCTTTCAAAATTGAGCCCACAATCTTCTCGTCAAAGGCCTCTATCGCTTCGACCTTCAATCGCAGGTCCCCCATATGGCCAGCTTCGTCGGGGGCCTCTATATGAACATAGACTAAATTCTTATTTTTCAAACCTTTTAGCGCGTACTGAGCCTTTCCATCATAATTGGTGTCAAAGTATCCTGTAGCCCCAGGGACCTCCAAGACTTCCAATCCTGCATAGGTCCCAATCCCCTTTAAAAGGTGAACTGCCGAGATCACATAGCCCTCAATCCCAAACCGCTCCTTCAGGGTGGTCATCTTGGGGGACCGTCCCTGTCCCCAAAGCCAGATGGAGTTGGCTGGTTTGAGTCTCTTTCCTTCACGGGCAATATTGACAGGATGGTTTTTAAGAAGATGTTGAGACCTTCTCATTAAGGCGAGTATCTGTTCCTCTCCTCCTTCCCTGAAACTTTGGGATTTGACTGGCCTTCCAACTTTAGGAAGGAAAGGAGATATTTCCTTGTCAAGGATGTCATGAGGCGGTATGAGCTCAAGTCTCTCTATGTTCGAAAATTTCCCCGCCCCATTCTTTAAAATCATCAAATGGCGATAACTCACCCCCGTGTAGAAGCGGATTTCCTCCGTTCCCATCTCCTGATTTAAATCGGAGATGATCTTTCTGGCCTCATCATTCGTGATGTGCCCGGCAGAGAAATCTTCCATAATGGTTTTATCTCCCTGGCCCCGAAGGGTAACCAGGTTACAACGGAAGGCAATGTCACCGGGTTGCAGTTTGATACCCATGCTAGCCGCTTCCAACGGGCCTCTACCAGTATAATAACGGACGGGATCGTACCCAAAGATTGAGAGGTTAGCAATCTCACTGCCTGGATTGAAGCCCTCAGGAACCGTCCTCACCAGTCCAACTTCCCCATGCTTCGCCATCCAATCCATATGAGGTGTTTTTGCCACCATTAATGGCGTCTTTCCTTTGAGACCCTCAATCGGGTAATCGGCCATCCCATCTCCAATGATAATTATATACTTCAGATCTGTTGCCATTCCCCTCCATCTTCAAAACCTTAAATATACCAAAAACTTCCAAATGTCAAATGAAAATCGAAAATTGGAAGCAAAAGGTGTGCCAATTTTTAATCGAAAGCTGGGATTATGGTAATGCCTTAATGAAGCGTGGGGATTTCCAATATAGGCTCTGCGCTCGATTCGACCCCGCCATAGGCGGGGCTGAGAAAAACTTTAGAGCGGCAACCGCTGATTGACCCAAAATATGAAGATAAATATCCAAACCAGTGTTTCCTACTTCTCATCTGCACCCGTTTGAGTGTTTTGTTATCGGAACTTGCACAAATCGATAGAATCTACTCAGACTTCTTTTCTCTGCCTTTAAGTTCAACCCATTTGCCACCATTGAAAGATAGTTTCCATGATGTACTATTCTTAGGCGCTTCAAAAATGTAAATTGGAAACCTGTATGAACCTCCAGTTGTATCTTTACGTGACTCAATTATTTCAACCCTATTTTCCGCTCTATTCCTATCAGATGCCTTGATTGCATCGGGATGATCTTTCAGTCCAACAGCAATTACTGAAAGTTTCTTGTCATCGCCTGTCATTTGGATGTTCCCTATTTTGAATGGTTGTTTGCTTTTGGTTACATTGTCGACTGTTATTTTAACCCGGGCAAGAACATTTCCGCCGCTTGCATTTAGAGTCGAAAGAGTTTCTCCTTCATAAGCCGGAAATGAGGAAGCGCTTTCCACAGAACCAACGTAAACCTTAAAAGTTTCATCACCTATTTGAATAACATTTTGACCAAAAGCGACTTGGGCAACCATTACTAAAATGCTTGCACCTACGAGAGAGAACACCGATTTTGTCATGTATTAATCTCCTTTTCTGTAAAATAACAAATGGATGGTGCGTTGGTTTTAAAACATTTATTTTGATTCCATCACTTGATTAGCCTACCCTCATTTTTATCTCCCCGGATTCTTTTTTCTTTTCCAGCTTGATGAAAAAGTTTAAATTAAACACTGAGCAGGCTTCCCTAATGAATATCCCCATGGTAATCTTGTAGGGAGCGGACGCTGCCCTTTCCCTGCCGATATGCTGCAATGCCTTTGGCAGCAGCAATAGCCGCAGCTAAGGTGGTAATGTAAGGCACTTTAAATTTAATGGCTGCTTTACGAATATAGGAATCGTCATAGATACTTAGTTTGCCACTGGGTGTATTGATGACAAGTTGGATCTCCTTATTTTTAATCCCATCAACAATATTGGGACGTCCCTCATACATCTTGAGAATGTGTTCGGATTCAATGCCATGTTCGGCTAAGAACTTATGGGTACCGTTGGTCGCCTTGATTTTAAAACCCAGGCGGTCAAATTCCTTGGCCACATCAAGGACTGCCGGCCTGTCCTTCTCTGAAACAGTGATGAGGACGGTTCCTTCAGTAGGAAGCAGTTGCTGAGCAGCCTCCTCGGCTTTAAAAAATGCAAGTCCAAACGAGCCAGCCATGCCTAATACCTCTCCGGTGGAACGCATCTCAGGTCCCAAAATCGGGT
>Ga0256868_10001442_pt1 | contig 13010 bp, 8 predicted proteins | sample RVTome_13_FD_187341 | JGI IMG/M metagenome (GOLD analysis project Ga0256868, IMG submission 187341) | Soil microbial communities from uranium-contaminated site in the Upper Colorado River Basin, Wyoming, United States - RVT92D227 HiSeq ... | reverse complement strand
ACCTCTTCCTCCCTCGAGGAGATCGCCTCCATGACCAAGCAGAACGCAAGCAATGCCGGGGAGGCCAATGGGCTTATGTCTGAGGTTGGAGGCCTGGTCAATAAGGGGAAGGAATCCATGGACCGTTTGAACGCAGCCATCGAGGAGATCAAAAGATCCTCGGACGCCACCTCCAGGATCGTGAAGACCATTGATGAGATTGCCTTTCAGACCAACTTATTGGCGCTCAATGCAGCGGTTGAAGCAGCTCGCGCCGGTGATGCAGGCAAGGGTTTTGCTGTGGTGGCCCAGGAAGTCCGCAATTTGGCGCAGCGAGCAGGTGAGGCCGCGCGCAATACAGCCGCCCTCATTGAGGGGTCGGTCAAGAATGCGGATCAAGGTGTCAGTGTGGCTTCTGAGACGGCGAAGGTCCTGAAGGAGGTAACGACAAGCGTTCAGAAAGTCAGTGAGCTTGTCTCTGAGATTGCCGCGGCCAGTAAGGAGCAGGCTCAGGGTATCGAGCAGGTGGCCACTGCGGTGGCCCAGATGAACCAGGTGACCCAAGCCAATGCGGCCAACTCTGAGGAGTCAGCCTCGGCCAGCGAAGAGCTCAATGCCCAGGTCGAGCAGGTCAATAGTATGATTCAGGAACTTGTCGCTATCGCAGGGAAGTCAAACGAGGCCCGCAACGGAGGCATCCGAGTAACCCATCAGGCAAGACATGCGGTGGACAGGCTAAACCATAGGGCTGCCGACTTCTTCTCCCCTAGGGTCCGAGAGGGACAGGTCCAAGTGACTGCACGCACGGTCGCACAGAAACAGGGCAAGCCCAAAAAGGCGGTGGAGGGTAACCGGTCCGCTCAGAAAGATCCTAAAGAGGTAATTCCCTTCCAAGAAAAAGATGAGGATATCCTTAGGAATTTCTGAGAAACCCGGTAAGGGGACTGATTGGCTCTCTTTGATCATGTTTGGTTAGGAAGAAGGTGATCTATGGGACAAGCATAAAGGAAGGAATAAATAAGGTGAGGAAGAACTGGAAGAAATCATATTAAATTCAATCCACTTCATATTAGGAGGTACTAAAATGAAAAAACTTATTGCAACGATGATTGGGGTTAGTTTTTTGGTGCTGATGGCAGGGAGTATCACTTTTGCCGCTGAATTCGGGACTGCTGCTGAAGCAGAGGCCATGGTGAAGAAAGCGGTGCAATTAATAAAAACCGAGGGCAAAGAGAAGGCCTTTGCTGCGTTTTGTGATCCAAAAGGGAAGTTTGTTGATCGAGACCTATACGTGACGGTGTACGATTTTAACGGAAAATGCTTAGCTCACGGAGCTAATTCTAAAATGGTCGGAAAAGATTTGATTGATTTAAAGGATCCCGATGGGAAACCGTTCGTCAAAGAGAGGGTTGAAACGGCAAAGACCAAAGATAAGTTCTGGTTAGACTACAAGTTTACAAATCCGATATCGAAGAATATCGAGCCTAAATCTATGTATTCTGAAAAGGTAGGAGACATCATCGTCAATTGCGGTATCTACAAAAAGTAATTTTATGGATGGTTAAATATAAGCTACAGCTTATTTAACCATCCTATCCAGTGAGAAAATGGAGAGGGAAAGATGAAACGATTCTTTCAAAATCAGAAATTGTCGAAAAAATTGTTATTCGCTCCTTTGGTGATCATTGTCTTTCTAATCCTATTGGGTTGGGTATCCTACCTCAATCTTTCCAATCAAAGATCCGCCATTGAAAGTATTTTTGACGAGCGCTTTAAGGCCTATCAAACCGGCGCCACGATCGTCAAAGATATTACCAATGTTCATGCCAATCTCTACAAGGTCATCAGTTGGACGGACGCCAAATATGATGAGAAAAAAATCGAGCTTCTTGGAAAAGAACAAATGGCGACTTTAGAGCGGACAATGGACAGGATTAAGAAAGCGCTCCAGTTGAATTGGTTAACTCAAGAGGAAAAGACCTTATATCAAGCAATCATGGGTGATTTTACAGTGTACAAAAACTCTTGTTATTCAGCCATTGATTTGGCGAGTTCAGATCTCAATATGGCCACCATGTTTATGGGGACTGCGGATGAAAAGTTCCAAAAACTGAATGGGAGTTTGCATGATTTATTGGATCTTGAAAACAAGCTTAGTCAAGAGAGATATGATTCTTCACTCAGGAGTTTCAGCGCAGCATTAAAAATATTTATCATAGCAACGGGAATTGTCATTGGTTTATCCGTGCTGATTAGTCTTTTAATCGCAAGACTTGTTACCAGTCCTGTCAGTAAAACCATGGAGGTGATCCAGAGGATAGCGGAGGGGGATCTGACCCAGGAGATAGAGTTGACCTCTCGGGACGAGATTGGGCAGTTGGCTCAGTCCGTTAATATGATGCGCATGAAAATGGGAGAGACGGTAGGCCAATCAGTGGTGATGTCTCAGAATCTGTCAGAAGCGGCCTCCGAGCAGGCGTCTTCTCTGGAGGAGACCTCTTCATCATTAGAAGAGATGACATCCATGACCAAACAGAACGCGGGGAATGCAACCGAAGCAAACAACCTTATGACCATGGCTCAGCAGGTTATTGAAAAGGCAAATGTTTCGATGAATGAACTGACGGGGTCGATGAAGGAGATCGCCATGGGCAGCGAACAGACTCAGAAGATCATCAAGACGATTGATGAAATAGCCTTTCAGACCAATCTTCTTGCCTTGAATGCAGCGGTAGAAGCAGCTCGCGCAGGGGAGGCAGGGGCAGGGTTTGCAGTGGTGGCGGATGAGGTCAGAAATTTGGCAATGCGGGCGGCCGAGGCGGCAAAGAGCACGTCGGGTTTAATAGAGGACATTGTAAAGAAGATCAGGAATGGTGATAAGTTGGTGGGGGTAACGAATGAGGCGTTTAAAGAGATTACGGCAAGTTCAACGAAGGTCGTAAGGTTGATTGGAGAGATTGCGGGAGCCTCGCAGGAGCAGTCCAATGGGATTGAGCAGCTCAATCGGGCAGTGGCGGATATGAACAGTGTTACGCAGCAGAATGCAGCAGGGGCCGAAGAGTTGGCATCGATCATGGCCATGTTTAGGACCGACCATGATTCTTCTGAGATGTCTCGTCATCGAAAAAATCGATTGAAGGCAAAACGATTGCCTCAGTGAGGAATAAACCAAAGAGCGACGGGTTCCCCATCTTAGGAGGGTTCAAAGTTCTCGCCTGATTGAGAGGACCGTGAAACCCATGAGGAGATATAGCCACGGATGGACACGGGTTTAACGCCAATTAAACTGGAAAAGATACAGTTCGAAAGGATCAGTCAGCTGGTGCATCGACTGACGGGAATCAACTTACACCCAGGCAAAGAGGAGTTGGTCAATGCCCGTCTGACAAAACGGCTACGGGCGCTTGGGCTGAAAAGCTTTGATGCTTACTTGGAGTACTTGAAGCGAATCAACCCCGAGGGGGAACTCGTTGCCATGATAGAAGCCATGACGACGAACAAGACGAGTTTCTTCCGCGAACAACAACACTTTGACTACCTGGGCCGACAGATAGTGCCGGGACTAAAAAATCGGAAGATCCGAGTCTGGAGTGCAGGCTGTTCTTCTGGCGAAGAAGCCTACTCTATTGCCATCCTGCTCAACGAAGCGACCCAAGATCTCGCCCTGTGGGACATCCGTATCCTGGCAACGGATCTCTCGAGCCGGATGCTCGCACGCGGCCGCAAAGGGACCTACGATACAAGCCACCTTCAGGATGTGCCACCCTTACTGATATCCAAATATTTCACCTGCATTGAAACAAAACCCGTGCGTTCCTATCAGGTCGTTGAACCATTACGCCGCCTGGTGCACTTTGCCCGGTTGAACTTGATAGAGGAGTGGCCCATGAGGGGTCCTTTCGATGTGATCTTCTGCCGCAATGTGATGATCTACTTTGACAAACCCACTCAGGAACGATTGGTTAACCGTTTCTGGAAGCTGCTGAAGCCAGGGGGCCATCTTTTTATCGGACATTCTGAAAGCTTGACAGGCTCTCTACATAAGTTTCGCTATGTGCAACCTGCCATCTATTTGAAATAGGGCCTTAAATGATCTTTCAAGGTGTGAAGAGTGATACACACAGTGGGCGTCGGTGATATGAAGGTTTCAGCTATGAGAGGCGATCTGATTATAACCCATGCACTGGGAAGCTGCCTGGGGATTGCAGTACACGATCCAGTCGCCTGTGTTGGCGGGCTGCTCCACGTAATGCTGCCACTCTCCACCATCGATCCAGCAAAGGCTGATAAGAACCCGTTTATGTTCGTAGACACAGGGTTCCCGAGACTGCTCATCGACTGCTTCAAAGCCGGTGCACAGAAGCAAAGGCTGGAGATATGGGTAGCAGGAGGAGCAAACTCACAGCATAAAGAGGAAAACGATTTCTTTAAGATCGGCAAGAGAAATCTCATCATATTAAGGAAGCTTCTTTGGAAGTATGGGCTGTTATTGAAATCTTATGACGTGGGCGGCAGCAATTCGAGGACGATGGCTCTTGAGATCGGTACCGGGAGAGTGACGATTAGGAGCCGCGGACAAATGAAAGATCTATGAGTGAGAGGGCATTGGTAAACCCATAGAGGAGTGGATTATGTCATTGAACATTCTTGTTGTGGATGACAGTTCGGTGATGCGGGCGATGATCATCAAGACCTTGCGTCTCAGTCAATTGCCTCTGGGCGAGGTCCTTGAGGCCCCGAACGGACAAGAAGCTTTAAAGGTGTTGGATGGTAAATGGATCGACCTTGCCCTGGTGGATATCAACATGCCCGTGATGGATGGCGAAGAGATGATCAACAGATTGAGGCAGAATCCGGTGACTGAAGACCTGCCGGTCATCATTATTTCCACCGAAGGCAGTGAAACCCGTAAAGAAGTGCTGATGCAGAAAGGAGCCGGGTTCATACACAAACCATTCACGCCTGAGACCCTTCGGGATACCATTCTGAAGACTTTAGGAGGATTGGATGAGTAAAAAGCTGGAGATGGGACTATATAAAGCGGCTACCCTGACTTTTGAGGAGCTGGGTTTCTTGCTTCCCACGCAGGAGATCGACGAGCAGCAGTTGAACGCCCAGTTTGAAGCAGCCGTGAGCGTGAATTTCGAGGGGCCTTTCTCGGGAAAACTATTGGTGAGGGTCTGTGGTGGACTCCTTCCCATCATTGCTACTAATATGCTGGGGGAAGCGGATGTCCCCAACAAAAGCCTTCAATACGATGCGTTAGGAGAAATCGCTAACGTCATATGTGGCAATATGCTCCCGGAAATTGCCGGCTCGGACCATATATTTCATGTCAGTGCCCCCGAGATCGTTGACGACATCGACTTGCCCCCTGTGGCAGAGGTACAAGTGGGTCTCGGTATAGGCCGGGCTGATCTGCTCCTGTTCGTCTCCAACTATCCGGCTCTTATGGAGGAGTAACTAAGGTGATTCGGGTATTGATCGTAGATGACTCGGCGCTTGTTCGGAAAGTCCTGACCGATGAACTATCGAAGTGCCGAGATATCGAAGTCGTCGGTAGCGCCGTTGATCCCTACGTGGCGCGCGATAAGATCGTTAGACTACGTCCTGACGTGATCACCCTTGACCTCGAAATGCCAAGGATGAATGGCCTGACGTTTCTGGCCAAGTTGATGAAATACTACCCACTGCCCGTGGTGGTGGTGAGTTCACTGACGCCGAAAAATAGCGATGCGGCCATTAGGGCATTAGAACTGGGGGCCGTAGAGGTTATCTGTAAGCCGGGATCAGCCTACCGTACACCCGAAGTCTCTAAGCAATTGATCCACGCTGTCCGCGCCGCAGCCTCGGCGCGGATCACCAAACAGCAAGGAACTTTGGAGGCGTCTGATACAATGGCTGCAACACAGCATTTCCATCTTCGTACCACACATAAGGTGATTGCCATCGGAGCATCAACCGGCGGCACTCAAGCCATCGAGTCCGTGCTCATGAGTCTGCCGACGACTTCCCCGGGTACATTGATTGTCCAGCATATGCCGGAACAATTCACCAGAACCTTTGCCCAAAGGCTCAACCAGATTTGTCAGATAGAGGTGCGTGAAGCGCAGGACAACGACCACGCGGTGCCAGGCGTGGCCCTCATTGCCCCTGGCAACCGGCATATGCTTCTCCAACAGAGCGGTGCGCGTTACCTGGTGAGGATAAAAAACGGTCCTTCCGTAAACCATCAACGACCCAGTGTCGACGTGTTATTCCAATCCGTGGCGCGCAGTGCTGGGGGGAGCGCGATCGGGGTGCTCCTCACTGGAATGGGTGCCGACGGGGCAAAGGGACTGCTGGAAATGCATGAGAAGGGAGCATACACCCTCGCCCAGGATGAGGAAACTTCTGTTATCTTTGGCATGCCCAAAGAAGCCATAAAGCTTGGGGCTGTAGATGAGGTTCTTCCTATTCAGCACATTTCTCAGGCAATCTGGAGTTTTCTGCAAAAACAAGAAAAGGAAACCGAAAAAGGAGTTCTCTGAAAAGATGCGAAAATGGGGGCAGATGGAGAAAAAGATAGATCAATGGTTCGGCTTAATTCTTTTTTTCATACATAAACAGCTCACGTAGATTCCCATGATGAGCTTAAAGGAGGTTGGAAATGCTTAAATTAGGGCCATTCTCAAAATCGAGAAATAAATTAATCCTCTATTTTCTCATCCTTACCCTGTTGCTGCTAATCGGCGTGAGTGCGTTAAACTATAGTGCCAGCAAGGGTGCCCTGAAAAAACAAATCCTATCCGGGTTAGAAGATGCGGCGTATGGCACCATCGATAGGATAGGCCAGGTGATGCACACTTCCTATGTTGATGTGCAGCAATGGGCTCGACTTGACATTGTAAAAGAGGCGTTCATTCGTGAAGACTCGGAGAGGGCCAACAAGTTTTTCAGCAATTTGACCGAAAATAACAAGTTTTACAGGGCGGTGGTTCTCTTCAATAGTGAAGGCAAACTAATAGCCTCCAGTCATCCCACGTTAATGGCCAGATCCAGAGATGAAAAACAGAAGGAGTTTGACAAAAAATATTTACAAGGGGCCACGGGTGGAGAACCGGTCCATGTGCGGGATTTCAGATATTCTGGCTTATTAGGAGATTATACTGTTAGCTTCAGTTCACTGGTCAAAAATGAGAAAACAAAACCGATGGGAATTATAACCTTGTTTATCAATTGGCCAATGATTCAAGAATTCCTTACGGGTAAACAGACAGGAAGCGGCGAAGACAGGATGGGTATCTTGTTGGCAAGTGACGGGAAGACCATCATTGGCCACCGCAATCCCTCTTTTCTGGAAAAATCGCTTCAGGAAGTATTGCCCATAAGCTTTTCCGCCCTGCCCTTTGGGGGGAACGTGAAAGGATCGGGTGAAATTGAAGTGGGCGGCGTTAGGAAGTCCATGGCGTTCCAAAAGTCCCAGAAAATTGAGGGCATTAAACCCTTTGCCTGGACATCCCTCGTCTTGGCAGATTCAAAAGCCATCCTCACCCCCATCAATAGTTTGAGGGATAAGATACTCATCTCTGTTTTGGTTTTCATTGGTTTTGGTTGGATCGCGATTTATTTTCTCGCGAGAAGAACATTGTGGAAATCGGACGAAAAATTTACAAACCTGGTCACCCATACCCCTATCGGATTGAGCACCATCAATAAGGGCGGCAAGTATGAGTATGTCAATCCCAAGTTTATAGAGATATTTGGATATACTCTCGAAGACATTCCCACGGGCAAACAATGGTTTGAGAAGGCCTACCCTGATCCGGAGTACCGTCAGACGGTCCTGGATGCCTGGAAAAAAGACACTGGCCCGGCAAAAGAGGGTAAAACCCATCCCCACGTCTTCACCGTAACCTGCAAAGACGGCTCCGTAAAAGAAATTCTCTTTAAACGTGTTGCATTGACCGATGAAAGTCACTTAGTGACTTGTGAGGACATCACTGAGCGCAAACTGGCAGAGCAGGCGCTCCGGGAATCGGAGGAAAAATATCGCACGCTGTTTGATAGCTCCAAAGAGTCGATCATCATCATTAGCAAGGATGGGAAATTGGTCGACGTGAATGCGGCCACCGTTGAGCTTTTAGGCTACAACAACAAAGAAGAGCTTCTGAGGATCGTATCGATGGCTCAACTCTATTTCAACCCGGAAGGCCAAAGCAGCATTCAGGAGATACTGTCGAAACAGGACCATGTGAAGGATGTGGAGCAAGAGCTGAGAAAGAAGGATGGGGGGAAAATCTATGCTTTGCTGACGGCAAGTACGAGGAGGGATTCTAAGGGAAATGTCATTGGCTACAAGGGGACAATCAGGGACATCACCGAGCGTAAGAAAACAGAAGAGGCACTGCGCCAAAGTGAGGAGAAATATCGAAACATTCTTGAAAACACCGATGAGGCTATTTACGAAGTAGACCTTACCGGTAACTTTACCTTTGTCAACGCGGCGGCGTGCCGAATCTTTGGGTTCTCCAAAGAGGAATTGCTGGGGATGAATAACCGGCAGTATGCAGATCAGGAGAACGCCAAGAAACTGTTTGAATCCTTTAATCATGCCTACCGAACAGGGGAACCCGGTAAAGTATGTGATTATGAGATTACAAGAAAAGATGGCGCTAAAAGGCACATCGAGACATCTGCATTAGTAGTAAAAGATTCATCAGGTAAACCGATAGGGTTTAGAGGGATTGCACGGGACATCACAGACCGAAAGCGCTCAGAGGAGGCATTGCTAAAGAGTGAGGAGACGGCGAGAAGGCTGGCTCAAGAGAATGCAGCCGTGGCCGAGATCGGCCGGATTATCAGCTCAACCCTGAACACGGAGGAGGTCTATGAGCACTTCGCTAAGGAGGTGCGCAAGATCATCCCTTTCGACAGGATTTCCATCAACATCATTAATCATGAAGAAAGGACGACCACCATTGCCTATGCCGATGGACTTGGTGTGGCCCACCGTCAGATCGGGGATGTTATCCCCTTATTGGGAACTTTTACGGAAGAGGTCTTCCGCGCCCGGTCAAGCCTGCTCATCCAAGCAGAAGACCCGCAGGAGACGATACGCTCATTTCCTGCTCTTTCATCCACTCTCCAGGCCGGACTTCGGTCGACGATGTCGGTCCCTTTGATCTCAAAGGATCAGGTGATAGGCATTCTTCACTTTCAATCCCTCAAACCAATGGCCTATACAGAATCGGATGTGAGGCTGGCTGAAAGAGTAGGCAATGAGATCGCAGGAGCGATTACCAATGCACATCTTTTTGCGGAGGGCAAGCAGGCAGAGGAGGAGTTGCGAAGAAGCGAGGAGAAATATCGAACCATTCTTGAAAGCATGGAAGAGGGTTTTTACGAAGTAGACCTTGCCGGTAATTTTACCTTTATCAACGATGCGATGTGCCGTATCTTTGGGTCCCCCAAAGAGGAATTGATAGGTTCGAATAACCGGCAGTATACAGATAAAGAGACTGCAAAAAGAATGTATCAGGTTTTTAATCAAGTCTTCAGAACAGGGGAGTCCAATCGATGTGACCATGAGGTGTTAAGGAAAGATGGGACCAAAAAATATGTGGAGGTATCCATCGCACTAAAAAAAGATTCATCGGGTAAGCCGATCGGGTTTAGAGGGATGATACGGGACATCACTGAACAAAAACGGGCTGAGGAGGCACTTCAAAGAAGTGAGGAGGAGGCAAAGCGGCTGGCCCAAGAAAACTCGATCATCGCTGATATCGGTAGAATTATCAGCTCATCTCTTAACATCGATGAGGTGTACGGACGGTTTGCTGAAGAGGTGCAGAAGCTTATCCCCTTCGACCGGATTGTAGTGAACTATATTAACATTGAAAAGAACACCGTTCGAAATGTACACACGTCAGGAAAAGGGGTGGCGGATCGGGGCGTTGAGGACATCTACACTCTCGAAGGTTCAGGCAATGCCGAGATGGTACGTACCAAGTCAACGCTTCTCATCCAGACCGAAGACTTCAATGAGCTTAGAGACCGTTTCCCAATGCTCTTATCCACTTTTCAAGCCGGGTTTCGATCGATCATGAATGCCCCTCTCATCTCCAAGGGAAAAGTGATCGGGGGACTGCTTTTCAGATCTTATAAACCCTATGCCTACACGGATAAGGATGTAAAGCTTGCTGAAAAAATCGGCAACCAGATCTCTGGCACCATCTCCAGTGCGCTGATATACGAAGAATTGAACGGGTTGGTCAAACATATGCATAATGCAGGTCTCCAAATCAGCACCTCTTCGGCCCAAATTCGGGCTGCCTCTGAAGAGCAGGCCACTGGTGCATCGGAACAGTCCTCCGGGGTTAGCCAGGTGACCACCACCATTGAAGAACTCAACACCACTGCCACGCGTATCGCAAAGAACGCAGAAAATGTGGCCAGGTTAGCAGGAGACACACTGGCAGGGATGCAGGAGATAAGCACGAAGGTAAATGATACGGCAAGAAAGATTCTCGCCTTAGGTGAAAAATCTCAATCCATCGGCAATATCACAAAACTGATAGATGATATTGCCGACCAGACGAATCTCTTGGCCTTAAACGCGGCCATTGAGGCAGCCCGAGCAGGAGAGGTAGGAAGGGGTTTTGCGGTGGTTGCCCAGGAGGTGAGGAAACTCGCCGAACGTTCCTCTGAATCGACTGAGGAAATCCGCCAGATCATAAACGAAATCCAAGGAGAAACGAACTCGACCATTATGAGTATTGAAGGTTCAACCAACTGGGTAAAAAAAGGGTTGGAGATGATAGAGGAGACAGCCAAATCCGCAAAAGAAATTTCCATAGCGACCCAACAGCAAAAGTTTGCATCAGAGCAGGTGGTGCAGGCCATGAGGGAAATAGATTCTGTAACCAAACAGTTCGTCTCCTCAACCAGACAAGCGGCAGCCTCCGCGGCACAGCTCAATACATTATCGGAGGAACTCAAGGGCGCCATCGCGGACTTTAAGGTAGAAGCAGAGGAATCGGAAAGGATGAGGAACTTGAAGCATGCCTGAGATGAAAGATCTTATTGCGATTTTCAGGGCAGAAACCGAAGAGCACCTGACCAAACTGGATAATGGACTCGTAGAGTTAGAGAAGCAGCCCAACAACATTGAGCTGGCCAGTAGTCTGAATAGAGAAGTACATACCATGAAAGGCGCGGCTCGGGTTTTTGGATTTTATGAAATTCAGGATATCGCCCATAGGATAGAAGATATATTTGAAGAGGTCGCCGGGAAAAGGGCTGTTTTCAATTCCCTGATGGCAGAAAGAATATTTAAGGGACTGGATGCCATCCGGATCATCTTAGAAAGGATAGCACAAGAGAAGAAGATAGATGTGGAGATTGATGTCGATGCCACGGATATATGCAGGGAGCTGGAAGAGTGCATTTCTGCAGCACAAGCAATTCGAACTCGGAAGAAACGGGAGAAAGGGCCCAAGAGGGAAAAAGAGGCTGTAGAAATCCAGCAGAAAGGCGGAGAAGAGAAGGAGCACGAGGGAGAAAAAACGCCGGAAAAAGTCGTGGATCGCGTGAGCGAAGCGGCAGCCCCTCATCTGTCTGCGCAGACGGAGGAATACATCCGTGTTCCGCTGAGCAGGGTGGATAAACTCCTTTATTTGGTCGGAGAGGTGGTCATCAACAAGATGAGGGCCTCTGCCATAAGCGCTCAGGCAAAAAGGCTTTCCAAGCTGAGCAAGGAGGTGCAGAAAAGTATTTCCAGTTTAAGTGAAGCGATGAAGAAGGAATTTTCTTCGCAAGATGGAGAAGTGACAAAGTGGCTCAGTCAATGTGAGGCCCAAATCCAGAAGCTGAGGGAACAGACCCTTAACTTATATGATCACGTCTCAACGGAAGCATTTCATCTTGACCCAGTCATCGATGAATTGCAGGCTAAGATCAAACAGATAAAAATGTTACCCCTGTCCACCATTTTTGAAGCTTTTCCCCGCATGGTAAGGGATATCGCTTCTCAAGAAGGGAAAGAGATCAACTTGGTGATTTCCGGAGGAGAAACTGAACTTGATAAAAAGGTCTTAGAGGGGATAAAAACCTCTCTCATCCATATCTTGCGTAACTGCATAGACCATGGAATTGAAGAGCCGGAGGCGAGGGTTGCCCTTGGTAAACCAAGGGAGGGAACCATCAAGATGTCCGCCTTTCACGAAGGCGATAATGTGGTGATTACCGTGGAGGATGATGGAAGGGGCATGGATATTGCCCAGATCAAGGAAACTGCCCTAAGGAAACGGCTTGTTTCAAGTTACGACTTGGAAGGGATGACAGACAAAGAGGTTTTGAATGTAGTATTCATGAACGGTTATTCCACAAGTCCGATTGTGACGGATGTTTCTGGAAGGGGAATGGGGCTTGATATCGTAAGGCGGGACATCACCAATATAAAAGGTCGGGTGATCTTGGACACTCAGAAGGATAAAGAGACAAAATTCACTTTGGTCTTGCCATTGACCATCGCCATCATTCAAGTGCTCTTGGTAAAAGTGCAGAACATGCTCTTTGCCCTTCCAATGTTCTCCGTTACCGAGAGTGTTAAAGTGAATGTGGATGATGTCTCTGCTATTGAAGGAAGAATGGCAGTCCAATCACGTGACCATATCGTACCTCTTGTAAAATTGAATGAGGTGCTTGGACTTCCGCCGCCAGGAGATGAAAAGGGAAAGGCGAAGAAAGAAATGTTGGTGGTGATGGCGACCTCCCTTGAACGCCGAGTCGGTTTCATTGTGGACGAGATTGCTGGAGAGGGAGAAGTATTTATAAAGAGCTTAGGGAAACACTTAGGCAAGGTGAAGAATGTAAGCGGCGCCATCATCATGCCAAACGGTGAGGTGGTGGTCGTCCTGGATATCGCGGACCTGATTGCTCACAGCGCTTTAAGCCTTCCACAAGCTACAGGAAAGGGGCGCGCTCCCACGGGTAAGCGCAAAGAGAAAAAGATACTGATCGTAGAGGACGCCTTCTCAACCAGGGAACTT
>Ga0256868_10001441_pt1 | contig 13014 bp, 11 predicted proteins | sample RVTome_13_FD_187341 | JGI IMG/M metagenome (GOLD analysis project Ga0256868, IMG submission 187341) | Soil microbial communities from uranium-contaminated site in the Upper Colorado River Basin, Wyoming, United States - RVT92D227 HiSeq ... | reverse complement strand
TAGGAAGCATACCTGGCGCGGTAATAGGCGGTCTCCTTTACGGCATAGCTGAGAATACAGCTGTCTATTTCCTCGGCGGGATATGGCGAGACGCTATTGCGTTTGCTTTGCTCATAATTGTGCTTGTGCTCAGACCAACTGGGCTCTTCGGCGAAAAGGGTGAGTAAAATGGCAATAAAGAAAACGCTCGTAAACTCTCTGGGTTCAATTACGAATGAGCTCGTGGCTTTGTCACATTCTCAGAAGTCTTACTATGTTCTAGCTGCTTTGGCTTGCGTGGCGGTTGTTCCGTTGTTCCTAGGTAACTATGTTGTCAGCGAAGTTTTGACGCCTATGATAATCTTTACTATTTATGCTTCAAGCTGGAACTTGTTGGCTTCTTCTGGGCAAGGTTCACTGGGGCACGCGGCTTTCTTAGGCATCGGCGGCTTCGCCTCAGCTTTGATTGTGATTAAATTGGGGCTGCCGCCGTTAATTGGGCTTTTCTTTGGCAGCGTGTTCTCAGCGGCAATAGGCTTGCTGATTGGGCTTACGTGTGTTAGGTTGAAGGCGTGGTTTTTAGCCATGGTTACGTTCGGTTTCTCAGTAATCGCCGTGACCATTATTAGTCAGTTTGATGCCTTCACTGGCGGAATTATGGGGTTCCGAACCCCGCTTATTGTCGCACGCGGTATACCTTTCTATTACGTGTCTCTTGCCTTTGCAGCAATTTCTGTCTTAACAATATACCTTGTGATGAAGTCAAAGTTGGGTTTGGCTTTCAGGGCTATACATGGGAATGAACTTGAAGCTAAAATGAACGGCATCAACACGGCGAAGTACCGACTGATAGCTTTCGTTCTCAGCACTTTCTTCGCAGGTTTAGCAGGTGGTCTTTACGCCCAGTCTATTCAGTACATTCAGATTTCAATTTTTGAGCCTTATTATTCGTTCTTGCCGCTTATGATTTGTGTTATTGGCGGATTAGGCACCTTAGAAGGACCGATAATTGGGTCTGTTATAATTGTTGCTATCGAGCGGTACCTGCCTGGGATCGACTCTACCTTACAGGCGTTGAAGCCATTGTTTCCCAGCGTAAGTTTTGTTGGACCACCTTTGCGGATGCTGTTCTTAGGTTTGTTCCTACTCGTGATAGTTGTTTTTGCTCCAAAGGGCTTGACCTTTTTTATTCGCCGTGCGTATGATTATTTCCGTGGTAAACCTGCAGTGGTGAAGAAACCATGAAACGACAGGATAATTTCAGGGAGCTTTTAGGCATTAAGGTTCTCGAAGTGAAAGCTGGCTACTCAAAAGTGTTTATGAAAGTTGCCAAAGAACACACAAACTTCTTAGGTGCAACTCATGGCGGCGCAATTTTCACGCTGGCAGACTGCGCATTTGCAGAGGCGGTGAATTTCGGGGATACACGGGCAGTTGCGGTTCAAGTGAGCATAAATTTTCTTAAGCCCAGTTCAGAAGGCGATGTTCTGACAGCTGAAGCGTCAAAAGTCTCAGAAGGAAAAACTTTCGCGCTGTATAACATAACCGTCAGTAAAGAAGACAAGTTAGTGGCTTTGTTCTCTGGGTTAGCGTATAAGCTGCAGCCTGGAAAGTAACGTTTGCGAATTCTCCTTATCTCTTCCATCTGCTCTAAACCAAGCATCCTGATATTCAAAAGTGTTAAATCGCAAAAGCGCTTGATATCGCGTAATGACGGAAGTGGTTTCTCATGGAAAACGAATTACTGAAAAAACTCGCAGCCAAGACCTTGACAAAAGACGAGTTGCGCCGAAAAGTTGAGCACGATTTCAGTTTGCTGCCGACGCTGCTCACTGGGTTGTCCTCTCCGAAAGCCGCAATCCGCTACGGCTGCGCCAAGATACTGATGGACCTCAGCGCTGAGTATCCAGAGAAACTGTACCCGTACATGGATACCTTTGTGCTGCTCTTAGGCAGTAAGTATCGCATTCTCACGTGGAACGCCATGGCTATAATTGCGAATTTAGCCAAAGTGGACAGAGAACAAAAGTTTGAAGCTGTTTTTGACAGGTACTACAGTTTCCTAAACGAAGAATATATGGTTACAGTGGCTAACGTTGTCAGCAACTCGGGAAAAATAGCCTTAGCAAAACCGTATCTCATCCCAAAGATAACGGAGAAGCTTTTAACTGTTGAAAACCTCTCTGTGACGCCGCATTTAACTGACGAATGCAAAAGAGTTATCGCTGAACACGCAATTGGAGCGTTTGATTTGTTTTTCGACAAGGTCGAACAAAAAGAGAAAGTGCTCGCCTTCGTTGAACGACAGCTTAACAGTTCTAGAAAACACTTGAGCGTTCAAGCTGAAAGTTTCCTCAAAAAATGGCGCTGAGGAGATGTTGATACATGACTAAGACATTGATTGTTTACGGGACTCGGTACGGAGCAGCAGCCAGCACATCCGAGGAAATCGCTAATATACTCCGCAAAGAAGGATTAGAAGTGCGCGTAGTTAACGCCAAAGACGAAAAGGTACGAGACATAGCTGAGTATGACTTGGTCGTGGTTGGCAGCGGAATACAAATCCACAAGTGGACCGGCGAGCCAGAAGATTTCCTTAAAAAGTTCCAGAAAGAACTCGCAAGAAAGAAAGTGGCATTTTTCGTCTGTTGCGGTTCTGCCGCTCAACCAACAACCGAACCACCTGAAGTAGTCGCAAAAGCAAAAACAAAATACCTTGATGAAAAAGCCGCCCAGTATCATCTGCAGCCTGTCGCTTTAGGCTTCTTTGGAGGCGTCTACAACTACAACAAAGCGCCATGGTGGGGCAAAAAGGGTATGGAAATGGATAGAACGCGCGTAGAAGCTGCCTACAAACAAACAGAACCCGGAATATACGACACACGAGACTGGGACGCTATCCGAAACTGGGCAAAAGAACTCGCCCAGCACTTTCGCTCTTAACTTGCGCCACTGACTATTATAGCGGTAGAACCGCTGGGATTTGAACCCAGCCCTAACTGGTGAAGACCCTCATGCGTTAGCTGGAAAGTAACAAAAAGTAACTAACAGCAACTAAAAGTTCTCAATTTGTTTTTCACAGCCCTTCACCGCAACGTCAAATGGCACTCTCTGCATAACGAATCGTGCTGTCACTGCATGTAGGCAATGTCATCCCATGGATGCCTGTAAAGACCCTGCTTAAGCCGATTCTGATCCAAGAAGTGACCTATCATGCCGATGGTCCTGCCCACCACAAACAGGCCGTTCAATGCACCCATCTGAATGTACTCATCTGCTTCATTCTTCGGCATCTCGCTCCTTAACATGTCAATTAAGCAAATCCCGATGCAGCCGTCAACGTTCAGAATGAGATTGTCTTTCTTAGCGGTCGTGATCTTCTCCACCTCAAGAGCGAAGTCCAGAAGCGGGGTGGCCTTGAAGTGCTTTTTAGCATACTCCTTGATAATGGTCACGCGCATGTCCGGGTTGTGTATACTCTTGACCAAATGCCCGATGCCCTGGATGTTCACGCCCTTCTTCTTCGTCTCCTCGACAAACTGAACTGGCGTTAACCCTCTGTCATAGGCATCAGAGAACATCTGAGCTGCCCCGTCAATGGCACCTCCGAACCTTGGACCGATAGTCAGCATCCCACTCGCAACCGAGGAAATCAGGTCCTTGCCTGCCCTAGCCGCAACTATGGCGTTATGGGCACCCGCTACTGCAGGTCCGTGGTCAGCCGTTACCATGATGGTCATCTCGATGAACTTGGTCGCATATGCCGAGAACTGGCGCTTGAACCACAGGATGCTGAGCACCCCGCCGATTCCTATGTCCTTCCTGACGACCTCGGAAATCGGCATCTTGCCATAAAGCAGTTCTTCACCTCGGTCGTCTGATATCGTGCAGATGAAGTTGGTGGGCTTCCTGATGAGGCCTTCCTTCACCGCCTTGGCGTAGTCCATCGGAACCTTCGGCACCGTGGGTTCCGGCTTTGGCTTGATAACTCCCTTCCTGACTAAGCTCTCATATGTCGCCTTTATTTTCTGGTCGTAGTCATCATACGAGTTGGGGACTACAGCCCCCGCCTCTTTAAGTGCAGCGTTCTTTGCGTCAGCGGTTTCCGCCTCAGAACCTGCTTTTGCGCCCGCGTGACCGAACTGAACTTCAGTCTTAAAGGCTTTGGAGCAGGTCCCAGTGACCCAAATCACCAGCGGCTTTGTTATCTTCTTGTTCTTAAGCGCCTCAGCGATATCGTACTCGCCGCTGCCGCCTACCTCGCCCAAGCACACAAGCATCTTGACCTCGGGTATCTTCTCGAACCTGAGCAGGTGATCCAGCAGAGTGGAGCCCGGATAAGTGTCCCCGCCGATAGCTATGCCCTCATACAGACCATCCGTGTTCCTAGCGATAATGTTGTATGCCTCGTTGCTCAGGCCACCAGATTTCGACACAAATCCCACAGAACCAGGCCTGTGAAGCTTAGACTCGATGATGTTTTCGATCGTACCGCCAGCGTTGCCGATCTTGAAGCAGCCAGCTTTTACTCCGCCGACAGTCGCGGGCCCGATAATGACCTTTCCAAGGGCTTTGGCCTTGGCGGTGAGCAGTTTCATCCGCCTCTCTGGCACTCCCTCCGCGATTATCACAATGGTTCGTATCTGCGGTATAGCCAGCGCTTCCTCAGTTGAAGGCGCAGCCGACCTGAAGGATGCGAAGTTTATCATCACATCAACGTAGGGATGCATCTTCGCGGCCTTCTCAACGGTCTTGTAAATGGGTATCAGAATCTCGCGCTTGCCGAAGAAGAACTTCGCGAAGCTATCTGCGCCAGTCGGGTTGATTATTGCTGCGACTGACGGTGTCTCGCGGCCTGCCACATAGTCGAAGTCTAGCATCCTCTGCGTTGCATTGACTTGGGTGTTGTAGATGAATGACTGGGTGTTCTTGTCGAGCAGTTCATTTGCTGAGTTTTTCTTGGCTGACTTTGTTTTTGCCATTTTTACTTTCCTTCCTTTAGGGCCATGGAAACAATCTTGGTCATGTGGGTTTCTGGTCCATATACTTCAATCGGCACGCCTAGTTTCTCGCCGAGCTCTCTCATCTGCCGCAGGCCTTCCTGGTAGTTGGGGCCGCCTCTGCGGACGTAGATTTTGACCTTGTTCTCTTGAAGCTTCTTCTGATACTCTTTGAGGGCTTTGATTATGCCCTTGAAGGTGTTGGCTACATCAGTGAAATTCGCTATCCCGCCTCCTACGAGCAGGAACTTGCCCTTCGGGTTCTTCTTCCTAGTCATGAGGTCAAGTATTGTTTTAGCATAGAGATAAGTGAACTCCTCGCTCGGGTCTCCGGAATACTCTCCGTAATTGGCCAATTCATTCATGTAGCCAAGATCGGTGATGGTGTCCGCGTATATGACTGATGCGCCGCCACCTGCCACCATCGTCCAGACCCTTCCTTCGGAGTTGAGAACGGTGAGCTTGAGAGAAGCCCCAGTCTGAGAGTCCAAGTCCTCAATGTAAGCTTCTTCTTTAGTGAGGGTCCGACCGAAGGGCGCGGGAAACTCCATGCTTCCCCACTTCGAGCCGCTCTCGAAGTCGGCAGTGCTGTCCAGCTTGGCTGCAAGGTCCAGCGGGATAACCGAATCCTTCGTTACCACAATCGGGTTTATCTCCAAGTAGGTGAAGTTCAGATCCGCGTAGAATTTGAACAAGGTCTCGATGAACCCTGAAAGGCGCTTCTTGCGGTCAGCCGAGACCTTTCCCAGAAACCTCTCGATTTCAGCCTGAGTTGGGAATGTGCCGATGGGTACTTCAAAGCGTGATGCCTTGGCGTCGACGTTCCCGACGTTCACCCCGCCTTCGTGATAGAACATGATGGTGTCTCCGTTCCTGGTCGACATTATGGCGACATAGCATTCATCTGAATCCTTGTGTGGTACCATTGGTTCGATTATGAAGTGCGTGAGTTGCCCAACCGTTCCCTTGCCCACTGGCTTTCCGTTGGCATCGAATTTGCCGTAGATGGTTATCGGACCCTTGGATTTCTCTTCTATCCAAGCTTTGGCTTGGTCGTAGTTTACGCCTACAAGGATAAGTTTGTTTTTTCCTCTGCGCTTTATCAGCTGGTCGGGTTTGACGACTAGCTTCTCATTGGTCAGCCACCTGTATTGGTTCGGCATCTTCGCCATGTCGGTGTCTGGTCCGACGGTGACATACTTGTCTGGGATGTTGTACTTTCCGTCGGAGTAGTCCTTGAATAGACGGGCAAGCATGCGTTTGCCGTCTGCCTCCCTGATTGCTTTATGTGCCATTCGCATTTCCTCTATTCAAGCTTCTTCTTGAGCCTCTTAGCAATCTCGGCGATGAACTCCTCGGTGTAAACCTGCCTGTTTTTCGGGTGTGGTGTGGCAACGAGCATCAAATCGCCAGTAATGATGCCGCTTTCAACAGTCTCGATAGCCGCTTCTTCCAGCTTCTTCGCGAATTCGACGACTTCTGGTGTCTTGTCCAGTTCGCCTCTCTTTCTGAGGCATCCTGTCCAGGCGAATATTAAGGCCATGGGGTTGGTTGAGGTCTTTTCGCCTTTCAGGTACTTGTAGTAGTGCTTTTGGACCGTGCCGTGGGAGGCTTCAAACTCGTAATATCCTTGAGGGCTGACAAGGACTGATGTCATCATCGCTAGGCTGCCGTGGGCTGAGCCCAGCATGTCGCTCATCACGTCGCCATCGTAGTTCTTGCATGCCCAGAGCATGCCGCCCTCGGTCTTCATTATTCTTGCGACCGCGTCGTCGATTAGGGTGAAGAAGTAGTTCAGTCCGGTCTCGTCAAATTTTGCTTTCCAGTTTTTCTGGTATTCCTCTTCGAATATCTTGCGGAATTGTGCATCGTAGGTTTTGGAGATGGTGTCTTTTGCTCCGAACCACACGTGAAGTTTCTGGTCGTAGGCGTAGGTGAAGCAGGCTTTGGCGAAGCTGGATATTGACTTGTCGGTGTTGTGAATGCCTTGGATGATGCCCGGACCTTTGAAGTCTTGGATGGTTCCGCGCCACAGTTCTTTGCCGGCGCTGTTCGTGAACACCATCTCGGCCTTTCCAGCCTCTGGGACTCTGTACTCGCAGTTCTTGTACACATCACCGTATGCGTGTCTTCCGATGTGGATTGGTTTCTTCCATGAACTGACGGCGGGCGGGATATTCTTCACTAGAATTGGTGCCCTGAAGACCGTGCCGTCGAGTGCGGCTCTGATTGTGCCGTTGGGGCTTGCCCATTCTTGCTTCAGGTTGTATTCTTTTACTCGGTCTTTGTTGGGCGTGATGGTGGCGCATTTCACTCCAACGCCGTATTTCTTTATGGCTTCTGCCGCCTCGAGGGTTATTTTGTCGTCAGTCTCGTCTCTCTTCTTGAGTTGGAGGTCGTAGTATGCGAGGTTCATGTCCAAGTAGGGTAAAAGGAGCCTGTCTTTGACCATCTTCCACATTATTCTGGTCATTTCGTCTCCGTCTATTTCGACGATTGCTGTCTTCACCTTTATTTTGTTCAATCAGATTCCTCCTTCTTTATCACTTGACTGTATACGCGAGCAGTCCGCCCTCGTAAAGAATGTCCTTCTGTCTCTGGGAAAGGTTGTACCCGAGTTCGATTTTCAGGTTCTTGGTCTTGTCAACCAAGATGACTGACTCGTTGTTCTGCAATTTCTTCTTGATGTCGGGTATTTCAATCTCGTCGCCCTGCTCTATCTTGTTATAGTCAGCCATGTTCTTGAAGGACAGTGAGATTATGCCGAAGTTCACAAGGTTCGCCGCGTGGATTCGCTCCACTGACTTGGCTATGATGGCTTTGACGCCGAGGTACATCGGGCACAGTGCAGCGTGCTCTCTTGAGCTTCCTTGACCGTAAGACTCGCCGGCAACCACGATTGTGTGTAGGCCTTTCTTCTTGTTTTCCATGGCTCTCTTGGGGAATGCTGGGTCGATTGGTTCGAAGACGAATTCCGCGTATTTTGGCACGTTGGACCTGTATTTGAGTCTGGCTCCGGCTGGCATTATGTGGTCTGTTGTGATTTTGTCGCCGACCTTTATCCCGACGTTGCCTTTTATGTGTTCGGGCATTTTGTCGTTGACTGGGGGTGTGCCGATGTTCGGGCCTCTGGCGACTTCAACGTTCCTGTTAGCATCCTTTGGGAAGATGAACATTGAGTCGTCGATTATGAATTTCGTTGGCATGTTTACCTTTGGGTATTCGATGCTTGTTTTCCTTGGGTCAGTGAACTTTCCTGTTATTGCTGCTACAGCTGCAACCTCTGGGCTCACTAGGTAGACCTGCGCGTCTGCTGTGCCGCTTCTTCCCTCGAAGTTTCTGTTGCTTGTCCTGAGGGATACGGCGGATGTTCTGGGGCTCTGGCTGTTGCCGATGCAGAAGCCGCATGTGGACTCCAGCAATCTAGCGCCGGAATCTAGAAGGTCACCGAGGTAGCCGTCTCTTGTTGCCATCTGCAGGACTTGCCGTGAGCCTGGCGCGACCCCGAATGACACGTCGGGATGAACTTTTTTGCCTTTCATGATTTTGGTCACGGTGGCTATTTCTTTGTAAGAAGAATTGGTGCAGGAACCGACCATCACTTGGTCCACCTTTATGTCCTTCATGTCGCTGACTCGGACTATGTTGCCTGGGCTGTGCGGCGCCGCTGCAAGGGGTTCCAGTTCGCCGAGGTCAAGGTCTACAACTTTATCATACTCTGCGTCATCGTCAGCTTTTAGCTCTACCCAGTCTGCTTCCCTGCCTTGGGCTTTGAGGAACTTCCTGGTCTCCTCGTCCGAGGGGAATATGGAGGTGGTGACACCCATCTCCGCGCCCATGTTGGTGATTGTGGCTCTCTCTGGGACAGTGAGGTTCTTTACGCCGGGTCCGGCGTATTCCATGACGACGTCGACGTTGCCCTTCACCGTGAATATTTCCAGCATCTTCAAGACCACGTCTTTGGCGCTGACCCATGGCTGGAGACTGCCTTTCAGGTTTATTTTGTAGACTTTCGGGCATGTTAAGTAGAATTCGCCTCCGCCCATGGCTACAGCGACGTCTAGTCCGCCGGCTCCGATGGCTATCATGCCGATGCCGCCGCTGGTGGGTGTGTGGCTGTCGGAACCGAGAAGGGTCTTTCCGGGTTTGCCGAACCTCTCCAGATGGACTTGGTGGCATATTCCGTTTCCAGCCTTTGAGTAAACGATGCCGTACTTGGCGGCTACTGTTTGAAGGTACCTGTGGTCGTCGGCGTTTTCGAAGCCCACTTGGATGGTGTTGTGGTCTACGTAGCTCACGGAAAGTTCGGTTTTAACCTGTTTCAAACCCATTGCCTCGAACTGCAGGTATGCCATTGTTCCTGTGGCGTCCTGAGTTAGGGTTTGGTCAATTTTGATGCCTATTTCGTTGCCGGGCACGTATTTGCCCACAACTAGATGTTTTTCCAGTATTTTTCGAGTAAGGGACTTGCCCATAGTTTCTTCTCCTTTTGGAAATCATTGTACTTCTCACACTTATATAAATTGTCAATTTACACTTGCACTAATGAATGGGAATACTTTACTTTATAATTGTTTTTGGTGCTAATTTTTAATTGTTTGTCAACAGTGTTTTGGAGGAATATGGCAGACCCGCTGGGATTTGTTCCCGACTCAGCGCTATTTGGCTTTAAGTGCTTGCAACTCCAATTATGGTAGAATATTGGCAAAATATTATTAACTACTTATTATGCGTGAAATAAAATATGAGTAAAAGAGTATTAATTATTTTATTGGTGTGCGCTTGTTTACTGGTGTTTCTTGTAGCGTATGTCCTATCAAGTTCTTCTTCGTCAACAGGCAATCCAACGCCAACTCCTACTCCGAGTGTTTCTCCTTCTCCGTCTCCTACTCCTTCACCCAGCAGCACTGCTTCACCAACTAGTACGTCTTCGCCGACAGCCAACCCAACATCAAATCCCACTCCTACTCCGAGTGTTTCTCCTTCTCCGTCGCCTACTCCTTCGCCCACTGTCCCGCCCCATGAAAATGTCGCGGATCATGAAGACCCAGCAGATTATACTTGGAATAGTTCCCAAGTTATTGATATAACATTAAATGGAAATTCAATAACCGTTAACCCAGCGGGCAGCGCAACTGTTGACGGCAGCAAAGTAACAATTACGTCTGCAGCCACATACAGAATAAGTGGCTCCCTCACTAATGGGCAAGTAATAGTAAATGCGACAGGTGCAGGGACTGTACGGCTCATCTTGAACGGCGTTGACATCCGCTGTTCTACGAGCTCTCCTATTTACGTCATAGACGCGAAAAAAACTGTTATCGTCCTTCAAGCAAGCACTGCAAATTACATAACAGACGGGGCATCGTATATTCTTGAGGCGGGGACGGATGAGCCTAACGCGGCAATTTTCAGCAAGAAAGACCTCACCATTTTCGGCGATGGTTCGCTGAATGTTGATGCAAACTATAACGATGCCATCGCAAGTAAAGACGGCATCATAATCAAGAGTGGTACCATCACTGTAAGTTCAGTGGATGATGGTATCCGCGGCAAAGACTATCTTGTCGTTAAAGGCGGAACCATCACTTTGAATACTGATGGTGATGGCTTGAAGTCTGATGATGATTCAGATGTCGCGAGGGGTTATGTTTCTGTTGAAGCTGGCGTGATTAATGTTGTGTCTGGCGCGGATGCTGTTGAGGCTGAGACAGATGTTACTGTGACTGGCGGCACAATCACTTTGACTTCAGGCGGCGGCAGCAACAACGTTGTAAGCTCATCCGCTAAGGGCATTCAGGCGAATGTTAGCATAATTATTGACGGCGGAACCTTCACTGTTGATTCTGCTGATGACGCCTTCAACTCAAATTACGAATTAACCATTAATGGTGGTTCTTTCGTCATTTCAACCGGAGATGATGCCTTTCACGCTGACTCCTCTTTAACAATTAACAGCGGAGACATCAATGTTACAAAATCGTATGAGGGTCTGGAAAGCGTAATTCTCACCATCAACGGTGGAACAATCCATCTTATCTCAAGCGATGACGGCGTAAATGGGGCTGGAGGTAAAGATAGTTCTGGAATGCTTCTAGGACCTGGTATAGGGCCAGGTATAGGTCCAGGTGGCTTCATACCTGGTAATTGTCATCTCTACATCAACGGCGGCTATATTGTGGTTAATGCCTTGGGAGATGGTATTGACATTAACGGTGCAATTGATATGATTGCTGGCACTGTGATTGTTGATGGCCCCCCGAGCATGGAAACCGCTGTGGACCATGAGACTCCCTTTAAAATGACCGGCGGCTTTCTGCTTGGGGTGGGCAGTTCGGGCGCACCTATAGCACCAGCACTAGGCCCTACCGATTTGTCAACTCAGTATTCAATACTGGTGAATCTTAACAACCCAATTCAGGCTGGCAACTTAATTCATCTGCAAACCAGCAACGGCACTGAAGTTTTTACCTTTAAGCCTACTAAGCGGTATCAGTCAGTAGTTTTCTGTTCACCGACTCTGGCAAAAGGTGCGTATGATCTTTATTATGGGGGCAGTTCAACTGGCACAGTGAATGACGGGTTGTATACAGGTGGAACGTATGCTCCTGGAACCAAATATATTACTGTTACTATCTCCAGTATTGTAACGCGGATTAATTGATATTATTTTGGTGTCAAGCCAGAACATTGATAGCTGAAATCGCACTGCGCATGCTACAGGAATTCAAAATCACTTTCGCAAAGCCTTGATGGACAATTATTTAAGGTTAAAAGACTGTTTAATTAAATCAGCGAGTGTTATGCTGATGGACAAGAAGGCGGAAACGCTGTTTTGTCTTCTAATACTTCTAACGCCATTGCTCATCTTGCCCTTTGTTGAGTTTGCCTCAGCCAATTTTAGTCATTATTCTGCTCCAAAAATGACAATTTTATCTCCAGTTACAAACATGGTATACACCCAGTCAAGTATTTCCTTAAGCGTTGAAGTTGAAATGCGCAATTGGGACATGTCGAATTGGGAACAATTAGCCGAGTTGAAATATAGTCTAGATGGGCAACCTGTCGTTTCAGCAGCCATCAAAAATGAGGCTAACAATGCAGGCGTTGATGGGTTTGCAACTGCAACAATTTCAGGCGTAGCAGAAGGTGCTCACTCTCTGTATATTCATGGGCAAACAACCTTCAGCAAGTATTCTTCGTTATCCGCCAACTTTAGTTCAACTATCTATTTCGTTGTTAACTCCGTTACTCCAACCATTCAAGTAGTGTCTCCCCAACAAACAACCTACAATTCAATAACTGTACCATTAGTGTACAAGAGTGATAAGCCCCTAACTTGGGCAGGATGTAGCTTGGATCAAAACATGGTAGTTGCCTCTCTAGATAACGCAACTCTTACCAACCTGTCCAACGGCGCCCATTCATTAAGAGTCTACGGAACTGACAGCGCTGGAAAAGTCTACGCTTCTAAAGAAATCGCTTTCTCTGTTAATGGCAAAAATCCTCCAGTCGTCACTATTGATGTTGAAGCAATTATCAACGCAAGAAAATATTTACCCTCTGATTTCCAAAACCGGACTTATTGGCATCTAGTTTTTCACGTTAATGAGCCAACGTCTTGGATGGGCTACAGTCTGGACGGCGGTGTCAATCAAACTATTGAAGGAAACGTAATACTCAGTTTCTCGTATGGCAGCTCCACCATTATTGTTTACGCGGCGGACTTGTGCGGGAATATCGGCGCTTCTAGCCCGTATACTTTTACTTTAGCCGCGGGTGAAGCTGGATCTGCTTATGCTTCCCCAACTGCTCCCCAAATATCTCGGCCAGAGTTGACTTCTGAGCCCAGCCCAAGCAATAATCTGTTCCCAATGACTCTGATGGTAGTCTCGGTGGCTTTGGTAGCCATTGTTGCTTTTACTTGTGTATTTCTCTTCAAGTGGAATCACCGAAGAAAGAACGAGGTTTAATTTCTCAAGTATACTTTTGGGCGCTTCTAAGAATAAAAAATCATCAAAACGCTCAGATAAAT
>Ga0256868_10001439_pt1 | contig 13035 bp, 12 predicted proteins | sample RVTome_13_FD_187341 | JGI IMG/M metagenome (GOLD analysis project Ga0256868, IMG submission 187341) | Soil microbial communities from uranium-contaminated site in the Upper Colorado River Basin, Wyoming, United States - RVT92D227 HiSeq ... | reverse complement strand
GCCGATGGCGGTCTGGTGGCGCCCGAAGCCGGTCGCCACGACGTACCTCACGTCCGCGCGGGCGATGCCCGCCGCCTCGATCGCCCGCGCGAACGCGCGCTCCGCCGCCGCGGCGAGCTTGAAGCCGGTCGGCTCCATCGCCCGGCCGAGGATGACGCCGTCCTCGCGGGCGATGACGGCCTTGGTGTAGGTCGAGCCGATGTCGATGCCGGCCGTGAAGGTCATGCGGCGCCTCCCGGCGCGTGTGCCGGCGCGCGGCCGGCGACGATGCGGTCGAGCGCGAACAGCGCGGCGCCCAGCGCGCCCATGTAGTGCGCCTCGTCGCCCACGTTGACCGACAAGCCGAGCCGCCTGTTGAGCGTCGCGACCATCGCCTCGTTCTTGGTAACGCCGCCCGTGAACGTGACCTGCTCCTCGATCCCGACGCGCCGCAGCAGGCCGATCGAGCGGGCGCCGATGGACTCGTGCACGCCGAGCAGGATGTCCTCGATCTTCTTCCCTTTGCCGAGCCAGGAGAGCACCTCGGATTCGGCGAACACGGTGCAGGTGGTGCTGATCTTCACCGCGCGCTCGCCCTTGAGCGCGGTGGGTCCCAGCTCGGCGAGCGGCAGGTCGAGCGCCACGGCCGCGGCGCCGAGGAACCGGCCGGTGCCCGCGGCGCACTTGTCGTTCATGCAGAAGTCCACGATCTCGCCCGAGGGTTGGACGCGGATCGCCTTGGTGTCCTGGCCCCCCATGTCGAGCACCGTGCGGGTACCCGGGAACATGTGGACCGCGCCGCGCGCGTGGCAGCTGATCTCGGTGACCTGCGTGTTGCCGAACGTCACCTTGTAGCGGCCGTATCCCGTGCCGACGATGAACTCGACCGCTTCCTCCTCGATGTCGCCGTTCGTCAGCGCCTCCGCGAAGGCGGTTTCGGCCGCGCGCATCACGTTCGCGCCGGTGTCGACGAGCGAGCGGCCCACGATCTCCCGGGCCTCGTTGATCAAAACCGCCTTGGTCTGCGTGGACCCCACGTCCACGCCCGCCGCATAGGCCATGCGTGCCTCCCGTTACGCGGTCGCCGCGGCCGCCTGGTGGCGCCGCGAGGCGAGCCCCTCGAAGAAGGCGTCGATCCGGTTCTTCATCTGCGCCTCGGACACGACCCGCCGGTCCATCAGGTCCGACTCGACGAACAGACTCGGCACGTCCGTGACTGCCATCAGGGCGCGCCGCGTGTCGGCCAGCCCGGTGGACACCGTGCGGCAGCTCTTGATCGGGTGAAAGACCACCCCGTCCGCCGCGAAGTCGGCCACCATCCCGGCGAGGGCTCGTGTCTGGAAGAACATGCTGTCCATCGCGTCGCGCACGCCGAGCAGCACGCCCTCGGCCAGGCTCTCGATCGGCCGCGCGAGGTCGTAGGCGAAGCCCAGGTTCGCGCCGCCGGAGGCGAACCACAGGTACGTCGAATTGACGAACACGCCGCCCCAGTCGGTGAACAGCTCCGTGAAGCGGCGGAAGATCGGGTAGCACGGCACCCCGACGAAGATCAGGCGCCACTGCTCCTCGATGGTCGTGCCGATCCCGCGCTCGGCCTTGAAGGCCAGCTCCTCGACCAGGTCGCGGAAGTACGCCGCCCCTTCGGCGGTGCCGCGGAAGCCGTTCGCGACGCCGAGGAAGATCGTGCCGTCCGACAGCGCGTTGAACACCGCGGGCCGGCTCCGGTTGAGCTCGAGCACCCGCGCCCAGCCGGCGTTCATCGCGGTGGCGTGCGCCATGTGCTCGCGCAGCCGGTCGATGTCGAACCGCACGCCCGACACCCGCTCGCACAGCGCGATCAGCTCGCGCAGCTGCGCCTCGACGTAGCGCCGGTCCAGCTCGAAGTCGCCCGAGCCGCTCGCCGAGGCCAGCCCCGCGCCGCGCGAGCCGGGGACGTCGAGCGTGAACAGCGGCATCCCGTACATCCGCTCCCAGATCTCGCCCCACTTGACGTAGGTGTTGCAGGCGTTGGTGCACACCGCGAGCGCCGGCTTCGGGATCGTCCCCATGGGGTGCGCGCCGCCCCTCAGCTGCACCGCGACGTCCGCCTTCACGTAGCCGCAGATGTCGGGGGAGAAGCCGTAGTCCTCGGCCTCGTTCAGGTACTCGTGCGCGACGCGCCGCACCGCCGTCTGGAGCGAGTTGATCTCCGGGAACACGATCGGGAAGTCGAACACCCGAAGCAGCTCGCACAGGCTGCCCATCACGAAGACGTAGGCCGCACCGCGGCCCTCGTCGGCCGCGCGGGTCAGCCCCTGGAACCACTCGCGGAACAGGCGGGCGCCCGCGTCGTTCCCGCGTCCGACGATGCCGGTGTCCTTCGCCGTGTCGTCCATGTGCACCGCCTCAGTCGAACAGCAGGTTCTCGACGAACGTCTCCAGCTGGATCTCCAGGCTGTCGAAGCTCGACATGTTCTCCTCGAACTCGCTCACGAAGTACGGGATGCCCCGCTGGTCGAGCGCGCGGGTGTGCACGACCAGCTCCTCGAGGCCGGGCTCGCACATCTTCGCGGCCATCAGGATCGCGGCCTGCGCGCCCGACCGCTCGATCCGTTCGAGCAGCATCCGGTCCTTCGGCTTGCGCAGGTCGTGCTGCACCGGGCTGTGCGCCGAGCGCTCGATGTACGACTCGGCGAGGCTCAGCAGCGGGTCGCCGCCGTCCGGCACGTCGGAGGTGATCCAGCGCAGCCCGATCAGAAGGTCGTCGTCCACGACGTAGCACGAGCGGGCGATCGCGCGGATCAGGTCGAGCGGGGGCTGCTCGCAGAACGCGCCCTCGAGGATCACCCGGATCTTGTCCTGGCGCGGCGCCGCGCGCGCCTCGAGCAGCGGCAGCACCGCGCGCAGCAGGTCGTTGTGCTCCTCGCGCGGCACGAGCCCGCCGATCGCGGTGAGCACGTAGGCGTCGTCGGCCGGGAGCTGCCACGGCCGCTCGCGTTTCAGGGCGTAGAGCGCCCGGAGCAGCGCGCGGTTCTCGTTGAACACCGCGATCGAGTGCGTGAGATCGGCGTCGCTGATCGGCCTGCCGGCGATCTCCTCGCACCCGCGGCGCGTGCGGTCGTACTCGTCGCGCAGGTACCGCGCGGCGAACGCCGAGTTCGGGTTCTGCGGCAGGTAGAGGATCCGGCAGGGGTAGGGAAGGTTGCGGCCCCACACGCCGGCCAGGTTGCGCGCCGCATCGCAGATCGGGTGCGTGACGAACAGGTCGAGCTCGACGCGCTTGCCGAGCGCCAGCTCGAGCGAGGTCTTGAGGATCGAGCAGAGGTACGAGCCGAAGTGCGACTCGGCCTGGGTCGGCTCGACCGCCGCGCCGCGCACCTTGAAGGGCAGCATTCCGCCCGCGTGCGCGATCTCCTCGGGGAAGTAGACCTGGAAGTGGCCGACCACCTTCCCGCCCGCCTCGCGCCACCGGCGTACCGTCGGGAAGTCGGTGTCCTCGACCAGCTCGCGGCAGTGGTACAGGATCTCGTCCAGCGCCTGGCCCCGCCATGCCGGGAAGACGGGCGCGGCGCTCCGCCCGGTGAGGGTGGCGCTCACGCGTGCCTCCATACCGGTTGCCGTTTCTCGGTGAACGCGCGGAGCCCCTCGAGCGCGTCGTGCGTCGCCATCAGCTGGTCGACGTAGATCGTCTGCGCCTCGTGCATCGCGCGCTCGAGATCGCGGCCCTCCCCCGCGCGAAGCGCCTCCTTCGCGAGGCTGAGCGCCGCCGCACTGTGGCGCGCGATCCGCGCCGCGAGTGCCGCCGCGGCGCGCTCCAGCTCGGCGTCCGGAACGACCTGCGCGACCAGCCCCGCGCGCTCGGCCTCGTCCGCGCTCACCGGATCGCCCGTGTAGATCACCCGTGCGGCGAGCGCCGCGGTGGCGCGCCGTGGCAGCAGCGCGCACGCCGCGGGAGGCAGCACGCCGAGCGCGATCTCGGGCTGGGCAAAGCTTGCCCCCGCGGCGGCGACGATCAGGTCCGCCGCCTGCACCAGCTCGAACGCGCCCCCGAGGCAGCGGCCCTGCACGGCGGCGATCACGGGCTGCGGGAAGTCGGCCAGCGCGTTCACCGTGTAGCAGAACTCGGGGATCAGCGCGGCGTGGTGCGGCGGCAGGTGCTCGGCGACGTCGGCGCCGGCGGAGAAGTGCTTGCCCGCGGCGGTGAGCAGCAGGACGCGCACGCCGTGCTCCCGCTTCAGGTCACCCAGCGCGACGCCGAGCTCGCCGAGCAGCGCGCGGGTCAGGATGTTGAGCGGCGGGGCGTCGAGCTTCACATGGGCCACGCCCTGGTCCAGCGTCCAGGTGACGGCGTTCACGATGCGCTCCTTCCCGGGCCGAGCAGCTGGCCGCCGTCCACCGGCAGCGTCGTGCCGGTAACGAACGAGGCGGCCTCCGAGCAGAGGAACCGGACGACCGCCGCCACCTCCTCGGCGCGGCCCATGCGGCCGAACGGGATGCCGGCGAGCGCCTCGCGGCGCGCGGCCTCGGGGATGCTGCGGGTCATCGGCGTGTCGATGTAACCCGGCGCGACCACGTTCACCGTGACGCGCTCGCGCGCCAGCTCGAGCGCCAGCGTCCTGGCGAGCCCGATCAGCCCCGCCTTCGCCGCCGCGTAGTTCGCCTGCCCGAACTTGCCGCGCAGAGCGTTGATGGACGAAATCAGGACGACCCGGCCCGCCGCCGACTTCCGCAGGGCGGGGATCGCGGCGCGGACGGTCTCGAAGGCGCCGGTGAGGTTCACCGCCAGCACGTCGTCCCATTCGGCGCGCGACATCTTCCAGGAAACCCGGTCGCGGATGATGCCGGCGGCGCACACCACGCAGTCCAGAGCGCCGCGCGCGTCCACGACCTCGGCGACCGCGCGCTCCAGGGCGGCCGAGTCGCGCACGTCGGCCGTGATCGCGCGCTGGGCGCGCCCCGGCCCGTCGGGAAAGGCCAGGTCCACCGCGGCGGTCCACGCGTCCTCGGCGAGGGCCGCCACGATGGCGCGGCCGATGCCGCGCCCGCCGCCGGTTACGAGAGCGGTGCGCCGCATGCGCCGCAGTAGGCGTGGTCCGCCGGTAGGCCGTGTGCGCCGCACTTGCCGCAGCTCCTGAGGTACGCGCCCCAGGGCAGCTCGGAGGACGCGCCCGCTGCGGCCCGCCCGCGCAGCATCTCGTAGCGCGGCTTGCGCTTCTCGACGAAGGCACGCATCCCCTCGAGCGGCTCCCAGCAGGCGTAGTGCAGCGACAGCCAGTCCTGCGCGTGGCGCACCGTCGAGTGCCAGGCGAGGTCCTTCCAGTAGTTGACCTGGGCCTTGGTGTAGCGCGCGCACTCGGGGAACGACGCGAGCAGCTTCCGCGCCACGTCGTCCACCAGGGCGTCCAACCGGGAAAGGTCGAGGCGGTAGCCGTCCGCGCCCTTCTGCGCCTGCGCGATCTGCTCCGCGCTCGCGCCCTCGATCCACTCCTCGCCGCGCCGCACCGAGGGCACCACCCAGTTCACCAGGCCCCACTCCAGCGCCTTGCTCGCCGGCACCGGCTCGTTGAGGAACAGGATCTCGCGCGCCCGCTTGTCGCCCACGACGAGCGGGAGCCACTGGGTCGAGCCGCCGCATGCCACCGAGCCGACCTGGGTGCCGACCTGCCTGACGTAGGCGTGCTCGGCCATCACCGAGAGGTCGCAGGCGAGCTGCGTCTCGTTCCCGCCGCCCACCGCCATGCCGTTGATCCGCGCGATTACCGGCTTGCCGGTGTTGAGGATGCTCTCGATGTAGGCGCGGAACAGCGCCATGTACTTCCAGTAGTCGCGCGGCTGCGCCACGTACGCATCGGCGTACTCCTTCACGTCGCCGCCGGTGCAGAAGGCGCGGTCGCCGGCGCCGGTGAGCACGATGACGCCCACGGCGTCGTCGAAGCTCGCGTCGCGGAAGGCGGTGGCGATCTCCTCCAGCGCGGCCGTCGAGTACGCGTTGTAGTTGTGCGGCCGGTTGAGGGTGATGCGGGCGATCCCGTCGGCCTTCGCGTACAGCGTCTCCTTGAAGGCGAAGGCGCTCGCGGGCCGCGAGGCGAAATGGCGGTGTGTCCCGGTCGTGGCGGTCATGGCGGTCAGTCGCAGGTGAGGCCGCCGACCAGATGGTCGGCGAACTGTTGGCCGAGCCCGGGGGCGTCGATGCTGCCGCCGGGCCGGTACCAGCGCGCGATCCAGTTGATCGCGCCGAGGATGGCGAACGCGGCGATCTTGGGGTCCACGGCGCGGAACTCGCCGTCCCGGATCCCCTCGGCGATTACCTCGCGCAGCGCCCGCTCGTACCGGTCGCGCGCCGCCACGATTCCCGCGCGGTGCTCGGGGGAGAAGGCCGTCACCTCGATACCCAGCGGCGAGCCCTCGAGCGTGTCGGTCATCACCCGCACGTGCTCGCGGATGACGTGGGCCAGCCGCGCGCCCGGCGTGCCCAGGCGCCGCGCCTCGCGGACAATGCGCTTGAGGTCCTCCAGCGCTTCCAGGTGGCAGGCGTGGAGGATAGCCTCCTTGTCCGGGAAGTAGTGGTACAGCGCGGTGCGCCGCACGCCGAGCCGCTCGGCGATGTCGTCGAGCGTGGTCTCGTGGAAGCCGCGCTCGCGGAAGGCCCGCAGGGCCGAGTGGAGGATCTCGCGGCGGCGGCGGCTGCGCTTCTCCTCGACGTGGCGCGATGGCACCGGCTTGGTCCGCAGGGAGGGCATCAGTGCGCGATCTCCGACCGGGGTTATCGGATTTGACCTCTTTGTCAAATTTTGACGTGCACGTCGATTCTGTCAACGGGGGGCCGTCCGAGCGAGCCCGATCAGGCGGGGCGAGTTACATTGCGGGCGCACAGTCGCGGCCAACCCTACCGTGCTGGGCTACGCCCGTCAGCATCCGCGACCGGAGGGGCTCCGATGAATCGTTCCGCCCGATGGGTCCTCAGCGCCGCTGTCGCGCTCATCATGGCCTTCGTGGTCTACAACTCGATGGCGAGGGTGAAGCACGAGTGCGCGGTGTGCGTCGAGTTCAACGGCGGCAGCCGCTGCGCCAGGGGCGCGGGGGCGAACGAGGAAGAGGCCAGGCGCGGCGCGCAGACCGCCGCGTGCGGCGTGCTGGCGAGCGGGATGGACGAGTCGATCCGCTGCCAGAACACCCCGCCGAAGACGGCCCAGTGCCAAACCAGTTGAGAACGCCGTTCGGGAGTGCCCGATCATGTCCAGCGCTCGATCAGTGAAGCTCGCCGTACGCCTCGCCGCGACCGCGGCGGTGGCGCTCGGCCTCACCGTCACCCGTCCGGCGGCCGCGCAGCAGGCGGCCGACCAGGAGTACCCCGGCCTCGAGACCGGGAAGATGTGGACCTTCGACGTTCCGCCGCTCGAGTACTGGGCCCGGCGCTACAACTTCCGGCCGACCCGGGATTGGCTGGACCACGTACGGCTCGCGGCCTTGCGCCAGCCGGGTTGCACCGCCTCGTTCGTTTCGGCCGACGGCCTGGTGATGACGAACCACCACTGCGCCCGCTCGTGCATCGAGTCGGCCACGCGGCCGGGTGAGGACCTGCTCACCAACGGATTCTACGCGCGCACCCGCGCCGAGGAGCGCGCCTGCCGAGGGATCTTCGTGGATCAGCTGCAGAGCATCACCGACGTCACCGACAGTGTGACGTCGGCGGTGCCCGCGGGGACGCCCCCGGCTCGCGCGGCGGACCTGCGCGCGGCCGCCAGCCGGGGAATCGCGCAGCGCTGCTTGGCGGCAGGCCCTGACCTCTCCTGCCAGGTCGTGACCATGTACCGCGGCGGACAGTACAAGCTCTACCGGTTCCGCCGCTTCTTAGACGTCCGCCTCGTGTTCGCGCCCGAGGACTCGATCACGTTCTTCGGCGGAGACCCCGACAACTTCACGTACCCGCGACACGACCTCGACATGAGCTTCTACCGCGCCTACGTGAACAACGAGCCGGCGCACACCGAGTACTTCCGCTGGAGCCGGGACGGCTCGCGGGAGCGCGACCTGGTGTTCGTGATCGGCAACCCCGGATCGACCGGGCGGCTGAACACCGTGGCCCAGCTCGAGTTCCTGCGGGACGTGCGGTACCCGGCGCAGCTCGATTCGCTGGCGCGGGTCATCGCGGTCTACCAACAGCTCGGCGCGCTGAGCCCCGAGCGCGCGGCCGCTCTGCGCAACCCCCTGTTCGGCGCGCAGAACTCGTTCAAGGCGATCAGCGGCTACCAGAGCGGGCTGCTCGATCCGCAGCTGATGGCGCGGAAGCGGGCCTGGGAGCAGGAGTTCCGCAGCCGGGTGGGCGCGGACGCGAACCTGCGCCGCCAGTACGGCGACGCCTGGGACCAGGTCACCCGGATCCGCCTGCAGATGCGCCAGCTCGACCAGCGGCGCCGCTACTACGCGTTCGGCGCCTACGGCGCGCGGCTCCTGAACTTCGCCGCGGCTCTGGTGCGGCTGCCGGTCGAGTCGGCCAAGCCCGACAGTGCCCGGCTGCCCGCGTATCGGGACGCCAATCGCGCCGCCCTCGAGCGTGCGCTGTACAGCGCCACGCCGGTCGACACGACGGCCGAGATCCGGATGCTGGCGGCGTATCTGACGGCGATGGCAGCGGAGCTGCCGGCCACCGACCCCGTGCTCCGCGCGGCGCTCCAGGGCCGGTCGCCCGAAGATGCGGCGCGCGCTCTGGTGTCGCTCGCGCCGATCCTGACCGCCGACCAGCGCCGCGCGCTGGTGCAGGGCGGGGCCGCCGCGGTCGGCGCATCGAGCGACCCGTTCATCGTGCTCGCGAGGGTCATCGATCCGCTGCAACGGGACATCGAACGCCAGTGGACCGAGCTGGCCAACCAGGAGGCGCAGCACGACGAGCGCTTCGGACGCGCGCTGTTCGCCGTGTACGGCAACGCGATCGCGCCCGATGCGACGTTCAGCCTCCGCATCACGGACGGTGAGGTGCTGAGCTACCCCTACAACGGGACGCTGGCCCAGCCGTACACGACCTTCTACGGGCTGTTCGACCGGCACTACGGGTGGGGCGGCCGCGCGCCGTGGAACCTCCCGGCGCGCTGGCTCGCGCGCCGCGACTCGCTGAACCTGGCGACGCCGCTCAACGCGGTCTCGACCAACGACATCATCGGCGGCAACTCGGGGAGCCCGGTACTCAACCGGGATGGGGAGATCGTGGGGCTGATCTTCGACGGCAACATCGAGAGCCTGCCCCCGCGGTTCCTCTTCTCGGAGGCTCGGCCGCGCTCGGTGTGGGTGGACTCGCGCGCCATCGTCGAAGCCATGCGCCGGGTCTACGACGCCGGCCCGCTGGCCGACGAGCTGACCCGCAACCGGTAGCCGGTATCTGCCAGGAGTTCATCATGCGCCCGACGCGCGTTGCGCTATTCGCCCTGTTCGCCCTGCTCCCCGCGACTCCGGCCGCGGCGCAGCAGGCGCGCACCGTCGTCGTCGGGCGCGTGGTGACCGATTCATTGACCGCACGCGACCCGGTGGGGCGCAGCCGCAAGGCGCCTTACCACGTCTGGACCCTCGACGGGCGGCGCGGGCAGAAGATCGAGATCGACCTCGCCTCGGCGGATTTCGACGCCTACCTCGTGCTGCGGGACGGCGAGGGATACGTCATCGGCCGCGACGACGACTCGGGCGAGGGGAACTCGGCGCGCCTGCACGCGATCCTCCCGCGCGAGGGCCGCTACCAGATCGTCGCCACCTCGTTCAGCGAGAGCGGGCGCGGCCGCTACACGCTCGGCGTGAGCGGCTGGGAGACGCCGGACGCGCCGCCCGCGGGCGTCGCCGCGGCGCTCCGTCCGGGCGAGACGAAGGATGGGCTGCTCGAGCCGGGCGACGAGGTCTCGGGCGACGGTCCGTTCCAGGACCGCTGGACCTTCGACGCCCGCGCCGGCCAGCGCCTGCGCTTCGAGCTGCGCTCGACCGACTTCGACAGCTACCTGGTGGTCCTCGGCCCCGACGGCGCGCAGCTCGCCACCGACGACGACGGCCTGGGCGACAATGACGCCTCCATCGCCTTCCGCGCGGGGGCGGCGGGGCACCACACCGCGCTCGCCACGAGCTACGGCGACGACCCGAAGTCGGGCGGCTACCGGATCACCCTCGTCGAGGAGAGCGGCGACTTCGCCGAGCCGGGCGAGGCGGGCGCGATCGCGGCGGGCGAGACGAAGGACGGGCGGCTCGAGACCGGCGACCGCTTCGGCACGCGCGGGTTCGAGGACCGCTGGACGTTCACCGCGCGGGCCGGGCAGCTGCTCCGGATCGACGCGACGTCGCAGGCGTTCGACACCTACGCCGTCCTGCGATTCGGCGAGACGTCCGTGGACTCCAACGACGACGGCGGCGACGGCACCAACGCGCGCGTCATGACCGTCGCGCCGAACACCGGCACCTACACGCTCGTCGTGTCGGCGTACAGCGAGGGCCGTGCCGGCGGGCGCTACGCGGTCGCGCTCGGCGTCACGGCGACGCCCGCGGCCGCGGGCGCCCCGGCGCGCATCGCGCCGGGGCAGCGGCTTGCGGGCCGCCTCGAGCCGGGCGACCGCGCGCGCGACGGCGGCGGCTACGAGGACGTCTGGGAGTTCGACGCGCGGCCCGGCCAGGACGTGACGATCGAGATGCGCTCGGGGAGCTTCGACGCCTACCTCGAGCTGCGCGATCCGCAGGGCCGCATCGTCGCCGAGAACGACGACGGCCTGGGCGAGGGCACCGACTCCTTCGTCTTCGGCCACCTCGAGCAGGGCGGGCGCTACCGGATCGTCGCGCGGGGCTACGGCGACCGCGAGTCCGCCGGCTTCTACGAGCTGGCGCTCGCCACGGCGGCACCGGCCGGGGCACCGGGCCGGGTGCTCGAGGTCCGGGACGGGGACGCCATCGTCGGACGGCTCGAGCCGGGCGACAGCGTCGTGGGCGACAGCACCTACGCGGACGTCTACCTGTTCCGGAGCTCCCGCAGCGCCGACGTGGTCATCGACCTGCGCTCCGGAGACTTCGACGCCTACCTCCTGCTCCAGGACGCCGCCGGGCGGACCCTCGCCACCGACGACGACGGCGGGAGCGGGCGCGACTCGCGGCTCAGCTTCGGCGTCACCGCCGGCGCCACTTACCGCATCCTCGCGAACAGCTACGGCGAGGAGCGCGCCACCGGCGCGTACCGTCTCTCGCTGCGGTTTGCGCCATAGCTCGGTTTGCGACATTCTGAACTTGAGATGAAACCGGCGAAGCCCCGGGCCGCCCGGCCCCGCTCCTACGGGCTCACCACCGACCGCGCGCTGAACCTGTGGGTTGCCTTGGCGCGCTGCGCCGCCTCGGTGAGCCGGGTCGCGGCGCGCGACATCCAGCGCTACGGGCTCACCCCGGCGCAGTTCGCGGTGCTCGAGGCGCTCCACCACAAGGGGCCGATGCCGCTGTGCACCCTCGGTGAGAAACTGCTCGTCACCAGCGGCAACATCACCTACGTCGCGGACCAGCTGGAGCGCGCGGGCTACCTGCGGCGTCGGCGTTCGACGGAGGACCGGCGCGTGATCCTGGCGCGACTGACGCCGAAGGGCGAGGCGCTCATCCAGCGGAACTTCCCCGCGCACGCCACGTGCATCGAGCAGTCCGCCGCCGCGCTCTCCCCACGCGAGCAGACCGAGCTCGCCCGCCTGCTCAAGAAATGGGGGAAGGCGGTCCGGAACAGCTGACGGGCGGGTCCTCGGCGCCGGCGTCGCCTCGGGCGGAGCGCTCAACCTCTTGCCCCGCCGCACCTTAGTTCTTATAGTAGCCCAACCTCCCCGGGGAGCCCAGCCTGATGCTCGACCCGTTCTGGAGCTCGGACGAGTACGACGAACGCGCTCACGAGCTCTACAACGAAGGGCAATACGACGAGGCGATCGAAGTACTCCGCGAAGGTCTGCACGTGTATCCCGAAGCCGTCGAGCTCCATGTCGGGATGGGCTACGCCCGTCTCGCGCGGGAGGAGTTCGCCTGGGCGCGCCGGGCGTTCAGCGGCGCGCTCGCACTCGAGGCGGACCACGAGGACGCGCTCGCGGGAATGGGTGAGGTGCTCCTCAAGCTCGGCGAGACGGGGTCGGGCGTCCAGTGCTTCGACCGCGTCCTCGCCCTCGGGTTTTCCGAAGACCTCGACATCGTGCTGCAGATGGGCCGCGCGCTGTTCCGCGAGGGGCAGCTCGAGCCCGCGCGGCGCTTCTTCGCCCTCGCGCAGGCGGCGCACCCCGACCACGCCGAGACGGCGGCCTGCGTGGGCTACGCGGCGCACCGGCTCTCGCAGGAGCAGGACGCGATCCACTGGCTGCGCCGGGCCCTCGCGATCGACGCGGGGCACAGCGAGGCGCGCGTCTACCTCGCCAACCTGCTCTACGACCGCGGCGAGTACGAGCCTTCGCTGGCCGAGTTCGAGAAGACGACGCCCGACGATCACTGGGACGAGCTCGGCATCTGGCGCATCATCGAGCTGAAGAAGACGATCTACCGGCTGACGGACGACGACCCCGAGCTCAAACCCTGGCTGGTGCGCCTCGCCGACCTGGCCGGCGAGGCGGACGCCACCGAGCAGCTGCTGGCCGAGCTCGAGGCGGCGGGGCCCGACGGCACCGGCTCGCGCGACCCCGCGCAGCTCGAGCTGTTCGGTACCCTGCTCAGCGAGCTGCAGGAGATGCGCCGGCGCGGCCGCAGCGGCGACATCCACCGCGTCGCCACGCCGGACGGCACGGCGTACACCGGCACGTGGGAGGAGATAGTGACCTCCATGCGCGACGCCGACGCCCTCTTCGCCGGCCGCTCCGTCGAGGAGTACCTCTCGGGCTACGCCGCGCGCGCCGCCCGCCTCACCGGCGTCGTCATCCCCGTCACGGACGCCGAGAGCTTCATCCGCGGGAGTGCGGACGCGGGGTTGCTGCGGATTCTGCGTTAGGTTTCGGGTCCTGGGTCCTGGGTCCTGGGTCCTCGGTCTTAGGTCTTAGGTCTTAGGTCTTAGGGGGCGAGGCATGGCGCCACCGGCCCTAAGCCCTAAGCCCTAAGACCCTATTCACCAGACCC
>Ga0256868_10001438_pt1 | contig 13039 bp, 9 predicted proteins | sample RVTome_13_FD_187341 | JGI IMG/M metagenome (GOLD analysis project Ga0256868, IMG submission 187341) | Soil microbial communities from uranium-contaminated site in the Upper Colorado River Basin, Wyoming, United States - RVT92D227 HiSeq ... | reverse complement strand
ATTGTGACTGCCAGAATATATGATTTTTTAGGGTGTCTGAAGTTTTTCTTCTCCCCGGGCTGTTCAAGATTTCTGATATTGTCGTTGTAAAATATGATGATGCCTGATTTGTCCAACGGAGCCATCAGGGCATATGAGCAGTAATTTACAGCGCCCTGCTCAAGGAAACCGGTTTCCATGATATAATCACGGTAGTCAGACAATTCAATACTTCTTGCTGTATCTGGCCGGAAATGGAAATCCTGATTTTTTTCGATAACCTGCGTCCAGTAAACCTGGCCATTGTTATCAAAGCAGGTTATAATAAGATTGTTGTATGTATCATAGGGTTGATTAAACACCTGCTCGGCAATCATGATGATTTTATTGTTTTCACGCAAAACCACATCCGTGATCACATAACTGATCAATTCTTCCTGTGCGATTATTGGTTCCTTCATCTTTGACAATTGTGAAAGCAGCGCATTATCAAACTCATTCAGATTATAATCTACAATATTGCCGGTTACCGGGTCGATCTTAAAGAAAAAACTTCCACGTACCCCTTTTCGGAGTAAATCGGAATAAAGCCCGGCGCAGATCAGTTCACCCTGGTCACCGGCGATAATTCTGACTCCCCTGATAAACCTGTCGGTAATGGTAAGCGGATATTCTTTAAACACTTCGCCGTTATGGGTATAGCTATAGATGTTATAAAGGTTCTTGATTTTCCGGACAAGTGAGATGATCCATTCCCGTTTCAGCAGGCTTAAAACAGAGACATTTCCTGTTTCATCCACGATATACATATTGTCTCTTGGCCCCAGTCCCGAAAATTCAAATGAATCTTTTCTTTTCCATATCAGGTCAAGTCCCTTGTCAAACACAAACATTTCATTGAATTGTGCTCCTGACCAACTCAGTTTGGTCCGGCAGGCTATAAGGAGCTTTGTTTCATGCCGTGATAAGGCAAAATGAAAATCGGCCCAGGCGCCCTTGATATTTTTGATTTTGGTAACCTCTGTGAGTTCAGAAGAGGGCTGCAGATTGTCTTTACTGATTTTCTGATAATAAAGGGTTATATCGTCAATGCGTGCTCTGGAAACAAACACATAGAGCTCGTTGTGAAAATGGACCACCGTTTCGAGCTCATAGGTTTTTATTCCCCTGAAAAGCTTTATGGGCTCTTCAAGCAACGGATTCAGATCTTTGTCCAGCTTTTCCAGAAAATATTGGGTTCCGTAAAACTTGATCACATAAAAATGATCCTGGTCGTGCCCAATGATTTTATGCATATGGGTTGTGCCATTGTTTACATCAGGTTTACTGACGGAAACTTCAATTTCCTGTGGTGAGGCCGGCCAGTAAATACCTGGTAACATAATCATCAAGAACTGCAATGTGATAACCCTGAATTTCATACATCTTTGGTTTTATATTCTTTTGCACTAATCAAAACTAATAAACATTTACTGATGAAGCAACCAAATCCTGTTATTGCTATAAAACAGTGGACTTGGTCTTTCAGAAAGTTGTATATTTACCATAGTACTTATTTTTAGTTAAGTTGTTTTAATGGTTCAGCAAGTATTCATCATATCAGACGGAACCGGACGAACTGCAGAACAAGTATTAAATGCGGCTTTGGTTCAGTTTGAAAACAGCAATATCCAAACCAAAATATATCCTCAGGTCAGTACGGAAAAACAAATCCAGGAAATTATATCTGAAGCCAGCATGGCCAAAGGCCTGGTATTGCACACTGTTGTATCAAAAAAACTACGGGACATAATTAATAAGCAAGGCCTTTTATATGCTGTGGATACAATCGATCTAATCGGACCGCTTCTTGCTCAGTTATCACATCATTTTTCCTATTTACCCTCTGAAAAGCCAGGTATTTATTATGAATTGAATAAGTCCTATTTCAAACGGATTGAGGCAGTTGAATATACCTTGCGTCATGATGACGGGCAAAGAATAGAAGAGTTGGATAAAGCTGAAATAGTTATATTGGGTGTATCAAGAACTGTTAAAACGCCTGTAAGTTTATACCTGGCACATAAGGGATGGTTAGTAGCCAACATCCCAATTGTATTAGGAATGGAACCACCAAAAGCACTTTTTAAGATACATCCCGGGCGGGTATTTTGTCTGACAACCTTTCCAAACCATCTGGCCGAGCTAAGAAAAGTCCGTGAAAAGCATCTGGGCGGGAATTTAGGTGAATATGCAAAACCATCTTTTATCATGAAAGAGTTGGAATATGCCAACACTATATTTAGACACCAGCCAGGTTGGACTAAAATAGATATTACGAATAAACCAATCGAGGAAATATCAATGGAAATACTGACCGGACTTAGGGAAATAGATGAATAAAATAAATGTCAAAAAAAAACAACATGTGGAAAAAGAATTATTCAAGGCGTGAATTTGTAAAGAAAAATTCACTCACCGGACTCGGCGCTCTGGTAGCCATGGGAGTTACACCATCTGTGTTTGCTGGTTTTACAAAAAATGCCGATGTTCCGGCCATTCTGGGCGGGCAACCTGTAAGGACCATGGATTGGCCCGGATGGCCGGTATGGGATTCGGCGACCGATGAAAAACAGGTGCTGGAAGTGCTAAGAAAGGGTGTCTGGTGTCGAGTAGGTGTAGAACAAAGCGTAGTAGCCGATTTTGAAAAGAAGTGGGCTGAAACTCTTGGTGCCAGGCGATGTCTGGCTGTGGTTAACGGTACCAATGCACTGATTATTTCCTTGCGTATGCTGGATATTGGTGGCGGTGATGAAGTGATCGTAACGCCGTATACTTTTGTTGCCACGATCTCAGCCATCCTGGAAGTTGGTGCTATGCCCATCTTTGTTGATATAGATCCGGAAACTTTTCAGATTGACCCGGAGAAAATCGAAAAAAGGATCACACCCCGCACCCGGGCCATACTGCCGGTGCACATCCTTGGATTGCCGGTTAACATTATCAGGATAATGGAGATCGCCGGGAAGCATAATCTAATTGTTGTAGAGGATGCCTGTCAGGCCTGGCTTGCAGAGGTCAATCATCAGAAAGTGGGCACATTCGGAAACGCAGGCTGTTTTAGTTTTCAGAATTCCAAGCATCTCGCCATTGGTGAAGGCGGAGCTATTGTGAGCGACGACGATGAATTTATGGACATGTGTCATTCATACCATAACTGCGGCCGTGCGTATGGTAAGATGGTTGATCCGGTAGGCGGCAATTATTTGATCAGGGCAAATAACCTCAGGATGACAGAATACCAGGCTGCCATCGGTCTGGCTCAGCTGAAAAGACTGGAAGGACACACTGCCATTCGAAATGAGAATGCAGCCTATCTGAAATCGCAGATCAAGGATATACCCGGGATTATCCCCTATAAATTGTATGATAATGTTACCCGGGCCTCATTTCATCTCTTCCCCTTCCGTTATAAAAAAGAACTGTTTGAAGGCTTACCCAGGGAAGGATTTCTTAAAGCACTTTCCGCTGAGGGAGTACCCTGTTTTGGCGGATATGGTGGAACCCTGAATACTATGCCATATCTGGATGATGCATTTCGTTCAAAAAATTACAGAAAGATGTACCCCGCGGAAATGCTTGATTTCCAGAAATTCGTTGAACAAAATAAATGTCCTGAGAATGACAGGGTATGCAACGAGGAAGCAGTCTGGCTTTTCCAGTCGATGCTGCTGGGAAGCAAATCTGACATGAACGATATTGCAATGGCGATTGCAAAAGTCCAGAAAAACGCAGGTATGATCAAGGCTAAGATTTAGATCAGACCGGATATATTCACACATTTAGTTATGAAGGGGATCCGGAATCCTGATCAGATCCTCCAGGATTATCTGTTATTTTGCGTTTTCAACCATTCTGTGGAAATCTTCCATATTGCTTTCTTCACCATATTCGGCATAATGGGTTATACCTTCTCTTTTGACAATGTATCTGAATTTTTCATACGTCCCGTTATTTCGTGCAGCAACCGGGATTAATTTGCATTTAAGATAGAGTATGGGCAATGAGGCCATTTCCACACGATGCAGGATTTCATCATTATCAGAAACCTTCCCGGCATTCTCAAATATCTGGAAAGACCGCTCAACGAAGTCGCCTGCAAACAGGGGATCTTCTGCGGTCAGTCGCCCGTATTCATTTGTTTCTATGTGCATATGGGTTTCTTGTGTGATCCGTCCATACAACAAATCGAAATACTGCCGCACATATTTGCCGGCCCTTCCGTAATAGCCATACATAAAATCGTCAATAACATCCTCAACATTGCAATCGGGATTCCAGAGCAGCCGGGAAATCAGGTAAGACCGCAGCTCCGCAAATTCACCGCCACGGCTCTCGTAAGCTGCCTGTTCCATAATACCTATTGCATTGTTTTCCTGAAAAGTCTTGATATTCGATTGCAGTACAAGCATGTTCGGATACGGCATGATATAATGCTGAAAATACACCACATAATCCCAGATGTAAAGATTCTTGGCAATGGCCGACCAGCCTTCCAGGTCTTCGAGAAATGACTTGTTCCGGGGACAGGATTTGATACCATGTGAAAAGCAGCATTCGATACTGCATAGCCTCACTACCACATTGTCCCTGGGTTTGATTGTTTTGCAAGGTTTCCGAGTGTATTTATAAGCCAAAGTGCCGATAAACTTTCCCGGAAACTCCTTTTCAACTGCGGCAGCCACTTGATTGACAAACCAGATAATTACCCCGGACTCGCTACCTTCTCGTTTAACAATGTCCTGACATTTATCACATTGACAAGGATTATCCCAGTCATTTTGCGATACATCATAGATAAGGTATTCCGGACTTTCACGCATCCTTTTTTTTATACTTTCCGTCACGATCTTCAGAACGTTTGGATTGGTGAGGCATAGTTGTGCATGTTCATGAATACGTTTGTTGTTGATCAGGCTGTAATATTCGGGGTGTTTACCGTAAAATTCAGCGGGGGGCATCAATGGATAAAAGGTATGAACTGACCAGTAACCTTCAACTCCGCCTGGCTGGTTCCTGACCGACATGGTTCCGTTCATCCTGTTTCTCGCAGCCCAAATGGTGTCGAAGGCTTCAAAATAGAAATTATTGCGTACCCTGATTCCGGGGGCTTCAGCATGTTCAAAAGAGGTGAACGTCTGTTGTTCCCTTTTGGGGATCACGCTTACCGAACGTGTGTACCACCTGCAGCCGAGCTCGTTTTCGAGAAATGACATAACGCCGTACATGGTTCCCCGTTGTCTTCCGCCATAGATTAAAATATCCGGTCCGTAACTGCAATACCTGAATGATTCATCCGGATCAGCAGGAGCGGGCCTGCCGGTTTTATCCCGTACCACACTGTTATAACCCACTATGATCTGTGGTCCCGCAAAGGCTTGTTCAACCGGCTCTATGGGGAATTCAGCACCACTGACCTCCCTGAGCCAATGCTGCAGTTCTTTGGCTGCCCATTGTTCCGACTCCGATGCACTGTTGCTGACCGCTATCCTGTAGTCTGATTTCTTTCCTGAAAACAAAGTATAGTCGGTTCGCTTTTCAGAAACATCTGCTGCTTTCAGGGAGTTTTCAGCTGCTGCTTTTATCATTAATAATTGATAAAAAATCAATGCAATGAATACTAACCGGTTCATAATATGCTATAATTTCTAATTGGATTATTGGCTAACTTCATATAAAGTTAACATTACCTCTAAGATAAGACTTTAGCAGATCTGTTTTGATTTGTTGTGTAACAAAATCATATGGTATGCAGTTGGCCTCTGTCTATTACCGCTGACTTCAGCCAACGGGACTGAAACCCATTATCCTACCCCGGCTTTGTCAGACATTAGAGATGTTATTTTATGACAAATTCAATAGCCCCACCCTTCAGGGTGGAGCTATTGAATGGAATACATACCAACATTAATGTATAATATAGCCTCTTTGACTACATATTTCTCAGCCCTGCCTCTTTCAATCTGATTTCCCGGCTACAGGTTTATTTTGTTTTTGAAACCGATCCGTTCATACAGGTCATTTCGCCGGTGTAATCATGATATTCCTGAATTCAACCGGGCCATGGTCTCCCTGCAGCATGATCGGCCCGGGCTCTCCCTCTTTGCTGTCCAGTGCACCTCCTGTAATTCCCGGGATGATCTGATCACAGATAATGGTTTTTCCATTTGCCTCCACGGTGATGCGTCTGCCAACCAGGGTAATGTCATATGTCTGCCACTCACCCGGTGATTTTGATACATCTTCATTGGGTGTGAGAAAACCATAAATCCCTCCCATATAGACTGATGAGGGCTCTTGTCCTTTGCTATCTATGATCTGTAATTCATACCTTCCCCTTAAATAAATTCCGCTGTTGCTTCCGGCAGGATACCTGAACTCAATATGCAGTTTAAAATCTTCGAATTTTTGCGTTGTTATCAGGTTTGATCCTGATTTAGGGCTTTTTAGTATACCATTCTCAACAACCCACTGGTTAACGGATTTTTGAGCAACCCATCCATCAAGATTTTGATTATTAAAAAGCTTAACAGGTTTACCCCACGCCGGAGGACCTACTCTTGTTAATAACGGGGCCCTTTCTCCCGCAAAGGAATATTTATTACCTAAAGGATTGGTAATATATCCCGTGAGTTTATCATTTTCCAGATTTCCCTCAAAAATCATGTCCTTTGTACCAAACTCCCATTGGGGCGGAATGCTGAATGTGACTTTCCCCCCTTCGGAATTTATTATCGAAATCGGCCGTGCACTTCCCTCGTGGGAAACAAAATACCCAACAAGGGTTTTTAGTCCCGAAAGTTTAACCTCCAGCCAGGAGGGCGCTGTATGATCGCCCATATCGACAGTGAGATCCCACCGGCCGATAATGGGTTGATTATTTGGCTGTGCGCTGATGCTTGCCTCATGCATAGGCATAAAAAGAAGCAAAGCTATGGATACCATCAGATAAACATAACTTCTGTTGAATAATGAAAAAAGCCGATTGTTTTCCATAATGTTTTGTGTATGAATATTGCAATAAAAATATTCAATCCCATTGATAAATGCGACTCTTTCAGGAATTAATTATGAGGATAAGTGAATTAGGGATTTGGTAAAGATTCCGGTGACCGTGACCTCCCCCAAAAAACCGGACAAAAAAAATAGAGTATCGGGCAATAATTAATAATTAAGCACTTAAATAAAATGTTATTTCCAACTTATTTGCCACCTTTGCTTATAACTTACTGATTTACAGCTTTATTTGTTGCCCTGCAAGAATTCGAATCTTGAGTCTTCTGATCCAGAGTCAGACGTGTTAGCCAGTTACACTACAGGGCAGTATGTCAGCAGTAAAAAAGAGAGGCAAAAGTAACAAGGATATTGGTTTTTACAAAATATTCAACATAAATAGTGAGAAGGGACAAGCGGGATAAGGGTTTTGAGTTTGGAGTTATTGCATTGTGAATCAACTTAGGCGAGCTGCAGTATCAATACCTTCAAATATGGCCGAAGGTTGTGCCAGAAAAAACACTAAAGAATACATACAGTTTTTATATGTATCTCTTGGCTCAACAGCTGAGCTGGAAACCCATTTAATTATCTCATCAAATCTTCATTACATAAATGAAGAGGAAAAACAAAATCTGTTAAAAGATCTGGAAGAAATAATCAGAATGATTACTGGACTAATAAAAACTCTCTCAAACCGTTGACCAAATCCCACAACTCATGCTCTAAACACACTTGTCCCTTGTCCCTCATAACTTCCTTGTCCCTTGTCCCTTGTCCCTTGTCCCTTTCCTTTGCCAGCAATCCTCGCCCAGTCGTCCTTCAGCGGTACCGTCCTGTTAAAAACCAGCCTGGCTGCAGTAGAATCCTTATCCACACAAAAATAACCTGTCCGCTGGAACTGGTATTTCTCTTCAGGCCTGGCAGTGGCCAGGGCAGGTTCGGCTTTGGCCGTGATAATGCTTAACGAGGAAGGATTCAGGTTTGACTTCCAGTCCTTTCCTTCTTCCGTCACATCGGGATCGGGTGCGGCAAAGAGCCGGTCATACATCCTTACTTCCACATCAATGGCATGCAGGGCAGATACCCAGTGGATGGTGGCCTTTACTTTACGGTTTGCTCCTTCCATGCCGCTCCGGGTAAGGGGATCATATGAGCACCTGATCTGCTGAATTTCACCGGTTACAGGATCCTTATCCACACCGGTACATTTGATAATATAACCGTTTTTCAGACGCACTTCATTGCCAGGTGACAGTCTGAAGAATTTCATCTGCGGTTCCTCCATGAAGTCATCCTGTTCAATATAGATTTCCCGCGAAAAAGGCATATCGCGTGTTCCCGCGCTTTCGTCCTCCGGGTTGTTCTCGGCCTGCATGATTTCCATCTGTCCCGCGGGGTAGTTCTCTATCAATACCTTTACCGGATTGGAAACGACCATCACCCGCCGGGCCACTTTATTCAGGTGTCCCCGCAAACAATGCTCCAGCAGCGCAAGCTCGATGACATTCTCACGTTTGGCTATCCCAACCGTTTCGGCAAAGTTACGGAGCGATTCAGGCGTATATCCCCTGCGCCGTAAACCGCAAATGGTGGGCATCCGGGGATCGTCCCAGCCGCTTACGTATCCTTCGTTAACCAGTTGCAGTAACCGGCGCTTGCTCATAACCGTGTAATTCAGGTTGAGCCTGGCAAATTCGATCTGTCGCGGCCTGTATGATCCTTCCGCGATCTGGTCGAGACACCATTCGTACAACGGCCTGTGCACCTCAAACTCCAGCGTGCAAAGTGAATGGGTGATTCTTTCGATATAATCCGACTGCCCGTGGGCCCAGTCGTACATAGGGTAAATGCACCATTTATCGCCTGTGCGGTGATGGTGTGCATGTTTGATACGGTATAGCACCGGATCACGCATGTGCATGTTGGGTGAGGCCATGTCGATCTTTGCCCGCAGCACCTTGGTACCGTCGGGGAATTCTCCGTTCTTCAACCGCATGAACAGGTCGAGGTTTTCCTCCGCCGGCCGGTTGCGGTAAGCGCTTTCCTTTCCGGGCTGGGTAGGCACGCCGCGTTCAGCCGAGATCTCTTCCGCACAGGTCTCATCAACATAGGCCCTGCCCTTACGGATCAGCATAACTGCCCATTCGAAAAGCTGATCAAAGTAATCAGAGGCATAACGGGCTTCTCCGTCCCAGTTAAATCCCAGCCAATGTATATCTTCTTTTATGGAGTCAACATACTCCACATCTTCAGTAACCGGATTGGTGTCATCGAAACGAAGATTGCACCTGCCATTATATTTCCGGGCAACGCCGAAACTCAGGCAGATGGCCTTGGCATGACCGATGTGGAGGTATCCGTTAGGCTCAGGCGGGAACCGTGTGTGAATGCGGTTGCCGTTTTTACCTGTCCGGAGATCTTCTTCCACAATCTCTTCGATGAAATTCAATGTTTTTATGCTTTCAGCGTTTTCCATGTTTCGTCCTCCGACTGCCTGAGACAGCAAATGTAAAAAAATATGCCCACCGTTATCGCTGCGGATAAAAGATTATTTTTGTAATGGGATATTGATTAATTCCTTGACAATCCACTTCGACTTCGCTCAGTGTGACGATGTGTTCGGCGTATCAGACTGAGCGGAGACATTTGTCAGGCTGAGCGGAGTCGAAGCCATGTAATCAGTTATAATATACCATATCATGGGTCAGCTTATTCTTGAAAACATTGAGTTCTATGCCTTCCACGGGCATTACGATGAAGAACAAACCATCGGGGGACGGTTTAGTGTTGACCTGGTAATTGATACAAACATGAGTAAGGCCGCCGAAAGTGATCTGTTAGAAGATACCGTGGATTACAGCAAAATTTACGAGCTCGTTGAAACCGAAATGGATAAACCCTCCCGGCTACTGGAACATCTGGCCATGAGAATCATCAAAGCTGTTTATACGTTGTCGGATCGCATCACCTCGGTGAAGGTTACCGTTTCAAAGCTTAATCCTGCTATTGGCGGCAATATGAAAAAATTCAGTGTGGTGCTTACCCGATGACAAGGAACAAAGGAACATTGAAACGCTGTCCCTCCTGCGGACGGTTTTTTACCTGCCAGGGTGATACGGACTGCTGGTGTGAAAAAGTAAGGATCCACAGCAGGGAGATGAAGATTATCATTAATACCTACAAGGACTGTCTGTGTCCCAAGTGCCTGAAGAAGTATGAGAAGGAATAATCTCGCGAAGAGATTATTTTAGTAATTTGCATCAGGGAATATTGCTCGCAGAGACGCAAAGACGCCAAGGAAGATAGTTATTATGCAATTCTTTTTTTTAATTCGAATAAGTTTTGCCGTAAACATTATGCCATGAATGAAAATGAATTATCATCCATTTTAGTAAACTGCTGCTATAACATTCACACCAAATTGGGGCCGGGGCTTTTAGAATCAGTTTATGAGGAAGTGTTGTGTTATGAATTACGGGAAGGTGGATTATCATATTCCCGTCAATTAAACATACCTGTATATTACAATGAATTAATATTAGAGCTAGGTTTTAGAGCGGATATTATTGTTGAAAACAAAGTTATAATTGAAATAAAAAGCATAGAAAGTATAGCTCCGGTTCATAAAAAACAATTGCTAACCTATTTGCGATTAACAGGTATGAAACTTGGTTTGCTAATTAACTTCAATGAAGCTTTGATTAAGGAGGGTATTACACGAATTGTAAATAATCTTTAATCTTTGCGCCTTGGCGTCTTTGCGAGAAAAAGGTCTCGCAGAGACATAAAACGCCTAGTTATGACCACCCAAGATATTTACCAGCCTTTCCACAATTCAACGATTAAACTTAACTCTGTTAGTAAATCTTTCCTTCATTTGGCTGCAATGTAGGATAATACTTGTATATTAGGTTGCTTTAATATCAAAAACAACTGCCATGAATAAAAAGCTGATTATTCTCCCGTTGTTCATGATTGCTTTAGCAGCAGCATGTACCAAGGAACCCCTTAAAATCGGATTTAGCGTGGGTGACTTCTCTTCTGACCGCTGGAGTCAGGAACCGCAGATCTTCCAGGATGAAGCTACGTCACTTGGTGCCGAAGTGCTTTTTGAATACGCCTATGGTGATGCAAATCAGCAGGTGGAACAGGTCAAAAAGCTGATTGCTTCGGGCATACAGGTTCTGATTATTTTTCCAACCAACGCCGAAAACTGGGCAGCAACTGTTGATGAAGCACACAAGGCTGGTATAACGGTAATAGCCTATGATCGTATGCTCACAAATGCCGATGTGGATTATTATTTTTCGTTTTTTAACGATGAAGTCGGCAGGCAGCAGGCGGAATATGCGTTGAACAAGTGTCCCAAAGGGAATTATATAATACTTGGCGGACCAACATCCGATAATAACTCTTTACTCCTTATGAAGGGACAGAAAGAAGTACTGAAACCCGGTGTTGATAAAGGTGACATCACCGTGGTGCTCGAAAAGCATCTTGCCACCTGGAACTCGATTGATGCTTACAATGAAATGCAGTTATTTTTGGAAAACAACAAAAAAATAAAGATCGATGCCATCCTGGCTGCCAATGATGAGCTGGCCGGCGGAACGATCATGGCGCTTGAAATGGTGATGGACAATATCGATATGGTGATAACGGGACAAGACGCTTCCGTAGGCGGCTGTCAGAATATCATTAACGGCAAGCAAAGCATGACCGTGTATAAATCCATCCGGAACCTCGCGAAGGAAGCAGCGCAGACATCCGTTAAGCTGGCAAAGGGTGAAAAGATAACCAATGCGGTCAACAGTGTCAGCAATGGCTCGAAAGATATACCGGCTGTCTTGTTAAAAACCGTTCCGGTCGACAGGAATAATCTGAGAGAGACCGTAATCGCTGATGGATTCCTGAAAGAGGATCAGTTGAATTTTAATCCGTGACAGGGATATTCTTCATTTAAAAAAATTCTGCTTCTAAAGATTCATATATTGTCCCTATGGGACTCTCTAAAACTTATATTATCAACTTTTCTACCTCTATTTCGTGCCTATGGCACTTTTTGGAACCTCGTAGAGGTGGTATATTGGTAGAAGTTAAGCACGGCATAGGTCCAAAGTCCTGTAGGGACGACATGAATTTCATAATTATTTGATCTTTCAAAGTAGGATTTGTATTCCTATTATTTCAGAAAATACGCAAGCGTTATTCCCAGAAAATTGCCGGTTGCATATCCTATTATGCCGATGGTAATGCCCGAGCACAATGATCAGCATTACCGAGATTATGCCTGCCAGTATGGCCAGACTGGTTTTTAATGCCAGCCGCGACCATTGCTTAATATTAATGGAAAACAGCAGCATGGGCAGGGCCAGGGCAATGGTAACGGAAGTCAGGTTATCCTGTACCGGTTTTATCTCTGGTTTTATCAGGCCGGTGTTGCCCAACACAATGCCAAGCACATAGGCCAATCCCACCGCTCCGAACTGGTTGAGCCATTCCGATTTCTTGCAGGCATATAAAAGCAGCAGCGGTCCAAGGATATAGAAAGTCATCACAATCGCCGTTTCCATAATCATCATGTTTGACCATGAAAGTAGGAAAATATAATGATTTAACGCTAAAAATGATTTTGAAATGTAATCGTCCCTCGTCCCTTGTCCCTCTTCTCATCATTTGAAAAACCAAATAAATTTCTAAATTTGCTGGCTGAAAATCCGGTCTCTTGGCCGAGTGGTTAGGCAGCGGTCTGCAAAACCGTTTACGGCGGTTCAAATCCGCCAGAGACCTCTACAAAATACTTGCCCCGCAATTGCGGGGTAGGTATTTTTTATTTGCGGGCCTCACAAACTAATGTTTGTAGGGGACGGCAAATAAAAAAGACCGAAAGCCGGAGGCTCAAGTATTTTGTGGATTGACAACCCCAAAACCGTGATCACCGCAGGTAATCCGCCAGAGACCTCTACTAGGGTGTGGGTGTGGGTGTGAGAGAGTGTGGGCAAGGGTGTGATACCTGCAAAAAGAA
>Ga0256868_10001435_pt1 | contig 13057 bp, 10 predicted proteins | sample RVTome_13_FD_187341 | JGI IMG/M metagenome (GOLD analysis project Ga0256868, IMG submission 187341) | Soil microbial communities from uranium-contaminated site in the Upper Colorado River Basin, Wyoming, United States - RVT92D227 HiSeq ... | reverse complement strand
CATATTAGTTCTCATTTAGCAAATATTGAATGGTGGTATTTTGATGCTGTTTTTACAAATGGTTACAGCATTCATGTAGGTTTTAGAACATATAATATAAAAAAATTTGGGATGGTCCAGTCAAGAGTAAATATTTACAAAAATGGTAAGATTGTATCAGATGAATTAAAAATAGATTTTTTTTCTAAATTTTTTATTGACTCTAATTACCCAACAATTAAGATAAATAATAAAACAATTGTACATTTCGATGAAGAATCCTTTGAGAAGGATAAACAATGGCGATATAGGATCAATTTATCTATCAAAGATAAAGAAGTAAATCTATTATTTATTGGTTCAACAAAAGGTTGGAAAATAGAAACAGCTGATACTAACTGGGTAGTTGCATTACCTAAGGCAAAAGTATCTGGTAAGATCCTCATTAATGGAGAGATAATAGAGCTTGAAGGTGTTGGTTATCATGATCATAATTGGGGTTATTCTGTAACTACTGCTATGAATAATCTAGGTTGGTATTGGGGCAGAATAAGTGCGGAGACAATGAATGTTACATGGGCTAAAATAGTTCAAAATTTTTTTAAGAGTGACATTATTGCTGTGATAAACAAAGATGAGGATAATTTTTACAACATTCATCCAGATAAAATAAAGATTATTATTAAGAAAAATGAAAAGCATGAGAAGAATTTTTTTCCGAAAGAGTTTGATTTGATAATTAAAGATGAAACAACTAATAATGTTAAAATTTGTTGTGATATTACAATGAATACAATTGAAACTCAATATAATAGAATTTTTACTATTAAATATTGGAGATATCATGTCATAACTAATGGTATTATTACAATTGGTAATTATAGTGAAAATCTTTCTAACAAACCACAAATAATTGAATTATTAAAATTCAAGGACAAAGAAATTGAATAAAAATAATTAATTTTTAAATTATATTTTATAAATTATTTTTATTATTATTTATTAATAATCAACTAATATAAATTATAAAAAATTATTAATTCGACACAAGACGATATTTGTATAATAAGATTTATATACTCATATACAATATATATTTTCGTGAATGGGGGAGATATGGAGTTTTTTTGTTAAATCTCTCCTCACCACCTTCATCTTCCCCATTCTCTCCTTCTTACAAAAAAACTGAATTTATAACACTTTTAATTAAGATATAAATTAATCTTTTGAAAAGCGTATTCCAATTAAGGAAAAAACATATACCCATCCAATAATAAAAGCTAAAATAGCTAATAATCCCCATATCATAATCTTATCAATAACCAAATTAAATGCTAAAAACATGGCAGATCCAAGAAAATATAAAGGGTGTTTTCTTAGACTCTCCTTATTTTGTTTTCCAAATAGTTTGTATATAAGGTATAAATGTATTGGGACTCCTATTAATATAAATATATAGAAATAATATGGAGAGATAATATTCAAAAGAAATGGTAATGAATATACAATATCCATTGTTAAAACAATACCTATAAAGTAAAGTAAATTTGGGTCTCCAATTGAGTACGAATATTTGCCTTTTTTTGATTTTAAAAAGTATAAGGAAAGAGTTTTATCATGTGTGTAACCCCATCTGACTGCTGTTGTAGGAATATTAAATTTTCTATCTATATCCACATCTTTCATTCCATCTATCCATTCTGAGTAAACACTAATTAAAAATGCACAAATAGCGGCTATAATCGTAATAGATGTAATCCCGCCTACTGCCGATGCTCCGAATATTACAAGAAAAGCTGCTCCAAAAGATGGAGTTATATCATATGCCCATGCAATATATTTTCCTTTAAATGTATAAAGTGTACCAAACAAAGCTGCTAATACAATGGAAGTAAACGCAAGCAAATTAGGATAGAAAAAAGCAGACAAAACTATCATCATAATATAACAAAAATAAATAAAGATAAGGGCATTTTTTGGTTTAATTTCTCCCTTAACAAGAGGTTTATACTTATATTGAGGATTGTTTTTGTCCTCTTCTATATGACAATACTCATTAATTGCACCAATATAAGCATGTGAAAAAATTGCAATAAATAAAATTTTTAGAGCATCAGATATATTTGGAATAACTGTTGATGTAACAGCACCTAGGAAAATCGCACCCCAAGTATTTGTAGCTCCAAAAAGCCTACCTAATTTTAGATAAATTTTTATAGTTTTTAAAATACTTTGTCTATTTTTTTTCATCATTACAAGTTAACTAAGATATATACTCTCTTATAAATATTATCTCAAATAATATAAATTTAAATTTTCAATCGTTAACTGAAGAGGTATCTTTCTGCTTTTTTTGAAACTAGATCTTTGAATTTTTCATCAGTAATAATCATAATATCCCAATCAGGAATAGCTTTTTTTTTGATTGCGTTAGCTATTGGTGTAAAATCATCAAGAGCTCTTATCTTATTTTTTTCATCAACAATGATCATTTCTGTTTTGTCAATCCTTGGTTCGGCCTGATGTAACTCATAAAATGGAATATCAATTATCACGTGACCTGGAGGGATTTTAAGAGATTCTTCAATTTTCTGCTCTTTTGTTCTTCTAAACCTTAAATCCTTTAATTTTTCAATTACATCAATATGTTTTTCTTTTGAAATCATCATTGAAAAGGAATAAGCCTGTTTGAACAATTTTCTGTATTTCAGTCTTGTTGCAATCTCATGCTGATAAGGTCCTTCATTTTTTAAATCGTTAAGTAGTTCGAAATCTGTTTTTTTTATAAACTCTAAAGGATCTAAATTCTCCATCATTTCAATTGATTTTGAGAGCATCAATTCAGCAATGCGAACAGTTTTATGAAAATATACAGAAGAATACATAAGAGCTCTAGCCATCAAAATATTTTCAATAACTCCTATCCCTTTTTTTAACACTGCTAAACGACCTTTGTTGATGACTAGAGTTTGTATAAAACGATCAATATCTATTGCGCCATAAGCAACACCAGTATAATAAGCATCTCTAACTAGATAATCAAGTTGATCAACATCAATGGAGCTATTTAAGAGCTGACTTAAATATGGTTTTCTATTAATTTTTCCCCTGATAATATTTGATATCTCTTTTTGATTAATATTATGTTCAATTAGTATTTCAAAAACGCTTGGTGAGTCAATATAATTTTTTTCTTTTTCGTCAAAGATTGTACTCTCCCCAAAAATAAGTTTTTCAGTTAAATCTATGTGATCAATATTTAATGTATCCCTTAGGATATATTCAAGAGTGTGCGAAAAAGGACCATGACCTATATCATGCAATAAAGCTGCGCAGGAAATTAATTCTTTTTCATTTTTTTCTAAATCCAGATTATCTGAAACTTTACAGGAAACATAATATGTACCAAGAGAGTGTTCAAGTCTTGCATGATGCGCGCCAGGGAAAACAAGATGGGCTAGACCTAATTGTTTTATGTTATATAAACGCTGAATCTCTGGAGCCTCGATCAAATCTAAAAATAAACCATTTAATTTTATATCTCCATGAATTGGATCACGAATAATTTTATTTTTCATCTTATTTTGCTTCATAGATTAAGGTGTAATAAATAAAGAGTATATAGGTTTTTTAAGAGAATTTTTTATATTTTTGTTTATACTTCCTGTAATAGAAAAGCTCCAAGAAACTTTATTTTTTCCTCGTACGAATCTGGGAATAAAAATCTTTCTGTGGCTGCAATACTACTTAGAATTGAGTTACCATCCTGTGGTGTAAAACAAAATCCTATTACTTCATTGTTATTTAGGACATGAATAGTTGGTATAACAGCAACAGTTTGGTCAAGTATTCGACCATAGTGACCATGATCTCGACCAAAAGAAAATACTAAATTGGCTGCTTTTTTGTAGGTTATTGCGACCAGCGGATTATCAATAAATTTTTTGATAGCTTCTTCTTTAGTTATCTTTTTTGATATCTTCAAATCATACCAAATGCAATGCATATATTGGGTATTAACCTTCAAAGCACTAGAAAAGACATTCAGTTCAATACCAAGAGTTTTATATAGATGATACACATCAACAGCATGATGCGTTCCCATTTTTTCATCCTTATGTGTTCCTACCTCTGGTGAAGGTATAAAGCTTTTCTCTTGACTAATATCATTTGCTCTTCTAATACAAACAAATCTGCCTTCCTTAAGAATGTTTTTTTTACCATCCATTGCTAAAGTTTTAATCAAAGCAGCGATGTTGTGGGTGTTGCAGCTAACAATGTGGATAAATTTATCTTTTGGTGTTATAGCATCGTCATTGATACCTAAGGCATACATTTTACCAAAACCAAACTCAGATCCCTGAGCTAAAAATCCTTTTACTTTATTTTTATATTTATCATAGTATTTCTCTTTGTTCATAATTCCAGTACCTTTTGGGGTACAATCAATTACAACACTTGCTCTTCTTATTGCTTCCTCTGCTTCATAAGTTGGTTCTATTTCAAGTTCCTGGAATTCCTTTATTTTTTCTTCGTTAACTGCTAACGTCGCTCCTCTGTTAATTAATCCTTTTAATTTAGGTCTGTCTAATAAAACTGGACTATGTTTATAAAAAGTAATTTCATCAATTCCTAACTCCTCCCTTGCATCACAAAGAAGTCCAATTAAAGGCTCTCCAATGGTTCCGGTTCCAACCACATGAACTATATTTCCATTTGACATTTTACTTTAGCCTCCCATCTGTATTGGCATTTCCATAATATACATATAACATATAATTTTTATGATTTTCTTAATAAAGTTTTTTATACTAATTGAATCGAGAATATAATTAATAAGAGAATACTTTAAAAAGGGGAATATGTTTCGTCTACCCCATGGCATTACCACTTGATGTACTGGAAAAAGCAATGAATCAAAAATTGTCGTTACTATTAAAAGACGGTAGAGTAATAGAAGGTAAACTTACAGGTTATGATGAATATATGAATATGGTATTAAATGAAGTTGAAGAAACCTTTGAACAAAATAAAAGACGTCTTGGCACTGTAATCTTAAGAGGAAATAATGTTGTGAGTATCTCTATCTTATGATACTCTTTAGCGAAAAGCATATATATGCGTTACTCATTTTTATTATTGGAAGGAATCGGGCTGGTAGTTTTTGTTAGAGTGCATCCCATCCCCTCCTAGTGAGGCCAGCCATCCTTCCTTTTTGTTAAAATCGTTTGATAAAATTTAATTACCAAATCTATATTGTATTATGATTTTTATGCAGGGAACTATAAAAGCAGCTAGAGGTAAAAATCTACGTTGTAAAGGATGGAGACAAGAAGCAATTTTAAGAATGCTTGAAAATAATCTGGAAAACGCTGAGATTCCGGATGAATTAATTGTATATGGGGGGACTGGTAAAGCCGCTAGAAATTGGGAATGTTATAAAAAGATAGTAGAAGTACTTAAAAATCTTGAAAATGATGAAACAATGGTTATTCAATCAGGAAAACCTGTAGCTATTTTTAAAACATGGGAGAATTCACCAAGAGTTGTTATGGCTAATTCCAATATTGTCCCGCATTGGAGTAATTGGAATAATTTTTATGAACTTGAAAAACTAGGACTCATTATGTATGGTCAGATGACAGCTGGTTCTTGGTGTTATATTGGGACTCAAGGGATTATCCAAGGAACCTATGAGACGTTTTCTGCTTTAGCAAAAAAACATTTTAAAAGTAATTTAAAAAGAAAAATTGTGTTAACCGGCGGTCTTGGTGGTATGGGTGGTGCTCAACCTCTTGCCGTAAAAATGGCTGGTGGCATTTGCATCGCTGTGGAATGTGATGAAAATCGAATAAATAGAAGAGTAAAAGCTGACTTTTGTGACACGAAAATAAAAAACCTTAATGAGGCAATAGAAATTGCTAAAAATGCAAAAGATGAGGGTAAAGCTCTTTCAATTGGTCTTTTGGGTAACTGCGCTGATACACATACAAACCTTGTTAAAGAGAATTTTAAACCCGATATTGTCACTGACCAGACATCTGCTCATGATGAACTAAATGGTTATATTCCATCTGGTTATTTTGGAGACTCTTTAAAAGATGCAATAAGGTTAAGAAGGGAAGATCCAGAAGGTTATATAAAAAAATCCTTGGTTAGTATAAAGAATCATTGCAAATCTATGTTAGATTTCAAGAAAAATGGTTCTATTGTTTTTGATTATGGTAATAATTTAAGGGGGCAAGCATTAAAGGCAGGATTAAAAAATGCATTTGATTACCCTGGTTTTGTACCAGCTTATATAAGACCAATGTTATGTGTTGGAAGAGGACCTTTTAGATGGCTTGCTTTATCTGGAAACCCTGATGATATTTTAAAAACTGATAAAGCTGTTGTCAGGATGTTTCCAGAAGACGATGTATTATCTAAATGGATTGAACTTGCTGAAAAATATCTTCCTTGGGAAGGTTTGCCCGCTCGGGTGTGTTGGTTAGGTTATGGTGAAAGAGACAAGTTTGCACTAGAAATCAATAAAATGGTTAGAAATAAAGACATAGGTCCAATAGCTGTAACAAGAGATCATTTGGATAGCGGTAGTGTAGCCTCTCCTTATAGGGAGACTGAGGGTATGAAAGATGGCAGTGATACAGTAGCTGATTGGCCGCTAATCAATGCATTACTTAATTGCGCAGCAGGTGCTGATAGTGTGCAGATTCATAATGGTGGAGGTGTTGGAATAGGGCTTTCTACTCATGCAGGCATGGTAGTTATTTGTGATGGAACAAAAGAAACAGATGAACGAATTAAACGGGTTTTTAAAACAGATCCAGGTATTGGTGTTATTAGACATGGTGATGCTGGATACAAGGAATCTATTGAATTAATAAAGAAAACAGATCTGAAAGCCCCAATGATAAAAAAATAAAACTATTCTTGTTTTCCAACTACTTTTTCCACTTCTTTTAATATCTCGCATGATTTTACTAATTCTTTCATTTTTGTGTGATCTGTATAAAGTGGTCTATCCTCATCCAAGAATTTTACATATTTTCGTATTACTTCTTTTGCCTTTGAAACACCTTTACCAAATTTATAATCCCGAAAATCTAAAGCTTGAGCAGCAGCCATAAATTCAATACCTAAAATTCCATAAGCATTATCCAATATCTGGAAATTTTTAATCGCTGTGTTCATACCCATAGAAACAAAATCTTCTTGATCAGCTGCTGCTGGTATAGATTGAATAGATGCTGGAGCAGATAAAATACGCTGTTCAACAATCAACATATCAGCTGTGTATTGACTTAACATCAACCCAGAAAACATACCTGCTCCTTTTGTTAAAAATGCTGGTAATCCTACACTTAATGCAGGATTATTCAACCTGTTCATTCGTCTTTCAGACAAAACACTAACCATTGTTACTGCAGCACCAATCATGTCCATTGGAAGCGAAACAGGACTTCCTTGAAAATTTGCACCAGATAATTGAAGATTCTCTTTTGGAAAAAAAACAGGGTTATCACCAACACCATTAAGTTCAATTTCGACCTGCGAACGAGCATAACCTAAAGCATCACGAGCTGCACCAATTACCTGTGGTGTTGAACGCATGGAATATGCATCCTGAATTTTACATTTGATTTTTCCTTCAGCAAGATCCCCGCCTTTTATTAATTTTTGAATTGCCTCTGCACTTTTGACAGCACCAAGAAAACCTCGTGCTTCATGTAGTTTTACCGCGTAGGGTTTCATATTTGCTTTTAATGCTTCTAATGACATAGCTGCAGCAATTTCAGCTTGTTTCAACCAGTTATTTGCATCAAACAGAAATATAGCACTCATTGCTGTTAAAAGATTAGAGCCATTTATGATTGATAGTCCGTCTCTTGCTTTTAAACCAGGAAAAGGTATACCTGTCTTTTTCATGGCTTCGTTGCCTTCAAAAAGTTCACCTTTATAAAACGCTTTACCTTGGCCAAGCATAAGCAATGCAATTTGAGCCATTGGTGCTAGATCACCACAGGCACCAACTGATCCTTTTTGACAAACATATGGAGTTACTCCCTCATTTAACATCCTCACTAAAGTCTGGGTTATTTCGGGTCGACATCCTGAATTGCCATGAGCATGAACATTTATTCTGGAAAGCATAGCTCCTCGAACATACTCAATTGGTGCAGGATCACCAATACCAGCTGCATGATTATAAATAAGATATTTTTGGAAATCTTCTATTTGATTTTCGTTTAAAACAACCTCTGAAAATTCCCCTATTCCAGTATTTACACCATACATGATTTCTTTAACTGCTATTTTATTTTCAAGCATAGCTCGGCATTCTTTTATCCGCATCAAAGAATCAGGATGAAGCTCTACTTTTTCATTAAATCTTGCAACATTTACCAATTTTTCAATAGTTAATCCAGAACCATTTACGACAATAGTCATGTGATTCCCCCTTGGTACCTATCAAATAAAGACCAGTATTATATTATTGTGTATTAAGTTTCCCAATTAGTATATATTAAATTAAAGTATCAACCTAAAAATTAAAAAACACCTAATTATTTTACCCCTCGATTTTAAATGCAAGTTACAATAGATTTAGCAACTTTCATAAAAGAAATATTACAAAGATTTGGAATAGATGACCCATTAGCATTGCAAATTAGCACAGCTGTTATAATTTTTGTATTATCTCTTGTCGCTGGTTGGATTGTTTACCATATTTTTGAACATTATTTTACAAAATGGGTGAAAAAAACAAAAACAACACTAGATGATGAAATAATAAAAAATATTAAGAAACCAATTTATTTTTTAGTAATACTTATTGGTTTTTATTATGGAATTGATCAACTATATGCTTTAGATGATTATTCGACAATATTGACACAAATATTTACTATTGTTGAGATTATTTTAGCTGCTTTCATTGTAACACGGGTAATAAACGTTTTTGTATCATGGTATGGTGAGAAAAATAAACAAAAAAAACAAATAGACAATCGTATCCTAAATATTTTTAAAAAATTCATTCAGGGCATTGTTTATCTAATTGCATTATTATTTATTTTAAATGCGTTTAATATCGATCTCTCCGGTGTAGTTATAGGTGTTGGTGTCGGTGGAATTGCAATTGCATTTGCCTTACAAAGTATTCTTAGTGATGTATTTAGTGCATTTTCAATTTATTTTGATAAACCGTTTGAAGTTGGAGATTTTATTGTTATTGGAAATCAATCAGGTACAGTTACTAAGATTGGTATGAAATCAACAAGATTACAGTTACTGCAGGGCGAAGAAATGATTATTTCAAACAGAGAAATAACTTCAGGTAGTGTTCGCAATTATCGTAAAATGACTAAGCGTAGAGTTGAGTTCACTATAAGAGTAAATCCAAATACACCTTTAGAAAAACTTAAAAAAATTCCCAAACTTATTAAAAAAACAATACAAAAGGTTGATTCTACTAAATTTGACATGGTCCATTTTATAGAAATTGGTTCATTTAGCTTCAACTTTGAAATTGTTTACTATATAAACACTGGTGATTATCTAGAGTATCTAAATATTCATGAAAAGGTTAATTTTGCCCTTAAAGAAGGATTTGACAAAGAAAACATTGAATTTGCTTTTCAAGCAAGATCACAGTTACCAAAATAAAAATAATTACATAAACTTTTGTTCAGATCTGATTAGGATTATCATTAAATTTAATCAAGCATTTTAACAGAAATATCTTCATTTATTTCTATAATTGCTCCTTCTCCTTTTTTTCCCATACTGCAGTTAACAACTGTTGTATCACCTATTTTTGTAAAACCTGGGTCTTCATGGATATGACCACATAATACCAAATAGGGTTTAAATTTCTCAACAATTGCTCTTAACTCTTTACTTCCACCATGCATTCCAATAAAAATTTTATCCTGTGCACCATATGGTGGTTTATGAGATATTAAAACAATTTTTTCATCTGATATTTTTGTTTCTAAAATTTTAAAATCATCTTGAATTGTTTCACTTATTCCAATAAAAGATATCCCTTTTTTTATTACTTTCTTTGAACTGATATTTGTTGCTTTACTTTCGTCTATTGCTTTTTCTACATCAGGTGTATCTATATTACCGGTTATAACTAATGTTTCTATTGGTATCTGATTTATAAAATTTATAGCAAGTTCACCTGGTCCAAATTGCGTTATATCACCACATATAATTACAAGATCAGGTGTATAACTTTCAATATTTTTCAAAACTATATTCAATCTATATTGTGATCCATGTATATCTGCAACTGCTAATATTATCATATTTTAACTCCTAGATTAGATATATCTTAATATTATACCTAAATCGTTAGTCACAACATCCGCATGGCTCTTTACTTCGTCTAATGCATTAAACGCAATTCCTAAACCTGCTTTTTTAATCATACCAATATCAACTCTTCCATCACCAACTGCAATTGCTTCTTCTACTGTGATTCCTAAATAAATACACAATTGTTCTAAAACATTACTTTTACATATAGAATAAATTCTGCCATTGAAATCTTTAAGTAGATTCTTATTTTGTATTTCTAGTTCTCCTGTAATTATATCATTATTAGTTAAAAGATTATTTGCATATGCATAATCAATATCAAGCCTCTGTTTTAAATCATCTGCTAAAAATTGATAACTATCTGTGGCTATAGCAGTTTTGATATTTTTTTCTCTTAATTCTCTAATTATATCATTAATATTATCTTGATAAGGAACAGTTCTAAAAATCTCTAAGAATTCTTTTTTGTTTTGCCCTTTCAAAAGTTTAGCTACTTCTATACTTCTTTCATAAAACTCCTTGCTGTCGTTTCTTAGGATGCTTATTAATCTATCCTTGAATCCCTTTTTTTCTGCAATTACAAATATTCCTTTATCCCTAAGCAACGTTCCATCCATGTCAAATATTGCTAATTTGAATTTACCCATATTATCTACCAGAGTGATTGATTGCTAAATAAAAAATTCTTTTAAATCTTTTTTCACCAAGATTAATTCAGGATATCACATAATCAAATTTCATCCTATTGATTAAAATACCAAAAACATATTTCACGTTCGCATGCCTGTTATAACATTTGAGTATAATGATTTCCTGGATATATTCGGGTACAAAATCTCGAAAGAGGAATTAATTGAAAAGTTACCTATGATAGGTGCAGATGTAGATAAAGTTGAAGGAAATGATATCAGTATAGAATTTTTTCCAAATCGGCCAGATCTTACGTCTGTTGAAGGAATAGCAAGGGCGTCAAGAGCATTTTTTGAATTTGAAACAGGACTTAAAAAATATGACATTAAGAAATCAGATATTGTTATGTTTGTTGATTCATCTGTTAAAAAGGTTAGACCTTTTGTTGTTACTGCTCTTGTTAAAAATATTACTATGACAGATGAACTAATAAAATCTTTAATGGATTTACAAGAAAAACTTCATTTAGGTCTTGGCAGGGACAGAAAAAAAGTCGCAATAGGAGTTCATGATTTTGATGCAGTAAAACCACCTTTTACATATAAAGCAGTTGATCCAGATTCAGTTGAATTCATTCCATTAAATAAATCGGAATCTATGACATTAAATGAAATTTTAATGCACCATGAAAAAGGAATTGCCTATGCTCATATATTAGAAGGTTTTGATAAACATCCATTGATTGTTGATGCAAATAATAATGTGCTATCTTATCCACCAATAATTAATGGTATTCTTACTGAGGTTACGCCATTTACAAAAAATTTATTTATTGATGTAACCGGAACAGATAAAAAAGCAATAAATTATGTATTAAATATAATAACTACTGCTTTGGCTGAAAGAGATGGAGAAATTTTTTCAACTATTATAAAGGATGAAAACAAAACTTATGTTACTCCAGATCTTAATACTAAAAAGATGAAATTGTCTTTAAATTATATAAATAGAATTTTAGGTACCAAAATAACTGGAAAAGATGTAGTTTTTTGTCTAAAAAAAATGGGTTATAATGCATTTGAAGATGGATCAAAAATCGATGTTGAAATACCAGCTTGGCGAGCAGATATTTTACATGATATAGATATTGTTGAGGATGTAGCTGTTGGTTATGGTTATGATAAATTTGAAATCGATTTTCCTCGGGCACTAACATTCGGAAGAACATTACCAAATTATGGATTATTTGAAAGTTTTAGAAAAATTTTAATTGGTCTGGGTTTTAACGAAGTCACAACTTTTATTATTTCAAATGAGAAAGACGAATTTATTAAAATGGGTTTAGATGTCTCCATTAGGGTTGAGATTTATAATCCTATTGGAGAAGAGTATTCGTGTTTAAGAACTAGTCTTATTCCTTCACTTTTAAAAATATTAAATGAGAATAAACATCATCCTTTACCTCAGCAGATTTTTGAATTAGGAATTGTTGTTAATAAGGATTTTAAAAATCAAAAAAATCTTGCCTTTGTTAAAATTGATGCTAAAGCTAGTTTTACTGTATGTAAATCATTTGTAGATGCTATTATGAGAGATTCAGGAATGAAATATGAAATATCTGATTATGATCATCCCGGTTTTGTAAAAGGTAGATGTGCATCCATTATTTATAAAAATAAAAAAATTGGAGTTTTTGGTGAGCTTCACCCAAAAACCATTATTAATTTCGAACTTGAACATCCTATTATAACATTTGAAATTATTGTCGATTTACTCAATCAATAACTATTTTATTTAGAATTTATTGTGGATTTTGCATGGCTAAAACCTGTTCTAAGTGTAAAAAACCAGCTATTACCTTTATTCGATATAATGGTTCGCATCTATGCAAATCTCATTTTATAGAGTATTTTGAAAAACGGGTTAAAAAAGATATTAAGAAACAGGGAAAAACAATTAAAAATATAAAAATTGGTGTTGCCTTATCAGGTGGAAAAGATAGTACAGTTATTCTACATTTAATTAATGATATTTTTTCGAAAAGATTAAATTGCGAAATTTTTGCAATTACTGTTGATGAGGGAATAAAAGGGTATAGACCTGAATCTATAAAAAT
>Ga0256868_10001431_pt1 | contig 13071 bp, 10 predicted proteins | sample RVTome_13_FD_187341 | JGI IMG/M metagenome (GOLD analysis project Ga0256868, IMG submission 187341) | Soil microbial communities from uranium-contaminated site in the Upper Colorado River Basin, Wyoming, United States - RVT92D227 HiSeq ... | reverse complement strand
CGATTTTATTATTTCAAGTGGCCTTGCCGAACATTTTATTGGCGATGATCGAACGAAATGCATACGATACCACAGAGTTCTTTTAAAGAAGGGCGGTGTTGCTTATATAGGCGTCCCAAATAAATTGAGCCCTTTTTATCAATGGGTAAGATCTTTCAGAAAAGTGACGGGGACATGGAACCTAGAAATTGAGATACCCTTTACACCGAAAGAGTTAAAAGAAGCTGCCATAAGGAGTGGCTTCAAAGAGTCATATGTTATTGGTAATGCTCTATTAAGAAATGACCTTATCGATTATTCTCGCGGCTTTGGATCCGCCGTCAAACAATTGCTCTCTGCTCAAGTTCAGGAGAGATTACAAATTCATAAGGAAACAAAAAAAATTCAATCATATAGCACGGAGGATATGCGACACTATTGCAAGGATATGGTGGCTGCAGTAGATCTAGGTTATTTTAAAAGACCAAACTTTTCTCTTGTAAATACTTTCAGTGCCGGCATCATCCTTTTTGCCTTTAATTGACTTTAAATTATTTGAGAGACATATGAATGGTATAAGGAGAAAAAGATACAATATTCTCTATACAACCTCTTTCGGACACATGATGGGAGGCGGTCAGTGGAGCCTCTATTATCTCATAAAACACCTGAATAAAAAAAAATTTCATCCTATTGTTTTATGCCCCGACAAAGACGAGCTCGCGGAAAAAATGCAACGGATAGGAGCGGACGTAATATACCTCAAGGCAGGAAGGATCCGATATTTGAATCCTTTCATAATTAGAAAATTCATTAACATCCTCAAAGAGCTGAAGATATCTCTCGTCCATGCCGATTCCTCGACTGAGACCTTCTATGCGGGAATTGCGGCGCGAATGCTCAGGATACCGCTTGTCTGGCATATTCGAGTAAGTGAACGGGAATGGTTTCTTGATTGGGTCTTATCATTACTGTCAACGAAAATGATCCTGGTTGCTGGTGCCATCAGCCGAAGGTTTTCCTGGCTTAAAAATTATCAAAAAATGGCAGTCATTTACAATGGCATTAATCTAGAGGATTTCGATAATTTTTCAATTGCATCTTCAATTAGAGAAGAGTTTAACATCAGTAATGACACTGTGCTCCTTGGATGTATAGGCAGGATTGAGAAACGTAAAGGGCAGGAGTCTCTTGCTTCTGCTATGAGATATTTAGATAACGCAAAGCTGATCTTTTTAGGTATAGGTGAAAAAAAGTATATAGACGATATAAAGATGCTCTGCAATAAACGCGGTATCGCCGATCGTGTTATTTTCGCCGGCGCCAGAGATGACATCCCAGCAATCCTCAGGGATATTGACATACTTGTCTTTCCATCGATTAGTGGTGAAGGCTTTCCGAGGGTCATCCTTGAGGCTATGGCAGCAGGAAGGCCCGTTATTGCAACGGATGATGCCGGTAATCCAGAGGCTGTTGAGGATGGCCTAACTGGTTATATTATACCGGCTGGGAATATTTCAGCAATCGTTGCGAAGACAACGGAACTTATTGCGGACGCAAAGAAAAGAAGGGCAATGGGGCGAGCGGGAAGGAAACGGGTGGAAGAGCTTTTTACCATCCAGAAGAATGTAAAAAGTATCCAAAAGGTATATTTGGATATCCTTACAAGACATGACGAGCGTTAGCTAATCGCTCGTGGCGATGATCGTATGCTAATGGATATTAAATCAATGTCACAAAGGATCTATCTCGCGGTGAGAAAGCTAGCCTTATGGCCTGTACTTATCTTGAGAAGAATTACGGTAATCCCGACGGCTGAGATACAAAGTATCTTATTCCTCAGGCATGATCGTATCGGCGACATGGTCTTATCAACGGCTGCCTTGAAGGCATTAAGAAGAGGCTATACTCATGCGAAGATCACGGTCCTGACTTCTGACCGAAACGTGGAGATCTTAAAGCATAATCCCCATGTCGACGAAATCCTCATCTACAAAAGTATGCTTTGGTTTATCAGAGAGATACGCCCCCGTGGTTATGATCTGGTGATAGATCCCTTTGTGACTCATGAGTTAAAACAGGCTTTGATGACGTATCTCACAGGAGGGAAATACCGCATTGGTTTTGATGCGGCAGGCAGGCAGGTCTTCTTTAATGTCAGAGGTCCTATCGCCTCTGAGCCAAAGCGGATGGTTGATCACCTCCTGGATCTGGTCGAACTGGCAGGCGGGAAAAGAAAGGGTTGCGAGCCTGAGGTCTTTTTGAACGATGCAGAGATAGCGCGGGCTGTCGAAGCCCTTGCTGAGAAAGGGGTCAGCTCCGATGAAGCAATCGTTGCCATCCATCCGGGAGCGCACTATCCAAGCCAGAGATGGCCAGCTGAAAGGTTTGGCGAGCTGGCGAGGAGGGTGCTTGGGCAACTTGAGGCAAAGGTCATCCTTCTCGGCGGCCGCGATGAAAAAGGGCTTTTAGGAACGGTTAAAAATGGTGCGGGAAAGGACCTCAGTATCTTTTCATGTGAGAACATCAGGGAATTAGCGGCCTTATTGAGCAGATGCGACCTCTTGGTATGCAACAATTCAGGCCCCATGCACATCGCATCGGCCCTCAAGATCCCTACTGTTTCTCTGATAGGACCGACAGTTACTCCCCTGTGGCTTCCCTATGGGAAAAATAATGCGGTAATGAACAAAGCGTTTTCCTGCAGTCCGTGTAATAGGGCAATTTGTAAAGACCATCAGTGCATGGAAGCGATAACTGTAGATGAGGTATTCGAGGCGGTGAGATCGCAGATCGCTCATATCGGATTGAAACCAAAAATAAGAGGGCGATTGACAGTAAAAGGGAAACTTTCAGGCTTCAGGGTTGCATGAAAAAACCGAAGAAAATCATCGTTGTTGATTTTGGCGGCGTCGGGGACCTCGTGCTCGCAATCCCTTTCTTGCGAGGGCTCACGAGGGCCTTTCCGTCTTCCGCAGTATCTGTGCTGTGTGCTGAAAGGAATGGGATGATTTTAAAGGAACAATCGTATATCGCCGGACTTTATCTCTCTCCCATAACCTCGCGAGGCCTCTTTGCTATGGGTCTCCGATTACGCAAGAAACGCTTTGATATGGCAATCAATCTGATGCCTGAGACCTCCTATTTTGCCGCTCTCAAGATGTATCTTTTATTCTTGCTGATCAATGCAAAGCAGTGGGTGGGGCGGAACACCGAGGGAAGAGGATTTTTTTATCACATCAAGGTGCCAGAACAAAAAATGCAAATAGAAAATGAAGTTATGATGTACGGCAAGATCCTGAGTGCCATAGCGGATACACAATTTGACTCCCGGCTTGAATTTCATTGCTCAAAGGAGAGCAGGAAGAGGGCGAAAGAGCTCCTATCCAAAGAGAGAAATTTTCAGCGGGAGCCCCTTGTTCTTATCAACCCGGGTTCTGATTGGCCTGCAAAACGATGGCTTATTGATCGGTATGCAGAGCTGGTGAAGAGATTGCAAGAGTCGTTCCCGAATTGCGAATTTGGCATCATCGGGACGCAGGGTGAAGCGGAGTTGGCTCGTTTTATAAGAGGAAGCTGCGGCGAACGGGTCTTTATACTTTCCGGCAAGCCGCCCCTAGAGATCCTGCCAGCTGTCATAGAAAAGGCCTCTCTTTTGATAACCAACGACAGTGGTCCCGCTCACATAGCCCGAGCGGTGGGTACCCCCGTTGTTATCCTCGCGGGACCAGGCGCGCCTGCTTTTTTTACCATTCGAGGGAGAAATGAAACGCGTGTCATATATCATCCGGTATCGTGTGCCCCGTGCTTGAAAGTATCATGTACCTCGTTGGCATGCTGGAAGGCGATAACAGTGCGTGAGGTAGTAGACGTTGCTGCGAAGCTATTGGGAAGAAAAATTAATGAAGCAAATAGCTAGTTTTGCCAACTACTTACGGAGCATCATCGAGAGAAGGGATGAGTTTCAAGAGCCGTCAGGTGGTTTTCTTCCTTACCGGGTAAGACAGAAGACGATCTCCCTGATGACAAGAGAAGGGAGGATCCTGGACGTGGGAGCGGGCGAGGGATTGCTATTAAAGGCCCTCGGACCTCAGGCGGTGAAGTTATTTTATGGCATTGATCTCGACAAAAAAAGGTTGGCGCGGTCGGCGGCTCGCGCGCCGAACAGAGAGAAGACCCTTTTTATCTATGGCGATGGTCTTTTTTTGCCTTTTCGGGATAGTGTCTTTGATGAGGTGACGTTATTGAATATGTTTTTAAATATCCCGGACGAAGCAGTCATTACTTCTCTCATCCAGGAGGCCTTGCGGGTCTGCAAGGCCAATGGCAAGGTCATCTTCGACTATAGAAATAAGAGAAACCCCTTGATCGTGTTGTCTTACAAGACTGTTTCCCTGCATGACCCAGAGCTCAAGATACCGCTGCGGGGACTCACGCGGGGGGAGTTACAAGAGATGTTACGCTCGCGAGGGATTCAAGGTGCCATCACTTATCATTCCGTCCCCTCATGGTGGAAACTCATCCCCCCGGCCTACCTGGTAGAGATACAAAAAAAAGATAAAGGTCGATCCGTATGATAATCCCTTCTGTCGGGACCCCTGTTGGTTTCAAGGATATGCTGAGCGGGCTTTTTGCAAAAGGGGCACGGGAAGGGTTTGCGAGGACTATAGCGAGCCAGACTCAGAGGAAGTATTGCCTGCTAACGAATTCAGGTACCACAGCCTACTTTCTCATCCTGAAGGCATTACAAAATCTTTCTGGAAAAAGAGAGGTTATACTCCCGGCCTATACCGCCCCATCCCTGATACTACCCATAAAAAAGGCGGGGCTTGTCCCGCGGCTCTGTGATATCGACCTGAAGAGCTTCAACATGGATCTTGAGGCCTTGCCTAACGTGATCAGTGATAACTCCTTGGCGATTACCATCGTGCATATGTTTGGACTTCCGATGTGGTTTAAGTACGCGTCGCAGGTTAAAGCAATGTCTAAGGATGCCTTTCTGATAGAGGACCTGGCCTCGGCCCAAGGTTCAGCGTTAAGCGGAAGAAACGCCGGCTCCTTTGGCGATGTGAGTTTTACAAGCTTCAACAGGGGGAAAAACTTCGCTACCCTTTCGGGCGGGGCTATAGCGACTGATCAAGAGGATATCTATAGACTTGTAATGAAACAAGGGAAAAAATACCTGCAGGAGCCGGCTTTGACGACACGGATCGGCATCGCCTTCAAGGCCATAGCCCTTTCCTTGGCTGTCCGGCCGTGGTTCTACACGATCTTCCGGGGACTTATCGCGCCATTCAAATATCATGGAATTCACGACTCTTTCGCCATCCACGCCTATACCAGGTTTCAGGCAGGCATGGGTGCTTCGGCCTTTAAGAAGGCAGGGTTCATCTTCGAACGGAGAGCCCAGAATGGCCTCTACCTCCTTCATGCCCTCTCGGATGTGCAGGGTATAACCATACCTGCCATCCCTGATGGGGCTATACCGGCCTTTAACCAGTTTCCCTTCTTGGTAGATGATCCTCGGAAGAGGAATGTCATCATCAATGCCCTGTTGAAGAGGGGGATTGAGGCCACAATCCTTTATCCTGAGCCCATCCATCGGATCTATGATCTCGGCTATGACCTAAGAAAAGATCCCTTTCCTCATGCGACGTATCTATCCAGGAGGCTCATCCTCATCCCGACCCATCCCTTTGTTACTGAAAGTCATCTCAAAAGGGCGGTGGATAGCATCCTGATCTCTTTGTAAAATAGGGTTTACCTTATGTACTGTACCAGCACTTTTTGATTAGCAGCATGAGAGGAAAACAGGATTAAGGGATGCAGAGAGAGAAGAAGATAACCAGATCCTCGCTGTTAAAGGTACTCGGCCCCACCGAGGCGCAGATAAAGGAGCTCCTTCAGGGGATCGGTGGGGGCATCGAGTTGGTCTATCTTCCTTCCTTCCCGGAGATACACCTCAAGCTAGTTGGTCGGGGGGCCAATGCAAGGGAGGTAGAGGCCAGGCTCAAACGCAGCGAGGCTGAGATTGCTGATCGCCTGGGGATAGAGCTCTTCGGCCGAGGGACAGAGGTTATGGAGGGCGTAATAGGGAGGCTGCTGAGGGAAAAGAGTTCGACCATCGCGGTGGCTGAGTCGTGCACCGGAGGTCTCATCGCCCACCGCATTACCGAGATACCGGGGAGCTCCGATTACTTCCTGCTCGGGGTGGTTGCCTATAGCAATCAGGCAAAAGAGGCCTTGCTCGGAGTTTCGCATTCGATCTTAACGCGATATGGTCCGGTAAGCAGAGAGACTGCCGAACAAATGGCTGCAGGGGTGAGGGAGAGGAGTGGGGCCGCGATAGGAATCGCTACCACCGGCATTGCCGGGCCGACTGGGGGGACGCCGGAGACCCCGGTGGGCAGGGTCTTTATCGTCCTGGCAACAGAAGCCTTGCGCGAGGTTAAACAGTACGACTTTATCGGCGATCGGCATGAGATAAAATTCATCGCCTCAGAGGTAGCCTTGGATATGGTAAGGAGGTATCTTTTAGGTATCTGACGGTGTAGAGAGCAAATTATAATCCCCCTTCAAGACCATCTCCCCCTTAAACCCGTTCTCTAATAAAGCTCACGTCCCCTTTCCCTGCCCGTAACACCCGAGGGTAGTCTTCAGTAAGATCGACGATACTGGAGTGTGCTGCTACTATGGTGCCGCCATCGATGACCAGATCGAGGGCCTTGCCAAATATCTGGGCGATCTCCTCGGGATCACTATAGAGGCTTTCATCGGGTTTTATAACGCTGGTGGTGATGATGGGATGCCCTAGCTCCCTCACCAGGGCAAGGGAGATAGTATTATCAGGGACCCTGATACCGACGGTCTTCTGGTTTGTCAGCATGATCTTGGGCACCAGCTTGGTGGCCTCTAAGATAAAGGTATAGGGGCCAGGGATGAGTGATCGCATGATACGATAGGCGTAATCGGGGACATGGGCATAATTGCTGATGTCCTTGAGATCTGCGCAGATGATGCTGAGACGCTTATTCTTACTGAGTTTCCTGAGGCGATGAACCCGCTCTATGGCGTCCTTTTGATACAGATCACATCCCAGGCCATAGATGGTATCGGTGGGATAAGCGATAACCCCGCCTTCCTTGAGAACGTCCACAACCTTGCGGATAAGCCTCAATTGCGGATTTTCCGCATTGATTTTGATGATCATTGGTTCTATCTCCCTTGTTAGGTAATCATCGTAACGCTGATTCACCAGATTTTGCTTGCTGTCCCGGGCCTCGCCAATATCGATATAATTATATGGATACTTCCGGCAAAGGGCAAGGGAGATCTACCCTGACAATAGTTACCCCCTACGGGGGCTATTATAACGTCCAAAGCCTCTCGTGAAACCTTGAGTGGGGTCTTGAGCCGCCAAAAAAAGTCAAAATTTCATAACAAAAAACTAACAGAAAAATAATACAAAATTAACAATCAAAACTTATAAATATATCAATAAATGAAAAAGAATAGGAAGAAAAGCGAGGTACATTTATGATACGAGCAGATTTACATGCCCATTCCAAATATTCGGAACATCCTTCCGAGTGGTTCCTTCAGCGCTTAGGCGCTCAGGAGTCCTATGTCGAGCCTGAGTTCATCTATAAGACCGCCAAAAGCCGAGGCATGGATCTGGTGACTATTACCGACCATAACAGAATAGAAGGTTCCATCATTCTTCAACACTTGCATCCTGAAGACACCTTTACCGGAGTAGAATCCACCGTTTATTTTCCTGAAGACGACTGCAAGGTGCACATCCTGGTATATGGTCTATCAGAGAGCCAGTTCGACGATATACAGAAGATAAGGACCGATATTTACCAGATGAGGGATTTCCTGAGACAGGAGAACCTGGCACATGCCGTTGCTCACGCCACGTATGCTGTGAACGGCAAGATATCCATAGAACATCTGGAGAAATTGATACTGCTTTTCGATGTCTTTGAAGGTATAAACGGAGGCAGGGAAGATATCCATAATACCGTCTGGTTAAAAACGCTATCCTCTCTCACCCCTGAGCATATCGCCAGACTTTATGAAAGGTACAGGATTGAGCCTTTCAGCGATAAACCGTGGATAAAAGGATTTACCGGCGGATCCGATGACCATGCCGGTCTCTTTAATGGACAAAGCTACACCGTGGCCGAGATAGAAACTGCAAACGTAAAGGATTTTCTCGATTGTATAAAGAACAAAGCAAGCACACCGGCAGGGAGACATAACGATTACCAGTCGCTTGTTTTTATGGTCTACAAGGTAGCCTACGATTTTTCCAAACAGAAGAATGCAGGCAAGATATCGGGCACCATATTAAGCCAGCTTTTTAATCTTATTTTTGAAAAGCAGAAATTGGGGTTGAAAGATAGACTTAAGATAAAAAGGTTGAAATCGATAGCGAAAAAAGACCCTCACTCTGAGATATATCTGCTGCTTTATGAGCTTGTAGAAGAATTAAGGCCCGATAAAAAACTTACCATCAATGAAAAACTCAATATAGTGCATGATAAGATAGCGAAGATATCAGATGCGTTTTTGTATGGTTTTTTCAATGCATGTGAAAATGATCTTAGATCCGGAGACCTAATTGGCATTATAAAGAACATATCTGCGACAATCCCGGGGATATTCCTGTCCATCCCGTTTTTCAGCTCGCTGAACCATATGCATGATAACCGTGATCTTCTGGAAGAATTGGGTAGGAGGTTTGATATCGGCAGTTCCAAAAAATCAAAATCCGTACTCTGGTTTACCGACACCCTGGTAGATTTAAACGGAGTATCGACGACGCTCCAGCAGCTGGGGTGGTTCGCTCACAACAAGAACCTCGACCTGAAGATAGTTACCAGCCTCAGAGAAGAGGAAATGCACGCTTCGCTGCCGCTCAATATCGTAAACCTCCCTTATATATATTGCATCAAGATACCCGATTACGAATCATACGAGCTTAAGATACCGTCCATACTGAAGTCGCTGGAGATTATATACGATTTGAAGCCGGATGAGATTTATATATCCACACCGGGCCCCATAGGTCTGCTGGCGCTTCTTGCATCGAAGCTACTCAAGGTAAAATGTACCGGCATCTATCATACGGATTTCGCCATGGAGGCTTCGAAGATAACAGAGGACGAGTCGGTAAGCAGGATTTTAGGAAATGCGGTTAAATGGTTCTATGAAAAGATGGATGAGATAGGAGTCTTCACGGAGGAGTATATCAAGATACTCGCGGACAGGGGATTCGATACCAGCAAGATGAGGATATTCAATAAAGGCATAGACTCGGCCCTGTTCTATCCGCTCAGCACCAAGGGTATAGAGGTTGCTAAGCCACTTTCACACGTTTCAATACAGCATCTCGACCAACCATATTAAGTATATGTTTAGTACAAGCAGCAAGTGATATCTCCCACTCTAAGGTTGTTCTATAGTGTATTTTCCAGTCGTCAGCAAAGCTCCCCGCATAAGCGTCAGCAACCCGTCATCAATAAGCCCTTTGAACAGAAAAATTTGCAAAACATCGACTTTCTGTTAGAATAAGGCCAAATATAGTTACAGCTGAGATAATCATGTCTGGTGAAAAGATTCTGGTAGTTGACGACGAGGAAAACATCCGCGAATTGGTGAGGTATAACCTCGCCCGTGAGGGATATCAGGTAACTACTGTTGGCTCTGGGGAGGAGGCGCTGAAACAGGTCAGCTCAAAGCCGCCAGACCTCATTGTCTTGGATCTGATGCTGCCGGGGATGGATGGGTTCGATGTCTGCCGGCAGTTAAAGAACGATAGCCGCACGGCTCATATCCCCATCGTGATGCTCACGGTCAAGGGGGAGGAATCGGACATCGTTGTCGGCCTGGAGCTTGGGGCAGATGATTATATTACCAAGCCTTTTAGCCCCAAGGTGCTCCTGGCGAGGATAAAGACCGTTCTGCGGCGGAGAGAAAAGGAGCCCGTCGGCGAATCCGATGTCATGACTATCGGTGATTTGATGATCCATCCCGGTCGCCATGAGGTTTTGGTACAGGGGAAGCCCATCGAACTCACCGCTACTGAATTTCGTATCCTGCATCTCATGGCCCGAAAACCAGGTTGGGTCTTCACCCGTTACCAGATCGTTGATGCCGCCCGTGGAGACAATATTGCGGTGACTGCCCGTTCCGTGGATTTCCACATAACCTCCCTGCGCCGCAAACTCGGTCCCTGCAGTAATTATATCGAGACCGTGTGGGGGGTCGGATACCGCTTTAAAGAGTAACCATATGCGCAGAAGAAGTCTCCTCTGGAAGCTCTATCCATCCTATCTGGTGATTATCCTGCTATCCATTGTTGCCGTGGGGATCTATGTCTCAACGACTTTAAAAAATTTTTATCTGCGCAAAACCGCCGATGATCTTGAAGTTGAAGCGCGCCTCATCGAGAGAGAGGTCTCGGCGACCTTCAGCAAAGAAAACAGAAAATCACTCGATGCACTGTGCAAAACCCTCGGCAGGGCCGCTTCGACCCGCATAACCCTCATCCTTCCCACGGGTGAGGTTGTGGGAGATTCTGAAGAAGATCCAAGGACGATGGAGAACCATGCAGGCCGCCCAGAGGTTACAAAAGCCCGTGCAGGACACACAGGTATCTCCACCCGATATAGCGTAACCCTTCAGAAAGAGATGATGTACGTAGCGATACCTGTCAAAAAAGAGGGAGGCATCGTGGGGGTGGTAAGGGTATCTATTCCTGTTATCGCGATTGACACGGCCTTGGGTGCTATCTATGGGAAGATCGCCCTCTTTGGGGTATTTATGATCATCTTAACGGCAGCGATAAGTCTTTTTGTTGCTAAACGTATCAGCCAACCCATAGGAGAGCTAAAAAGGGGCGCACAGCGTTTTGCCCAGGGAGACCTTACGCACAGGCTTTTTGTCGCCGGGTCCAAGGAGATGGGCGAGCTTACTGAGGCGCTGAACAAGATGGCCCAACAGTTAGGTGAGAAGATCAGGATGATTACGGAGCAACGAAATGAGTTGGAGACCATCCTCTCCGCTATGAGAGAGGGGATGCTGGCTTGTGACTCTGATGAGCGAATTATCACGATTAATAAAGCTGCAGGATCTCTGCTGGGGATCGATCTCTCCACTGCAAAGGGGTACACGGTTCAAGAGATAGTCAGGAACGCCGATCTCCAACGCTTTATCGGCGGGATTCTTTCAGAACAAAGGGAGGCAGAAGCTGAGATCGTCCTCCATGGCCCCGAGAAAAGATTTCTGCTACTGACCGGTACGGTGCTGCGTGATAGCGAGGGGAAGATTGTCGGTGCCCTCGTTATTCTCAATGATATAACCAGGCTGCGTCATCTCGAAAATATAAGGCGTGAGTTTGTAGCCAACGTCTCCCATGAGCTGAAGACACCTATCACCTCCATCAAGGGGTATGTCGAGACATTACGGGAAGGGGCCATTGACGACAGAGGGAATGCCCGAAAGTTCCTCGAGGTCATTTTTAAGCAGGCAGATCTTCTCCATGCGCTCGTCGATGATCTCTTGAGCCTCTCCAAAATTGAACAAGGAGCCGAGCGGGGGGAGGTTCAATTAGCCAAGGAAGAGGTGGGACGCATCATTGAAGCTGCTATTGCGGCGTACGAGGTAAAAGCCAGCGAGCGCCGCATCCAGGTGACCTTACACTGTAAGGAAGGGATCGTAGTAAAGGCCAACGCCCAACTGCTTGAGCAGGCAATTGGAAACCTCCTTGATAATGCCATTAAATATAGTGAGCCAGGGGATAGCGTAGAGATTGATGTTACTCAGGTCAAGCGAGAAGTTACCATAACAGTGAGCGATCATGGATCAGGCATAGCCCCGGAGCACCTCCCTCGTCTCTTCGAACGGTTCTACCGTGTTGATAAGGGGAGGAGTCGAGAGCTGGGGGGCACGGGACTGGGCCTGGCCATTGTCAAACATATCATCCAGGCCCATGGGGGGGATGTCACGGTGAAAAGTGCCCCTGGCAAAGGGAGTGCATTTACCATACACCTCCCCAGGGCCTGAATTCAATTTCATATCCCGCTTAATTCACATAAAATTCTCATCCATCCCTCATACTCTTCTCGCACTGGCTGCGTATTGTATACGTCATATGAGCGTATGCGGAAAGGAGGGATGCGATGGAAATGCCCATAGAATCCTGACACTTTTCTAACAAAAAACTAACAATTATTGCTAAACTCAACTCAAGGAGGAAAAAAATGAAGGTAAAAGGTCTTGTTATAGCTGTTTTTGCCATGCTCTTGCTTATGGCAGGTTCGGTCCAGGTAGGGAAGGTGGCCATCACGGGTCTTCTGAGCCCTGCCTGGTCTCAGGAGAAGGTCATCAAGATAGACGGGTCGAGCACGGTCTATCCTATTACCGAAGCTGTTGCCGAGGAGTTTCAGAAGGCCAAGAAAGGAACGATAAAGGTAACCGTTGGCATCTCTGGAACAGGCGGAGGTTTTAAAAAATTTTCCAGAGGAGAGACTGATATCTCCGATGCATCGAGACCCATTACCCAAAAGGAAATCGAGGCTTGCAAAGAGGCTGGCATCCAGTATATTGAGCTTCCCGTTGCCTATGACGGCTTGGCAGTGATGGTCAACCCGAAGAACAGCTGGGTGACCTCCATGACGGTAGCACAACTTAAGAGGATTTGGGAACCGGCGGCAGAGGGAAAAGTGACGAAATGGAGCTACGTGAACTCTGCCTGGCCCGATGTGCCTCTTAAGCTTTACGGCCCAGGGGTTGACTCGGGGACCTTCGACTATTTTACCGAGGCCATCGTCGGAAAGTCCAGGGCAAGCAGAGGCGACTTTACTGCCAGCGAAGACGACAATGTACTGGTACAGGGGGTTGCCTCAGACAAGGGTGGCCTGGGGTTTTTCGGCTATGCCTACTATGCAGAAAACACTGATAAGCTGAAATTAGTAGCGATTGACGGCGGGAAAGGCCCCGTTCTACCTTCGGAGAAGACAGTGATGGATGGGACTTACTATCCTCTCTCCAGGCCGATCTTTATCTATGTCAATAAGAAAT
>Ga0256868_10001429_pt1 | contig 13078 bp, 11 predicted proteins | sample RVTome_13_FD_187341 | JGI IMG/M metagenome (GOLD analysis project Ga0256868, IMG submission 187341) | Soil microbial communities from uranium-contaminated site in the Upper Colorado River Basin, Wyoming, United States - RVT92D227 HiSeq ... | reverse complement strand
CCTGAAAGCGCTGGAAGAGAAGCGAGGTGGCTTCGTAGGTCAAGTCGTGGATCTCCAGCTCGTTGATATTATCCAGATGGCGTGTCTCGGTAGATTTTCCATGTCACTTACCGTCGCTCAGGGCGATGAAGAGGGTTTAATCTACTTTCAGAACGGCGAGATCGCTCATGCCGAGGTGGGCGATATAGAGGGGAAAGAGGCGCTGTATACCATTCTTGATTGGCATGAGGGGAGGTTTAACTCTCAGATGGGAATATCGCCGCCCAAAGAGACCATTACGGATCGCTGGGAACACCTGCTGCTTGAGGGTATGAGAAGAAAAGATGAAGCAAAGGCAGCGGAAGCAAGAGATAGCACAGACTTGCATGAGGTTGAGCAGGCCTTTGAGGATCTTGACAAGGAAGCTGCAATAAAAGAATCGTTGGAGCGATTGTTGAGAATATTAAGTAATATTGAGGGGTTTCAAAAGGGCATCTGGGTTGATATTAAAGGAAACAAGCTGACTATCGATGATCAACCCTTTACTGATAGTGAAACCTCAATTCCGTCGCTCATGTTTACCGTGGCTTCGAGGTTGGAGCAATATTTTGGAAACTCTCCACCGTTGAGGATAAACCTTGGGCACAAAAATGATCAAACAACCGTCATGAGATACAATAATCTTTTCCTTATGGTCATGTTGCAGGGGAGGACCACAGCTGATGAGTTTTTTTCAGTTGCACGAAATATCTTGGAACGGAGATTGTCCAAGGGCTGAATTCCTGAAAAAAGGGGGTTTAGAGATGATTTTGCCAAAAGGAGATATAGTTCACGAAAACCTGAGAACGGCCTTTGTCGATCTCAACAGCTTTCTCCAGACGTTAAAAGAGGATAATTTCACCGGCTATGTACAGGTATCATTTTGGGATTATGAAGGGATTCTTTTTTTGGAAGCAGGGGAGATCGTCAATGCCTTGGAGGAAGCTCAGGGCAAGCGAAGAGGGGGTGAAGAGGCGGTTGAGAGCATTATCCGCATGTCTAAGCAAAAGGATGGAAGGATAAATGTCTATAGGTTGGCCCCAGAGATGGTGACAATTTTAGCCAGCACATCCATGAAGGAAGCAACCTATAAAGACTTATCCACAGAGTTCACCAGCCTGGATAAATTGATTGAGAAGTTAAACAAAGAGAACCATTCCGGCTACATCGACATCACGTTAAACGATAACAAAGGCGGCGGGATTATTGTTTTTCAGGAGGGAGAGATTGTAGAGGCGGTGATGTCTGATGAGAAATCTGGAGGGGTATACGGTAAGGATCTGTTAACTACCATAATAGATGACGTGCAAACGAAAGGGGCGATTTTCAATGTTTATCGTGCCGGCCTGGAAAGCCGTGGATCAGACCGGGTGGGAATCATGCAGGCAGCAGACCTGCAAGGGGTTCTGGAGGTTATGCAAGAGGTGATGGGGACTATAGAATCCGTTACTGACGGTATGAATAAACGCAAAGGATCATTCCGCGATAATTTCAATAGGGCCCAAGTGGAAAAATCGGATGAGTATCCTTTTCTTGATCCCTTTGCAGCCGAATTTGAGTATAAAAATGGAGTGATAAAATTTAGCGGGAAGGTTACGGCGGAGGTATTTATCCAGGGTATTAGAGATTGCCTTGGGGAAACCTTGGAAAAGATGGCCGGAGATATCTCCAAAGACGACCTCTATAGGCAGATGAGGGCCGCCTTGCAACCTACTATTACGAAGTTTGGAGAAAAGATAGCTGACCTTGGTTTAAAATCGGCCATGCCTGAGCTCCTCGGTTCTTAGTTTTCGTCCACTGGTTTATTTTTGAACATTATCACTTTACATATTATCTGTAACATGCTATAAGTATTGGAGAAGTATGTGGATGGAAACGATACGACTCACTAGATCGAACAAACAGGGGCAGAGATGAATATAATCATTTCAGATCAAGATATTGGGCTGATTGAGCGATCGTTGGACAAGATGTTGAGCAGTTCAGGGGCACATTGTGCCTTGCTCATCGATAGATCAGGACAGCTTATATCTTCCAGCGGGGACCCTTCAACCTTGGATGTTATTGCGCTCTCTGCGCTGACTGCGGCCAATTTCGGTGCCACCTCAGAGATTGCGAGACTCTTAGGGGAAGATGAATTTGCCCTCCTCTTCCATAAAGGGAAAAACGAAAATGTCCATTTTTCTAAGATCGGCGCTGAATTCATTATGGTGACCTTGTTTGATGATCGCACCACCTTGGGACTTGTAAGATTGAGGACAGAAAAAGTGGTACATGAATTGCGTGAAATTTTTGCGGAAATTATGGAGAGAAACAAAGGGGAGTAGCTCGCATCCTATGGCCTTCATAAATTTTAGCTCTGGTGAAATACAATGCAAGATCATCTATTACGGCCCTGGCCTGGGGGGGAAGACCACAAATTTGCGGTATATTTATGGTAGCACCAACGATCATATCAGGGGACAGTTGGTTTCTATTGATACCAAGGGGGACAGAACGCTTTTTTTCGATTTTTTATCACTGGATTTAGGGAAAATCAGGGACTACAAGATCAGGGTTCAACTTTATACAGTACCCGGTCAGGTACACTATGATGCTACGCGAAAACTTGTTTTGAGGGGGGCCGATGGGATTGTTTTTGTGGCTGATTCCATGCGCGTGCAGAGGGAAAAAAACATCGAGAGCTTGGAGAACATGGCCATTAATCTCAAAGAAAAGGGGCTGGAAATCACGAAGCTACCCCTGGTCCTGCAGTATAATAAGAGAGACTTAGAGGGAAGCAATATACCCATTTTAACGATCGAGGAAATACAGAGAGACCTGAACGCCCATCTCAATGCGCCTTTCTTTACCGCCAGCGCACTTAAAGGCGATGGGGTCTTCGAGACCCTAAGAGAGATAAGCAAATTGACCGTCAGGGATGTAAGTAGGAAAGTCTTGTCAAAAGGGAAGATGTAATGGACAGAAAAGATGGTGGAGGGGATGTCTTCGATATCGATAGAGAGATCGATTCAGCTGTAGATACCCTCCTCGTAGAAAAAAAAGCTCGCGCAAATCCCATCCCTTCTTCCCCCAAAACTCTTTCTCTTGTCCAAGAAGCTACGATAGCCGATACAGTTTCAAAGCCACCGCTCAAAAAAACTTTTTCCTCTGTCCAAGAAGCTGCGATAACAGATAAACCTTCGTCTCTCCCTCCTCCGGCCCCTCAGGTACAAAGGATGGGACTGGTTCCGCGAGAACTCAAGGAAAAGCTCGAGGAAGTAGAAGCTCAATTGTTAACCTTGGAATGGGATATCAGTTCCAAGCATATAAACAACGCGATAACTCAGCTTCAAGACCTAAGAAGACTTTCTCTGGTAACTGAGGAACTAGAAAAAGTAATCATTTTGATCCAAAAAGTACTGCACCAACTTATCTTGGATGAAAGCAAGCTGACCCCTTCTGCCTTAAAATTCTTGCAGAAGTCCTGGAAGGCAGTCAAAGGGATGACCGATGAACGATTCTCTTTTGAGATCGATAAGAAAACACTAGTTCTGGAATTGACTGCGGAGTTTCAGAAACTGAGAATAGAAGGTATTCCCAAAGAGGAGGCAGAAGCGATAGAAGCTCGACGACCTCAGCCTACTGTCGAGGCAAAAATTCCTTTTGGCGAGCTTGATAAAATTATGAATAGGATAGAACATTTGCTACGAATTGTTGATGAAGAAAAGAACAAATGGGAGGGCATACATCAAGAAATAGGCGATCTTAAGGCTGCGATGCAAAAGACATTGAGTTCCGGGGGGGATATTCATAAGGAATCACACGATGAGGAGATCGCAGGACTTGCTGAACGGTTGGGAAGGGGAGCACCTCGCCCATCAGATCTTGAATTACCCCAAGCTTCGGCAAAACCATCTACAGCAGTTGCCCTTGTCAATGTTTCAGGCATCATGTTCGGTATTCCTGAAAAACAGATAATCAGGATTTTTCCGATCAAAAGATGGGTGTCAGACTTTTTCATCGAAAGGGGCAAGGTCAAATTAAAAAATAGGGAGATCCCTCTTTTTAACATGGTACAGGTGTTTAAACTAAAGCCCTCCACCGAAGAAAACCCCCAGGTGCTCCTTTTGAGAGGTAGAGAAGACCACCCCGCTGCAATTATCGTAGACCAAGCCGTATCCCGAGAGGAGATCCACTATCAACTTATTGAAGGGAGACCCTATATCTTGGGACAAGGGATGTCGAAGAGCGGCAGAGTATGGGTACTCGATGCTGAGCAGATATCCCCTTAAAAAAACGCGCATGGCTTGCTTATGAAAGATTATGAAGAAACCACCAGAGGTGAGAGTCCTAACCCCGTTGTAAGGGAGATCTTAGACGGGATTGAAATAGGGGTAGTCCTGCTCAACAGGGAGGGGAAAATTATCTTCGCTAACAAGGCATCAGAAGAAATCCTGGAGCACAAAAGAGATCTTCTCGTAGGCAAACGTCTCCTCAGCCTCTTTCCGCAAGGGGGTAAGGAAATCGGTGTAAGAAAAGGGGATGGCAAGATCTTTTTCCACAAGAAAAGGGAGGGTGCCCCTTTCAAACTGTTAATAGTCCCCTATCATGATGCACAGGGAAGAGAGAGGGGGAGAATAGCAAATTTACAGGATATGACACAGCTCTATAAGATGCAGGAAGAAATACTCAGGATAGATCGATTGGCATATCTGGGAGAGTTTTCCTCCACCCTCGCCCACGAGATAAGAAACCCTTTGGCTGGGATTAAAACGACGGCTCAAGCCTTAAGTGAGGAGTTGGGGGCCAATGACTCGAGGAGGGAATATATTGATAGAATCATAAAAGAGATTGACAGGCTCAACGACCTCCTGCGTACCTTTTTTTCTTTTGCAAAACCCCGACGCCTTAATCTTATCCCCTGTCACATTAAAGATATTATCAAAGAGGTAAGGGGGCTTCTGGCCAAAGAGGCAGAGAAGATGAAGGTCACCATTAAAGAGGCGTACGGTGACGCCCTGCCTCTTGTCTCCCTGGATGCCAATCAGATGCAGCAGGTATTCATGAACCTCTTTCTCAATGCCCTCGAGGCCATGCCGGCGGGAGGAACATTGACGGTAGAGGTAGATGGAATTAATTCGCAGAAGGGATGGATACAGATCAAGGTTAAAGACACCGGAAAGGGGATTGAATCCGAACAGCTAACTAAAATATTTGATCCATTTTTTACTACGAAAAGCAAAGGATTAGGATTAGGTCTGGCAATAACTCAAAAAATAATGGAAGGGCATGGAGGAACAATTGGAGTGGAAAGCGTGTCAGAAAAGGGTTCGATTTTCATTCTCCGCCTTCCGATAGCGGCCGATGGTAGAGAATAAGCCCACCATACTTATTGTCGACGATGATGAGGTGATGTGCAACACCCTCGCAGACATCTTAAAAAAGATGTCCTACGATGTAACCTCTGTCCAGTCAGGAGAGGATGCCTTACATCCCCTTCGAGATGGAACCTTCGATCTCATCTTGCTGGATATAGTGCTCCCCGACATGAGCGGCTTGGACGTTCTGAAAAAAATAAGGGAGATAGACAGTGACGCTTTTGTCATTATGATGACGGCCTATGCGGACGTGCAAACGGCGGTAACGGCGATGAAGGCAGGGGCGTATGATTATATCAATAAACCATTTGAGATCGAGGAATTGCGCTTGACAATTAAAAAGGCGCTGGAGACGAAAGAACTCAAAGGGGAAGTCCTCAGACTGCGCTCTAAACACAAGAACGAAACAAGGGATGGAGAGATCTGTGGAATTAGCCCCCAGATGGATGTGGTGAGGGAGCTCATTTCCTTGGTCGGCAAGACCCCCCGGACGCCGGTCTTGATTCAAGGTGAGAGCGGCACGGGCAAAGAATTAGTTGCCAATGCTATCCACTATCAAAGTCGAAGGCAACAGAAACCTCTTATTAAGATAAATTGCAGCGCTATTCCCGAATCATTGTTGGAATCGGAGCTTTTCGGACATGAACAAGGCGCTTTTACTGATGCAAAAGAGAGCAAGCCGGGTCTGATAGAGTTGGCCCAGGGGGGGACTGTATTCTTAGATGAAATTTCGGAAATGAAACCTGCGTTGCAACCAAAATTATTGAGATTTTTAGAGACGTATACCCTCAGACGGGTAGGGGGCAAGAGAGATATCAAAGTAGATGTCAGAGTCATAACATCCACTAATAAAGATCTTGCGCAATTAGTGGAAATCGGAGAATTCCGCAAGGATCTCTATTATCGCGTCAAGGTAATGGTTATTGAGCTGCCCCCTTTGAACGAAAGAAGGGAAGATATCCCTATCCTCACCGACTATTTTATCACAAAATTAGAGGGAGAGATGGGAAAAGAAATAAGAGGGGTGAACCACCAGGCCCTCGAGCTCATAGTGTCCTATTCCTGGCCCGGTAATGTTCGAGAGTTGAAAAACGTCCTGGAAAGGGCAATGATCTTAGCTAAAGGAGACATCATTGTCCCCGAAGACCTGCCCTTAGAATTGAGGAAGGATGTCGGGCACCTACGCGTTGCTGCTGCAGATGAGAAATGGATGGACAGAGATGGTTTCCTCCCTTTGGCCGATGTCGAACGCAACTATATCCTCACGGTGCTGCATGAAAAGGGAGGAAACAAGTCAAAAACATCCAGGATTCTAGGTGTCTCTCGTTCAACTCTAAGGGAAAAATTAAACCGATATCGGATAGACTCCTAAGAGAACAAAATATTTTGAAAAAACGTCAAAAATATCTATATAGCACATACTTGACATGGAGAGAAAAGTTTGATATTTTAGACTAAAAAGTTTTGGTGATAGATGATGGGTTTTTTCGGCGGAAAAAAGAAGATGGTGTTGGGCTTGGATATTGGTACCAGCGCTGTCAAATTTGCGGATCTTAAGGATACGGGAAGAGGCTACCAGATAGACAACATGGGGCTCACCCCCCTCCCTCCGGAAACCATTGTCGATGGTAGCCTAATGGATGCTACGACGGTAGTGGAAGCAATCGGGGAATTAATATCTCACTACAAGATAAAAAAGCGTGAGGTCGCCGTTTCCGTGTCCGGCCATTCGGTGATCGTAAAGAAGATTACCCTGCCCAAGATGACTGAGTCAGAGTTGGAAGAGAATATCATGGTGGAGGCCGAACGTTATATCTCTTTTGATATCAATGACGTAAGCCTTGACTTTCAAATACTGTCAACACCGGAAAAGGACATGGGGGAGCACATGGAGGTCCTGCTCGTCGCGGCCAAGAAGGACTTTGTCAACGATTACATTACCATCGTCAGAGAGGCCGGTTTGAGCCCCATGATTATTGACATAGATGCCTTTGCCTTGGAGAACGTGTACGAGTTAAACTATCCCTTGGAAATAGGGGATTTGGTCGCTTTATGCGATATCGGGGCAAGCATAATGAATCTAAATATTGTGAGGGGTGGAAAATCCCTTTTCACGCGCGATATCTCAATCGGAGGCAATCTCTACACCGAGGAGATCCAGAAGGAATTGAGCGTCAATTTTGAAGAAGCGGAAGACCTAAAATTGGGTGGATCCTCCGAAAAGGGATCACCGCATGTCATCGACAAGGTATTCAACAAGGTCTCTTCTAATATCGCCCTGGAGATAGCCAAATCGCTGGACTTCTTTACCGCCACATTTCCTGATGAAAAGGTAGCGCGACTCTATCTCACTGGTGGATGCGCTAAAGCCGCTCGATTAAAGGAGATTGTGCACGAGAGGGTAAACATACCAGTAGATATGCTCAATCCCTTTGCCAACATAGCAGTCAACCCACGTGTAGTAGATCCGGAATATCTTAAGGAGATTAGTTCCTTAATGACTGTTAGTGTAGGGCTCGCTTCACGAAGGATATAAGATGATAGAGATAAATCTACTCCCTGTCCGCGCAGCAAGAAAGAGAGAGTCACTTAGATTTCAGTTCACCATGTTTTCCCTCATCTTCGCCTTCGTCATTATTCTTATCGCCTATTTCAGCTGGAGCGCAAATAAGCGTGAGGCGCGCATTGATACCCAGTTAAAATTAATTCAGGAAGATCTCATTCGATTAGACAAGGAAGTAGGTGAGATAGACGAGTTAAAGCAGAGAAAGGTCAAACTTGAGCAGAAATTGACCGTGATCAAAGAGTTAGATAAGGGTAGGTTGCGTGCGGCCTATATCTTAGAAGAATTGAGCCAACGGACACCAGAAAAGGTGTGGATTGAATCCTTGGATAAGAGCGGAAAGGATTTAAAGATTGCTGGAGTGGCCTTGGACAACGAAACCATAGCCAATTTTATGGATGTATTGGGGCGGTCGAAATATTTCGCTGGGGTAGAGTTGGAGGTAACAGAACAAATTGACAGAGGGGGTTTAAAATTGATGAGGTTCAGTCTCCGTTGTTCAACGGTACTTTAAGGAGAATGAATGGCTCTATCTCTGGATACCATAATAAAGTGGCCCACATCATATAAGGCTGGTGCTGTCGCCCTTATCGCGGTGGTCATCTTAGGAGCCTATTGGCAAGGTTTTCACCGTCAAAAAATAAGAAGAATTGCTGCCAAAGAGTCTAAATTGAACGATCTCATCCGGGATAGGAATATTAAAGACAATATCGCCAAGGACAAGGAAAAGTTCAAGACCGAATTGGCGCGCATGAACGATGATCTCCAAAATATCATAACCAAATTACCTGATAAGAAGGAAATACCTGCCCTCTTGAAGGGGATTTCCAACATGAGCCAAGAGGCCGGATTAGAAGTCCTCTTGTTTAAACCACAAGGGGAACAGTCTGAGCAATTTTACTCCAGGGTGCCCGTAGAATTAAAATTTGTGGGATCATATCATAAAATAGGGATGTTCTTTTATTATGTGGGGACCCTTCCTAGGATTGTCAACATCGAGAACTTCAGCATTACGAACGCCCAACAAAAGAAAAAGGATGAACTTCAGTTGAATACCTCCTGTGTAGCAACTACGTATCGGTATGTAGAGAGAGCGACGCCCCCCCCACCGGGGAAAAAGTAGTCGGATAGGCATAAGATATGGATCAAAAAGGGGAGGGTAAGTTATTCGTTATCTTTGTTCTAGGAATTGCTATCGGCTTGTGTGTTGCTGGGTGCGATCAATTACCCTTTTCAGTTGGCAAAAAGAAGGAGCAAAAGGCAACTGCGAAACCTCCTCCGCAACCTGCTCCCCAACAGACTACTTCATCGTCATCTGCCGCGCCGACGCAGGAGGTAGAACGTGATTACGTCTACGACCCCACGGGCAAGAGGGATCCCTTTCAGCCATTCATTGCTGCGCAGACACCAGTTAAACCCGTTGGTGAGGAGATACCTGCTACCCCTCTTCAGAAATATGACCTAAGCCAACTAAAACTAGTAGCTATCATAGTGGGAACAGGGGAGGGGAGCGCTATGGTTGAGGATTCCGAGGGGAAGGGCTACATAATCAAAAAGGGGGTGTATGTCGGGACGAATTTCGGCAAAGTGAAGACAGTGCTCAAAGACCGGGTGATCATTGAGGAGCGGTATAAAGATTATACGGGCCAAGTGAAGGAAAAGGAGATCATTTTGAGGTTACACCCCGCGGGGGAGGAAAAAGGCAGATGAAGAGCCTCAGACAAAGCAAAAAAGTATATCGGTGGGCATTGCTATGTGCCGCTATCTTCTTGATGATAGGGTGTGCCTCCCGTCAAAAGGTAGAGCCCTTACAAGCGCCACCGGCCAGTCCCAACAATCTTGTTAAGAAGATAACAATCGAAGACACTGCTGAAGGGAAAAAGGTGATTATTGAGGGAGAAGCCCCTTTGCCCTATACATTCTATAGGCTTAGACCCGAACCGTTACAGTTGATGGTCGATATCCCACAGACAACATTGGCTCCGGAAGCCGCTAGCCCTATAATAGTTGGCGATAGTGTTATACAAGAGATCAGTGCCATCCAGCGCGATGGAGACGTTGAGGTGTCCATCAGTCTGAATAAGCTGGTAAGATATCATGTCCAGAAGGAAGGAAACTTCCTCTTTATTATTGTGGGGAAGCAAAGCCCGCTTCTCGCGATGGAAGAAGAGAAAAAAGAGGAAGCAAAGATTGGGAGCGAAATGCCGCCGACGGTAAAGGAGGAAGGCATAGAAAGGGAGTTGGCTCCTGCTACAAGTTTAGTCGATGTCTTTGTGGATACCTCGCAAAAAGATAGGATTATTTTACAGTTGAAAGCAGATGGTCAAGTGGGCGATTATGATTCCTTTGGCCTGCAGAAGCCAGCCCGGCTGGTGATTGATCTCTGGAAGATAAAAAGGCGCTTCGGCAGAAAGGCTATAGCAGTTAATTCTTCTTATCTGAAAATGGTGCGCTTGGGTGATTATCCCAAAAAGCTCAGGGTGGTCCTCGATATCCCCTCGAAGACTATACCCAGCCATAGGATAGATCGCCTGGGTAATGCCTTGATCATCGTTTTGGGTAAGAAGGAAGTGGTAGCTGCGATGGCACCAACGGTACCACGTGAACTAGAGAAGGGAGTAGTAGTCAAGGATGAGGGAAAGGGTGCGCCTGAAGCACCAATCACTGCTAAAGCGATAACCCGTGGTGAGATCATTGGAATAGATTTTAAGCAGCTAGAAGATAAATCGAGGGTTATTATTGCCACCTCGATGAAGGCTTCGTATCAAATCAGCAAGGGAACTGAAAATACCGTGTTGTTGGACATACAGGGGATGATTGTTCCTCCAAAACTCAGGAGACCCTTGGATACCCATGAGTTCTCAAGCCCGGTACTCCTGATCACCCCCGCCAATGTCGCAATTGGCGCTAAAAAAGGGACACAGGTCGTCGTGAAACTGAGGAAGATGGTAGCCTTCAACGTTAACCAGGAAGACGACAAGATCTACGTCGATTTTGAGAGGACGGAGGAGTTCAAAGCGGAAAAGCCAAAACCTGTTGAGGTTGTTACCGTAAAAAAACCGCCTGTTGAAAAAGCAGCAGAAGGCCCAGCTGAAGCAAGAAAAGAAGAGGTGGTTAGCAAGCAAGAGGCCGCGCCGCAGACGCCGACAACCGTTCCCACCGCTCCCGTCGCGGCAGGAGGAGCAGGGCAAAAGGTCTACACCGGGAAGAAGATTACCCTTGATTTTAAGGATGCCGATATCGCCAATATCCTGAGACTCTTTGCCGAGGTGAGCGATCTTAATATCATAGCCTCCGGCGATGTCAAGGGAACAGTTACCATTAGACTCGTAGATGTGCCCTGGGATCAAGCCTTTGACATCGTCCTTCAAGCGAATAATCTCGGCGTAGAAAGGATAGGAAACGTCGTCAGGATAGTACCCCTGGAGCGATTAAGCGCGGAACGGAAGGTGAGGGCGGAGGCTACAAGGGCCACAGAGGAGATCGAGCCACTCGTTACCGAGGTGATACCGATCAATTACGGCAAAGTGAAGGACATCGGCGACACGGGGATCAAACCGGTCCTGAGCAGCAGGGGAAAGGTGGTTGTGGATGAACGCACCAATACCCTGATCGTTACGGACATCCGTTCCAACGTGGAAAAGGCAAAGCTGCTGGTGCGGACCCTTGATGCCCAGACCCCTCAGGTCCTGATCCAGGCCCAGATCATCGAGGCCAACCTCGACTTTAGCAGAGAGCTGGGGATTCAATGGGGAGGGTCTTTCATAGATCAGAAAAAAAGTACAAATATAAGTACCGCTGGTGCGAGCAGTGGCTTAACTGCACCTGGGTCGAGCACTGGCAGCGGCGATTTGGCAGTTAATCTGCCGGCGGCAGTCGGCAGTGGTGCAGGTGGTGCTATCGAATTCGCGATTGCGAATCTAACTAATACCAAATATCTGCAAGTTAGAATTTCAGCTCTGGAGTCAACAGGACAGGGGAGGATCATTTCCAGCCCGCGCCTCACAACATTGGATAATACAGAGGCATCCATAGAACAGGGCCTGCGCATACCATATCAGAAACAGACAGCCGAGGGTACGACCTCTACTGACTTCGCCGAGGCCAATTTGAAGTTAACCGTTACCCCGCACGTGACTGCCGACGGCTATATTAGAATGGAGCTCGATGTCAAGAAGGATACTCCAGATTATACGAATGCCGCCATAAACTATGGAGTTCCGGCTATTGATAAAAAGGAGGTCAAGACAGAGGTACTGGTCAAGGATGGCGAGGTGCTGGTGCTCGGGGGGATCTATACCTATACCAAGACCGAATCTACTTCGGCCGTCCCCTTCGTTTATAAGATCCCCTTGCTGGGGTGGTTGTTTCAAAAGAAGGGCAAAGATGATAACAAGAGGGAGCTTCTGGTCTTTATCGCCCCCACTATCGTGCAACCAAGGAGGATTATAACTCAGTAACACGCCTTTTTTATTTTCCCAATTATATCTTCTTCAATGGCCTCTTCGGCGGCGTTGGCAGATATCGTGAAGAACGATGAGAAAATTCCTAGTATCAGTAGGCATTCCAGTCCTCTTGTGCGTCTTAACAGTTACGTCCTTTCTCGATAGCATTAATCAGGTCCTTGCTGCTCACAAAACTCGCTCTATCAAATCTCGGAAATATGCCGTGGTCAGAGAGATCAGGTACTGGTCAGGTGCCACGCACACCCGTATCGTCATTGACCTCGACCGGGAGGTCGCCTACAAGGACCAACTCCTCAAAAAGGATATCGCGCTTGACAAGCCACCCCGTCTCTTCATAGATCTCTTTGCTGCAAAACTCAGCCCTGAACTCAAAGAACCCATATCCATAGAGGCTGGACTTCTCAGGAGGGTACGCGCTGGGCAATATACCCCTAATACCGTGCGCGTCGTGCTGGACCTGGATAGTGTTGCCGATTACAGGATTTTTCCTTTAAAAAATCCCTTTCGTGTCGTGATCGACGTCTTAGGGACCTCTCAAGTACCCCAGAAAGAGGAGACGGCCAAAGTTTCTCCTTTGCCGGCGCAACCTCAGCCCTTTAAACTCGTGTTAGATCCCGGCCATGGGGGCGAGGACCCCGGAGCAATTGGGCCGACCGGGCTTAAGGAAAAAG